>Ga0182027_10011047_pt1 | contig 12793 bp, 11 predicted proteins | sample 712E1DmetaG_FD_121300 | JGI IMG/M metagenome (GOLD analysis project Ga0182027, IMG submission 121300) | Permafrost microbial communities from Stordalen Mire, Sweden - 712E1D metaG (Illumina Assembly) | ecosystem: Environmental > Terrestrial > Soil > Wetlands > Permafrost | place: Sweden...
AATTCCTCGCTGCTTGCGGCGTATAAATTAAAATTACTCCCGCCTTGACTTCTCGCCTCGCTAAAGCCGAGAGGCGAAGCGGGGCGACAACGCGAGGCAGGTTTCAGATACCTCGTTGCTCTGGGGCGAGGTGATTCATTAGCTCCTTTATATACTAAATTGCCTTTTTTAGAATTATTATTTATGCTAAAATTTAGATTATCATTTTATTGACACATAACCGGTCATTGTATATATTTAGGGCTCAAAAATTGAGCGTTTGGAGGAAATAATGTTCGCTGTTGTAAATATAGCTGGACAACAATTCAAAGTGGTTGAAAACGAGAAGTATTATGTTCCACGTTTGAAGGCTGAACCTAACTCAGAAGTTACATTTGACAATGTTCTTCTTTTAGGAGATGATAAATCTACAAAAGTTGGATCACCAATTGTAGAGGGCGCTAAGGTGTTGGCGAAAGTTTTAGAACATCTTAAAGATGAAAAAGTAATTGTGTTCAAAAAGAAAAGAAGAATTTCTTATAGACGTAAGAATGGACACAGACAATTATTAACAAGAATTGAAGTTACTTCTATAGCATAGTAACGGAGGATTTTATAATGGCACATAAAAAAGGTCAAGGTTCATCTAGAAACGGCCGTGACAGTAAACCGCAATATTTAGGCGTTAAAGCATACGGCGGAGAAAAAGTAACAGCCGGTTCAATACTCGTAAGACAGAAAGGCACTAATTTCCATCCCGGGACAAATGTTATGAAAGCGGGAGATCATTCTTTATTTTCAACAATTAATGGTTTCGTTAAATTTGAAAAGAAGAAAAATGACAGACGTTTCATAAGCGTTTATGAAGTTAGGGCATAAAAATTATTGTACAATTTGTATTAAAAAAAATCCCGTAAAAGCGGGATTTTTTTATTAGTGCAATCTAAAGAACAGGTTTTATAAACCTAACCTATCAATATCCGAAATCAAATCTTTAACAGCTTGAATAGAGCTGTCAAAGGCATGTTTTTCTTCATCATTAAGAGTAAATTCAATTATATTTTCAACACCTTCAGCTCCGAGAACTGCAGGTACACCAACATAATATCCTTTAACTCCAAATTCACCGTTTAAAAAAGCACAAGTTGGAAGTAATCTTTTTTCATCAAATAAAATTGCTTCAGCCATAACGAATGCTGAAGAAGCCGGGGAATAAAAGGCTGAACCTGTTTTAAGTAATTTAACAACCTCACCGCCTGCTAATTTAGTTCTGTTCACCATAGCTTCCATAACTTCTATAGCTTTGCTTTTATCATGATATTTCCTTTCAAGTAATTCCATTACCGGAATTCCACATACATTGGCGTAACGGGTAATCGGAACCATCGTGTCACCGTGTCCGCCAAGGACCATTGCATTTACATCTTTTACTGAGACCCCTAATTCCCAGGCGATAAAAGTTGAAAAGCGGGAGGAATCCAGAACACCGGCTTGGCCCATAACACGATTTACGGGAATTCCGGAAGTTTTTTGAAATAAGGTTACCATTGCATCAAGAGGATTTGAAATAACAATAACAATTGAATCAGGGGAATATCTTTTAACATTCTCGGCAACATTTTTAATAATTTTTGCGTTTGTTACAAGAAGATCATCCCTGCTCATTCCGGGTTTCCGGGGAAGTCCTGCAGTGATTATAATCAAATCAGAATCGGAAATATCTTTATAATCGTTAGTACCTTTTACCGATACGTCAAATAGATCAATCCTTGATGCTTCTGCAATGTCAAGAGTTTTACCTTGAGGTAAATCCTCAACTATATCGAATAAAACTACATCTCCTAATCTTTTTTGGGCAATTAATTGGGATAGCACTCCGCCAATCTGACCTCCTCCTATCAATGCTATTTTATTCCTGGACATCATTTCTCCGTTTTGTGCTTATAAGATTAATAAAACAAAATATAAATTATCCCCCTCGTAAATAGAATAAAAACAGTCTGGAATTGATAAAAGTTCTGATTATTACTTAAGATTGATTTCTAAAACTACTACGGTACCTGTGGAAGTGAAATTGTAATGGAGGTTATCAACAAAAGATTTCATGATGTGAATTCCTCTTCCGCTATCTTTTAATAAATTTTCAGGTTTGGTTGGGTCAGGTACCGACTTCAAATCAAATCCGTTCCCTTCATCTTTAATACTTATAATCATTTTTTCACCATCGACAATAACTTTAATAAAAACTTTTTTACTTTTATCCAGTTTATTGCCGTGTACTATACTATTCGAAACGGCTTCGGAAAAAGATAGAACCAGATTGTTAAATTTGTTTTTATCTAAATTATATTTTTCAGCAATACCGATAATGAATTCTTCTAGCTCAGGAAGAAGTCCGGGATCACTCTGAACTACTTTCTCAAAAATCCGCTCTGACAAAAGATCTCCGCAAAACTGATATTCAATGATCCCGAAAAATATAATTACTCATCCAATCGTGCAAGACAAATTCTCACAAAATGAAAATATTCAGAATTTGTAACTCAACTTTAGATTTAAATTAGCTATTTCGCGACGTACGTCGGTGCCATTTGAAATGAATTCGTACCAACCATAAAGTTTAAGATTGATCTTATCCGAAACACCATAGGTAATTTCAGAAGTTGGTCCCACACTCGTATAATCGGATGATTTTGTTTTATTAATACCATTGGTTATAGTGTATGCTGTAGTTTCAAAATAACGAACTCCTATACCAAAGTTAAAATCGTAAAAATCATATACAATTTTAGGTTCAATTAGTTTTTCATTGAGAGAACGGATCGGATTGCCGGAAAAACTTGACCATTTAAATTCTCCTTGTTCGGAAAATTTCAAATACCCGGATATGAGTAATTCAAATGTTCTTGACAATTTGTAACTGGTTGAATCCCGGATCACTAATTGTCGGAATGAATAGCTTTGAAAATTCGGATTTAGATCTTCATAATCAAATACTGTATAATTAGCCGATACTTCTGCAGAATTTGAAGTTACAAAATCTCCGGAGGATACCGTTCCTCCCGAAGAAAATTTCAATAATCGCGTTGTATTATTATTAGCGCTACGCTCAGAAAAAATATAAACGATTCTATTCAGATTGCCTTCTAAATTTAGAAATATCTTAAAAAACCGGTTAAATTCTTTTTCATATAAAATACGACCGATCGACAATAGTTCATCCCGGTCATCAAAATTCAAATCGCTTGGTGTGTCGTATCTAAGTTTACGATGAAAAATACTAAAAGTAAGCTTATCACTTCTGGAAATATTTAAAATACTCAGCAGAGATATATTTGCAAGTTGTGAATTATTGTTATTTTCCTCTTCAAGATTTTCTCTTTGGTTAAATAAAATATCGCTTGTCCCGGGTGATCTTTTAACCTGATGCTTTTCATCCCTTTCAGAATAAGAAAAACGAAAAGATAGTTTGAGCAGATCTGTTACATAGTCGGCCGCAGTTGAAAGATCAATTTTAAATTCCTGAATGCGAGTATCATAAGGTGTATTGGCAATGTTGTCAAGAGATATATATCTTGTAGTCCGGTCAATATCCCGCCATGAGATTCTACCGGATAAATTCATCGACATAGGAGAATTTGAAGGGACAAATAATATCTTATCCTGAAGGAAATAATTTGATTCTGTTCTGCTTTGAAGATTATTTGTAATATTAAATTCCATCGCTGTAACAGGATCTGCTGAAAAGTAGAAGTCTTTCCTTTGTTCTGAATAAGAACCGGTTATAATATTATTGAGATTTTCTTCAAAAGAACTTTTCACATCCACATTGAAAAGACGGATTGTATTTTTTCGCGGAGAAATGTCTTCATTTTGAAATCTCATCATGGAAGACAATTCCAAATCTCCCAAATTGCTTTTATCAATATTAACTTCAGCTCCATAAATAAAACCGCTATTGGTTTCTCCGATTTGATTGTTCTGAGATAACCCTCCGTAAGGAGTAATTTCGATATTTTTCATGGGAATAAATTTCAGAAATAATGAAGTGGAATTAATTGAGGCATGATTTATTGCGAAATCGCGATCGTCGAAATAAAGATTGTTATTAAGATGTATTCCGACTTTCATAAAATCGTTCAAATTGTATTGTGCAATTGCCCAAAGATATTGTTCGTCGGTTACGTTTTGCGTCGTTGACTTTACAATGGTTGAATTATAGTTTTCATTTAGCCCTATGAAGAATTTATCAACTGCCCAGAAACTTTTAAAAAGCGTATTAAAATTGTATGTGTTTAATTGTTTATCAAAACCATTAGTAAAGAGTTTCTCGCCAAACATCTGAGTCGATAAACTCAGACTGTCTTTGCTCAACTGAGCAGATAATTTGGAGAATAGTGCCATGTAAAGTAAAATAAAAAGGCAAAATCGCTTCAAACGAATTTCTCTATTTTGGTTTTGTCCATATTATAACAATTCCTTCCCCTCATAATTATGAAAGGGTTTCTTCATAACCTTTGCTTGGAATAATAACATCCTTGAAACCGGCTGAATTAAGGTTATTCTTAAAGATATCCTGTTGATCTTTTTCTCCATGCACCAGGAATACCTGTTTTAAAATGCTCTTATCGAAATTAGAACAGTAATTAAGTAGTTCGTTTTCATCCGCATGAGCGCTGAATGATTCCAAAACAATGACTTCGGATTTGACATCGTAACTGCTACCTAAAATATTAACTCTTTTTTCCCCGTCAATTAACTTCCTTCCCAAAGTATTCTCAGCAGAATATCCAACCATTAATATGATGTTGTTGGGGTTTTCAATATTGTTAGCAAGATGGTGCAAAATACGTCCCGTTTCACACATACCGGAGCTTGAAACAATTATGTAAGGTCCGGGTGTAGTATTTAATTTTTTTGACTCGTTTACATCAGTAATATATGTCAGCCTGTTAAAACCAAATGGATCTTCATTCTTATGTATAAATTCCAACGTTTCCTGATTAAAGCATTCAGGATGAATCCGGAATACATTTGTAGCGTTAACAGCTAGAGGACTGTCAACATAAACGGGAATCCGTTCGGCTTTATTATCTTCAAATATACGATGAAGACCATAAACTATTTCTTGAGTTCTGCCAACACTGAAAGCAGGAATTATAACCTTAGATTTTTTTATAATTGCTTTATTAATTACTTTCACTAAGGAATCTTCCGAATTCAACGGATTTTCGTGCAAATGTCCACCGTAAGTGCTTTCACAAATAAAATAATCTACATCAGGAATTTTTTCAGGATTATTTAATATGGGAAGATTCGGACGGCCGAGATCACCTGAAAATCCTAAATTAATATTATTTCCATTTTCATTGATTGATAAACTCACAATTGCCGAGCCAAGTATATGTCCGGCATCGAAAAAAGTAAATTTAATCCCGTCGCAGATTTCAAATTCCGAATGATAATTAATACCGACAAATTGTTTTAATGTTTTTACTACATCTTCCAATATATATAACGGTTCGAAAAGATTTTGATTATTCCGCTTTCTTTTTTTATTGACAAACTCAACATCCCTTACCTGAATATGCGCGCTATCCTGTAGCATTACCGAACAAAGATCACGTGTTGCGAACGTAGAATAGACTTTTCCTTTAAATCCTTTTTTAACTAAAGAAGGTAAATTTCCCGCATGATCAATATGCGCGTGTGAAAGAATTACAAAATCAATTTCAGCAGGATTAAATAAATCAAAGTTCCTGTTTATTTCAAATGCTTCTTTACGTCTGCCCTGATAAAGACCGCAATCCAAAAGAAATTTTTTGTTGTTTACTTCAATAAGATGCATCGAACCTGTTACCGTCTGTGCAGCACCGATAAATGTAATTTTCATTTTATTTTCCAATTTATATTTACAAGCTATTCAAAATTATTAATCCCTAATTCAATATTCCTAATTTGGCAATAAAATTCAATTTTTTTGTAATTACTGAAATAATATAGTCAGGCATCCAAAAGGTTTTAAGCTTAGCAAGAGGCAGGGAATGTCAAAACTTATCCGATGTTTTCAGGCGGAGTCCATTACTAACAAACTTCTAAATCTCAACTAAACGATTCAACCTTAACTTCAACCTATTTTTCCTACCTTCCCGAATTGCGGGAATTGCATATATTTACTATATGAATTTTTTAATAAATATTGGAATTTATAATGCCGGAAAATGAATTACTAACTCAGATAAGATCAAAAGCCGCTCAAAGGGAAAAAACTATTGTTCTTCCTGAATCACACGACGAACGAGTATTGAGAGCAGCTGAAATACTTACTAAAGAAAAAATTGCATCAATAATAACCCTTGGAAATGAGGATAAAATTAGAGGCGAAGCTTCTAAATCGGGAATTGATCTCCATGGAATCAGAATCATTGACATTGATAAGTCGGATAAATTAAGCGATTTTGCTAATATTTTTTACAATCAGAGAAAACATAAAGGCGTTACAATTGAACAGGCAAGAGAAACTGTAAGACGCGATGTTTTTTTTGCCGGGATGATGGTACGTGAAGGAATGGTTCATGGAAGTGTTGCCGGTTCAATTGCTACAACGGCTGATGTTACTCGCTCTGGAATTTTCTGTGTTGGATTAGGAGAGGGGATGTCAATTCTATCAAGCTTTTTCCTGATGGTTTTCCCGGATGCTGTCTATAGTTTTGCCGATTGTGCGGTTAATCCGAATCCGGATTCTAAACAGCTTGCTGATATTGCAATATGTACGGCCGATAACTTTAAAAAATTATTAGGGGAAAAACCATACATTGCAATGCTTTCATTTTCAACCAAAGGAAGCGCCGAACATGAACTGGTTGATAAAGTCATCGAAGCAACAAAACTTATTCAGGAAAAACGTCCGGATCTAATTGTCGACGGCGAGCTTCAGTTTGACGCGGCTATCGTTGATAGCATCGGTAAAAAGAAAGCGCCGGGAAGCAAAGTAGCGGGACATGCAAATGTTCTGATTTTTCCTGATTTAAATGCAGGTAACATCGGTTATAAAATAGCGCAACGTCTTGGAAAAGCTGAAGCAATTGGTCCTGTTAATCAGGGATTGAAAAAACCATTCTTCGATTTAAGCCGGGGATGCAGCGTTGACGATATTGTTAACACAGCTTCCATTGCATGCCTCATGGCGGAGTAGTAAATGGTTAAGGTCTAGGTTAAATATTAATTGTTCAATTGTTGAACTGTTAAATTGTTAGTCGAAATTCAGAAGTTTGCAGGGGATGGTCTGTGAAATGCTGTAATGTAAAACATTAATTGCTGGTCACGCCCGCCTTGCCGTCAGCTTCTCATAATAGCATTAGCTAGGTGAGCGAGGCAGGGATCATTCCGTGACCTAAACAAGCTAATGTTGTATTTGTATAACTAATTCGTATTTAATTAAGAATTTATTCTTGACAAAAGCAGATTAATTTTATTCATCATTGTTATGAAGAGTCACAGCATGAGCCGTGACTATCAAAACCCGGTCTGATTGCATACTGGGTATTTTTTTCTTGAACTATATATTTTAAATATTCGTTATACAGGAATGATAAATCTAAAGGAATTAAGATGAGAACCGGATTATTTTTATTATTATCGGTATTTTGCATTTTATTGCTTGTAAACAATAAAATATATTCAATAGAATTAAATTCCGTGAAAGGGAGTAAAATGAACAATAACGTTGATGATATTTCGGTAAAAGATATGCAGGGAAAAGATGTCAAACTTTCTCATTACAAAGGAAAGGTTTTACTGATTGTTAATGTTGCAAGCAAATGCGGTTTTACGCCTCAGTATAAAGGTCTTGAAGCTTTATATGAAAAATACAAAAATAAAGGATTTGAAATCCTTGCTTTTCCATGCAATGATTTCGGAGGACAGGAACCCGGGACAAATGTAGAAATAGAAAATTTCTGCAGTTCCAATTATAACGTAACTTTCAAATTATTTGATAAGATTAAAGTTCTTGGCGATGAAAGATCTCCGCTTTATGCTAAGCTTATTAATAATGATGTCACAGAAAAAGGCGATATTAAATGGAACTTCGAAAAATTTCTAATAGATAAGAAGGGGAATATAATCGCGCGATTCAGAAGTAAGGTAACTCCTGAAGGCGAAGAGATTATTAAAGCTGTTGAAAAAGAATTGTCGTTATCTACAGTTCAAAAATAAATCTTATCTGGACTATTTTTAGATCAATACCTCGTTGCTCTGCGGCGAGGTGATTCATTAATAAGATTAAAGAGAAAAATAAAATTACATTTTTCATCTTCCCCTCCAAATTATTTATTTCCTGCTATAAGTATAAAAAAAGGCCAAGTTGGATGGGATAAGTCGTATCCCACCCAACCTGGCATATTCGAAAATACTATTAGATTTATCTTAATTCTATAAGTTATTTCATAATTACCATTTTCTTGCTCTGAACAAAATCGCCTGCCCGAAGAGTATAAAAATAAATACCGCTAGATAATTGTCTGCCGTTAAAGGTGGTTATGTAGGAACCGGCGTTCTTCACTTCATTGACCAAAGTTACAACTTCTCTTCCTAATACATCATATACTTTCATTACCACCTGGCTCAATTTAGGCACTGTATATCTAATGTTCGTAGCAGGATTAAACGGATTTGGATAGTTCTGCGAAAGTGAATAACTTGTCGGGAGTCCGTCTTTATTTTCCACTGCCGTTATAATTGACTCAGAAACATCAAGGAAATCGAGTTGCATATATGACCACCACATTTGCATCTGTATTGTATTTGAGCCGGCAACGAGAGTAACATTTTTTGATATTTCATACCAAACTGAAGATGAAGTACCGTTAAATAAAATAGAATCTGCACGTATACCGTTAATATTCAGGTATTGGGTTTTTGGAATACCGTAAGGCATACGAAATCCAAACGCAATTTGATAGGTTCCGGCTGTTGTAACATTAGGAATTGTCCAGGTAATTGTTGAAGTAGAATCAGCTGCTTGGATATCAACATATTTATGACCGCTTGCTGTATTATCAGTCACAACTTTCATACCCGGACCTTTTAGAATAGCAGTTTCGGCTTCTATCCGGGTCATTGAGGTACCAACTGTTATTTGAATTATTCCACTTGTTTGCTGATGACCCAAAATATTTGTAGCAACTGCGGTTAAATTATACATCCCGTCGGCAGGTGACCAATTATAAATATAAGGAGAAGTAGTTACAGTTCCGATTTTATTAGTGCCGGCATAAAAATCAACAGAATTAATTTTCATGCTGTCGGTAACTGTCGCAGTTATTGCAACCTTAGAACCTGTTGTGATAATTGAACCATCCTGCGGACTAGAGATACTGATTATCGGCCAATCTGCACCTATTCCCAGTAAATCTACCGCTGACTTATGTTTATTCCAGATAGACTGCATACCTGCAATCATTTCGGATTGAGTTGAAAAACCATGATCCGACCATGACCATGGAAGCGCACCGGCATATCCGTTTGAATATAAAGTATCAAATAGTTCGGAAGTTTTTACACCGTCTACAAATAAACTGCCGGAATACTCCATTCCAAATTCTGCAACAACAAGTGGTTTTGTTAAAGCCCATTTACTTGCCGGATGAGTAAATGGTGATAACTGAGATGGGTTACTCATTGTATAATAATGAACACTATAGAAATCAAGAATTCCCAATGTATCATGGCCTGCAGCAATCAAACGGTCATCCCTGTAAAAATTCCAATCAAATGCAGTCAGATTTTGAATAATAGGAACAATCTCAGCAGCACTCAAATTCAATTTATATTTATTATTAAACCAATCTTCGAGATTCTTTTTTTGCGCTATACTCATAGTTGCAAGGTTCAAACGTTGTTCGGAACTTTTTGACATGGGCATCGGAACATCAGTCAGGGTCGCTAGTGTAACCGCGCCGCTTGTAACTTTGGCAGTGGGGTCGGCTCTGTGAATTCCACCTGCTAAAAGATTTACAAACTTTTGAATATTTTTCATTGGTGTACGCGGACCACTTGTCCAGCCAAACTCGGTGCTCATACCTTCCGGTTCATTGAATATTTCCCATGAAATCAGCGCCGGGTTTCCTTTAAGCGCTTTGACCATCGGAATAAGACAGTTTCTGATATATGCATTTGTATAGGAAGTATCGCTTAGGATTTTTTTATTTCTATTTAATATACTTGTATCCAGCGCAGAATTCAGCATACCAAAACCCCAAAGGCAGAAGTTAAGCCCGATTTCTCTGTCCCATCCTATTTTTAGCACCTTTTTTAAATCGGAAATTGTATTTGGCGCCAGCCCTGTAGCACGACCGTGTACATCAAAAGTATATCCATTTTTACCTTCAACGTCCATCCACATACGCATTGCGTTTCCGCCGTGTTGATGCATCTGAAGCATCCAGTTTCCGATTGTGGTTGTATCGGTAGTTCCTAAACCAATGTCTGTACCATAATTATTCCAGGCTAAATTTGAACCGCTTAAAAAAAGATCCTGGTTATTGTAATGAACTCTGTTTTGTGCATTAGCTTTTAATGAAAAAAGCATAATAGCCGCCAATAACATAGCAGTAATATTCCTTTTCATGACTCCTCCATAATATTATATTTCCTATAATTTACATTATAAGTTATCTGTTGTCAAAATCCCTTCCTATCCTTATGAGCTAGAGATTTTTTATATAGTACAAATTAACTAAGTGTTCTTAGTTAATCAACACCATCTTTATGACTGAATAAATCATTAGCTTCAAATCTATAAATACAAATTTCGGAAGCTAATTATGAATTAATAAAATTAACTTCTTATAAACCGGCTTTTATGTTTTTTTAGATTTCCAATTGTACACTAATGAAAGAAATGTGACAGCTAACAGCATCGTAATTAATGCGGGAAAGTTATTCTCAAACATGAGCGGTTTATTCGTAGATGAAAAAAGAGTTGAGCAATATGCCGTAGAAAAAATGAGCAGCAGTAAGCCGAAGATTATATTCAAACCGTGCCTATTGGCTCTTTCCAAATATTTATTATCTGAAAAAAGAAGAGCAACCGGTGCGGCAAGAATTGATAATTTATAATCAATGCTTACGGATGGAATCAGTAAAGCTCCGATAGTGCAGGTAAGCATTAAAAGAGGGTTTATATTTTTCTGATTCTGTCGATATGCTTGATGCATGCTTAAGAATATACAATCTGCAATAACAGCAAGCAAAGCAAGTTGTGCCAAACCTGAAAAGTGAATTATCCATATCCAGCCTGGTTTATATGATTGTAATGTCACAAAAGAACGTATGGAGTGATTACCCGGACCAATATCCGGATTTACAGTTTGAGCTATTATCGCTTTCATGAAGTCAACAAACACGTGTGGACCTAAAACAAAAAACAGCACAAAATTCAATGATGCTAATATCAATAACCTTTTGATGTTATTTCTTTTGTCCTGCCAATCGTCGATAAGCATAACGATAAAAATAAGAGGAAAGACTTTTAGTTGAACGGAAATAGTGAATAGAATATACGCCAGGTACCGATACTTATTATGATAATAATAAATCCAAATAGACAGAAAACAGATAAAAACTGCAATCACATTGAATTGACCGCGCTCAAGCTCAAACTGGAACCCATAAGAAAATAATCCGGTTATAAAAACCAACATTGTTAAAGATGATACTTGTTTTTCCCTGCATATCAGTATTGGAAATACAAGTGTTATCATCACAAAGCAAAACACATTAATAAGGGTGACTATTTTATAAGCCCAGGAAAATTTGACGAAAAGTAAGGGTGTAAATAATACGCTTGCAAGAGGCGGATATAGATTTCGTCCGATATAGGGCGTTTGTTTATCAACAAACCAGGACTGGCTGTAACTAAGCATTTGTTTCAGGTCGATACCTATCGGATCAGCTGCAGGCACATATTTGAAGAATTGCATAACCGGAGCTGAGAATAATATCGGACGAATAAAGAAAACTATATACCCTATTGAAAACCCCAGCATTATCCACATAGAGGGGGGAGTATTCAAAATATGATCAAGCAGTTGTTGAATTCTTGTTTTGTTCATATTAGTTTTTATTTCCTAACAAACAGTGTAAGCTATACTTTCTCTAAAATATATAAATGACCCCTTCCGCATGGTTCCATTAAATCCCATTTTATTAGTTAGTTAATTGAAGCTTAATCAATGTCATTCTGAGAAGCTTCAGCTGCAAGAGCGTCAGAAATGTTTTTTAATTCAGATTGCTTTAGCATTATAAAAGTAATATAGTAACAGGATGTATCATTTGCAAAGTTGTTAATTAAGCTTCCAATTAAGTTATTCTATGCCTAAAATTGATTGATCATACTCCGACCTATCAGACGGATTCCTGAAATTGTGACCGGTTAAAATACCGAATCCGGAAGGTGGCTTCGATACAATCGCATTCGGCAATCACTCAGCCACTGATTGAGATGGGAATCTTTGAAAAACTGAAAAGGGAGTTAATTGCTTCATAGCATTTAGTCTATTAGAAACATATCGAATATTATTTCAACAACATTAATTTCTTAGTCTCCGAATAAACTCCGACTTGTAATCGATAGAAATAAATTCCGCTTGAACAATCGGAAGCGTTCCATTTTGTTGTGTAAGTGCCGGCGTTCAGTTTTTGAGAAACAAGCTGCGCTAATTCCTGCCCCAGTATATTATAAATTTTTAGTGTCACATATCTTTCTTTAAAAAGTGAAAATTTAATTGTCGTATTCGGATTAAACGGGTTA
>Ga0182027_10011048_pt1 | contig 12792 bp, 9 predicted proteins | sample 712E1DmetaG_FD_121300 | JGI IMG/M metagenome (GOLD analysis project Ga0182027, IMG submission 121300) | Permafrost microbial communities from Stordalen Mire, Sweden - 712E1D metaG (Illumina Assembly) | ecosystem: Environmental > Terrestrial > Soil > Wetlands > Permafrost | place: Sweden...
GACCTCGACGACCCCGCCCTGGACCAGCAGACCTTCGAGGAATGGCTGCGTGCGCACGGTCAGAGCGAGGTCGCTATTTCGTCGTTGTGGGACCTCATCTGCCTGCCCACAGTCAACCTGCCGGCTCGCCGGGCGTCGTTGGCCATGGCGGCCAAAGTCTTCCAAACGGGACTGCTGACCGACAGCCGCGCCGGCGACATCGGCTGGAGCCGCGTGCCCCTGGGCGCCCTCCACGGCGAAAAGGGAGCCCTCGCGCTACGAAAAGCGGGCGTGGAGGTGCACCTGTCGGACACTGTCACGGCCGTCCGGCCCGTGAGCGAGGTCACCGACGGCACGGCGGGCACCCCTCGCTTCGTCGTCCACACCTCCCAGGGGGAGCTGGCCGCCGACGGTGTCGTCGTGGCCCTCCCCCACTACCTCATCGAGGACGTGCTGCCCTCCGGCGCTCTGCCCGACGGCGTACGGCCGTCAGAGCTGGGCAGCTCGCCCATTGTCAACGTGCACGTCCATTTCGACCGCCGCGTCACCGACCTTCGCCTGGCCGCGGCCCTCGACACGCCGGCGCAGTGGATTTTCGACCGCACCATCTCCTCGGGCGCCGGGCAGGGCCAGTACCTGGCCGTCTCCATATCCGGCGCCGACGATTACATCGGGGCGCGGCCCGCAGACCTCGGCAATGACATGGTGGAGGCCCTCGGCGCCCTTTTCCCCGCGGCCCGGGAGGCGAAGGTCCTGAAAACCCTCGTCACCCGTGAGCACAACGCCACTTTCCGGGCGTCCCCGGGCTCCGCACGGCACCGCGCCCCGGCCCGTACCCGGGCTCCCGGGCTCGCAGTGGCCGGCGCCTGGACGGCGACGGGCTGGCCCCCGACCATGGAAGGGGCCGTCCGCAGCGGGCTGGCGGCCGCTCGCACCGTACTGGCGGCCACCGGGCGTCGTACGTCTTTGCCCCGGGCCTATTTGTCGGGCACCCTGTTGAACAGGGATATGTCGAACACAGATTTGTCAAGCACCCGGTCCCCGAACAGCCAGTTGCCAACAGCTCCATTGGCGGTGGGGCACCGGCCACAGCCTGAACAGCTCCAGGAGGTTATGTGACGCCGACCACGTCAGTTGTAGAAGTGCTCGAACGGGCGCGCGATCTGACTCAGCCACTTATGCGCGCCGCCGTCGGACGTCTGTCTCCCAACATCTCGGAAGTGGTGAGCTACCACCTGGGCTGGACGGAGGCCGACGGGACGCCGTCCCCAGCCCGCGGAGGCAAGGGGATCCGGCCCGCCCTGGCCATGCTCTCGGCCGAGGCGACCTGGGCCGGCGCCGAGGTCGGGGCGCCCGGCGGGGTGGCGATAGAGCTCGTCCACAACTTCTCGCTCGTGCACGACGACCTGATGGACGGCGACATCGAGCGCCGTCACCGACCCACCGTCTGGGCGTTGTGGGGCCCCTGTGTCGCCCTGTTGGTCGGGGACGCCCTGGCCACGCTGGCCACCGATGTCCTGCTCCGCAGCCCTAACCCGGCCGGGGCGGCCGCCGCGGCGGCGCTCGGCGAGGCCACCGCGGAGATGATCGCGGGCCAGGCCGACGACCTGGCGTTCGAAAAACGGCGTTCGGTCAGTGTCGAGGAGTGCATGGCCATGTCGACGGCCAAGACGGGCGCACTGCTCGGCTGCGCAGCGTCGATCGGGGCCATCCTGGCCGACGCACCGCCGGCCACAGTGCATGCCCTGCGCGACTTCGGCCGTCATCTGGGCGTGGCCTTCCAGGCCGTCGACGACCTGCTCGGGATATGGGGAGACCCGCAGACGACGGGCAAACCGGCCGGCAACGACATCCGCCAGCGCAAGAAGTCGATGCCCATAGTTGCCGCCCTGGCCGCCGGCGACGACGGTGCCCGGGAACTCGAGAGCCTGTTGTTCGACACCAGACCGGACATGATGGGCCCGGACATGATGGGCCCGGACATGACAGACCCTAGCGAGATCATTCTCGGCGAGGACCTACCTGATGGCCGGGAGCCGGTATCCGGGCGGCACAACGGCGCGATGGTCATGACCGGGGAGCTCGCGGTGGCCACCCCCGACTGGTCGCCGGCGCCGCTGCGGTACCTGAGCCCCGAGGACCTGGCCCGAGCGACCTGGTTGGTGGAGGCGTGCGGTGGCCGGGAATGGACGGCCGCCCGGGCCAAGGCCCATCTCGACGCCGCCCTCGGCTCGCTCGAACGAGCCCGCCTGTCGGCCGTGCCCCGACGGGCGCTGGCCGACCTGGCCGTCTACGTGGTGGAGCGCGAGTCATGACGCTGCTCGCCCGTGCCCCCGGCGAAGACGAGAGCACCTCGTCCGACATCAGCGTGACCGAGACGGATCCACTGGTGGTCGAAAGGAGCGTGGCCGAGGCCATCGCCCTGGCCAGTGCCCACCTGAAGGACCGCCAGGAAGCCGACGGCTGGTGGAAGGGCGAACTCGAGACCAACGTGACCATGGACGCCGAGGACGTCCTGCTGCGCCATTTCCTCGGGATCCTGGACGACGACATCGTCGGCGCCGCCGCCGGCCGCATCCGCTCGCAACAACGCCCGGACGGGCCCTGGACAACCTTCTACGGGGGCCCGGGCGAGCTTTCGGCCACCATTGAGGCGTACGTCGCCCTGCGCCTCGCCGGTGACGACCCGGACCAGCCGCACATGGCCGAAGCGGCGGCGTGGGCCCGCCGGCACGGTGGTGTCGAGTCAGCCCGGATGTTCACCCACGTCTGGCTGGCCATGGTGGGCCGTTGGGACTGGCAGAAGCTGCCCGCCGTCCCGCCCGAGCTGGTGTTCCTGCCTTCCGACTGGCCCTTGTCCATCTGGTCTTTCGCCTGTTGGGCCCGCCAGACGATCGTGGCCCTGTCGGTCATATCGGCGCACCGGCCGGCGCACCCGCTCCCGTTCGAGATCGAGGAGCTCAAATCAGGCAAACAACCCCGGGGCCGGCGCTTGAACGCCCTGGGCGTGGCCCTGGTGGCGCTCGACAAGGCCCTTCACTACTACGAGTCACTTTCCGACCAGTGGTGGCCCAAGCGCATGATCAGGGGTGCCGCCCTGCGCGAAGCCGAGCGCTGGATCGTGGCCCGCCAGGAGGCGGACGGTTCCTGGGGCGGGATCCAGCCGCCGATGGTCTACTCCACGATCGCCTTGGTCCTGCAGGGCTATCCCCTCGACCACCCGGTAATCTCCGCCGCTTTGCGTGGCCTCGACGCCTTTGCCGTGGACGACGAGTCCGGCCGGCGCATCGAGGCGTGCCAGTCCCCTGTCTGGGACACCGCTCTGGCCGTCACCGCCCTGTTGGACGCGGGTACGACGCCCGATGACCCGTCCATCAAGATGGCCCGGGACTGGCTCCTCCAAAAAGAGGTGACCGTTGTCGGCGACTGGTCCGTAAGGAGGCCGGGGCTGGCACCCGGCGGCTGGGCCTTCGAGTTCCAGAACGTCCATTACCCCGACATCGACGACACCGCTGAAGTTGTAATTGCCCTGCGCCGGGGGGCCGTCGGCCCCAGCGGGGAGGGCGCCTGCCGCCGTGCTGTCGACTGGCTCGTGGGCATGCAGTGCAAGGACGGGGGCTGGGCCGCCTTCGACGCCGACAACACTTCCGAGCTGCCCACCCAGTTGCCGTTCTTCGACTTCGGGGTCGTCACCGACCCGCCGACCGCAGACGTCACCGCTCACGTGGTCGAGATGCTGGCGGCCGAGAGCGGCCCGCCGGAATGGCGCGAAGCCATGCAGAAGGGCCTCGACTGGCTGGGCGGGCACCAGGAGCCCGACGGTTCCTACTGGGGACGCTGGGGCGTCAATTACATCTACGGCACAGGCGCGGTCCTGCCCGCTCTTGTCGCCGCCGGCGTACCGGCCAAGGACCCCCGCGTGGCGGACGGGGCCCGGTGGTTGAGCGAGCACCAAAACCCCGACGGAGGCTGGGGCGAGGACCTGCGCTCCTACGTCGAGCCGGGCTGGCACGGTCGGGGGGCGTCCACCGCTTCACAGACCGCCTGGGCGCTGCTCGGCCTCCTGGCGGCCGGGGAACGAGAAAGCCCGGCCACCAAGAAAGGCGTCGAGTGGCTCGTGGGCAACCAGACCCCCGACGGGACCTGGGACGAGCCCTGGTTCACCGGCACCGGGTTCCCATGGGACTTTTCGCTCAACTACCACCTTTACCGCCACGTCTTCCCGCTCACTGCGCTGGGCCGCTACCACTTCGGTACGGGCCCCCGCCCCAAGGGTGGAAAGCCATAACCGGGTGATAACGGCCGGCGCCCCCCGTCTGTTGGTCCTGGCGCCGCTGAGGCTCGAGGCCATCGCCCTCGGCCCGAGCGGCAAGGTCGGGCCGGCGGACCTGGACGTCGAGCGAGCAGGCATGGGCCTGGCCCGGGCCGGAGCATCGGCGCGACGTTTGAGCGCCGTACCGGGCCCCCCTGCCGCCGTGGTGGTGGCCGGCCTCGGGGGTGCACTGGCGCCGGGCCTGGTGCCGGGCGACGTGGTGGTCGCCGACCGCCTCCTCGACGACCAAGGCCGCGAGGTGGCCCGGTTGGCCTCTGCTCCGCTGCTCGTCGGCGAGCTGGTGAGGGACGGCCTGCGCGCCCGCACGGGGACGGTGCTGAGCACCGGCCACCTCGTCAGCGGGAGCCAACGGGCCGCGCTGGCGGCCCTGGGCGCCGACGTCGTCGACATGGAGTCGACCGCCCTGGCCGGGGCCGACTGGGGGGCGCCCCTAGCCGTGCTGAGGGCCGTGTCCGACTCGCCGGGAGCCGAGCTTTTCTCGCCTGCCGGCGTCGTGGGCGCCCTCAAGGGGCTGCGCAGCCTGCGCCGCTGCCGGCGGGCGCTGGCCGACTGGGCGGCGGCGGCCGGGCCGAGGCAGGTACTGCTGGCCGAACCGAGGTCTTTCTGCGCCGGCGTGGAGCGCGCCATCGAGACGGTCGAGCGGGCACTGCAGCGCTACGGCGCGCCTGTCTACGTGCGCCGCCAAATAGTCCACAATGCGCACGTTGTCTCCCGCCTGGAATCCGCCGGCGCCGTGTTCGTGGAGGAACTGGCGGAAGTGCCCGACGGGTCCCGCGTCGTGTTCTCCGCCCACGGGGTGGGCGACAGCGTCCACGACGAGGCGCGGCTGCGCCAGATGCCCACCATCGACGCCACGTGCCCCCTGGTTACCAAAATCCACAACGAGGCCCGCCGTTTCGCCGCCGCCGGCCGCCAACTCGTCCTCATCGGCCATGCTGGGCACGATGAGGTCGAAGGGACGCTGGGCACCGTACCGGGCACAAAACTGGTCAGCGTCGCCGACGACGTCGTTCATCTCGAGCTCGACGCGACCAAGCCCACCGCTTTCGTGACCCAGACCACTCTCGCCACCGACGAGGTAATGACCGTGGTCGGCGCGCTCGAGCGGCACTTCACCGACCTCGCCCGGCCGGCGGCGTCGGACATCTGTTATGCCAGCCAAAACCGTCAGGAAGCGGTGCGGGAAATGGCTGCTGACTGCGACGTCGTCATCGTTGTGGGCTCGCACAACTCGTCCAATTCCAACCGCTTGGTCGAGGTCGCCAGACGCTGTGGGGCCCGCGCCCATCTGGTCGACAACCAGGCGGACCTGCGCCTCTCCTGGCTCGCCGGGGCGCGCCGCGTGGGTGTGACGGCGGGCGCGTCGGCACCCCCCGAGCTCGTACAACAAGTCGTCGATTGCCTAGCCGGGCTGGGCCCCATCTCCATCGAGGAGCGCTCGACCGGCCATGAGAACGTGTCCTTTCCCCTTCCTCCGGAGGTCCGATAAATGGGTGTGCCTTTGCGCCAAAGCGTCAAGGTGGGCAGTTATATCGCCCGCCAGAAACTCGCCGGCCGGGAAAAGTTCCCCCTCATCGTGGAGCTCGAGCCGCTGTTCGCCTGCAACCTCGAGTGCAACGGCTGCGGCAAGATCCAGTACCCGACCGACGTATTGCGCCAGCGCCTCTCGGTCGAACAGGCCGTGGCCGCCATCGAGGAGTGCGGGGCCCCCATGGTGTCGATCGCCGGGGGCGAGCCGTTGCTGCACCCCCAGATCGAGAAAATGACCGAGGCCCTCCTCGAGCGCAAGCGCTTCGTCTACCTATGCACCAACGCCCTGCTACTGGAACGCAAGCTCGACCGGTTCAAGCCCCATCCCGCCTTTTCGTGGGTTATTCACATTGATGGCCTGAAAGAGCGCCACGACGAGTCCGTCAGCCGGGAAGGTGTGTTCGAAAAGGCTGTCGCCGCCATAAAGGCGGCCAAGGAAAAGGGCTTCCGCGTGGCCACCAACACGACCTTTTTCGACACCGACTCGCCCAAGACGGTGCAGGAGGTGCTCGATTTCCTGAACGACGAGCTCGAGGTGGACACCATGATGATCTCTCCCGGGTACGCGTACGAAAAAGCCCCGGACCAGGTGCACTTCCTCGGTGTCAACCAGTCGACCAAGCTGTTCAGGGAGGCCTTCGCGGGCAAGCGCAAAAACTGGCGGCTCAACCACAGCCCACTTTTCCTTGACTTCCTGGAAGGAAAGGTCGAGTTCGAGTGCACCCCCTGGGGCGTGCCTTCCTATTCGGTCTTCGGCTGGCAGCGGCCGTGCTACCTGCTGGCCGACGGTTACACCGAGACGTACAAGGAGCTCATCGAGACCACCGACTGGTCGAAGTACGGCCGTGGCCGCGACCCTCGCTGCCACAATTGCATGGCCCATTGCGGGTTCGAGCCCAGCGCCGTCCTGGCCACCACGGCCAGTTTGCGCCAGTCCTTGCGCGCTCTTGTAAACGCGCGCTGATCAATTGCCCCCTTCCCGGCCGCTGGACGGGCTCCGGGTGCTCGTCACAGGTGCCTCGAGCGGCATCGGCGCCGCCGTGAGCTCGCTCTTGGCCCAGCGCGGCGCCCGGGTGGTGGGGACCGGAAGGGACGCGTCCGCACTGGCCCAGGTGGTCGTGGCGGGGCGAGGCCTCTTCGAAGCCACCGTGGCCCGCGACCTGATCGAGCCGGGCGCCCCCACCGACGTTGTCGAACAAGCGGCGGCCACGCTGGACGGGCTCGACATCGTGGTCTCCAATGCCGGTGCCGGATGGCTGGGCTTTTTCGAACAGATGCCACCGGCCGAGATCGACGCTCTGCTCGACATCAACCTGCGGGCCCCCATGCACCTGGCCCACGCTGCCTCCCCCTACCTCCGAAAAAGCGTTACCGGTGGCCAGCTCGTGCTCGTCGGCTCTATCGCCGGCCTGGTCGGGGTGGCCGAAGAGGTCGCTTACAGCACAGCCAAAGCCGGCCTGCAGGGACTGGCCGACAGCCTGAGGGCGGAGTGGGCGAGCGACCAGGTGACGGTCACCCTGGTCAGCCCCGGCCCCGTAGACACGCCCTTTTACCTCCGCCGCAACCGGCCCTACACTCATTCCTGGCCCCGGCCCATCCCGGCGGCCACGGTCGCCCGGGCTATCGTGCGGGCCATCGAAACGCGGCGGGAAGACGTGGTCATCCCGGCGTGGCTGGCTCTGGCGGCCCGGCTCCACGGTGGCTGGCCCTGGCTCTACCGGGCGCTGGGTGGCGGGCGTGGGAAGCGCTCATAACTGAACCGGGGCAAAAACTATTTCGCCTGAGGCAAGGCCCGGTCGAGCTGTCAACCGCTAGGCGCCAGCCGACGGACTTGGGCACTCGGGGGTACTGCCCTCTTCGAGCGAGATGAGCGAGCAGAAGCTCCGGTCACCGACTTTCCAGGTGCCGCGCTGAAGGACCGCCTCGCCCTGCAGCTTTACGAGAACGGGTTTTCCTCCCATCGTCAACGAGTAGGTGACCGCAGCCGTGGTCGTCGACGTCAAGGTCACCGTCACACTTCGGCAGCAACGTCCATCGCAATCCGCGAACTCGATTGGGAGACGACCAGCTTCGCGTAGCTCCCACCGTTCTGAAGCAGAGCCACCTTCCGGCTCACCGGAGTCGAGAACGAGAAGAACGCGTCCCAGTCGGCGATGATCCGTGCCCGGGTCGTGACGGGACCTGTTTTGACCGCCGGTGCCGGTCTCACCGACGCCGAGGCGGGAGCGCATACGGCCAAGAGAAGGAGCCCGGTCGCCGGCACCGCCCACAGGGCCGATACCGTTCGCCGGCTCCCCGGTACGCGGCGGCTGGCACCGGTCGCCGGCATCTGGGTGCCAGTTGCGGGGGCGCGGTGAACATTTGGATCTGCAAGACGTCGGACCATCAGCCTGTTGTCGGCGCGGGAGCTGAGGCCTCGACACCGTGAGCGAGGGCGTCGAAACGACCGAGCAGCTGCACTCGCTCCAAGCGCTGGGCGCCGACCATATCCAAGGTTTTCTTATTGCTCGCCCTATGCCCCCCGAGAACTTTCCCACCTGGGCCCTGACACGACGTCAAGACCAAGGTGAGCCATCGGCCAACACGGTCGGCTCGGCCGTGCCTGAGCCGCGCCAAGCGCTCGGCGCGGCTGACCACCTCGTGGCGGTGGTTGACGAGCCGCACACCTCGTAGCCGGCCCGTACGCGGGTCGCAGGAACTGAACGCCCGGCCTGAGCGGCTGCCCTCGAACGTGGGTTCGGCTGACGGTGACGACGCGGCCGGGCCCATAAAATAGTTGAGGATGCTTGACAGCGACGGGCACCAGGTCCTGGCCCCGGCCGAGCGGGCCGGCGATGACGGCGCGCCTGTCCCGCTCGGCCCGCCCGTGCCGGCGTCCAGCGCCGGCCCCGGCTCGACCAGGCGCCCGGCCCCGGCCTGGTTGCAGCACGTCCCCCTGGTGGCCCTGGTCGTGGCCTACGCCGAACACTTCAGCGCCATCACGGTCGCCATGCTGCACGCCTACGAGCAACCTGCCTTCGATATGGCCATACCGGACCAGGGCATATGGCTACTGAGCCGGTTCCACGACCCTTTCCTCACCGTGGCCGGCCGCAACCTTTTCGGCGACCACCCTTCGTTCATATACCTGCTCCTGGTCCCCGTGTACTGGGTGTTCCCTCATACTTCGGCATTGCTCGTGGCCCAATCGGTGCTCATCGCGCTGGGCGCAGTGCCCGTCTACTTGCTCGCCCGTTTCCTTCTGCGCAGTTGGGCCCTGGCCACCTGTCTGGCGGCGGCCTACCTGCTCAACCCGGCGTTGCAACAGACCAACCTCGAACAGTTCCACGTCGAGTGCTTCGAGACCCCGCTGCTGGCTTTGGGCATCTATGCCGCGGTCATATGGAGGCCGCGCCTGTTCATCCTCTGCGTCGTCCTACTGCTCATGTGCAAGGAAGACGCCGCTCTCTACACGGTCCCTCTCGCACTGTGGGCGCTTTTGCGGCGGGACCGCAAGGTGGGCGGTGCCCTTATCGGGGCGTCCGCGCTCATGGCCGGCTTCGACAACATCATCCTTGTGCCGGCGCTCATCGGCTACGCCAGTGCCCACGGGGGGCGGCTCCCCTTCGGCGGGTTCGGGGGCACGCTGCGGGCTATCGTGCGTACGCCGGGCCAGTTTTGGAGCTACATAACCTCCCAGGACCGGCCCTGGTACCTGTGGCAGATGGGTTTCAGCACCGGCTTGGTGTTCCTCGCCGCGCCGGAGATCGCCGCCATCTGCATCCTCCAACTGGCCGTCAACGTGGTGTCGGATTTCGGTTACCAGCACCAGATCCTCTACCACTACACGATGCCGCTCGTCCCCATACTCATCTGTGGCACGGTCTACGCCATATCGCGGCTGCGCACCCTCTGGTGGCGACAGGTCGCCACCTCGCTCGTGTTACTGTGCGCGCTCTGGTCGTGCATCCTGTGGGGCGCGTCCCCCTTCTCCGACGTAAAACCCATTATCCCCAGCGCCGGTTCACCGACGTTCGTGAGCGACCGCCAGCTTCTGAGCAAGGTGCCGCCCAATGCGGTCGTGTCCGCCGTGGAAGAGTTCGTGCCCGATCTGGACCACCGCGCCCGGATATACATGTGGCCCAACCCGTTCCACCAGGCGTACTACGGCAACCCCAAGTACGACGGCACGGATTGGCCCTTTTCGTCGCAGGTGCAGTACCTCGTGCTCCCCGCCTGTATCTCCTGCAACCAGGGTTCTTCCCCCTGGGTGGAGACCTTCGACGAGCTGGTGCCGGAGTTCAAGGTCGTGGCCCGCAACGCTAATTACGTGCTGTACGAGCGTAAGAGCTAGGACGCCAACGGCACCTGGGCAACGGGTTGGCCCGGCCCGGCGCGCCGGCCGGCCACGACCAGGCGGGCGAGGTGCTTGAAGAACAGCATGCCCTGGCGTACGGTCGCCTTCGAGCTCCCGGCATGGCGGGGGGCAAAGTCGAAACCGACGTTGCCGACCCGTCCCGGCCGCGCCCGCACGACCACTTCCAAGAGGATCTTGTAACCCTCGGGCCGCAGGGCCACCCCGTCCAAAAGCGATCGTTGTAGGGCGAACAGGCCGCTCAGAGGATCCTGCAACGGCCGGCTGGGGGGTACGAGAAGATGGACGAGCGAGCGGCACGACCGGGACACCAGGTGGCGCCAGGGCCCTGACAACCCGGCGTCCCCGCCGGCCCAGACATAGCGGCTCCCGGCCACCAGGGCCGCCTCACCGGCCAGGACCGGTGCCACCAGGGCCGGCACGACCTCGGGCGGGTGCTGCAGGTCGGCGTCCATCACCACGATCACCGTGCCCCGCACCCTGGCGAACCCCTCCTGGACGGCGCCCCCAAGGCCGCCGGGGCGGGCGCCGGGGGGCCGGTGCAGCAGGTCGACCGGCAACCCGAGGTGTCTCAAGCTCCCCACCGCGTCGGGGGTGAGGTCGTCGGAGTCGTCGACGAACAGCAGCTCCCAGCCCCCCTCGACGTCCTTCAGCGTCTCGGCCAGACGAGCCGCCAGGGGGCCGACGTTGGCGGCCTCGTTGCGCGTCGGCACGACGACAGAGACGGAGCAAGTCTCAGCGGGCACGGCTACTGAGCCTAACCACCCGCCCTTGGCACAAATCGGTAGCCTGGCGGGACCAAACTCTGGCGTAAAGAGACGGAGCAACAATGAGCGATTGGAACATCCAGGTCATCGAGGAGTTCCGGGCCAACGATGGCCGGGTCGGCGGGCAGTTCGACGGGGCTCCCTTGCTTTTGCTGCACACGGTGGGGGCCAAGACGGGTCAGGCGCGGGTCAACCCCATGATGTACCTGGACCTTGACGGGCGCCGTTTCGTCTTCGCCTCCAAGGCCGGGGCGGACACCGACCCGGACTGGTTCCGCAACCTGGTGGCCCATCCCGAGGTCAACGTGGAGGTCGGCACCGAGACTTACACTGCGCAGGCAAAACCCGTCGACCGGGCCGAGCGGGACCGCATCTACGCCGAACAGGCACGCCGTTACCCCGGCTTTGCCGAGTACGAGGCCAAGACCACACGGGTCATCCCGGTCGTCGAGCTGGCCCGAAAGGACTGAACGCTAAGGGCCGGCGTTCCCGGTCGAAGGCCGTTCACCCGTTTCGACCAGTTCCTGGGCAACTTCGCGCAACTTGGTGTTCAGATGTTGTGAAGCCCGGCGCAGGCCTGGAGCGTCAGCCCGACCCCCCGGCCCGAAAAAGGCTCTGGGCCGTTCGGGTGAAGTTGACGATCAGATCCGTGGTGGGCCCAGACGGGGGGACGGCGGGGTCTTCGCTGGCAGCCATCGGTACCAGATCTACTCCGTTCTCGCCCGGTGTATATTGGGACCAACCTTCGACCAAGAGGGCTTCCTGGCTACGTCGCCAGTTGCGACGGTAAAGGACACGATGTGGTGCGGGAGCCTTCCTGAGTCGGTCACCGGGCTTGGCTTCGCGGCCGTCGCTCACGGCGGTGTGCTGACGGTGTGCCCGTGACCACCCCCACGTCCATTGCGCCCCCCTCGGCGCCGCGGGCGGGCAATGACAGTTACCTAGACCTGGCCCGCCAGGTCCGGGCTGCCGGCCTGTTCCAGCACTCCCCCTGGCGGGACGGGGTGAGAGTGACCCTGGTGTGCGGGCTCTACGCTGCCGGTTGGGGCGCCCTGGCCCTTGTCGGCAACTCGTGGTACCAGCTGCTCATAGCCGCCTACCTCGCCGTCGTGTTCGCTCAGGTCGGTTTCCTGGGCCACGACATCGGCCACCGCCAGGTGTTCGCTTCGCGCCGGTGGAACAATTTCGCCGGGCTGGCCTGCGCCGATCTGGCCACGGGCATCAGCTACGGGTACTGGGTCGACAAGCACAACCGTCACCACAGCCACCCCAACGAGATCGGGGCCGACCCCGATGTCGGTGCCGGCGTTATCTCCTGGACGGCCGAGCAGGCCAGCGCCAAGACCGGCCTGGGCCGGGTCGTGGCCAGGCACCAGGCCGCCCTGTTCTTCCCCCTGGCGTGCCTGGAGGCGCTGAGCCTACACGTCTCGAGCGCGCGCTCCCTGGGCACCAAGCCGGTGCGGCACACGCCCACCGAGGCCGCCCTGCTCGTCGCCCATGCCGCCGCGTACCTGGGGGTGGTCTTCGTGGTCATGTCGCCGTGGCGCGCGTTGGCCTTCATCGCCGTGCAACAGGGCGTCTTCGGGTTGTACCTGGCCTGCGCCTTTGCTCCCAACCACAAGGGGATGGCCATGCCGGCACCGGGCCAGAAGCTCGACTTCGTGCACCGCCAGGTCACCACCTCCCGCAACGTGAGAGGAGGAAGGGCACTTGACGTGGCCATGGGGGGCCTCAACTACCAGATCGAGCACCACCTGTTCCCGACCATGCCGATGGCCAATCTTCGCCGGTGCCAGGGGATGGTGAGGGCCTACTGCTCGGCCCACGGC
>Ga0182027_10011050_pt1 | contig 12791 bp, 9 predicted proteins | sample 712E1DmetaG_FD_121300 | JGI IMG/M metagenome (GOLD analysis project Ga0182027, IMG submission 121300) | Permafrost microbial communities from Stordalen Mire, Sweden - 712E1D metaG (Illumina Assembly) | ecosystem: Environmental > Terrestrial > Soil > Wetlands > Permafrost | place: Sweden...
ACCGGAAAGTTGTTTGGGATAATGCCGAGTCCTGTCGCCAAGTCCAACGACATCGAGTGCAAGATCAACATGCTTTTTGCGTTCAGCTTTTGATAAGGATGTTAAAAGAAGCGGAAGTTCGACATTTTCAAATGCTGTGAGTACTGGAAGCAGATTATAAAATTGGAACACAAATCCGACATGTTGTGATCTCCATTTTGCAAGTGCTGATTCACTGAGTTTTGCGATATCGACACCACCAATAACAATATTGCCTTTGCTCGGACGATCGATACCCGCAATGAGATTGAGCAGCGTTGTTTTTCCGGATCCGGATGGTCCCATCAATCCGAAAAACTCTCCTTCATTTACTTCTATAGTAATATCATTCAAAACGGGGATTTCAAAACTATCCCGCCAGTATGATTTTGAAACATTTTGAACCTGTATAACAGTATTTGCCATAGTACAATCCTTTAATTTTTAGAATTCAGGATATATATAAATCACAAAAAAATTGCTTCTGACTATATTCTCTTTGTTTATTCAATTGTGTGCGTATCATTCTGTTTTCGCATTATTGTATTTTTACCTTCACACCCTCGGTAATAGAGGTGTTTATATTGTCGATAACTTTTTCTCCAGGGGTGATGCCGCTCAGCATTTCTGTCAATGCGCCTAAGCGGCGGCCGACTGTAACAACAACGGACGTTGCAATATTATCGTTCACAGTGTAAACAATTTTCTTTCCGTCTCGTTCCGTGACAGCCGTTGATGGAACTGATAAAAATGGCTTTTCTTGCATTTCGCTTTTCTCTGCCTGTTTTGTGAGGAATAAAACTTTAGCACCCATTTCCGGTAGCACGCGAGTGTCATAATTTCTGAATGCCACTTTTACCATCACAGTTGCTTTTGAACGGTCGGCGGTCGGAACAATCTTTGCGACAAACCCTTCATAGCGTAATCCTGGATACGCATCAAGCGTTATTTCACATGGTTGATTGTTATTCACGATCTCGATATTCGATTCGGAAACATCAGCTTCTACTTGCAATGAAGACATATCGGCAATCGTCACAACCGCAGACTTCGATCCGGCACTTGCCGCCATCGGTACAACCATTTCTCCAATATCTGCATCTTTTGTGAGGACAGTACCGTTGAACGGGGCACGGATGATGGTATTCTCCAATGCGACTTCGGCTGATTCAACACCAGCTTTTGCGACTTCTATAGATGCCTTAACACGTAGAAACTGAGCTTCTGCATTTTCAAAATCGGCTTGTGTCGATAAGTTTTTAGCTAACATCGTTTTTTGCCGTATAAGATTCTGTTCGGCAGCTTTCAAATCAGCTTCGTTCACCGCTAAAGATGCTCGCGCTTGTGCCACAACAGCGCGCATATCGGAATCTTCCAGCCGTGCGATGATTTGGTCTTTCACTACATGATCGCCTTCCACAACACTCAGATACATAAGACGACCGGTTGCTTTGGAAGCAATAGCTGCTTTTCGCTGAGCTACAACATAGCCGCTTGCCGTAAGAATAGCGTTGGATTGCGACGGAGATGTCCATGCCGCGGTTGCTAGCTTTACTTCTATAACAGGAGCAAATATTTTCTGGGAAAGTAAAAAAGCGCCAACAGCAAGAACGATTATTGTTGCTGCAATTCCGATGTACATACCAGTCTTCTTTGGTGGTCCATCCTGTCCGTCTTGTGAGCGATGAATGCGAAGCGCTGAGAGATCAATATTTTTTGTTTCCATAAAATGTTTGTCCGGGCTTGAATTCAGATGTCTTTAATAATGTTACCTAAAACGAACTTTATGTCGAAAAAGTTGCAATTACTCGGAAAATCCAATGTTGCAAAGATACATTTATTTTTATTTTAAAGCTGTTTAATCTTGCTGGTTCAACATACACGAAAAGCATAGAAAAATTGTAATAATTTCGGCAGACAACGGAGATGAATCGGCAAACGGTGGATGAATTAATATTTTATCTTGTATAAGTAGGCTTATTGGTTCGGCTGTTCTACAGGCAGTAATCATCATTTGCAATCTTCTGTTCAAACAGTACTGTATTTGAGTCACCAAGAAGTTTTTGTCGGTTTCTTAACAGAAATGCAAGCGCATTATTATTACCTCAAAAACATATTTGTTAGAGAATTGCCGAGTGTATATCAACGATAAATAATCCGTAAAAACACTTGATTACGTTAATTATTTATGTTATTTTATACTTGCACCTAATTAAATAATGTTTATTCTTTTAAATAGATGAAGGAGAAAAAAATGGCAACGCCAAAAGATTTTTTTGATTTCGTAAAAAAGAATAATTCGGAGATGATCGATCTCAAATTCGTAGATCTCTTAGGAAGTTGGCAACACTGTAGCTTCCCGATAGACGTACTTGACGAAGGTACTTTTGTGGAAGGCTTAGGATTTGACGGTTCATCCATTCGAGGCTGGCAAGGAATTCAAATGTCAGATATGTTGGCTCTTCCAGATCCAAATACGTTTTGCTTAGATCCTTTTTTTGCTAAACCAACCGTAAGTATCATTGCTGATATTGTTGATCCTATATCAAAGCAGAAATATACTCGAGATCCACGTTATATAGCACAAAAAGCGGAAGAATATTTGAAGCAAACAAAAATAGCTGATACTTGCTATATTGGACCAGAACCTGAATTCTTTATTTTTGATCAAGTTCGTTATGAACAAAATCAACACTGTGGTATGTATGAAATTGATTCTCAGGAAGGTGCCTGGAACACTGCAAGATTTGAAGAACCAAATTTGGGTTACAAGCCTAGCTTCAAAGGTGGATACTTTCCAGTTAGTCCAACGGATACATTTCATGATCTTCGGGGCGAGATGGTTTACGAAATGCGTAAGATCGGAATTATTGTAGAAGCGCATCATCATGAAGTCGCCACCGCCGGTCAAAGCGAAATTGATATGAAATTTACCAATTTATTAAAGATGGCTGATCAACTTATGTGGTATAAGTACATATGTAAAAATGTGGCAAAGAAGAATAATAAGACAGTGACTTTTATGCCCAAACCGATCTTTCAGGATAATGGGAGCGGAATGCATACTCACTTCTCCTTGTGGAAGGAAGGCAAACCTCTGTTCGCGGGAGATGGTTATGCGGGCCTCAGCCCAATGGCGCTTAATGCTATTGGAGGAATTTTAAAGCATGCACCAGCCATTCTTGCTTTTGCTGCTCCGACAACAAATTCGTACCGACGGCTTGTTCCTGGTTTTGAAGCGCCAGTCAATCTGGCATATTCAGCCAGAAACCGCTCGGCTTCATGCAGAATTCCAATGTATTCTCCAAGTCCGAAAGCAAAACGCGTGGAATTCCGCTGCCCTGATCCGAGTTGCAATGGATATCTAACCTTTTCAGCTATCATGATGGCTGCTGTGGATGGAATCCAAAACAAGATTGATCCAGGTAAGCCATTGGATAGAGATATCTATGAAATGACACGTGAAGAATTGAAATCCACTCCAAAGACACCGGGCTCACTGGAAGAAGCTATTGTTGCTTTGGAAAAGGACAATGCTTTTTTAACCAAAGGCAATGTCTTTACTGATGATCTTATCGAAGCTTGGATTACTTGGAAACGAGAAAAAGAATTAGATGAAATGCATCTCCGGCCACATCCGTATGAATTTCATCTGTATTATGACAATTAATATTCTTAATTGACCTCATAGATTTCTAAAGAAGTCGATGGTCATAGTTATCCATTATTATGGCCATTGACTTTTTTTATGTTCTTTTAACAAGAACCATCAGATATATATAGATATTGAAGCGTGGAGCAATCTTATTTCCATCGTTTACAAATTAATGGTCGAGTTATTTTAGATTGACTCTAGGAGATATACGAGTAAATTTATATTATCTTATACATGATTAATTAATATTCATTTAAAGGAGAATTATATACATGGAAACAGAGTCATTGATGCGTAAAGAATCGTTGGAAAACACTTTTGCTTGCAACGTCTTTAATGATGTTGTTATGCGTGCAAGATTGCCTAAAAACATTTACAAAATGCTGAGAAAGACAATTGATGAAGGGTTACCACTTGCACCAGAGGTTGCTGATATCGTAGCCAATGCTATGAAAGATTGGGCAATAGAAAAAGGCGCAACACACTTTACACATTGGTTTCAACCGATGACCGGGATTACAGCTGAGAAGCATGATTCCTTTATTTCTCCGACCGGTGATGGCCGTATCATTATGGAGTTTTCCGGTAAGGAGTTGATTAAAGGCGAGCCGGATGCTTCCTCTTTCCCGTCAGGCGGATTGCGTTCAACATTTGAAGCCCGCGGTTATACGGCATGGGATTGTACATCTCCGGCATTCTTCAAAGATAATACACTGTGTATTCCAACAGCATTTTGTTCTTATACGGGTGAAGCACTCGATAAAAAAACGCCGCTTCTCAGATCGATGGAAGCTCTTTCAAAACAGGCTATCCGCGTTCTCCGATTGTTAGGCAACACTACGGCGACTCGAGTTGTTGCGATGGTTGGACCCGAGCAGGAATATTTTGTCGTTGACAAAAAAACATATGAAAAAAGAAAAGATCTCATTCTTACAGGACGCACATTATTTGGTGCAAAACCAGCAAAGGGGCAAGAATTAGAGGATCATTACTTCGGCAATTTGAAAGAACGTATTGCGTCATTCATGGCAGAATCGGATGATGAGCTTTGGAAGCTCGGCGTATTAGCAAAGACGAAGCATAACGAAGTTGCGCCAGCGCAACATGAACTTGCTCCAATTTATACCACCACGAACATAGCAACCGATCACAACCAACTTATGATGGAAACTTTGAAGAAAGTTGCCAATCGTCATGGATTGGTGTGCCTGCTTCATGAAAAACCGTTTGCAGGTATCAACGGTTCTGGAAAACACAACAACTGGTCAATGGCCGCTAACGACGGACAGAACTTACTTGATCCTGGGAAAACACCTCACGATAACGAACAATTTCTTTTATTTCTTGCCGCGGTCATTCAAGCGGTGGATGAATATGCTGATCTATTGCGTGTTTCTACCGCAAATCCTGGTAACGATCATCGGCTTGGCGCAAACGAAGCACCTCCAGCTATTATTTCGATCTTTCTTGGCGAGCAGTTAACGGATATTTTAAAGCAGATCGAAAATGGTGGTGCGAAATCCTCTAAAGTTGGTGGCGAATTAAAGCTGGGTGTTATCACGTTACCAGCGTTACCGAAAGATTCCACGGATCGAAATCGAACATCGCCATTTGCCTTCACCGGTAATAAATTCGAATTTCGTATGGTAGGATCCTCAGCCTCAATCGCAGGGCCGAATACCACATTAAATACAATCGTTGCCGAAATCTTGTCGCGCATTGCAACTCGAATAGAGAAAGCTAAAGATATCGACGCCGAAGTTCAGACTATTGTGACCGAGATCGTAAAGAAACACAAACGAGTCATCTTCAACGGCAATAATTATACGGACGAATGGGTGAAAGAAGCGAAAAAACGCGGCTTACCAAATATCACTTCAACAGTTGCCGCTATTCCGGTATTTATTAGCGAAAAATCTATAAAGGTGCATGAAAAGCATTCTGTCTTGAGCAAAGAGGAATTGCATTCGCGTTATGAAATCTCTCTTGAAAACTATACAAAGACTGTCAATATTGAAGCATTAACAATGTTGGAAATAGCAAAACGCCAAATATTGCCGGCATCTATCACATTTACCGGCAAAGTTGCATCAACAATCGCTTCGTTGAAAAGCGTTTCTGCAAAATCGAAAGCTGCAGAAAAATTATTATCGGAGTTAACCACAACAATCGATTCATTTGGTAAGAATATCGAAGCACTTGAATTAGCGCTTAGCAAACTCAAGCATGAAGACAATGCTCTGAAACAGGCTCAATATTATCGGGACGTTGTCTTTGTTGCAATGGGAAAATTACGTGTTGATGGTGACATGTTAGAAACGATGGTGGACGCCGATATCTGGCAGTTACCGACGTATACTGACTTGCTCTTCAATATTTAATATTCGATTTATACTTAAATATCACGAATCATAAAACCCGCATTCAAAATTCGAATGCGGGTTTTGTTTATTCCAATAAAAATAAAATACTGTGAAATCGGAAAAAGAAATGTGAGTCTAACGAGCAATTGCAACACCGAGTTCACAATCAGCACATCGCCCCTCTGTACAATAGAACTTATAGAGTTGAATTACTGCTTGTTGGCGACTTACATCTTTTAACAATAACCTTCCTTTCAGTAATTGTTTTTCCATTAAACGAGTGATGGAATTGTTTTCGGACGTAGTAAGAGATGGGTACATATCAAGTGTGCCTTCGCGAACAGCCTTATCCTTAAAGATGCGTGCATACAACAGCGCGATTGGTAGAATAGCATTAACAATGATTTCGCGGATTCGTGAAGTGCCGAGAGCCGTAACATTATTTGAAGCCGTCTTATCAAAGTTGTAATGATGTTTCCAGAAATCATTTGTTTCGATGCTGAAGAGTTGAACCAATTTGTGTTCCTTTTCTTCAGTGGAAATATTGAATTTCAATGTTTGAATAATACGACGGAATAAATCATTCACTAAAAACTCTTTAATAAGTAAACATGCAGCGGCAAGACGTATTGTCGGAAAGTTTGAAGGACGAGTTGGGAAGAATTGCCAATCGGCGGCGTGAAGAATTTCACCGTAATATTGCGGGCGTAGTTCCTTCCACTGTTTCTGAAGCTTATGTACATAGTTACGAGCTTCTTTCTCTTTCACGTTTATTTTCATCGGTAGTAATCCCGCCACGCCAAACAATAGAGCTTCCAAAATTAAATTGTCAAATATCAGTTGACGATTACTAATTTCTTTTAATGTTATACTTTTTGCCAATCGAATAAATGGTTCCCGATTCTTACTGTAGCCAAATCCCTCCATCACTCCTTCGTAAAGAACTTGTTCCCATAGTTCCCTATTTGAAAAATCCTTTCGTGTTAAGTCTGGAAACAGTGGTGGAATTTCATCGTGTTCGCCCTCCATGGGCAGTTCACCGTAAGGGCGCTGCCACTCATGCAATGTGATGCGGCGTTCAATTGCAAGTTGTTTCAATCGTTCGTCAAACCGCCGAAGCTTTAATTCAAGCCGCTCAATAGCCAGCTTTGCAAGCCAATGATCGATAGCTTCTGAAGTTAACGTGTTGTTCTTGCTGAAGCAGTGAATTGTTTCAGTTTTTTTTGCGCGTTCGTCAAGAATAGCTTTTTGCCAAATGATTTGAATGGAATCTGAAAGAAATTGGCCGAGCACTAAAATTGGAATCTGCCTGCCACTGTGAGCAAGTGTTGGAGGAGCGTTGTTGGTTTTTTCTAAAACTACGTGGAGGATGACTTTATTGTAACGCGGGTCTTCTTGATGCTGATGCTGAAGCCATTCGAATACCGTTCGATGAATCTCAACGTCACCTGAGTATGTCACGCCATCGATTTTTATTTTTGCATTGCAGAAATCCGGCCCACCGCTGGAATTTAATTGACCTACATCATAAACTTTTAGTGTTTTACCATCTGTAGTTTGCAAGTCGGCTGTAAGGTACTGCTTGCTCCAAATATGCCGAAGGAATCGTTCGTGGATATTTCGTGTACGACGTTTCATAATACACCTCCCTGAGTTGCATTACTCAACCAGCCAAATACATAATGGCTCAACTACTTACTTGTCCAGCATACGTTCTCATTTCTTCCACCATTTTCTTCGCTTCAACTCTTGCTGCATCCGCGAAGTCTTTTCCTGATGATGCATAAATGATACTCCGGCCTGCGTTGATGATGGCAAGCTGTCCGTGTTTGTCGCAGCCATAACGAATCGCTGATTTTAAATCGCCGCCCTGCTTGCCAATGCCGGGAATGAGAATCGGCATATATGGAACAATCTTTCGGATGCGCTGCAATTCTTTCGGGTGCGTAGCACCAAAAACGATGCCGATGTTTTGATTGACGTTCCACTTTTTTGCAGTGTGCACAACTTTTTCGTATAAAGGTTTTATTCCGACTTTCAAACGCTGAAAATCTTTTGAACCAGAATTAGAAGTAAGAGCAAGAATAAAAACTCCTTTTTCCGGATTTGTAAGGAAGGGTTCAACAGAATCAAAGCCCATATACGGATTTACCGTCACAGAATCAAAGCCGAAATCCTCAAAAAGCGACTTAGCGTACCGCTCTGCAGTGTTTCCAATATCGCCGCGCTTTCCGTCACCAATAGTAAGAACAGATTTCGGTATAAACTTCAGTGTCTCTCGCAACGTAGTAATTCCACCTTCACCCATAGCTTCGTAGAAGGCAAGATTTGGCTTATATGCGCAGACGAGATCATGTGTTGCTTCAATAATTTGGCGATTGAACTCCAGCGCTGGGTTTGTCATAGATTGCAGATGTGCTGGAATTTTATCCACATCTACATCAAGCCCGATGCAAAGAAGAGAGTCTTGTTTGATTTGGATTTCTCGAAGCAGTTGTGTAAACATTATCGGTCTTAACCTTTCAAGAAAATTGAATAAGCGATCTCACCTATCAACATCAGTAAAACCATAGAAGAAACTATGACAAAGCGCCAATCTTGTTCTACGGCAAAACCCAAAACTGCAGTGATGACACGAAGAACAGGTGTAAACATGAGCATTACAAGTCCGGCGAACATTAGAGTTATCGGATCAAATGGAGCGGAAATTATACGCTTCGCCAAAATGCCGAGCGAAGGATTTGTTAAAAGTGGCATGATTGACAAAGGAAAAATTGCTGCAATAAGCAATCCTGCTATCATGAAACTTGCACTGATCCATACACCAATTCGAAGCACACGACTTGTCCAACGCTCGGCAGCGTGGTGAGTTTCGTTTGATATGGAAGTGAATTCTGGCATATATTTATCTCAAATACAATTGAATAGAAATCCCTAGCAACGCTAACGCAAACACCCACGTCAGTACTTTACTGTGAATTTTTCGGCTGATGCGAATGCCCATCATTGAGCCGGCAAGCACGCCAAGTGCAGCTGTAGAAGCAACGAAGGGATTTAAATGTCCATGCGCAAAATAAATGAAAGCACTTGCTGCCGCTGTTACACCAATCATAAAATTACTTGTTGCTGTAGCTGCTTTCATCGGAATGCCAGAAAGAATATGCATCGCGGGAACTTTAAATATACCTCCACCAACGCCAAGCAAACCTGAAACATTACCGGCAACAAGCGAAATCAGCATTGCAGCAGGCACCTTCTTCACTGTATAATGTACAGTTGTTCCACTGGCATCATCGATAAAAGTACCTGGAAGAACACCATCGGAATGAAGTATCTCTTGATCGTTGTGTTGGCGCACCCGCCAAATCATTATTAAGGCAACGAAAAATATCAACCCTGAAAAGAGCTTTGCGAGGACGGTTGCACTCAAATAGTTAGCAGTAATACCGCCAAGTATTGCACCGCTGACTGTTGCGATTTCCAAAAGCATTCCGAGTCGCATATGAACCGTGCGGCGTTCAAGATTCATTGACGCGCCGGCGCTCGATGTTGCAATTACAGCAATAATACTAGTCGCAATCGCTTGATGCATCGGAATATTGAGAACAATTACAAGAAATGGAATAAGCAGCACGCCGCCGCCAAGTCCGAGCAGTGCGCCAAAAATGCCAGCAACCAATCCGCCGGCGAGAAGAAAAATGAAAGAGAGTATCGACAAAAGAAATCCGTGCAGTACGTGAGTGTGTTGACACTTCGATGGTACGAAAAAGAAGGATGAGTTTCAAATATGAAAGCAGTCGTTATCAATGTTCAATAATCAGTTAAAGAAGGAAAAAAGGATTATTTTCGTGTTATAGAGTTCATTTCTAAAAAAGAATTCTTATTTTAATCCAAGACACAGATGATTTCAGTTTAAAAAATGGTATAAAAGAAGTTAGGATAAAGCGGAAAAATATTCATGGCTCTTGAAGTCGTAAAATTTTCCTATCTCAGCGAGTTCGTCAATTTACCTGTACTACGGATCAGCGATAACAAACGAATCGGTAAGTTGGTAGATCTTGCTGCAACCACAATGCAGGTTTATCCGCGCGTAACCGGACTGATGGTGCGAACAAATCGTGTTAAACCACAAATCTATATTCCATGGAATAACGTCAAACGAATTGTGTTTAAAGAACATATTGCAGTTGAGTATCCTATAAGCGGCGTTGAACAACAAGCGAAGGCAGCTGAAAATGAAATTCTTATCTGTAAAACCTTTTTGGACAAACAAATCATCTCGACCGAAGGATATAAAATAGTCCGCGTGAACGATCTGCAATTACTCATTGAAGACAAGGCGAAAGAAAGTACTAACCTCTGGGTGGTCCATATTGACATTGGCTTCAAAGGAATTTTGCGGAGGATTGGAATTTTGCGGCCCGTGAACGCTGCGTTTCGCTGGGTGACAGATCGTGACATCAAAGATGAATTTGTATCGTGGAAATATGTTCAGCCGACCGCTACATCTTCGGTCTACGCTTCCGTACAATTGAAAACAGATGCCTCGAAGTTGTCGGAGATTCACCCTGCCGATCTTGCAGACATTCTGGAAGATCTCGGCACCGACGAACGCATCGCTCTTATTGAGTCACTTGATAATTTCACTGCCGCACAGACACTTCAAGAAATGCAATTCAAGAACCGTTTGCAGATTATTGAATCTATGGAACCGGTAAAGCTGGCACCAATTATTAATGAGATGCAGATGGACGAAGCAGTAGATCTACTGGAAGCATGCGATTTGCAGAAACGTCAAGCGGTGTACACGATTCTGCCGCCTGAAAAAGTAACAGAATTGAAAGAGCTTTCTACTCTTTCAATGTATAGCGTCGGCAGTATTATGAACACCGATTTTGTCACCGCTAAACCAGCAGAAACAGCGGACGTTGTGCTTAAGCGTATTTGTATAGAATGTGAGAAGTCTGAGATGTACCGTTATGCGTACGTCTTGGATGACGACAATCGGCTTAAAGGTGTGGTGAGTTTACGCAGTCTTTTAATGAGTGATCCGCAAATGCTTATTGTGGATATTATGGCGGAACAGCCCGTGTCGGTGCAGATTGATACACGTATTCGGCATGTGGCAAAATTATTTTTCAAATATAACTTTGAAGCTATTCCTGTTATAGACGACGATGACAAACTTCAAGGGCTTGTATCTTTCCGCGACGCCTTAGCATCTGTGTTCCCCGAAATTAAGGAAGAGGAAACGGTGTGATATGAATTTCTTCAAACGGATAAAAGATAATTCTGCTCTGCGCCAGCTTATAATCTTCATGAGTATCTTAGGACCAGGAATCATAACAGGCAGCGTTGATAATGATGCCGGTGGAATTACAACATACTCTGTTGCTGGCGCTATGTACGGTTACAAACTACTCTGGACACTCATACCTTCGTTTATTGCGCTGTTAGCTGTGCAGGAAATGAATGCACGTATGGGTATTGTTACCGGTAAAGGCCTGGCGGATTTGATACGCGAAAGTTTTGGTGTGCGTATCACATTCTACATTTTTATTTTTCTTTTAGTTGCAGACGTGGGAAATACTGCGACGGAGTTTGCCGGTGTCGCAGGCAGTATGAATATTTTCGGTGTGAGTAAATATATTTCTGTTCCGCTTGCAGCTACCGCAGTTTGGGTGCTTGTGTTGAAAGGAAATTACCGGTTTGCTGAAAAGGTGTTTCTCCTGTTTAGTGTATTTTTGCTTTCATACGTTGTATCCGCCGTTATGGCTGGACCGGATTGGAAAGTAATTGGAACGGCATTAGTTACTCCGACAATTCAATTCAATCGCGAATATATTGTTACAGTCCTTGGCATCATCGGTACTACGGTAGCACCATGGATGCAGTTTTACATGCAGTCATCAGTAATTGAAAAGAAGTTAAAAATTAGTGATTACAAATATACATTGTGGGATGTCGTGCTTGGTTGTATTGCCACCATTGTCGTTGCGTTTTTTATTGTTGTGGCATGTGCAGCTACACTGCATGTGAACGGGATTAAGATCAATGAAGCCTCAGACGCAGCAATGGCACTGCAACCGTTAGCCGGAGCCCTAGCTGGTCAATTATTTGCGTTCGGATTATTTGTTGCGTCGATTTTCTCTGCGGCAATTCTTCCGCTGGCGACCGCATTCTACGTTTGCGAGGCATTCGGATTTGAAGCCGGTATAGATAAAAAATTCAGTGAAGCACCTCAATTCTATTCGCTCTTTACAATCATTATTCTTATCGGTTCCGGAATTATTATGATTCCGGGTGCGCCGCTGATTGCTATTACTATTTGGACGCAAGTGCTGAATGCTATCCTGCTTCCCATAGTGCTTGTTTGCATGATGATTATCGTAAACAATAAAGAAATTATGGAAGAGTATACCAATAATCGGCTGCAAAATACAATCGGCTGGACAACGACGGTAATCTTAATTATACTCAGCGCATTCCTGCTTTTCTCAGGCATTGGAGTCGGATAAAAAGAGAAAGACGTTTGACACTTATTTTTGGTTAAATTAGAACACATATAACGTCAATGCTGAGAATTTGAGAAATGTTTGATTTCAATGTATCCGATTTATTACCTTAATAATTTTAGGCAATCATATACTTGACTACCCTTAGGATTAGAGCTATATTGTTGCATTATAATATGCTTTTCAATCATTTCTTAGTCGGCTTTGCTTTTACTATTACAGATAATGCCTCTTCAAAGG
>Ga0182027_10011051_pt1 | contig 12790 bp, 12 predicted proteins | sample 712E1DmetaG_FD_121300 | JGI IMG/M metagenome (GOLD analysis project Ga0182027, IMG submission 121300) | Permafrost microbial communities from Stordalen Mire, Sweden - 712E1D metaG (Illumina Assembly) | ecosystem: Environmental > Terrestrial > Soil > Wetlands > Permafrost | place: Sweden...
CGGGCAGGCGCCACCTCCAGCCGAGGGACGAGGAGCGTCCGCGTACCGGATGCCGGGATCACGAGCAGGGTGAGTCGCTCGAGCGGCATCGCCTGGTAGCCGGTGAGGTACTCGAGGTCGGGCCCGACGCCGACGAGCAGCGAATCCAGTCCGGTCTCCGTGACGCCCGCCGCCGCACGCGCGAGCCGGACGCCGAAGCGGCTCACGGGGATGCGAGGGCGAACCGCCGGCGCGACGGAGACGGGAGCAACGGGGCCGGTCATCGGGCAACTACCTCCGGGCTCAGTGGCGTGGTGGTCGAAGGCTTGGCCGGTGACGGACGGCCGATGGGAGCCGGCGCGGGCAGGGCGATCGAGCCGGGTGCCGGCGGCGGCACGCCGAGCCACGCGGCAAGCGTCGCGTGGCCGTTCTCGAACAGCGCCCGGTATGCGAAGACACGCTCGGCGCCGGCGGCCAGCGCCGAGCGGCGAAGCTCCCGGTCATCGTGCTGGCCCACGCACAGGACGCGCATCCCCGCCGCGACGGCGAGATGCACGGCCGAGGTCCCGTCGTAGGCGCGCGCCGTGAGATCCACCACCGCATGGGCCGGCCGGCACTCGCCCGATCCCGCGGGCCCTGCGCCCCCGAGCGCGGCGGCGAACCCCTCGGCCGTCCCGACACGGACGGGGTCCGCGCCGAGCGTGCGGAGCTGGCCGACGAGCCGGCTGGCCCAGATCAGGTCGTCGGCGAGGACCACGACGCGAAGGACGCCGGCCACGCGGCCGTCCTTCGCAACAGTCACCGGACCGTCCAGGTCTCGCCCGCGCGCAGGAGCTTGGCCAGGTCGCCCGGGCCCTGCCGCGCGATCGCGTCGCGGACCTGCGCATCGACCAGCTGATCGTGGGTCGGGCGCGGCACGTTCCGGATCACGCCGACCGGGACCGGGAACTCCGGCCAGTAGATGCGGGCCAGCATGTTGTGGATGGTCGGGTCCTCGCTCGTCTCGTCGTGGACCAGGATGTCGTCGAGGGCGATGCCGTCCTCGCCGACCCGCACGATCTCCGGCCGCAGCCCGTCGAGCCGGATACCCAGGTCGTGCTTCTTCCCGAAGAGCATCGGCTTGCCGTGCTCCAGGACGAGCATCCGGTCCTCGCGGACCTCCCGGTCCGTGAAGGCCCGGTGGGCGCCGTCGTTGAAGATGTTGCAGTTCTGGAGGACCTCCACGAACGCGGAGCCGCGGTGGAAGCCGGTCCGCTCGAGGACGGCCTGAAGGTGCTCGGTCTGCGTGTCCACGGAACGTGCGACAAAGCTGGCCTCGGCGGCGAGCGCCACGACGAGCGGGTGGATCGGGTAGTCGGCCGAGCCGCTTGGCGTGGACTTTGTCTTCTGGCCGAACTCGGTCGTGGGCGAGGCCTGGCCCTTGGTCAGCCCGTAGATCCGGTTGTTGAACATCACGACGCGGATGTCGACGTTGCGGCGCATCGAGTGCAGGATGTGGTTGCCGCCGATCGAGAGCGCGTCCCCGTCGCCGGTCACGACCCACACCATCAGCTCCGGGCGGGCCTCCTTGAGGCCCGTGGCGATGGTCGGTGCGCGGCCGTGGATCGAGTGGAAGCCGTACGTGTTCATGTAGTACGGCAGCCGCCCGGAGCAGCCGATCCCGGAGATGAAAACGATGTTCTCCTTCGGCACGCCGAAATCGGGCATCACCTTCTGGGTCTGGGCGAGGATCGAGTAGTCGCCGCAGCCGGGGCACCAGCGGACCTCCTGGTCGCTGGCGAAGTCCCTGCGGGTCAGCTTGATGGGCGCGGCGTCCGCGGCAGACGGGGCGAGCTGGTCTGTCATCTCGTCGGCCTCACAGATCTCCGAGCACCTGCTCGGCCCTTGCCTGGATCTCGCTGATCTGGAACGGCTTGCCCCGGACGAGGTTGAAGCCCTCCGCGTCGACCAGGAACATCGCGCGGATCAACATCCGGAGCTGGCCCATGTTGACCTCGGGGATGAGCACCCGCTCGTAGGCATGGACCACGTCGCCGGTGTTGGCAGGGAACGGGTTGAGATGGCGGAGGTGCGCATGGGCCACCGAGCGGCCCTGCGCCTGGAGCCGCTCGACCGCGCTCCGGATCGCGCCGTAGGTGCTGCCCCAGCCGAGGATCAGGAGCTCGCCCCGCGGTGGCCCGAAGACGTCGAGCGGCGGGATGTCGCGAGCGATCCGGGCGATCTTCTCGGCGCGCTGCATCTGCATCCGGTGGTGGTTGGCCGGGTCGTAGCTGATCGTCCCCAGCACGTCGAGCTTCTCCAGGCCGCCGATCCGGTGCTCCAGGCCGGGCGTGCCCGGGACGGCCCACGGCCGCGCGAGCGTCTCCGGGTCTCGATCGTACGGGTAGAAGCCCGCGCGCTCGGTCCGGTTGGGGACGCGCAGGTCGGCGAGGGTCTCGAGCTCGGGGATGCGCCACGGCTCGGAGCCATTGGCCAGGAATGCGTCGGACAGGTACACGACCGGCGTCATGTAGCGGAGCGCGATCCGCCAGGCCTCGATCGCGTAGTCGAAGCACTCGGCCGGCGTGGCCGGCGCGACGACCGGGAGGGGCGAGTCACCGTTGCGCCCGAGGATCGCCTGGAACAGGTCGCTCTGCTCCGTCTTCGTCGGCATCCCGGTGGACGGCCCTGCACGCTGGACGTCGATGACGACGAGCGGCAGCTCCACCATCACGGCCAGGCCCAGCATCTCGGCCTTGAGGGCCATGCCGGGCCCGGAGGTCCCGGTCAGGCCCAGCGCGCCGCCGTAGCTGGCCCCCAGCGCCGCCCCGATCGCGGCGATCTCGTCCTCGGCCTGGAAGGTCTTGATCCCGAAGTTCTTCCAGCCCGACAGGTAGTGGAGGATCTCGGACGCGGGCGTGATCGGGTACGAGGCGTAGACGAGCTCGCGGTCGGCCAGCTTCGACGCCGTGAGCATGCCGAGCGCGGTCGCCTCGTTGCCGGTGATGTTGCGGTAGGTGCCGGGGGCAAGCCGGGCGGGCGCCACGCGATACGTCTCGTGGAAGATCTCGGTCGTCTCACCGAAGGCATAGCCGGCCTGCAGCGCCCGCCGGTTGGCCTCGGCGATGACCGGGCGGCCCCCGAACTTCTCGTCGATCCAGGTCTCGGTGGTCTCCATGGTCCGGCCGTAGAGCCAGAACATCACGCCGAGGGCGAAGAAGTTCCGGGTCAGGTCGACCTGCTTGCTGGTCATGTCCAGGCCTTCGAGCGCCCTGGCGTTGAGGGTCGAGACGGGGATCTGGAAGACCACGTAGGAGCGCAGCGAATCGTCGGTCAGCGGGCTCGTGGCGTAGCCGGCCTTGGCCAAGTTCGGCGGGGTGAACGCGTCGCTGTCCACGATGATCGCGCCGCCCGGAACGAGGTCGCGGACGTTGGCCCGAAGCGCAGCCGGGTTCATCGCCACGAGGACGTCCGGGGCGTCGCCGGGCGTGTGGATGTCGCTGGAGCTGAACGAGATCTGGAACCCGGACACGCCGGGAATCGATCCGGCCGGGGCCCGGATCTCGGCCGGGTAGTCCGGCAACGTGCTGATGTCGTTGCCGAACACCGCCGCGGCCCGGGAGAACTGCGTGCCCGTCAGCTGCATCCCGTCGCCGGAGTCGCCGGCGAACCGGATCGTGACGCGTTCGAGCTCCTGGACCGGGACGTCGTGCGCCTTCGTGCTCGTCACGGTTCCTGCTGGCTCCTTCGAACAGCAGCGCGGGTCGGGTGGGACGCGACCGCTCGAGGCCGTCAGCCCACGGCGCTGCGCGCCGAGATGATCGGAATGAGGGTAGCGCACGGGCATGGGTTCGTCAGGCGCTTGGGGCGGTACGAGCGCCGCGCGAGCGGCCCGGGGACCGCGGACGGGCCTCGGGTGCGCGCCGGCCGGTCGAACGCGGGGGCGGCGCGCTTGCTAGGCTCCGGCCGTGGATCGTCGCCGGGCCCTGGGTGTCGCGCTTGCGGCGGCGTCCGCGTGCGGATACGGGTCGGGTCCGCTCTTCGCGAAGAGCGTCTACGCCTCCGGCCTCGACTGGCTGGCCCTCCTGTACTGGCGATTCCTGCTGGCCGGGCTGCTCGTCTGGGCCTGGGCGCTCCTGGTCCCCGCGAACCGGGCCGGTCTGCGCGCGCTGCCGCACCGCCGGGTCCTCGCGCTGCTCGGTCTCGGCGCGTTCTTCGTGGGCAACGCCGGCACGTACTACGCCGCGCTCGAGACGATCTCGGCCTCCCTCGCGTCGCTCATCGTCTACATGTACCCGGCGCTCGTCGCCGTCCTCTCGATCCGGTTCGGGCACGGCCTGCGCGGTCGCCGGCCGTGGACCGCGCTCGGGATCGTCAGCTGTGGGGTCGCCCTGACGATCGGCGGGATCGAGACCCACGCGGACCCGCTCGGCCTGGTGCTGATCTTGGCATCGCCCTGCATCTACGCCGTCTACATCATCCTCGCCGCCCACCTTGCCGGGGAGCGGCGGGGCGAGACGGCCAGCGAGCGGACCGGCGGGGCCGGCGCCGAGACGCGACCCGCGGTCGCCTCGGCCGTGATGCTGAGCGCGACGTTCGGCGTGGTTGCCATCCTCGCGGCCGCGACCGGTGAGCCGATCGTGCCGTCGCGTGTGCCCGCCGGCGCCTGGTACGGGCTGGCGGGGATCGCGGTCTTCTCGACCGCGCTCGCGATCTCCGCCTTCTACGCGGGGACGGCGCGGATCGGCGCGGCCCAGGCGGCGCTCGTCTCCACGGTCGAGCCGGTCTGGACGATCACGCTGGCGACGCTTCTCTTCGGCGAGCGCCTTTCACCCGTGCAGCTCGTCGGCGGGTTCCTGGTGCTCGCCGGCGTCATCGTCGCCCAGACGACACCGGGTGGCACCACGGCCGCGGTCGTCGAGGAGGCCTGAGGGAGCGTACGATCTGGCGGTGGTCGAGACCGAGACGCTGGCAGCGCGCGACGGCACGGCGCTCCTGACACGGCGCTGGCCGACCGCCGGCACGCCGTGGGCCACGCTCCTGGTGGTCCACGGCCTGGGCGAGCACTCCGGACGCCACGAAGCGACCGCCGGACGCTTCGCAGCGGCCGGGATCGCGACCGCTTCCTTCGATCATCGAGGCTTCGGCGCGTCGGCCGGACGCCGCGCGGACGTCGAGCGGTGGGCCAGCTACCTCGACGACGTCGAGGATCGGCTGGCAGCCTCGCGCCGGCCGGGCCTGCCGAGCGCGATCTACGGCCACTCGCTGGGCGGGCTGCTGCTCGCCGATTACCTGCTGGACGGTCGCCCGCTGCCGGACGCCGCGATCCTCACTCGGCACCGGCCCTCGGGTCGAACGTGCAGCCTGCCCTGCGGCGCGCCGTTCCGATCCTGGCGGCGGTCCTCCCGCGCGCCGCGATCGCCAACCCGTGGGACGGCTCGGCGCTCTCGCGCGACCCGGCGATCGGGGCGGCGTTCGCCGCCGACCCCCTGTGCGAGTCGCGAACGAGCTTCCGGCTGGCTCGCGAGATCTTCGCCGCGATGGACCGGGTGCGGCGTCGACTCGCCGATCGCGGTGGCTTCCCGCTTCCCGTCCTGCTAGTCCACGGCGGCGCCGACCGCCTGGTGCCCACCGGGACGAGCGCATTCGCCGGCGCCTACCCGTCCGTCGAGCGCCGGGTCTACCCGGACGTGCGCCACGAGCTGCACCACGATCCGCAGGACGGCGCCCGGATCGTGGACGAGATGACTGCGTGGTTGCGGGAGCGGCTCGGGGCGTGAGCCCGGGCCGGGCGGTCAGGCCGCCGGGCGGCGGCCCTCCTTGAGCAGGCTCCGCAGCAGGAACGTGACGTTGGCGGGCTTCTCGGCGAGTCGGCGCATGAAGTACGGATACCACTCCGTCCCGTAGGGCACGTAGACCCGGACGCGCTGGCCCAGCTCGAGCAGCTCCGCCTGGAGATCCCGGCGCACGCCGTAGAGCATCTGGAACTCGTAGCGGTCCGCCGCGATCCCCTCGGACTCCGCGAAGCGCAGCAGGCGCCCGATCAGGCGCCCGTCGTGCGTGGCAAGGGCCGGGTACGCGCCGTCGCGAAGCAGGCTCCGGGCGAGCGATTCGTAGGACGCGTCGACCTCCTCGCGGGCGCGGAAGGCCACCGACGCCGGCTCGTTGTAGGCGCCCTTGCACAGGCGAACCCGGGCTCCTTCGGCGATGAGTGCCTCGATATCGGCCGCGCTCCGTCGAAGCGCGGCCTGGATCACGACCCCGGTCTCGGGGTTGAGCGGCCGCAGCTCGCGCCAGATTGCGAGCGTTCGATCGGTCTTCGGGTGGTCCTCCATGTCGAACCGAACGAACGCGCCGACGGCCGCGGCGGCACGCATGATCCGGGCGACCGTCTCGCGACAGAGCTCCTCGGAGATGTCCAGGCCCATCTGGGTCAGCTTCAGGCTCACGTTGCGCTCGAGGCCGCGATCGGCGAGCGCGGCGAGCGTCTCCTCGTAGCGCGCGGCAGCAAGCGCGCACTCCTCGGCCGACGAGACGGATTCGCCGAGGACGTCCACGGTCGTCGTGAAGCCGGACTCCCGAAGCCGCTCGAGCGCTCCCAGCACCTCGGGGAGCGTCTCGCCGGCCACGAACCGGCCCACCATCGGGCGCGTGATCGGGACCCTGACGGCCAGCCGCCCCAGGAACCGCTGCTGCGACAGGCCCAGGAAGATCGATCGGAGGGCCCGCTCCGGAGCGTCGTCGAACCTTCCGCTCGTGGTCATCGAGCTGCCTCCAGGGATCGGCGACGGGCGCCGCCGGAACGATGCAAGGCTACCGCGCGGATGGGTCAGCGATGCGGTTCGTTTCGCACGCCGGACGGTTCGGCGGCGGGTGGCGGCTCGCCGGCGAGATGGCGCTTCAGCCAGGCGAGGATGCGGCCGAAGGCGTCGCGCTGGTTCTCGCGCCGCTCCCAGCCGTGCGCCTCGTCGGCGTACCAGTGGACCTCGTGGTACTTCCCCTCGATCTCGAGCGCCTCGACCATCTTCTCGGTCATCAGCGGCACGACCCGCCGGTCCTTCCGGCCGTGGAGCAGGAGGAGGGGTGCCTCGATTCGCTCGGCGCGGTAGAGCGGCGAGCCCCTCCGGTAGAGCTGCGCGCGGGAGGGGTCGTCCGGCGTGCCCATCATCCGCTCCAGGTCGATCCGGCCGATCCGGTCGCCGTGGCGGTAGCTCTCCGCGATCTCGGAGTCGCCGAAGAGGTCGACGCCGGCCGCCCACATGGACGGCTCCTCCACCAGGGCACAGAGCGTGAGATAGCCCCCGTAGGACCCGCCGTACATCGCCAGCCTGCCGTTCGACCAGGGCTGCGCGCTCGCCCAGCGGGCCGCGTCGATGACGTCGTGGACGTCGGCGTAGCCCCACTCGTCGCGGTTGGCGTGACGGAACGCGCGGCCGTATCCCGTGGAGCCGCGGAAGTCGACCGACAGGAAGGCGAAGCCCTCGGCGACGAGCAGGTCGCGGAGCGGGACCCAGCTTCGGAAGGCCTGCCCGGTGGGGCCACCGTGCACGTGGACGACCGTGGGCACGCTGCGCCCGCCCCGTCGTCCCGTCGCGGACGGCGGCCGCCAGAGGGTGACCGGGATGGCGAGCCCGTCGCGAGCGGTGATCGTGCGCCGCTCCGGCTCCACGAAGCCGCTCACCTCCAGGGCGGCCGGGCGGCTCCGGGTGAGCCGCCGGGGCCGGCGCGCCGGCGTCCCGTCCGGGCCGGGAACGGGCAGGATCCAGAGGTCCGACGGCTCGCGCGTGGACTCCCCGATCGCGAGGATGCCGCTCCCGTCGGGAATCCACGCGACGGCCAGCCAGACCCCGTCGATCGGATCGATGCGGACCGAGGCTCCGACCCCGGTCGTCTCGCCTCCGACCGGGTGCTTCGGCGGCCGGCCGCGCCGCCGCTTCGGCGGGGCCGCGGCTGCCATCGGGGAAACGTGCAGCTCCTGGAGCCCGTCGCGGATGACCGCATGGACGAAGCGCGTCCCGTCGGGAGACGGCAGCGGGGCGATCCCGAACAGGACTCCCGGGGCGCCGTGCTCCACCGCGCCCGAGGTGAGCGCCGTGCGCCCCGTGCCGTCGGCCCCGACGCGCACGACCTGGAACCAGCCATCCGCGTCACCGACGAAGAGCAGCCCGCTGCCGTCGGGCAGCCAGCGCGCCCCGGTCGCCCACTCCGCTTCGCCGGCGACCGTGCGCTCCTCGCCGGACGCGAGATCCAGGACCGTGACCTGGTTCGTCAGGAGGTCCGGCCGGCGCGACGCCGTGAGCGCCATCCGCGTCCCGTCCGGCGACCACGCAAGGTCCTCGACGTCGACGCCGACGGGGGTCACGGCACGCGGCTCCGGGGTCACCGGGCGTGCGGGTGGCCGGCCACGGCGCGGAAGCGGGGCCTCCTGGATCCAGGCCTGGCTCCACCCCCGACGGCGCGAGATGAACGCGATCGCCCGGCCGTCGGGTGCCCAGCGCGGCGCGCTGCTCCCGGCGGGGTGGTCCGTCAGGATGGCCGGCCGGCTGCCGTCGGCACCGATGATCCAGATCGCCCCGTCGCGCACGAAGGCGAGGTGCTCGCCGGCCGGCGCCCACTGGGGGTCCGAGACGGCCTTCTCCGCTGCGGTGAGCTGGCGGGTCGCGTTGCTCCGCAGGTCGAGGATGAAGGCCTGGCGGGCCCCGCCCGCCTCGGCCGTGTAGGCGACGCGCCTGCCGTCCGGCGAGAGGCGCGGCTCGCGGGGTGAATCGACGGCAACGATCTGCTCGATCGTGATGCGGGCGTTGCTCGATCCTGCCGCCGCGCCCGGCGCGCGCACCCTGGACGTCCGGGGCACGGCCCGGCTCGAGGCGGGACGTTCGGGGACCCCCGGATCCGGTGCCGGCTTCGGCCGGTTCTTCGAGCCGGGCGGCCGCCCGCGCCGGCGGGGAGCGGCCGCGGGACCGGGCGCATCGGCCGCAGGGCCGGGCGGCTCCGGAGACGGGAGCTGTTCCGGCACGGGGGAGTCGGTCGCAGCCGCAGCCGCGGCGGCCTCGAGCGCCGTGTCGGCGTTGGGGAGGAGGGGCTCCTCGGCGGCTTCGGAGCGGCGTCCCGTAGGCATCGGCGGCGTTATACGACGCCGCGGAGCTCCGTCTCGCGCTCTCCCGGCAGCCGCGGAGGATCCACCCGCACGAACGTCTCCCGTCCCAGGAACTGCTCCACGATCTCGCGCGGCGCGCCCGCCCAGCCGCCGTCGCGCATCTGGCTGGCATGGGCGGCAAGTGCGGCGAGCTTGCGGTCGAGCACGCTCCGGACGTCGACGATCGTGGTGACCTCCTCGTCGGGTCGCGCCAGCTCGACGAAACGACGCTGCTGGAGGAGGTCGTCCTCCGACGGCGGGGCCGGCGCCGCCGCGTCCCCGCGCAGGGCGGCGAACGCCTCCTGGAGACGCCCCATCTCGGCCAGCCCGCTCCGGGAGATCGCCTGGTGATACAGCACGCGCGGACCGCCCGGCCGGAGCGCAGCGCGCCGATATGCCTCGGTTGCGCGGGCCGAGATCGTGACGTGGTCCGGGTGCCCGTAGATGCCGCCGGGGTCGAACGTCAGGATCACCGTCGGTCGCACCTCCTCGATGATCGCCTCCAGGCGTCGGACGACCTCTTCCGTGTCGGCGTTGGCGAAGCAGTCGGCCGGGCGGACCCAGTTCTCCATCCCGCTGTCGCGGTAGCCCAGGAAGATCGGCTCCGCGACGCCGAGCGCGGTCATCGCCTCGCGCAGCTCGCCCCGCCGCAGCTCGCGATCGAGCTCGCGCGCGCCTGCAACCCCGCCCAGATCGCCGTCGGTCGCGCACACCAGGTGCGTCGGGACCCCGCGCGCCGCCGCGAGCGCAAGGACGCCGCCCACGCCGAACGTTTCATCGTCCGGGTGTGCGAAGACCGCGAGAAGGCCGCGCGTCGGGCGGGCCGCCGGTTCGGTCACCTCGGCGCGGGACGAGCCGCTGCCAGCGCGAGCCTCACCGGCCGGCCGGCCGATCCGGCGTCTCGATCGACGCCTCGAGCTGCTCGCCGAGCTCCACCGTGCGCCGGTAGGCCGCCCATACCGCCTCGGACAGGACGGTCCGGAGGCGCCCGGATTCGAGCTCGTGGAGCGCTGCTGCGCTGGTGCCGCCCGGCGAGGTGACCATGTTGCGGAGTACCGCGGGATGCGTGCCGGATGCCTTCGCGAAGGCCGCACTCCCCTCCAGCGTCTCGACCACCAGGTCGTGGGCCACGTGGCGCGGGAAGCCGAGATGGACGGCAGCGTCGACCAGCGCCTCCATCACGAGGAAGACGTAGGTCGGTCCGGTTCCGGAGACGGCCGTCGCCATCGCCACGAGCTTCTCGTCGTCCACCTCGATCTCGACGCCGAGGGTCGCGAGGAGCGCTCTCGCCTGGGCCCGCTGCTCCTCGGACGTCTCCGGGGTCGCGTACCAGACGGTGATCCCACGGCCGAGCTGGGCCGGCGTGTTCGGCATGCTGCGAACCAGCTCGCGGTGACCGAGCAGCCCGGCGAGCGCCGCGGTGGTGGCGCCGGCGATCACGCTCAGGACCAGCTGGCCCGGCCGAAGGTGGGGCCCGATCTCGCGCGCGACGCGCGGGAGCATCTGCGGCTTCACCGCGAGAACGACGACATCGGCACCGGCGACGGCGACCACGTTGCTGGGCGTGACCCGGATGCCGTGCTGCGCGGCGAGCTCCTCGCGACGGTCGGCACGCGGGTGGCTCGCAACGAGGTTCGCCGGGTCGACGAGCCGGCCACGGAGGAGCCCGGCGATCATGGACTCGGCCATCACGCCCGTGCCGATGGTCGCGAGCGTACGTCCTTCGAGCGGCGACATGGCGGCGAGTCTACCTCAGCGGGCCTGTGCGCCCCGATCCGCGCCCGGCTCGACGAGCCTCAGTCGACCGGCACCCAGCCGCCGGGTGGCGCGACGTCGACGAACCCGTCGGGATCGAACAGCTCGGCGAGCAGCTCGATGCCGTCGATCACGCGCGGCCCGGGGTTCGAGAAGTAGGCCGCGGCATCCAGGGCGAAGACGTTGCCGCGCCGGACGGCCTGGATCTCCTGCCATGACGCTGGACGCGGCACCCGCCCCCAGGAAGCCTGGGTCCCTGGGAGGTCGGCGCCCCGCGGCATGAGGAGGAGCATCTCCGGGTCGAGGTCTCGAACCGTCTCCCACCCGACGGGCGCGGCCGCCCCGCCGTCGCGCCCCAGGAGGTCCCAGGCACCGGCCCACCGTATCTGCTCGGGGACCCAGCGACCCGCCGCGAAGGGCGGGTCGAGCCACTCCAGCGCGATCACGCGCGGCGGCCCATGGCCGGCGGCCCGCCGCGCGACGACCACCTCCTCGACGTCGGCGAGGCGCTCGCGGAGGACCTCGACGAGGCCGAGCGCCTCGTCCTCGGACGAGGTCATGGCACCGACCGTGGAGATCGCGTGAAAGATGCCCTCGATCGTCAACGGCGCGAGGGTGACGACGGTCGGTCGCGCAGGTCGCGTGCCGGCGGGTCCGGCCGTGCCCGCCGGTGCCGGGCGGGCACGCGACCATCCCTCCGGGGCCAGGATGAGGTCGGGACGGAGCTCCGCGAGCTGAGCCTCGTCGACCTCGAAGCGTTCGACGTCTGGGCCGGGCGCGATGATGCCTGCGCGCGGCCGGGTGACGACGCGGGCGCCGGCGACCTCCGGAGCCTCGCAGGCATGCGTGAGGCCGACCAGGTCGTCCGCGAGCCCGAGCGCGCAGACGATGTCGGTTGCCGCGGGGAGCAGCGAGACGATGCGCACGACACTCCGGGGACGGAACGACCGGCCGCCGTGAACCGAGGGCCGGTCGTCGAGGTCGCGGGGCGGCAGCGGCGGCCGCTGGGAGGTCTTGGGTTTGTCCGCCCGTCTTGACGGGCGGCCGGCTCAGGCGGGCTTCAGCGTCTCGAGCATGGCGCGCGCGGCGGCCTTGTCCGTGAACCAGAGAGCGTTGAGCGGCGTGTACTGGGCCCAGCCGGCCGGCACCGACTCCTCCGGATAGATCGCGTTGACCGGGCACTCGGGCTCGCACGCGCCGCAATCGATGCATTCGTTCGGGTCGATGTACAGGGTGCGATCGACGCCTTGCTCGAAATGGATGCAGTCGACGGGGCAGACGGCTACGCACGCCTGATCCATCACGTCGACGCACGGCTCGGCGATCGTGTAGGTCATCTGGGAAGATTCCTCCGCTCATGGTGCGTTCGTGCCGGCCGCGTCGCCACCGGTGCCGGTGATCCCGCGCGAAACGGAGGGTACCACCGGGAGCCTGCCCCCGGTCGGGTGTGCGCGCGTGCAGAACAGCCCGAATGGCCGGCGTCGCGGGCCGCCGTTCGGGCAGCGTCGCGGGCCGCAGCGGCGACCTGGCCGATCCGGTTCAGGACCAGCGCTTGCCGAGAAGCGGCACGAGGGTGCCCGGGCCGGACTGCGCCGCGAGCGCCCGATGCGTCCCGCTATCCGGAGCGCGGCCGGCCGAGGGCTGCGCGGCCGCGAGCAGGGCGAGACCCAGGAGTACGGAGCTGAGCAGGGCGACGAGGCCCCGAGCACGGCGCATCATGCGCCTCCACGAGATGGCCGCCTGACCGGCGGTGGGCGTGCCCCACGCCGTGGAGTCTGCCCAGCCCCGCTTATCGCCGCCTTATCCGCCTCGGGCCCGCTACATGCCGTGGGGAACGTAGGCCGGATCGAGGTACTTCTCCGGGTCCTCGTCGAAGTCGAGCTTGCAGCCCTTGCCGCAGAAGTAGTAGGTCGTGCCGTCGTGCTCGCTCGTGAGGGTCGC
>Ga0182027_10011052_pt1 | contig 12790 bp, 11 predicted proteins | sample 712E1DmetaG_FD_121300 | JGI IMG/M metagenome (GOLD analysis project Ga0182027, IMG submission 121300) | Permafrost microbial communities from Stordalen Mire, Sweden - 712E1D metaG (Illumina Assembly) | ecosystem: Environmental > Terrestrial > Soil > Wetlands > Permafrost | place: Sweden...
GCGCGGGCCGGCCACCGGCGTGAAAATGTAGATGAGGTAGCAAACGTAAAATACCAGCGAGACAACGGAGATATAGTGCGCAAACTGCCGCCGGTCGCGGAGCAGCAGGGCCAGGCCGACACCACCGATCATCAGATAATAGGAGAAGTAGGAGGCGTAGAGAACTTCGCTCAACAGACGCGAGGGGCAGCGTTCCATAAGTTCCAGGCTCGGCTGCCAGCCGAACAGCCATTTTTCCAGTCGCAGAAAATGCGGGTCGAGGTAGCCGGTCGAGAGCATTTGGCTGAGCAGGCCGGTTTCGCAGTAAAACCCGGCGTATAACAGGATCGGGTAGGAATGCCGGAGAAAATCGAGGAGGCGGTTGGCGGGGTGCCGGCTGTGGAGTTGAATCATCCAGTGGATCAGAACGAGGCCGGCTCCATGCGCCATCAGCAGCAACGGCCAGAACGGGACACGCGGGCTGTGAGCGAACACGATGATCAGTCCCACCAACGCGATGTAGCCCTGAGTAGCGTAGTCAATCAAGGCGTAGTGCCGGAATAACGGATGGCGGATGGCGGACGGCAATGGCGCCGGCCCATCGGGGCGCGCTCCTCCGGCTTGCGGGTTTTGGGTTTCCAGTGTCACTTAAAATTCTTTATCCGGCTCACAACCATCCCTGCTGCCGATACCAGGCCAGGGTTTCGGCGATTCCGTCTTTGAGCCCGGTGGCGCAGACGAGACCCAGTTTCTGTCGCAACCGTGCGGAGTCGCACACCCAGCCCGGCGCGCGCAGTTCGGCATATTTCTGCCGGCTTAACATGGCTGGCCGGCCAGTAAGCCTGGCGATCGCTTCCTGCATTTGACACAAAGGCCACAGCGCGGCGGTTGGCAAAGGAATGGTCAGCGTCCACGTTTTCATTTGCGCGGCGATTTCTTCGGCCAATGCGCGTGCCTGCGCGATTTCAGGCGAAGCAGCGTAGAACGTTTTCCCGCCGGCGGCCGGGTGGGTCAAACAGGCCACGATGGTTTCCGCCAAATCCTTCACGAAAACGAAACTCAACGGCAGCCGGCCACCGCCGAAGCGCGGGGAAATATGCGCTTTGATGGCTTTGAACAACGGCAGGAATGCATCGTCGCGAGGTCCGTAAACGGCGGACGGCCGCAGGATCACATATTCCGACCGGCAGTTCCGCACTTCCTGTTCGCCAGCGAGTTTGCTCCGGCCATATTCCGAGACGGGATGCGGGGAATCCTCTTCGCGCGCGGGCCGGTCAGGAACCGCCGGGCCCCCGGCCGCCAGGCTGGAAATGTGAACAAGCCGTTGAATCCGTCCTGGTTGCTGATTGATCGCCGCGACGACGTTCCGCGTGCCGATTTGATTGACCGTGAAAAATTCCGAGACCTTAAGCGCCTTGACGCACCCGGCGCAGTGAATGACATGGGTAATGTCCTGCAAGGCAGCGCCCAGGCTTTGCGGGTCACTGAGGGAGCCGGTGCGCACGTCGAGTTGCGGCCGGTGCGCTTGAATGAAGCGCGGATTGCTGGCGGGCCGGAGCAGCACGACTGTGGGGATGCCCTGCGCGCGAAGGCGGTCCAAAACGTGGCTGCCAACGAATCCGCTCGCGCCTGTAAGGAGAACCTTCATTGACTTGCCGCAGAACAATTCTTCGCGTCGGGCCGGAACCCGGTTCCGGGGCACCGGCCGGCTCCGTTCACACCAGACCAAGCTCCCGGCCTACTTTGCCGAGTTTGTCCAGCGCGAAATCAATCTGGCGGTCCGTATGCGTGGCCATGAGGCTGAGGCGAATCAATTCCTGTCCCGGCAACACCGCCGGCGACACCACCGGGTTGACGAACACGCCTTCCTCCTCCAGCCGCTTGCAGATTTTGAACGCGACCAGCAAATCCCGGCAGTAAACCGGAAGAATCGGCGTCTCGGAAGCGCCCAGGTCGAACCCGAGTGATATCAGCCCTTGTTTCATGCGCTCGGTGTTTCGCCAGAGCCGTTCGGTGCGCTCAGGTTCCGAAATCATGATCTCAACCGCTGCCCTGGCGGCCGCCGTGTTGGCGGGGCTCATGCTGGCGCTGAAAATCTGCACCCGCGAGGTGTGTTTCAGGAAATCAATGGTTGCCGCATCGGAGGCGATGAACCCGCCCAGGCTCGCCAGCGATTTGCTGAACGTGCCCATGATGAGTTGCACCTGGTCGGTCAGGCCGAAATGGCTGGCCGTGCCGGACCCATTCCGGCCAATCACACCGATGGCGTGGGCGTCGTCCACCATGACGGCCGCGCCGTACTGGTCGGCGAGACGGCAAACGTCCGGCAGTTGAATGATGTCGCCCTCCATGCTGAACACGCCATCCACGACGATGAGTTTGCCCGCTGCCGGATCAATTTTCTGAAGGCGGTTTTCCAGCGCCGCCATGTCCCGGTGCGTGAACCGGACGAATTCGCCCGGGGAAAGCTTGCAACCTTCGACGATGCTGGCGTGATCACTTTTATCAGCCAGAACATAATCGCCTTTTCCCACCAGCGCGCTGATGACGCCGAGATTGACTTGAAAACCGGTGCTGTAAAGCAACACCGCCTCCTTGTTCACCAGCCGGGCGAGCGCCTGTTCCAGTTCGATGTGGATGTCGAGCGTGCCGTTCAAGAAACGCGAACCGGCGCAGCCCGATCCATATTTCTCGACGGCCTTGATGGTGGCCTCCTTGATTTTCGGATGATTGGTCAGGCCGAGATAACTGTTCGAGCCGAGCATCAGGACTTTTTTGCCGTTAATGATGACTTCGCAGTCCTGCGCCGAGGAAATGGTGCGGAAGTAGGGGTACAGCCCCGTGGCGCGAGCCTGGGCGGCGCTCTTGAAATTCCTGACCTTGTCGAACAGGGCCAGCGGGAGCGGCCGGCTCTTGGCTTTCAGCGGCTTTTTCCGGTTGTTGATGACATCCGCGCGTGCCGGACGCGACGCAGCGTATGTCAGAAGCTCACTATTACTTCCGTGTTTAAGCGTTTGCATCTTCTACTGGCAAACCATGCTGCCAAACCTGCGTTCTAAATCCAAGTCCAATTGTTGGCTGGCCAATGCAGCTTTTGCAACAACCATTTTTCACGGTGTCGCTGGCAAAACGTTTTTACAAGGTCACGGTTTGCGGAGTATCCGGAAAACCGTGATGCCAAGCAAAAGTCCAGCCTGGCCGAGCAGGCATCCCAGCCAGCCCCAATGAAATACGAATAAAGTCATTGCGTAAATCACCACCGACAAACCAGTCCATACCAAACTGGATTCATTCTCAAACTCAGCCGCGCGATGAAAGAAAATCGCGCAGGCCACCATCATCAAGATCGCCAAATATGGCATCGTTCAACTTTCGGATCGGAGTGGCGTCCTCCGCGCGGCTTTTCAGCCGCGCAATTTTTCCATCACGTGCGCCATCGCCATTGCCGTTTGCGCCGCTTCCGCGCCGCGATTGTGGTTGGGATTCAAACAGCGCGCACGCGCCTGCCCCTCGTTTTCCAGAAGCAGCACTTCGTGAACGACGGGAATTTCGTGCTCCAGCTGGATTTGCATCAGCGCGCGGCTGACCGCCTCGCCGATGTGCGCCGCGTGAACCGTTTCGCCGCGCAAAATCACGCCCAGACAAATAATCGCCGAAAGCTGCCGCCGATGCGGCGAAGCGCCGCCGGGGTTCGCCGCGAAAGCGGCAGGGTCGAGGTTGAAAGGATGGGCCATGCGTGCGAGGTGTTTGGCCGCGACGGGAATTTCATACGCGCCCGGGACGCGGACGACCTCGATGCTCGCAACCTCGGCGCGCCACAATTCCGCCTTGGCGGCCCGCAGCATCGCATCCACGTAACGCGCGTTGTAGCGCGAGGCGATGATGGCAAATCTGCCGCCGTGCGCCCGGACTTTGTTCGGCTGAACCTTGCGTAGCATCGCGGGGAATTAAACCATGAACCCGTCCTCCACGCAACACTGCGAAAGATGGATGGGATTGGCTAAAAGCCCAGATTGTCTCCCTTGGGCTTCAAGCTGAAGAGATAGTCGGCCAGATCGCTGAGTTCGTTGGTGCTGATGACATTGCCCCAGGAAGGCATGAAATGCGGCGGCGGCGGCTGGTCCGGGTGCAGCACTGGAATGGTGCGCTCGCCGCGCATGATGAACGATTTCAATTCATCCTTGGTGTAACCATCGGCCACGTAAATCAGGCTGGGCACTTGTTCCGCCGTTTTGGCGTTGGGATTGGCCACGCCGCCCTTGGCGTCCTGGCCGTGACATTGGAAGCAGCCGTACTTTTGAAAAACAACGTGGCCGCGTTCGACCGGCGTCATTTTGGCCAAATCGGCCGGCGACGGGGCATTGCCGCTGATGGCCGCCCGGGCGGCTTTCATTTCGTCAACGGAAACCGCGCCGTTTTTGTTGCCCCACGATTCGCGGATGCAGGTCAACACGGCGGAAAGATCCGCATCCGACAGCGACGCGCCCATCGGCGCCATGGACAGGTTCCAATCGCGGCCCTGGACCTGAATTGGGCCGTTGAGACCGGCCAGCGGAATGCGCGCCAGCGACGTGATGTCTTTGGCGACCCATTCGGAGCCGGCCAGCGGCGGCGCCTGGCCGGGTTTGCCAAGACCGTCGCTGCCGTGGCACAGGCCGCAATAAGTTTCATAGACCGCCTTGCCGTGCGTCAACATCGAGGCGGCGCCGGATTTGGGCTGGTACGAGGCCAGTTCATCGGCGGATGTGTAAGGCGCGTAAACCTGCTTGTCGAACCAGCCGCTGTGATGATCGAAATACACCGCGCCGAGAAACAACAGCAGGAGCGTCAGCACGATGATCCAAATGGGCACGACCGAGCGCGATGCCGTCGGCCCGGCATCGGACGGTTGGGGAAGGTCGGATTTCAATTCGTCACTCATCGGCAACGTCTACCCCGGTATTATAACGGGTTCCTATTGCGGAACGAATTATTTGTTGTCGTACTTGTCGTGGACTTCCTTGATCTTGGCCTCGGCCGCCGCCTTTTCATCGGAAGTGAGCTTGGCGAGCTTGTCATCGAGCATCGCCTTTTTGCGGACGCTGGAGTCGTAGGTGAGGAATTCGTAGATTTTCTTGCCATCGGCGCTGTCAATGCCGGACCCGGGCTTGCGCATCATCCGTTTGACGTAGCGTGACCACTCGTCGGGCAGCGCGTAATCGCAGTTGATGGGTCGGCTCAACTTGTGGCATTGCGTGCATTTCGTGCTGAACACTTCGTAGTTGTCCTTGATGCCATCCGGGTATTTGGAGACATCAATGGTGGCCGGGCCTTTTTCAAACCGATCGACCCGCGCCTTGGTTTCCGCATCGAGTTGATCTTCAGCGCGCGCCAGGCCCGCCGTCAAGGTGAGCGCAGCCACGCCGAGGAACAGGGTGGTGAATTTTGTGATCGTGGTCATAATTGGAGTTCCTTTCATTTAAAATCCGTACGAGAGCTGGATGACAAATCCATTGGACGGCAACGCGTCTGGACCGCGGCTGTGCAGCCATTCATAGTCGCCTTCGAACAGCAAGGTGTTCGTGAGGTAATAAACAATACCAGCCGTGACGCGGTCGGTGGTTGTTCCCATACCGTTGTTCACCCCATCGTAACGGCTGACCAGTTCAAGATCGTTCACGACGGGCAAATCAAAATTCAAACCCGCCAGCTTGTAGGCTCCCTGGATCCACCAACCACGCGCCCGGATGGTGCCGGCATCGGTGGTCTCTTGCCAGGTGTTGATATACTCGCCCTTCACCTCGGCGTAGGGACCGATATGCACGGCGGCATCAACGACCGCGGCTGACCAAAGTTCCTGGCCGGCGCTGTCCCAAGGACCGGCCTGGCCGGAAACTCCCAGCTCGATGTCATAATGAGCCTTCCACGGATAAAACCAGCCGATGCGGCCGCCGCCGCTGGGATTCCCGTTGAGGTTGCCGGAACTGCCGTCGGAATTGACGCCCACATTTCCGTTGAGACTTATATTGGGTATCGTATTGCCGTCGGCATCAACGGTGGTGGCTCTGCCGGAGCCGTCAACCGACGACGGCCCGTTGGCGCCATAAGCCGCATAGGTCACCATTTGGCCGGAATTGCCCACGGGCACGGCGCCGCGGAGTTGCGCGCCCACGCCGGCGCCGGGCAGGAAATCCACCGCCAGCGGATCATCCGGTATCTTGTTGAGCCAACCCGCCGTCCGCTCGGAATAGGTGCCCAGCGGCAGCACCATATAACCGGCCACCAGGGTCACGTAATCGTTGTAGAGATAATCCAACTGGGCGAAACTCAGGCTCACCGAAGTTCCGGCGTCGCCATTGCCCGTCTGACTATTCTGCAAACTCACCGCCGAGTTCTGCAGGGTCACATCGAAGCCCGCCTCGAACAGTATGTTGTCGCTCGCCCGGAACAGGAAAATGGGCGCGAAATCGGCAAACACAAAGCCGCTGTGCGAACCCTGCACCTTGCCGAACTGTACCTCGGCGTCGCCCGCCATCGTGAAGTTGTGCAACGCACTCATGGTGCCGCTGGGGATGGGATTCACCGGTTGAATTTTGGCCGCCGCCTCGGCTTTCTGCTCCGCGTTGGTGGCCAGCGTCTGCGTTTCGCCCAACCGTTGCTGCAACTGTTGAATCGTCTGCTGGTCCTGTTCGTGCGTTTGCTGGTCCTGTTCGTGCAGTTTTTCCAACTGGCCAATCCGCTGGTCCTGGTTGGTGACCATGCTTCTCAAGGCATTGAAATCCTCATCGCTGATCATCGCCGCCGCACGGGGAGTCAGGGCCACACCCAGCACGCAGGCTGCCACTGCTGTGCTCAAAATGATGGAATGTATTTTCATCGGTGAATTCCCTTTCTAGTTACCAGCGTCTTCCTGGAGGAATTTGAGGATCAGCTTCGCCTGCGCCGCCGGGAGATTGGCCCGCACGCGCATGTGGGTCATGATGGTCTTCCACTGGGCCGACGTGAACTCGGTGGCATACCGCTCCGGATGGCAGCGGTTGCAATTGATGGCGTACAACTCGGCGCCGGTGAGTTTCTTCGGCACCGGCTTTTGTTCGGTTTTCTTTTCCGGTTCGGCGTGCGCCAGAACTGCGCTGAGGCATGCGGCAATCAGCGTCGAGGTGCCGGCCAGAATCACCGGCCGATTATTTTTCAATATTGAGCGCATAATTGTTCTCCTTCCTTTGTCGTTCGCCACAATATTCGACCCGCCCCAGAAAAATCAATCCACATTATTCGTTTTTTTTATTTGTCCTTGTTGTGGCAATAGAACACCGTTCGGGACAATGCCGGACAAGGCGAACAAAGAAGCTGGAGGCCGCGTGTCCCCGGTCGCGGAGCGCCGCAACCAGCACCGTAGGTGCGTCATATTTGTAGATGGGCCATTCAAAATCCGAAGCTCCGTAGGAGCGGCATCAAAACACATGCCGCTCCTACGGAGCTTGAGTTTATGTTGGGTTTGAACCTACAAAGATTCCGCGCCTACGGCGCTGCGGCAGAAATGCATCTCCGCGTAAATCGTAAATCAAAAATCGCAAATTACAAAAGATGCCCCATCTTCTCGCGCTTGGCCTTCAAGTACCGTTCGTTGTGCGGATTGGGTTTCACGCGAATCGGCAACTGCTCGACGATTTTCAGCCCGTAGCCCTCCAGCCCGACGATTTTTTTGGGATTGTTCGTCAGCAGCCGGATGTTTTTCAATCCCAGGTCCACGAGAATTTGCGCGCCGATTCCATATTCGCGCAGGTCCATCTCGAAGCCGAGTTTTTCGTTCGCCTCGACGGTGTCGTAGCCCTGTTCCTGCAATTTGTAGGCCTTGATTTTCGGCGCCAGGCCGATGCCGCGGCCTTCCTGCCGCATATAAACAATCACGCCGCGCCCGGCCGCGGCGACCTGCCGCAGGGCCTGATGCAGTTGCGACCCGCAATCGCAGCGGCGCGAGCCGAACACGTCGCCGGTCAGACATTCGCTGTGGACGCGCACGAGAACTTTGCCCCGTCCGGCCACGTCGCCATGCACCAGCGCGAGGTGATGCTGGTCGTCCAGCTTCGAGCGGTACAAATACAAATCAAAGTCGCCGTAGTCGGTCGGCAATTTGACGGTCTCGACGAGTTCGACCAGTTTCTCCCGCGTGCGCCGGTGTTCGATGAGGTCGGCGATGGTGCAGATTTTCAGGCGGTATTTTTTGGCGAACTTCAGCAACTGCGGCAGGCGCGCCATCGTGCCGTCGTCGTTCATGATTTCGCAGAGGATGCCGACGGGCTGGCAGCCGGCAAGCGTGGCCAGGTCCACCGCCGCCTCGGTGTGGCCGGCGCGCTGGAGCACGCCGCCCGGACGCGCGCGGAGCGGAAATACGTGGCCCGGCTGCACGAGGTCGGACGGCGCCGACTTCGGTTCGGCGATGATTTTGATGGTGCGCGCCCGGTCCGCCGCGCTGATGCCGGTGGTGACGCCGCGCGCGGCGTCCACGCTCACGTGAAAATCCGTGCGAAAGCTCTCGCGATTTTGCTGCACCATGCGGTCAATGCCCAACTGGTGGAGCCGTTCGGCGGCCGCCGGCACACAAATGAGTCCGCGCCCGAATCTGGCCATGAAATTGACCGCCGCCGGCGTCACGGATTGCGCCGCCGTGATCAAATCGCCTTCGTTTTCGCGGTCGGCGTCATCCACCACGATGACCATTTTTCCGCGGCGAATGTCCGCAACGACCGATTCAATGCTGTTGAAAATGTTTTTCATTCGGTGAAGACAGCATATCCATCCACCGCTCAAATGCCAGACGCAAAGCGAACCGGCCTGGTTCGGTGGGCTGCCAGTGCCGTCACCGATTTGTAGCGGCGGGCATCTTGCCTGCCGTATCCGGCGGCATCCCTGCCGCCCGGCCGCAGAACTGAATTTACGTCATGGCCTCGCTTCCTTATCAAACCACCCGGCTGGAAGCCGGGCGATACGGCAGCCAGGGATGACTGCCGCTACGGTGGGAGTATCTGTTTGCGTCCGGTTCGTCCGAACCCGCCGATTTTTGCTGACACGACATCAAAAGCTGGCTTAGGATTCTCCGTGTCCATTGAGGGGCGCTTTTCATAGCGGCGGCGGAAACATTTGGCAACCGAACGACCGATCAATCCAATGTCATCAAAAAAACTGGGCAACGAAGCCAGCGGACTTTCAGGCGGATGCCCCTCCAGTCTGCTTCAGGAATGTTTTGCCTGCGGCGTGCTCGTGGTGGGCGCGCGCAAACGCATTGTCGCCTGCACCAACGAGGCCGCCGACCATTTGCATCGGGACGCGGCGAAGCTGTTGAACGCGCCGTTAAGTTCGCTGCCCGCGCCGCTGGCCAGACTGGTTCAGGAGGCCGCCCGAAGCGGCCAGGCCATTTTGAACCGCGAAATTCCGCTGGGCAGCGCGACGGCATTGCGCGCGAGCATTTTGCCCGTGAAAACACCCGAGCAAATGGAAATTGTCGTGGTTTTGAACAGCCTGACTTCCACACCGGTTTTTGAGCGGAACCTCCGGCGGCTCGACCGGCTGGCCGCCCTCGGCACGCTCTCGGCGAGCATGGCGCACGAAATCAAAAACGGCATGGTTGCCATCAAGACGTTTGTTGATTTGCTGGCGCAGAAAGGCCAGGACACGGAACTCACCGAGGTCGTCGGACGCGAGCTGCACCGCATCAACGGGATTGTGACGCAGATGCTGCGGTTTGCCGCGCCGAACCGCGCGGCGTTCACGACCGTACGCGTCCACGACGTGCTGGATCATTCACTGCGCCTGATGCAGCATCAAATCAACGGAAAATTGATTTCCCTGCAACGCCATTACCAAGCCGAGCCGGACACGGTCCGCGGCGACGATGCGCAATTGCAGCAGGCGTTCATGAACTTCCTGGTCAACGCGCTTGAAGCGATGGGCACGAACGGCGTGTTGACGGTCCACACGGAAATGGTGAGGGGCGAACGCCGCGAGCGGCATTTGCGGATCAACATTCAAGACACCGGCGTGGGCATCGCGCCGGAAAATCTGGGCCGGCTGTTCGAGCCGTTTTTCACGACCAAGATAAATGGCACGGGCCTGGGGCTGGCCATCAGCCAGCGCATTGCGCTGGAGCATCATGGCTCGATTCGCGTGCAAAGCGAACCCGGCAAAGGCTCGACGTTCAGCCTGTCGCTGCCGGCGTTTGCTGCGGCGTGAGCCGGTGGTCCGCCAAACCGGGGCAAGTTCAGTTTTAAATTTTACTCCCCGACGAGCTGATAAGGGTGAATGGCGTCGCCGCCCACGTGAGTCTTGGGCGCGGCCTTGAGCGAGAAGGTGAAGGCCACGGTGTAATCCGTCGGGCCGTAGCCATTGTCAACGATCCGGAAAGTCAGCGCGCCGGTCCAGCACCGCAGGTCGCGATAGATCGTGTAATTCTGTTCCTGCAGGCGGCTGTTCTCGAAGTTGTAATTGTGCATCATGCGCAAACCCCAGTTGTCATTCAGCCGGTAAAACACGGTGCTGGTGATGAGATTTTCGCCACTGCCCATGAATCCGTTGTGCAGATACCAGTGGCCGATGCCCCAGCTCCATCTTTCGCCGGGCGTCAATGTGAGTTGATGAAAGGCCAGATTCAAATTGCCGCCGTTGATGTCGTAGCGCAGTTGCGAATCCAGCGCGATCCATGAGCGCGGCTTGAACGTGAGGCTGGAATAAAGATCGCTGAACGTCCCCGGCTGGCTGAACGGTTCGTCAAGATTGGTTTGATTCCGGCCCGGGGCGAGCCGCCAATCCAACGCCATGTTCCAATCCAGCAGGTTGTCGAGCTGTCCCTCGCGCTTGGTTTGGAGCAGGTTGCGCAGGCCGAAACGAATCACATTCTCGCTGTCAATGGAATCAATGTTGTTGTAATCGGGAAATTGAATCGGCAGCAGCAGCAGGCTGGGCGACGCGGAATCGAACTGGGGCAGTTGCGACGGCAGTGCGGTGGGCCGCGGCACATAAACGTAGCCCGCCGACGGTTCAATGATATGGCGCAAACCGTCAACGTCCAAAAGCGAGTTCGTCGCGCCGGCCCAAAGCTGCGAAACCTTGAACGAAGTTTCGATGCCGGTGTTGAAAACGGCGCGCTCGGTTTCGTTGTTGATGGCGCCGGGACCGTTTTCCTGGCTGTACCAGGTAAACCGGCCGCCGGCGTTGGGCGTGACATTCAGCCAGCCGAAAAACGTCCAGGGCAGGAGCAATTGATGAAAGGTGTCGGCGCGCGCGGCGGAATAAGGCGGCGGGCTGTTCGTGGCGGAGAACAGGTTGTTGTTCGTGGCCGCAAAGAAACGCTGGTACCAGCCCGCCGAACTTTCGCTTTCATAGTAAAATGGCGTGCCCAAAACCTGCTGGCGAAAACCGGTGAGCTTCACCTCGGGCAGCCGTTCGACCTGGTCGAAGAAATCATTGACGCGCGGCGTGGCTTCGACGTCGAGACTCCAGTTGTCCCAATACTTGTTGACCTCGACGAATGTGTTGGGTTGAGGATTGTTGCGGTATTCACCCTCAAAAAAATCGTGCAGCACGAGCGGATCGCTCTGGTAATTCACCAGCGCCTTGACGTTCAAGTTGGTGAATGGGGTCGCCTGGTAGCCGAGGGAAAACCGCTGGCGGTCCGCGGGAATCGTTCCCAAATTCCCGAAGCTGTTCGAGCTCGAGCTCACGCTGTAGTTCGGGTCCTCGTCGTGCAAATAATAATACCTGAACGCCGCCTCGCCCCATTGGCCGAGGTGCAGATTCAGGTCCGGCCCCACGCCCAGGCCCCGCTTTTCGCGGTAGTCCAGATGAATCTTTCCGTCCACCGCATCGTTGAGATACATCGTGTAGGTGTTGAGCAAAAACGGCCCGTAGGCGGTGCGGTCGCCGGGTGTAAAATTGAAATTGTTGAAGCGCTCGTTCAGATTGCGCCGGTAATAAGGAAAGTAAAACGCCGGCACACCGTCCACGTACAGCACGGCATTCCACATCTCGACGTATTTTCCAGGAACAATTTTTATATGACTGGAACGGACGAGAACCGCCGGGTCGCTCACGTCGTCAGTCGTGACGAAAGCATGGCGCGCGTGGTAGATTTTATTGGTCGTGTCGCCCTGCAATTGTCCGCCCTGTGCGAACACCGGCGCTCTGCCCGTGCGAAACTCCTCGCTCTGCATCTGGTGCGTTTTGAAATTATAGCGGATGTGTTCGCCAACCCAAATTTGGCTGCCCGACTCGATGCGGACGTTGCCGTTGGCCACCGTCTCGCCCGTCTGCCGGTTCACGGAGACGGTGTCGGCCATCAGCACCGCCCCGCCGTATTTCACACAGACACCGTTGGTGCCGGTGACCGTGTCACCCGCAAAGTCCACGCTGCCGGTGGGCGCGCCGGGAATGATTTGATTGAGCGCCCACATTTCCCACGACGGCTGCTCTTGCGCCAAAGAAATGAGCGGAAAAATCGAGCCAAAAAAAATCAGCACGGCAATGGCGGACAATCTTCTCATCAGGCGCGGCCAATAAAACAGAACGAAACCGGCTTGTCGAGAGCCGAAGGAAGGAAGTCGAGAGCAAAATAATGCCCCGTGGCGGCTGAATCCAGCCTTCGACTTTCGATGCATTTTATTTTTCCGGCAGAAAGGCGAAAGCCACCGCCGCCAGGATGCACACAAACGCGGCCAAGTGGTTCCACCGGATTTTTTCACCGAGATACAAGATCGCAAAGCCGCAAAACACCGTGAGCGTGATGACTTCCTGGATGATTTTGAGCTGGGTGGCGGAATAAACGGCGTTGCCCCAGCGA
>Ga0182027_10011053_pt1 | contig 12790 bp, 10 predicted proteins | sample 712E1DmetaG_FD_121300 | JGI IMG/M metagenome (GOLD analysis project Ga0182027, IMG submission 121300) | Permafrost microbial communities from Stordalen Mire, Sweden - 712E1D metaG (Illumina Assembly) | ecosystem: Environmental > Terrestrial > Soil > Wetlands > Permafrost | place: Sweden...
GAAGTCGCAAAGGCGCTGCGGGACGCTCAAACGACCCTTGATCAGTCCGGGGTGCTCGGCGATGACTCCGTCACGGTTGGTGCCTTCTTGAACCAATGGCTCACGGAGGTTGTCGCTCCCAGGCGAGAGCTGGCAACCTGGCGCGGATACGAAACCAATGTCCGGCGGCACATCGTTCCCACGATCGGCCACGTTCGGCTCACGAAGCTCACCGCGGCCATGGTGCAGCGCTTGCTGAACGATCTACGACGACAGGGACTAGCGCCACGGACGGTGCAGTACGTTCATGCGACTCTGCGCGCCGCGCTGAATGTCGCGTTGCGATGGGGACTAATTCAGCGAAACGTCGCGTCCGTCGTGGAGCCGGTCACTGTCAAGCGTAAGGAAGTTGTTCCGTTCACCGCGGATGAAGCAAGGCAGGTACTTGAAGCCGCACGATCTCACCGACTGGCATGCTTCTTCACCGTCGCCATGGCCCTCGGACTGCGACCCAGCGAGGCACTGGGACTCACGTGGTCCGACATCGACTTCGACCAATCCCTACTGCATGTTCGCCGGGCCCTCGAGCGTGGCCCCGACGGTTATCGGTTCAAAGAGCCGAAGTCTCGCACGAGCCGGCGCACGATCGTTCTCCCGAGTGTCTGTCTCGAGTCGTTGAAAAGTCATCGAATCAGACAGGCATCTGATCGCCTCCGGGCGGGGGAGAGTTGGCATGACCTCGATCTCGTCTTCTGTTCCGAGAGCGGCGCACCGCTCCACAGGAGCGAGATGTCACGGCAGTTCACCCTGTTGCTGAAGAGGACAAGCGTTGCGCACCATCGCCTCTACGACTGTCGACACACCGCAGCCAGCCTCCTTCTCGCACAGGGCGTGGCTCCTCGGGTCGTCATGGAAACGCTTGGTCACTCCTCGTACTCGTTGACGATGGACACCTACGCCCATGTGTACGCGAGCGCGCTCCGAGACGCTGCGGCGGCGATCGATCGTGCGCTCGCCCCACAGGAGCTTGCGTCTCCGGTACGGGACTCCGCTGTCTGATCCTTCCCCTTCCGGGCCGCCAAGGCGTCTACGAGGGAAGGATCACGGACTTCTGCGGAGGAGACGGTGACCCTTCCGCCGTCCCGTACGACGACCGTTGGGGCAGATCTCTCCAGTCAAGGGACGACCTCGCAAGCAGCGCCGCGGCTGACAACGCGAAAACGATGAATCGCCTTGCGGCGTGACGGGCGTCTCCGGTGGGCGGCTGACTTCTGCTCCGACCGCGTGGCCGCCTGCGAAGTTTGGTGGTCAGTTTGGTGGTCAAAACGCTTCTGCGCCTCGGCGGCAAGCTTCACAGGCGGCGGTCACAAGCCCCTCACCAGGGACTTTGCAGCGGAGGAGGTGGGATTTGAACCCACGGACCCTTGCAGGTCACACGATTTCCAATCGTGCCGATTCGGCCGCTCTCGCACTCCTCCGAGAGGCTTCAGGCCGCTATCGTTGCACCTACTGGCGCTGTCGCGCGCAGTAGCCGGGTTCTGCGCAACGGGCGACCGTGAATCGGGTCAGGGCCGGAAGGCAGCAGCTCTCAGCGGATTCGTCTGTGTGCCGCAGGCGACCTGGCTGCTGCGCACGACAGCGCCAGAGCCTCGGAGGTTCGACCAAAGCCGAATGCCATGAGTTCGGGTCGGGGAGCCAAGCGCCCTCCGGCAAGTCGTAGGCTCGGATCGTGGTCGATTTCCAGTCGCTCTACCGGCGTTATCGTCCGCAGCGATTTGCCGAGGTTCGTGGTCAGGACCACGTGGTCAACGCCCTCCGGCATGCCGCGCGGGACAATCTCGTCGCGCACGCGTACCTCTTCTCCGGGCCGCGCGGGACGGGCAAGACATCGACGGCGAGGATCCTCGCGAAGGCTCTGAACTGCGGGAGCCCGGTCGACGGCGAGCCCTGTGGCGTGTGCGACTCCTGCGTGGACATCACCAGGGGTGCCTCGTTCGACGTCCACGAGCTCGACGCGGCGTCCAACAACGGGGTCGATGCCATGCGAGACCTTGTCGCGCGGGCGTCCCTCGCCACGCCCGGGCGCTGGAAGGTCTACATCGTCGACGAGGTTCACATGCTCTCGCAGGCAGCGTCCAACGCGCTGTTGAAGACGTTGGAAGAACCCCCTGACCATGTCGTGTTCGTGCTTGCCACAACCGATCCTCAGAAGGTCATTCCGACAATCCGCAGCCGGACGCAGCACTACGAGTTCCATCTGCTCGATGCCGAGGTGCTGGCGTCGTTGCTCGCGGACATAGTGAGAGATGCTCAGCTCGAGCTGCCGGATTCGGCCGTGGAGTCCGCCGTTCGCCGCGGGCGGGGCTCGGCGCGCGACGCCCTTTCTGCTCTCGACCAGGTGGTTGCATCGGGAGTCGTGGAGGATGACAGCCCGCTGCTGCATGAGCTGCTCGTCTCGCTGGCCGAGCGTGATACGGCGCGTGCCCTGCAGGTCGTCGAGCGCGCACTCGTTGCAGGCCGCGACGCCCCACGGATAGCCGCTGAGCTCCTCGAGGAGCTGCGTGGCCAGTTCCTTTCGGCCGTGGCGCCCGGCCTGGCCAAACAGGGCGAAGAGCGCGAGCCACCGGCGTCTCAGGCGTCCCAGGCGTCTCGGGCGTCCGCCCCGGCGTCGCCGGACGGCGGGCAGGTTCTCCTGCTCGGGCCGGCTCGTTGCGTGCGTGCCATGGAGGTGCTGGGGACGGCGCTGGTGGCGATGCGAGACGCCCTCGACGCCCGGATCACGCTCGAGGTCGCCATCGTTCGGCTCACCCACCCGGAGGCCGATGACGACCCGAGTGCCTTGCTCGAGAGGATCGAACGCCTCGAACGCCGAATCCAGAACCTCACGGCGCCCGTCGGCACTCCGCCGCCGCCTCTGCTGCCTCCGCCGCCCCCCCCTCCTCCGCCCCCCCCGCCGACTCTTCAGCCACCGCCCCCCGCCGTTCCAGCCGCTGAGCCGCGCGACCAGGTCTCCGTAAGTCACGACGACTTGGGATCGCAACCGGCGCTCGGCGCCTTCGGAGCCGGCGTCGCTTCGCTTGGCGCGAACCAGCCGGGCTCTTCCGAACCATCCGCGGCCTCTCGGCCATCCGCGGCCCCGCCGCCGGTGAGCGCCGGCCTCGCAGCGACCGAGCTACCACCGGTGAGCCCCGGCATCGGGGAGGCCCCGCTCCTGTCGGTGAGCGCCGGCCCCGTGGAGGAGCCACCGCCGGAGACCGACATGCCTGCGCCCACACGGGACGAGATCGTCGCGGCGTGGGGTGACCACGTGCTGAGCCAACTTCGTCCCCGGGTCCGCGCGGTGTTCGCGGTGGGCCGGTTCCTGGCGACCGAGGGCGCGACTGCGATTCTGGCCCTGCCGAATTCCGCCCACGTCGAGCGGGCAGGCTTGGACTGCGAGGAGGTCGCAGAAGCGCTCAGCCGGTACTTCGGACGCCCCGTCCACCTACGGCTTGTCGCCGAGACCGGCCTCGGGGCCTCATTCCAGCCCGCCTCGACTGCTCGCGGCGGTCGAGGAACCTCGGAAGCCGAGGGCGACGCCTACAGCCCAACGCTGCCAAGGCGCATGCCGGCGGCCGGGATGCGGGGTGAGTCCCCAGGATCTGGACCCGGGGGTGCTGATACCGGCCCGGCCTCAGCCTCGGGTGGCCCACGCCGAGCCGTACCTGCCCACATGGCGTCGGTGGGCCGCGACGCGGACGACGTCGATGGCGAGATGCTCGACCCGGACGATCTCGATCCAAGTGCCGAAAGCGTTGCCGGCGACACGGTTTCCTGGGCGCAGGACCGGGTCATGGAGGCATTTCCCGGAGCAGAGGAGGTCTGAGATGGCGGAAGGCGACTCGTCCCCGGCTGGAGGGCTCGGCGACCTATTCACCCGGCTCCAGGAGGCTCGGGCTGATCTCGAGGCGCAAGCAGAAGCGATCGACGCGGCCGTGGTCGAGGGCCACGCGGCCGGCGGCGCCGTCGTCGTGCGGCTGAGCGGGTCACTCGAGGCCGAGTCCGTGCACATCGACCCTTCGATCATCGACGCCGCGGACCCGACACTTCTCGAGGACGCCGTGCTCGCGGCACTTCACGACGCCCTCGGCCGGGTCATCGAGCTCAGGGCTTCGCTGCATACTCCGGCTGATCCTGCCGTTGCGGGCGGGGTCGATCTCGGCGGTCTCGTGGGCGACCTCGATCTCGAGGGTCTCCTGGCGGGCGTCGACCTCGAGGGCCTGATGGGGAACCTGGGCATGGGCCTGGATCTCGGTGCGCTCGCGGGGCTCGGCGAGCACGGCGATAGCGAAGACGACGACGAGTACGCCGCAGACCAAGTCGACGAGGCCCTCGACGACGAGCCTGAGGCCTGACCGGCCAGTGTTCGCCCTGCCGATCCAGGAGCTGGTCGACGAGCTCGGGCGCCTTCCCGGTGTCGGACCGCGCTCGGCTCAGCGCATCGCGTTCTACCTGCTCGAGGCGGACAGAGAGAGTGCCCTCCGCCTCGCACAGGCCATCGTGGAGGTGAAGGACCGCATTCGGCTCTGTGAGCGATGTTTCAACGTCGCGGAGACCGAGCTCTGCACCATCTGCTCCGACTCGCGTCGCGACCGCAGCGTCATCTGCGTCGTCGAGGACCCGCGAGACATCGTCGCGGTCGAGCGGACTCGGGAGTTCCACGGCACGTACCACGTCCTCGGAGGTGCGTTGAGCCCTATCGACGGAGTCGGCCCCGAGCAGCTGCGGGTACGGCCGCTGCTGGTGAGGCTCGGCGTCGAGGGCGTCGTCGAGGTGATCCTGTGCACCAACCCCAACCTCGAGGGAGAGGCAACCGCGATGTACCTTGCGCGGCTGCTGGTGCCACTCGGCGTGAAGGTCACGCGTATCGCGAGCGGGCTACCTGTGGGCGGGGACCTCGAGTATGCCGACGAGCTCACACTCGGGCGCGCCATCGAGGGCCGTCGGGAGGTGAGCGGCTGAGCTCCAGGGGTGGCGCCGCTACGAGACCACTCTGAGTACCGCAGCATCCCCCTGGCCGCCGCCGCCGCAGAGCCCGACGGCACCGAGGCCGCCGCCACGGCGGCGCAGCTCGTGGAGCATGGTGATCACCAGCCTCGCTCCCGACATGCCGATCGGGTGGCCGAGCGCGATGGCGCCACCGTTCACGTTGACAATGTCACCGGGGACACCCAGGTCGTCCATCGAGGCGGCATTCACAGCCGCAAAGGCCTCGTTGATCTCGAAGAGATCGACGTCTTTGACCTCGAGCGCGGCACGACTCAGCGCGTCCCGGATGGCATGGGACGGCTGGGTCAGAAGCGAAGTGTCCGGCCCGGCGACCTGTGCGTATCCCATGATCTCGCCGAGCGGCGTGACACCGAGCTCATCGGCGCGTTCCGGCGACATGACCACGACCGCTGCGCCGCCGTCGGAGATCTGGCTCGAGTTGCCGGCCGTGATCGTGCCTTCGCTGTCGAAAACCGGGCCCAGCGCGGCAAGTGACTCGAGGCTGGTCTCGGGCCGCACTCCCTCATCTGTGTCGACCACGACCGGATCGCCCTTGCGCTGGGGCACCGAGACCGGGACGATCTCCTCGGCAAGCCGCCCGTCCTTGATCGCGGCCGTGGCCCGTTGGTGGGACAAGGCCGCGAGCGCGTCCTGGCGTTCGCGGGAGATCCCAAGCGCACGGTTGAAGCTCTCCGTGCTCACACCCATCGCAACGTGGTCGAAGGCACACAACAGGCCGTCGTTCATCATCGAGTCGACGACCCTGCGGTCACCCAGGCGGTATCCCGCCCTGGCGCCGGGCAGCAGGTAGGGCGCTTGGGTCATCGATTCCATGCCACCGGCAACCACGATCGCGGCTTCGCCGGCGCGGATCATGAGGTCGGCCAGATGAATGGCGTTCAGCCCCGACAGACATACCTTGTTGACGGTCGTCGCGGGCGTCACCATCGGTATGCCGGCTCTGACCGCGGCCTGGCGGGCGGTGATCTGGCCCTGGCCGGCCCCGAGCACCTGGCCCATCACCACGTAGTCGACGTCCTCGGGGGCGACGCCCGCCCTTGCGAGTGCCTCCGCGATCGCCAGGGCGCCCAGATCCACTGCCGACAAGCCGGCAAGGGCGCCGAGGAGCTTGCCGATCGGCGTACGCGCGCCCGAGACGATCAGCGAACCGGACATCGGAACCTCCCCAACATCGGGAGCGAGGATCACCTTCTCCGCTCGAGTCCTTCGAGACTACCGGCGCCACCGCCTCGCGAGTCGAGCGGCCTTCCCGGTAAAGTCCCGCTCATGGAGCGGTTCGGTGAAGCGGTCCTCGCCGGCGCAAGCGGGAAGGAGCTGGCCTCGATCCCGATCCCGGAGTCCTACCGAGCGGCCTTCGTGCGCAGGGACGAGACCGAGATGTTCATCGGTCTCCCGAGCACGGAGAAGGACCCGAGGCGGTCCTTGCACGTGGAGGAGGTCGCGACTCCTGAGCTCGCGCCTGACGAGTGTTATGTCGCGGTCATGGCCAGTGCGATCAACTTCAACACGGTGTGGAGCTCGATCTTCGAGCCGCTGGCGACCTTCGGCTTCCTCGAGCGGCTCGGCCGCGAAGACAGCTGGGGCAGGCGCCACGACCTGCCGTACCACGTGGTCGGCTCCGACGCAGCCGGCGTCGTAGTCGGTGCCGGTTCCGCAGTTCGCAACTGGCATCCCGGCGACAAGGTCGTCGTCCATTGCAACTACGTCGACTCGGAGGATCCTCAGTCCCACGACGATGCCATGCTCGCCTCGAACCAGCGGATCTGGGGATACGAGACCAACTTCGGCGGTCTTGCGGACCTGACCGTAGTCCGCGCGAATCAGCTGATGAGAAAACCCGCACATCTCTCATGGGAAGAGGCGGCCGCCAACACGCTGTGCAGCTCCACGTCGTACCGGATGCTCGTCAGCCGAAACGGAGCGCGGATGAGACAAGGCGACGTGGTCCTCGTATGGGGCGCGACCGGGGGCCTCGGCGGCTATGCCGTGCAGCACGTGCTGAACGGCGGGGGGATCCCCGTCGGCGTCGTCTCCTCACCTTCCAAGGTGAAGCTGCTCGAGGCACTGGGGTGCGAGGCGGTGATCGACCGGAGCGCCGCTGCCTACCGTTTCTGGAGCGACGAGCACACCCAGGACGAGGCGGAGTGGCGGCGCCTCGGCAGAGACATCCGGTCGCTGGTCGGAGATGATCCCGACATCGTCTTCGAACATCCCGGCCGCCAGACGATGGGTGCCTCGGTCTTCGTCGCCAAGCGCGGAGGCACGATCGTCACTTGTGCCGCGTCGTCCGGTTACATGATCGAGTACGACAACCGCCACCTGTGGACCAAGCTCAAGACGATCAAGTCGAGTCATTTCGCCAATTACAAGGAGGCGTGGGAGGCCAACAAGCTGATTGCGCGGGGGCGTGTCCAGCCGACCTTGTCCGTGGTCTATCCGTTGAGCGAAGTAGGCGAGGCGGCCATGCAGGTCCACTCGAACCAGCACGAGGGTAAGGTCGGCGTCCGCTGCCTGGCACCGGAGAACGGGCTGGGGATAGACGATCCCTCCTTGCGCGAAGAGATCGGCGAGGACAAGATCACCGTCTTCAGGAGGATGGGCCGGTGAGCGGCCATCGACCAGCGTCCCCGATGATGACCGAGATCGACCATGTCGCCATTGCAGTGCACGATCTCGAGGCTGCGATCGCCTGGTACGAGTCGGCGCTCGGCGCCCGAGTCGCGCATCGCGAACGGATCGAGCACGACGGAGTCGAGGAGGCATTGCTCACAGTCGCCGAGTCGTTCATCCAGCTTCTCACCCCGATCAGCGACAGTTCCCCGGTCGCGCGATTCCTCGAGCGCAGAGGTGAGGGCATCCACCACGTCGGCTACCGCGTGCCCGATTGCGCCGCGGCCGTCGAGGCCATGCTGGCCGCCGGTGCCGAGCTGATCGACGCGACGCCCAGAGCCGGATCGCGCGGGACGACCGTGGCATTCGTGCATCCTCGCAGCGCGTTCGGCACGCTCATCGAGCTGGTTCAGGAGTAGCTCGAGAAGCAAGCTGCCTCCGTGAGGTCACTCGCCTCTGAACTGGCGGTAGAGCTCCAGCAGGCCTTGCCGGGTCTCTGGCGCGAGGTCGTCTGGCTGCACGCTCCCAAGGACCGTGATCATCGCCTTGACTTGCCGTAGGTACTCCTCGCAGCCGTCGCAAGCTCGAAGGTGGGCCTCGAACTGCCGGGCGTCGCGCCGCGACAGCCTGCCTTCGAGATAGTCGGTCACGAGCTCAACCGCCTGTTGGCACACGACGTCCCTGCGGAGCGTGGGCAGCCTCATCGCTTCGCCAATTCGAGTTCGAGAAGGGCTCGTATCCGGCTACGGCCGCGGTGCAGCAGTACCCGCTGGTTGGCTTGGCTGATCCCGAGCACGTCACATACGTCCTTGCTGGACAGTCCATCCAGGTCGCGAAGTGTTACGACCGCACGCTGGCCCTCGGGCAGCTCGGATATGCCGGCCCGCACCTGGGCGACCAGGGGCCCGCTCGAGAGCCGGTCGACGACCTCGTCGGACCAGTGAGCCGGCGGGTCGGACCAGGCGCCCACTGCATCAAAGCGCCGGCTGTCCACCGTCGCCTCGTCGGTCAAGTCAACAGGCGTCGTGCGCTGCTCGTGGACGCCCGTTGACCGTGCCCTGTTCGCCAGGATGCGGAAGATCCAGGTCTTGAGCGACGACCGCCCCTCGAAGTGATCGATGCCTTTCAGCACGGCGAGCCAGGTGTCCTGGGCGACCTCTTCGGCGACCGCCCGGCTCGAGACGAATGTCTGCGCAAGACGGACCATTGACGAGTGGTAGGTGTTGACCGCCTCCGCGAAGGCGGACTCATCGCCCGCGCGCAGCCGGCGCACCAGGTCGTCATCGCTCACGCCGGCAGCGTAGGGCGCGCGACCGATCCGGTGCTTGGCGGCGGCCGGGGCCGTGCGATTCGGGCCACCCGCCCGGCCGGTAACCTTCGCGCCATGCCGGAGCAACCCACGGCCGACCACTCGATGGCCGCCCGTCTTGCCGCGCTCGAGGCCAGGCGGGCAGAGGCGATCAATGCAGGATCACAGCGTTCGGTCAAGGCGCACAAGGCCAAGGGCAAGATGACGGCCCGTGAGCGGATCGACTACCTGCTCGACGAGGGGTCGTTCCAGGAGCTGGACCTGCTCGTGCGGCATCGGTCGCATGGCATGGGCCTCGAGCGCTCCCGCCCGTACACCGACGGGGTCGTCACCGGCTTCGGGACGATCGACGGGCGGCGCGTCAGCGTGTTCAGCCAGGACTTCACCGTCTTCGGAGGAGCGCTCGGCGAAGCGCACGCCGAGAAGATCCACAAGGTGATGGACCTGGCGCTCTCGGTCGGGGTGCCGATCATCGGCCTCGCCGATTCGGGCGGGGCACGCATCCAGGAGGGCGTCGCCTCGCTGCACAGCTATGGCGGGATCTTCCACCGCAACGTCCTCGCGTCCGGCGTCGTGCCCCAGATCAGTGTCATCCTCGGTCCGTGTGCCGGCGGGGCCGTCTACTCCCCGGCGATGACGGACTTCATCTTCATGGTGCACGAGACAAGTCACATGTTCATCACCGGACCTGATGTCGTGAAGACCGTCACCGGCGAGGATGTGACCCTCGAGCAGCTCGGCGGAGCCGTGAGCCACGCCACGCGCTCGGGTGTGGCCACCTTCGTTGCTCCCGACGAGAAGGCGTGCCTCGACGAGGTCCGCTACCTGCTCTCGTTCCTTCCTTCGAACAACCTCGAGACGCCGCCGGACTTCGAGGAGCCCGAGGACCTGGACGCGCAGGTCATCGGGCTTCGCGACGTGGTCCCCGACAGCCCGAACCAGCCCTATGACATGAAACGGGTGATCACAGGCGTCGTCGACGGGGGCGAGTACCTCGAGTACTTCCCGCGTTGGGCGATGAACCTGACATGCGGTTTCGCCCGGATCGGGGGACGCGCCGTCGGGATCGTGGGCAACGAGCCGAGCGTGCTCGCGGGCGTGCTGGACATCGCCTCATCGGAGAAGGGCGCCCGGTTCGTGCGGACCTGTGACGCTTTCAACATCCCGCTGGTGACCTTCGTCGACGTTCCGGGATTCATGCCCGGAACCGACCAGGAGTACGGCGGCATCATCCGCCACGGTGCCAAGCTGCTCTATGCGTACTGCGAGGCGACGGTGCCGAGGGTGCAGGTGATCACCCGCAAGGCCTACGGTGGCGCTTACGTCGTCATGGACTCGAAATCGATCGGTGCCGACTTCGCCTACGCGTGGCCGTCGGCCGAGCTCGCGGTCATGGGCCCACAGGGTGCGGTCGAGATCGTCTACCGGCGGGAGCTCGTGGACTCGCCGGACCCTGCCGCCCGCCGGGCCGAGCTCGTGGACGACTACATCGAGCGTTACGCGAACCCCTACGTCGCGGCTGAGCGCGGCTACGTCGACGCCGTGATCGACCCCGCCGATACTCGCCGCGTGTTGGTCCGAGCCCTTCAGCTGCTCGCCTCCAAGCGGGAGGAGCTCCCGAGGCGCAAGCACGGGAATTTGCCGCTTTGAACAACGCCCGTCGGACACGCTCGGGTATCCCGGCTCGACCGCTGAGCGCTCCTGCGGAGGTGGCCGACGCGATTGCCGCGGCCGTGGCGATCTGCTGGCCCAGGGCCCCGAGCACAGATCCGGGCGAGCTCTGGCGCGGCAGGCGCAAGCCGGCGAGGAGCGCGTCGGAGCACGAGTGGCGTTTCTCGGGGCGATGGTGGCGCGGGCCGGTGTCCATGCGCCGGGATCGGCCATGGGCGGAACAGGTGTGGCGGTGAGCGCCGCTCCGGAGGTCTGGGACCTCACGACTGTGGCCGAGGACGAGGTCGTTTTCCATCTCCACTCTCCCGGCACCCTCGAGACGGGCGGGGTACCCGGCGGTTGGCCGGGGCCGGGCTACGAAGTCATCAGCGCTCTGCGGCCCGGCACGCCCGTGCTCCGCCATGGCATCGAGACGCGCACACTCGACCGGCCACCCGGCGAGCTCCTCTGCAGGTTCGCCACGGTCAACGACGTTCACTTCGGCGAGACCGAGTGCGGCAACCTCGCCGACATCTCCGACACGATCGGCGAGATCGCGACAGCCGGAACGGACTCGCGAGACATGGCGGACGCGAGCGACAGGCTGAAGGCCTTTCTCGAACAGCTCGGTCCGGTCGTGGTGAACTCGTCGCCGGAGGGGGCCATGGCGTATCCCGAGCTGATGAGCCGCGCCGCGGTCATCGAGATCGCCGCGATCGACCCGGCGGCGGTCGTTGTCAAGGGCGACCTCACCTCGTCAGGCCTGCTGGCCGAGTACGACGCCTTCCTGCAGTGCTACCTGGGCTCGTTCGGCGACCGGCTCCTGCACGTACGTGGCAACCACGATGCCTACACGGGCCGCCACTATGCGTCCGAGCCCTGCCAGGAGCTGGCGCTGCCCGGCGTCATTCTCGCCTTGCTCGACACGGTCATCGAGGGCCGGGACACCGGCCAGGTCCGTGGCGAGCAGCTGGAGTGGCTCGACGAGCTCGGCGCGCGTGCGGACAGGCCGGTGCTCGTGCTCGGCCATCATCACGCCTGGAGACCGGGTTCGGCGAGTCGGGCGCCGGACTACTTCGGGATCAACCCGAACGACTCCGAACGCCTTGTCGAGGTGATCGCGAGACGCCCGGCCATCAGCGGGTATCTCGCCGGGCACACCCACCGCAACCGCGTGCGGAGGTTCGCCCAGACCGGTGACGTCCCCTTCGGGGAGATCGCGTGCGTGAAGGACTTCCCGGGCAGTTGGGCCGAGTACCGGGTCTTCGAGGGCGGGATCCTACAGGTCCACCGCCGGCTGTCCTCGTCGGCTGCGCTCGCCTGGTCCGAGAAGTGCCGCGGGCTGTTCTGGGGGATGTACCCCAGCTACGCGCTGGGCAGACTGGAGGACCGGTGCTTGCCGATCTGGCCCCGTGGTCGCGGGAGCTGACGCCGGCTCATCGGGCCAGTGCAAGTGCACGGTCGAGGTCCTCGATGAGGTCGTCCACGGTCTCGAGGCCCACCGACAACCGGATGAGCGAGGGATCGACCTCGAGCTCGGAGCCGGCCACCGAGGCGTGGGTCATCCTGGCAGGCAGCTCGATCAGCGACTCGACAGCCCCGAGGGACTCGGCCAGGGTGAACAGCCGGGTGCCCGCGGCGACCTCTAGGGCGGCAGCCTCGCCGCCTCGCAAAGTGAGGGACACCATCGCGCCGAAGTCGAGCATCTGACGTGCTGCGAGCTCGTGGCCCGGATGCTGGGCGAGCCCCGGGTAGTGGACCTCCTGCACCGCCGGGTGGGTGAGCAGGTGCTCGGCCACCAGGCGCGCGTTCACGCACTGGCGCTCGAGGCGGACCGCGAGGGTCTTCAGCCCGCGCTGCACCAGGTAGCAGTCGAATGGGCTCGGGACAGCCCCGGCCGAGTTCTGGACGAACCCGAGGTGGGTCGCGAGCTCCTCGTCGCTGGTGGCGACCAACCCGCCCACGACGTCGGAGTGCCCGCCCAGGTACTTCGTCGAGGAGTGAACCACGGCGTCGGCGCCGAGCCCGAGCGGGTTCTGGAGGTAGGGCGTGGCGAAGGTGTTGTCCACGACGCAGCGGGCCCGGTGAGCGTGAGCGACCGCGGCGACGGCCTCGATGTCGACGATGTTGAGCTTCGGATTGCTCGGCGTCTCCACCCACACCAGGCGGGTCTCGTCGCGCCACGCCGCCCGC
>Ga0182027_10011054_pt1 | contig 12788 bp, 9 predicted proteins | sample 712E1DmetaG_FD_121300 | JGI IMG/M metagenome (GOLD analysis project Ga0182027, IMG submission 121300) | Permafrost microbial communities from Stordalen Mire, Sweden - 712E1D metaG (Illumina Assembly) | ecosystem: Environmental > Terrestrial > Soil > Wetlands > Permafrost | place: Sweden...
AATTTGATTCGCAAAGTTGCCGGGAATCACGATGTGAAGTCTGATGAGATCCGCGCTGCGGTGATCGCCGGCAACACAACGATGATGCACCTTCTCCTGGGTCTGAACCCTGAATACATACGGCTGGAGCCATACACCCCGACCGTTCATGAGGTGCCGCTCCTGAGTGCTGAGGAGGTGGGGATTCACATCCATCCGCGTTCACGGATTCTCATCTGCCCGAGTGTCGGAAGTTACGTCGGCGGCGATATCACGGCAGGTCTTCTGATCGCGAATTCGGTGGACGAGAGGGAATCCCTGAGTCTCTTTATGGACATCGGGACCAATGGTGAACTGGTGATAGGCAATCATGACTTTTTGATTACGTGTGCTTGCTCCGCAGGCCCGGCATTTGAGGGGGGAGGCATTGAGCATGGAATGCGGGCGGCGTTGGGGGCGATCGAACAGGCCGATATCGATCCGGCGACGGGCGTTGCGACGGCTCGGACGATCGGCGGGGGCAAGCCCGTCGGCATCTGCGGGTCGGGCATGATATCCCTCCTTGCCGGACTGTATCGAACCGGGTGGATCGACCAAGCCGGCAAATTCAGTCGTACCAGGAGTTCGTCCGTCATCCGGATAAACGGCAGGCGTGCCCACTACGTGGTTGTTCCGGAGGATGAAAGCGGCGCGGGCAAAGCCATCATCGTCACGGAACTGGACATCGAAAACGTCATTCGTGCGAAGGCGGCGATTTACTCTGCCATCAGTATGTTGCTCCAGCATGTCGGTGTTGGGATGGAGCGTATTGAGACTGTCTTCATTGCCGGCGGATTTGGCCGCTTTCTGGATTTGGAGCAAGCGATCACCATCGGATTGATCCCCGATATTCCGCGTGAGAAGTATCGTTATGTCGGGAATTCATCGTTGATGGGGGCCTCTGGGGCCCTCATTTCCCGGCGGTATCGGGAGCGCATGTTGGAGCTGTCGAGGCGGATGACGTATGTCGAATTGAACACGAGTCCGGAGTACATGCATCAATACACCGGGGCGTTGTTCCTGCCTCACACCGACATGGATCTTTTTCCTTCTGTCCGCGCGGCGACCTCCCAGGGAAAGGAATGCTGAAAAAGGATCGGGTTGGAAGTAACAAGCTCTGACTTCAGAACTCTGAGCTCAGAGTTTAGAATTCGAATGCCCGCCATCGGCGGGCATTCGTGCGAAGGAGGAATCGGAAATCCTGGTGATCACGACTGCTGCCAGACTTCCGCCAGCGCCAACTACGATTACATCATCATAGTTTACCCCTTGATTGAGGCCATACACTTACGAACCGGTGATGAGGTCAATTCACTCTCGTGATTGGCCTGCGACCGGATTTGAACGGGCTCGGCATGGCTGCTAGATATCGAGTTTTCTACTCGCTAATCGTCTTACCATCTCTGGATCGCGATGGTCGAAAAAGAGGCTCTTCTTTGTATCCAGCGATATGATCGCATTCATGTCTTCGGAGGTTAGCTCAAAGTCGAGAATATTGAAGTTCTCCACGATCCTTTCTTTATGAACCGATTTGGGAATAACAACTACCTTTCTCTGTATCAGCCAGCGCAGGATCACCTGAGCAACAGATTTCTTGTATTTGCCGGCGAGAGAAAGAAGCAATTCGTTCTGAAACATCTTGTTCTTCCCTTCAGCAAAAGGTCCCCAGGATTCAATCTGCACGTTGTTCTCTTGCAGGAATTTCTGAGGTTCAATTTGCTGACAGAATGGATGCGTTTCGATCTGGTTCACCGCGGGTACTATGTCATTATGAAGAATCAAGTCCATGATCCGGTCGGGTTGGAAGTTGCAAACACCTATGGCTTTCATTCTGCCTTCATGATACAGGTCTTCCATCGCCCGCCAGGATCCATAGACATCCCCGTAGGGTTGATGAATCAGATACAGGTCCAAATAGTCTAACTGTAACCTCTTCAACGATTTGTCAAAAGCCTTCTTCGTGCCTTCATACCCGGCATCCTGAATCCAGAGCTTGGTGGTAACAAACAGCTCTTCCCTTGCTATACCACTTCTTTTGATTGCTTTACCAACTTCCACTTCGTTTCCATACGAAGCAGCCGTATCAATCAGACGATAGCCGGTACGTATTGCCTCGTAAACGCTTCTTTCACATTCGTCGGCATCAGTTACCTGAAAGACGCCGAACCCTATGAAAGGCATTTCCACACCATTGTTGAGAATCACCGTTTGCATAGTTGTCCGCATGATTATCTGTTACTCGGGTATAACTTCATTTAAACACGCTATTGCACCCAAAGTCCTTGGGTATCCTATATAAGGCAAAAGTTGTGTAACCACACTCAGCAGCATTTTCTTATCGTTTCCGACATTCACATTGCCTTGGATATGTCCTTTTACTTGCGGCTCAGCTCCACCCATCGAGAGAAGCATGGCGAAAGTCAGCAGTTCCCTTGTTTTTATATCCACTCCTTTTCTCGTGTAGTAGTCACCGAAACAATTTGCCGACAAGTATTCTTGAATATGAAGTTGCGTTTTGGGTGACGTGTTATACATGTTCTCAATCATCTTACCAAAGATCTGTTTTTGCAATTCTAATCCCTTCTCATGCCGGGTTTCCGGTGAAGTTGTGGATTGACCTTCTAAAGGTAGTTGTATTCCTCTGCTCAGCAATATCTCATTTGTGGCATAAAGAAAATCCAGAACTTTTGCAATGCCGACATACGGTACGGACTGATACACAATTTCTTTCACCTCAACTGGTGTGACGCCAACGTTCAGTGCTCCGCCGAGCATGACCCTGTACTCGCTCAGTGCCTGCTGGGCAATAAGTGAAGCTAATATCACCATAAGCCTTGTTCTTGTATCAAGGTTTCCGAAGGAAAGCGCTTCGTCAAAGGCGAAATTATCGAACACTTCAATAAATTCGGGATCGGTGATCTTGAGTGTTGATTCGTGAGTTGGGAAAAGTTCCTCGTGATTGCTCTGTGCTGTTTCATTGATAGCCATAGGCATGCCTCTTATTTCAATTTGTTGTAGTCTTCGTCGGATACTGGCTCCAACCATGTTGCCGGACCTTTTTCGGGATTCACCTCGACGGCAAGGTGTACAAACCAACTATCCTTGGCAGCACCATGCCAGTGCTTCATATCGGCAGGAATGTCGACAACATCTCCTGCGTGAAGCTCCTGTGCCGGCTTTCCCCATTCCTGATAATAGCCTCTCCCGCCCGTCACAAGGAGAATCTGCCCGCCCGCGTGTTTATGCCAGCTGTTGCGGCATCCCGGCTCAAAAGTCACGTTTCCGATGGGACAGGCCGAGCCGGAAGGCGCAAGCATCTTGAGCCATGCACTTCCGTTGAAATTCTTGCTTTCGAGTCTTTCTCCAATGGGAAAAATCACACTATTGCGAAGATTGGTTGTGCTCATATTTTACTCCTTTCTCTCTTCCCCTGATTGTTCTTCGTCGTAAAACGATATTGTTGTAACTCCGCAATCCCGATCAGAGGCCGGTCCTTTTTTCCAGGGCTTCGGGGTACCGGGCACCCTGAATCGTTATCTTTGCGGCGGCGCTGTCGATCTCGCGCAGGTCGTCGGCCGTGAGTTCAACGGCAACGGCGCCGATGTTCTCGTCCAGGCGATGCAGCTTCGTGGTGCCCGGGATGGGGACAATCCACGGTTTCTGTGCCAGCAGCCAGGCGAGCGCAATCTGGGCGGGGGTTGCCTTCTTCTTTTCCGCGACGGTGCCGAGCAGACCGACCAGCGCCAGATTCGCTTTGCGGGCCTCCGGTGTAAAACGAGGGACGATGTTGCGGAAGTCGTTCTTGGCGAACGAAGTGTTCTCGTCGATTTTCCCCGTGAGGTAGCCCTTGCCCAACGGGCTGAAGGGGACGAAGCCGATGCCGAGTTCTTCGACGGTCGGCAGCAACTCTTCTTCGGGGCGTCTCCACCAGAGCGAGTATTCGCTCTCCACTGCCGTCACGGGTTGGACGGCATGAGCGCGACGAATCGTCTGCACTCCGGCCTCGGAAAGCCCGAAGTGTTTGACCTTGCCTTCCCGGATCAGGTCCTTCACTGTTCCGGACACCTCTTCAATCGGTACCTCCGGGTCGACACGGTGTTGATAGTAGAGATCGATGACATCGACCCTGAGCCGCTTGAGCGAGCCCTCGATACTCTGTCTGATGCGTTCGGGCCGACTATCCTGAACCTGCTGCCCGCTGGCATCGAGCTTGATCCCGAACTTGGTGGCTATCGCCACTTGCCCGCGGAAAGGAGCGAGGGCTTCTCCCAGCAGCTCTTCGTTTGTGTACGGGCCATACAGTTCGGCGGTATCAAAGAAGGTGATGCCGCGTTCGACGGCTTTGCCGATAAGAGCGATCATCTCCTTCTTGTCCGCAGGCGGTCCGTAGGACATGCTCATTCCCATGCAGCCGAGCCCGAGAGCGGAGACTTCTAGCCCGCCTTTCCCCAATGCGCGCTTTTGCATCGTTGTATCCTTCTATGATGTTCAGATTACTCGTACGACGAGTGAGAATCTACGGTACCAATATAAAGAGTCAACAGTTCAAGAACGTACACAAAAGACGGGATTACGGATACATTTTTACTCTGAAGTGCAACCGAATCATCCACCGCGTTCAACAGCCCATTGGGCGAGCCAGGTGTTGAAAGAACTGTTGAAAGAAGTATGCGGAAATGATGGCACCTGCTCGATTGAAAGACGCTCACCGAAAAGAAAATGCCCGAATCCAGATCGATCCGGGCACTTCTTGCGGGGCGGACGAGAGTCGAACTCGCGACCTCCTGCGTGACAGGCAGGCGCTCTAACCAAACTGAGCTACCGCCCCCTCAAAAACCACTCAATTCTACCACTTTCCGATTGCTTCGTCGAAGCACGTGGAATAAACTCATCAGCAGATGTTAGCAGATCTGCTTGGAAGCTCCGCCATCTCCTCGTTGCTTCAGCGCTCGCAAGCTCGCCCTTCTTAGATTTATCAATCTACGAATTCGAAGCGTCGGAATCAAGGCCTTTTCTTCCCCTTCGCCGTCTCATTCTTCTTGTTCGTCAAAGGCATTCCGATCTTCCCCGCGGCATTCTTCGTACTGCCACCATCGGGAGTGATGTGGTCTTTTGTTACACGCGGGGACGAATGCCCGGCAAGCGCTTCAGAGATTTTTCTCAACCTCGGTGCGCTTGGGCTTTCGAAAAATCATTCGCCCATCTGATATGCATCCATCCCCACTTTGGCTATCTCGAAATCCTGTTCACTGGTGGCACCGCTAAAGACCGTGAGAATATACCCGGACGAAACCTTCTTTATCATGCCGCCGGAATAGCCAAATTCTCCCTGATATGCTGCCCGTACCTTGCTGCCGCTGTTCAACTTCGTATCAGCCATTTCTGCCGCTTTGGAGTACGCAATCCCGATAAAGTTATAGCCGGGATACTCCGGTTTCTCCTGTTGTTCGGAGATTTTCTTTATGGCATCCACAGCTTTCATGCGGGATACCCATGAAAAGCCGGCATCATCCATGCTTGCGACCACGATCACTCCTTTTACCCCGAGTTTTCTCGCATGATCTTCCATTGCAGTGATCATCTTTCCTGCAGCAACCTCGAAATGTTCCATGGATGTACCCTCGATTGTTGTGCTTCTCGTCGTGTCACGGACAATTGCGCTCAAGGGCTTATCCGGATTCCCCATTGTCACCAGATTCACAGCAACGCTTCCGGTTTTCACACTGGCGGCGGATGTGCTGTCCTGTGAGGCGGAATCAGCCGCCTGACTGCAGACGGCGGTCATGAACAAAGCCGGAAGAGTCATCGCCAGAACATCTCTGCGAAACATATTTTCTCTCTCCTTTCACATTTATTCGGTCTTCTTGCCGGTCGAACGGAACACAGACAGCTCATGGCTGATCTTTTCGAGAACCGATTCTTTCAGCGGGTAGACAAACATGAAAGCTGCTGCAAGCAAGGCCCCCAGGGCGGGGTAAATGCTCAGCATCATGCGAATACCATTTTGTGTCGCTGCAGACTGTTCCATGTTTGCCTGGTAGCCGTAAATTGCCAGGATCCAACCTACCAGCGCGATACCAATGGAAGCTCCAAACTTTTGCGACATGGATGCGGCGGAGAAGACCAATCCTGTGGCCCGACGCCCGTTTTTCCATTCGGAATAATCAGCCGAATCGGCATACATCGACCAGACCAACGGGAAGATGATGCCGGCATGAATGCTGATCAGGCCCTGGAGCACGAGTATCATTGCAATATTGGTCCTGTCCAGGAAGAAGAAAATAACACTCAGGATCGCGGCATTCACCATGGCAATCAGGAATGTGTTCTTCTTGCCGATCTTGTCGGACACGGGCTTTGCCAGCACAACGCCGACAATGTTTGCCGCTTGTCCGAGGAGCAGGTAAATAGTGCTGATGGCAAGAACCATGGACGAACTGAACTGGATATTGTTCATCCCCTTGAAATAGTACATGAAGTAGTAGACTGCGGCGCCATCGCGGATCGTGTTGAAGAAGATCGTTGAGATGCCCGCTCCGAGGAGGATAAACCACGGGCCGTTCTTGCTGAGGTCTTTCAGATCGTCCTTCAGCGAAGTCTTCACCTCGGTCGGTTTTACTTTTTCTCGCGTCAGGGAGAACGTGAGCAGGAAGAAGATCACTGCCAGGATCGCAACCACCACCACCGCCTTTTGTGTCCCGGAGCGGTAGTCAATCTCTTTGAACGCAGCGTTGTGGATCGTGATGGAATGCCCGTCGATACCCTTGCCGGCGAACTTCAGGTCGGCAAGATGCGCCAGGTTCTCTTTGGTGGCGATCCGGTCCAATCTCATCTTCACGTCGCAGGTGGCGCCCGTACGCAACAACCCCAGAGTGTCTTTCCCTTGGGCGAAGGTGAAGCCGTCGTACTGGTTGGTTTTCGTGTTCAGCACGCCAAGACTAAAGGCGTCCTGGGAGCCGGCGTTCACTTTCGCGGTGATAAAGAGGAGCGAGTCGATGGGATTCGTGAGAGCCGGATCCTGTGCTGTGCCATCCCAGACCGTTATCCTGCTTGTCGTCTTTGCCAGCGTATCCGCAACTTCAACGGTCTTCGCGGAAGTGAATTCATTGAAGGTCCTCGTCCCGAACCCGTCGAAAAGGGGCTGGAAAATGCCCAGCACCAGGAAACTGCCGCCGAAGGCAAAAATAAAACGATACGTTGCGAGGGTTGTTCTCTGTTTGCCATCGTCGGTCATCACACCCATGAGAGAGGCATACGGGACATTGATCAGGGAATAGAAGATCATCATCAGTGAGTACGTGATGTACGCATAGACGATCTTCCCGCCGATGCTCATGTTTGGCGTGGTGAAGGTCAGGATGACGATGATGCCGATAGGCAGCGCCATCCACAAGAGATATGGTCTGAATTTTCCCCAGCGTGTATTGGTACGGTCGCCGAGGATCCCGACAAGCGGATCGAAAGCGGCATCACCAACGCGGGTTATCAGGAGCATGGTCCCTACGACAGCAGCCGGGATGCCGAAGATATCGGTATAGAAGAACATGAGGTACATGCCGAACAGCTTCCAGAACATCGACGAGGCGGCATCGCCGAAGCCGTAACCGATCTTTTCACTGAGTTTCAGGGGCTGCATGAGTAGTATCCTCGCGCGGTTGGTAGATGGTATGGAGTGAATTCCGGAGAGAACGAAAGGTGAATTCTAGTGAGTACAAGGAAACTTGTGGTTCAAGTTTCCGTCCGGCAGCAGATGCCAATCGACGATGCCGTGCCTTCACGATATCGGCGCGTCCTGGGCGCGATGCATCACATCCCGCCCTGCAAATCCGCCTCATAGGTCAATCCCATTTGCTTCCTGATTCTGTCCAGAAGTCTGATGAGGCGAAGACTAAAATCGAGCGGCAAAATGTCACTTTCCTTCTTTCCCGCACGAAGGCACCGTACGACCTCCTCCACCTCGTAGTTGTACCCGTTGCCGACATAGTCGAAATGTATCGTCTCAGGTGGGTTGTCCCCCTTCGCCAGTTCGATCGGAACGGGACAAAACCACCAACGGTTCAGTTTCAATCTTCCCCCGGTCCCGCAGATGTGCGTTTCGACGGTTGAGTCGACTGTGAAACTCGAAAAGAGCGTTGCTATCCGCCCGTCGTCGTATTTGAATGTAAGAGCCAAGCTCTCGTCCACGCCTGTTGGACCGATGTGGGGGACAGCGTCGATCTGGTCGGGCTCCCCCCAGAGGAGAAGGGTCAGGAATACGGGGTAGATGCCAATATCAAGGAGGGAGCCTCCGCCGAGGGCTTTGTTGAACGCCCGGTGGTTCGGGTCAAATGGCCGAAACGCGGCATGGTCGGATTTGATGTGGCGGACCTGGCCTAAAACGCCCGAGGCGATCAGATCAAGGACCTTGTCAATAGAGGGGAGGAAGCGGGTCCAGAATGCCTCCATCAGGAACACATTGTGTTCCCGCGCCGTAGAGATCATCTGCAGCACTTCCCTTTCATTCATGGCAAACGGCTTCTCACACAGGACCGCTTTGCCGTTCCTGAGACACATGAGCGTGTTCGCGCAGTGAGAGGGGTGAGGAGTGGCGACGTACACGACGTCCACGCGAGGATCAGCGGCCAGCTCCTCGTACGATCCATACGCGGTCTCCACGCGATGCCTGCGCGCAAACTCGTTTGCCTTCTCTGTTGTTCTGGACCCGACGGCCACCAGTGTCGCGTCATTGACAGTCGAAAGGGCAGCGACCATCTTTTCTGCGATCCATCCTGTGCCGAGGATCCCCCACCGTATTTTCTTCTCCATGATACTCTCCGGTGGTTCACGCGTTGTTCCTCGCCTTGACCTCCCCCCCCCCCGAAAGCTGATCCAAAATCAATGTAGAAAATTTTTTGGATCAAAAGGAGGGAATAGTTGTCCTGCCCCCTGTCTCCTCCCGAGTTAACAATTTCATAACCGCGGTTTAACCGCAGGGTAACATCAGAATCGTATACTCTGACGACGCGAAAGGGGGGACAGCGCCTTGAGTTACGGTACGCGGATACCCGGGAATCTCAGTAAACAGAGGTGAACTCTCATTTGAATATAAAAAGCGGTATCCTGCTTCATGTGCTGAACGGGCCGGAATCGCACCAGTGACACCCCCTACGGGAAATCACGCCTTTCCTCCCGTTCCAGCGCCCCACAACCACGGTGCGAAGATGACCCTGCTCATTGTTATGGCCCTTTTGGCGAATCCTTTTGCGGGAGGATCGCCGCTTCCCCCAGGAGACATGGAATTCGCGGAAGGAAGATATCCCGCCGCGATCGCTGCGTACGATTCCACCCTCCGCGCCACTGCCGACTCGGCAAAGATCTTCTGGCGTTATGCGCGCGTCCACATCTGCCAGGGTGATGTTGCCGAGAAGGATCAGAGAGAGGGTTTGTACCGTCTGGCCGTGGAAGAAGCGCGCATAAGCGTCCGGTTGGATTCTTCGCAAGGAGAGGGACATACGTGGCTCGCGGCCTCGCTCGGAAGCATTGCAATGTATGAAGGAAGCAAGTCGAAGGTCCAGCTCTGCACCGAGATCAAGGATCAGCTTGAGAAGGCCATCGCGATCAACCCCCGCGACGATGTCGCTTACTCGATTTTGGGAACGTTTTACATGAATCTGGGGAACGTGAGTTGGATCGAGCGGCAGCTCGCACGGATGTTCCTCGGCCGCCTCCCTGACGGGGGCTACGATGAGGCGGAAGCGGCGCTCCTGAAGGCGATTGCTCTTGCACCCGACGTGATCCGGCATCACTACGAACTTGCGACGCTCTACCGTCTCCGCGACCGGACGGCAGAGGCACGTGTCGAGTATGAGAAGACCGTCTCTTTGCAGCCGGTTCTTGCTTCCGATCCCCGAAGACAAAAAAACGCGCAGCACTGGCTGGAAACAATGGAGAAGGAGGATTGATGCTGACGAAGACGGCGCTGAAGGAGTATCTCGACTTCGCACTCTGTGTCGCGACATCGGCGGGACGGCTCGTTCTTCAGCAACAGAATGGAGTGCGGGTGGCCAGGAAAGACGACGGGAGCGAGGTGACCGACGCCGATAGGGAGGCAGAGTCGTTGATGCGGACGATGATCGCGCGCCGTTATCCTTCCCATGGCATCCTCGGGGAGGAATTCGGGGAAGCAGAGGCGGCCGACAGCGGGTTGTTGTGGGTTCTTGATCCGATCGATGGGACGGCCTGGTATGCGATGGGGACTCCTTTATTCGGAAACCTTGTCGCCCTTTTGGAGGACGGCGAACCCGTACTCGGGGTCATTCACCTTCCTGGATTTGGGGAAACCATCTGCGCCGCAAAAGGACACGGTTGCTGGTCCATCACCGGCTCCTCGTCGCCGGTCCGCTTGCGGGTTATGCCTTGCGCATCGCTTCGACACGCGACGGTGCTTGCCTCAGGGATCCAGCGATCCGAGATGGAAGGTGCAAAGGGGGGATATCGTTTAGGAGGCATTGTGCGGGCCGCGCAGAAGTTCAAGTTCTATGGTGATTGTGTGCAGCATGCCGTGGTCTGCCGCGGGGATGCCAGCGCAGCCATCGATACCGTCATGCGCCCATGGGATTCCGCAGCGATCGTCCCCTGTGTTGAAGAAGCGGGGGGCGTTGTGACAACCCTGGAAGGGGAGAGGCACAATGTCGTCTTTGGAGGAAGCCTTCTCACATCCTCCGGTCCGGCGCTCCATGACGAACTCATCAGGTCCTTGAATGCGGGCCGTTCGGTGGAAAGTGAATTCGGTTGCCCGGTGTTTCCCCTGCAACGTCCCGCTTGATTCTTCCGCGCGAATTGACCCCTTTTCCCGCGTCTCCTTCACAGCGGGGAGGGGGCCAGAAGCCCTGTCTCAGCGGGCTGCAGGGCTCAATCCCCCTTTCTCTGAGAAAAGGAAAGGGATTCTTCTCATCTGACGTATTTTTGTTGACAAACACCCGGGGAATCCTTATACTAAAAAGTATGAAAAACGCTCTTCTTCATATCGGAACGACCACCCCGACGATGCCGCCCTGCGACGGCTGAGGTTGGTTGATCACGTTTTGTCCCACGGGAAACCGACTTCAGAAGAACTGAAGCCGGTTTTCGCATTTTATGGAGGTCGCCATCAAAGTCCTGAAGTTCGGCGGCTCGTCGGTCGGCACTCCCGACCGGATCCGTCTGGTCATGAAAATCATTGCAAACACCCACGCGCGCCACAAGAACCTGGTTGTGGTCTTCTCAGCTTTTCAGGGAGTGACCGATCACCTCATCCGGACGAGCAGGCAGGCGGCGGGGGGTGACAGGCGGTACGCGGTAGCGCTGGCATCGTTGGCGAAGAGACACCGGAATGTCCTGGCCGCACTTGTTCCTGTCTCGCGCCGTACGAAGGCCGCCAAGTCGGTACAGAACCGCCTGGCCGACCTGACAGACGTTCTGCACGGCGTCTATTATACGCGCGAGCTGACGCCGAGAACCCTTGATTACATCATGAGTTTTGGGGAACTCCTTTCGACGTTCATCATCGCCGAAGCGGTCAAGGCGAAGGGGATGCGGTGCGAGTTCATCGACAGCCGGCTTCTTATCAAGGCAGACGAGACATTCGGCGCTGCGAAAGTGAAGCATGAACTGACGAACAAGCTGCTGCGGGCACATTTCAAGAAGCATGCGGGGCTCCAGATGGCGTGCGGGTTTATCGGTTCGACCACGGACAACGACACCGTGACGTTGGGACGCGGCGGATCCGATCTGACCGCCTCCGTGTTTGGAGCCGCCCTCCATGCCTCGGAGATCGAAATTTGGACTGATGTGGATGGGGTGATGACGGCCGACCCGCGAAAGGTCAGAAAGGCGTTTTCCATCGGGTGCATGACCTACGAAGAAGCGATGGAAATGTCGCACTTCGGAGCGAAAGTGATCCATCCTCCCACGATGCAACCGGCGCTGGAAAAGGGGATTCCGATACGGATCAAAAACACGTTCAACCCGGCCTTTCCCGGGACTCTCATCGGGAAACGCGATGTCGCGGGAAAGTTTCCCGCGAAGGGGATATCATCGGTGGATGAAATTTCCCTCCTCCGTGTCCAGGGGAGCGGCATGACCGGACTCGCGGGAATCGGGCGGCGCATCTTTGGGGCGTTGGCGGCGGGGAATATTAACGTCCTTCTCGTCACCCAGGCATCTTCGGAATATTCGGTCTGCCTCGCGGTCCAGCCGGCAAGCGCACAGGTGGCGAAGCGTCTGATCGAAGAGGAAATGAAGCATGAGATTCGCGACAAGCAGGTCGAACCCGTTCTCATTGAACACGGTCTTTCCATCGTGGCCGTCGTCGGTGAGAACATGCGGCGGACCACCGGCATCGCCGGCCGGCTCTTCCGCGCTCTCGGCCGCAACGGCATCAACATCGTCGCGATTGCGCAAGGGTCCTCCGAATTGAATATCTCCACCGTCGTTCCCAAGGCGGACGAATCAAAGGCGCTCAATGCACTCCATGATGCGTTCTTCCTCTCCGATACGAAATCGCTCCATGTGTATGTTATCGGGACGGGGTTGATCGGCGGGACGCTCCTGGACCAGATCGTCCGGCAGCGCGATGTGCTCCGACGGCTGCAGAATCTCGATGTCAAGGTGCAGGCGATCGCCAACAGCCGGCGTATGCTCTTCCTCGATGAGGATGACGCAGGGGCCCAATGGCGGGAGCGGCTGATGACCCGCGGCATTCCGATGAATCCCGATCTCTTCCTCCGGCGGATGAAGGAACTGAACCTCTC
>Ga0182027_10011056_pt1 | contig 12788 bp, 11 predicted proteins | sample 712E1DmetaG_FD_121300 | JGI IMG/M metagenome (GOLD analysis project Ga0182027, IMG submission 121300) | Permafrost microbial communities from Stordalen Mire, Sweden - 712E1D metaG (Illumina Assembly) | ecosystem: Environmental > Terrestrial > Soil > Wetlands > Permafrost | place: Sweden...
ACGCAGCGCTGGGCCGACCAGATCGGCGCCGACGCCTACGCCGAAGACGCCGCCGACGGCGTCAAGAAGATCGACGCCCTGCTGAGCAAGTAGCAAGGCGGACGGGCAGTAGCACCGTCGCGAGGGCGGCGGGCGGCGGCTGAAGGCCGCCGCCCGCCGCCCTCGCTGTGTTTGCGGACTCGCACGGCTCGGGGCCGACCATTCGCCCCGCTACCCGGGGCAGAGGCCGTCGGCGGCGGCCGTCTCGTCGCCGCCGGAGCAGGGGCTGCTGCCGGCCTTCACCGGCGCCTCACACTCGGCTGTGGGTGCGCCGCCGGCGTGCAGCGTGTCTTCGACCTTATGAAGCAGTACGAGCAGGCTCGCTCGCTCGTCGGCCGAGAGTCCCTTGACCGTCTCGTGCTCGAGGTCGCTCCAGAGCCGCGTGACGGCGCCGCGCAGGCGCCGGCCCGCCGCCGTGAGGCTCACCAGCGTCACCCGGCCATCGCCTCGCGACGGCGCGCGCCGCACCCAGCCGCCGCGTTCGAGGCGTTGCAGCATCTTGGTGACGGTCGAGGGGTCGATGCCGAGCCGGTCGACCAGGTCGGTCTGGGAGCAGCCGTCTCTGTCCCAGAGCTGAAGCAGCAGGAGCTCCTGGCCGTTGGCGAGGCCGAGCCCGCGCAGCCGGCCGCCGATCATCGTCTTGTTGGCGCGAGACAGCCGGAACAGGGCGTGCACCACGGGACCGTTCTGTTCGGCTACGGCGCTCGGCTTGGGCCAGCGCTCGCAGGCCGGGACGGACTCGGGAGCGCCCGAGCGGCGGCGGCTGGACAGTGCCTGGGTGTGTGTCTGTCGCGTCATCTGTACTCAGTCTACCCCGTCCGCGGGAAAATGTTTGGCTAGCCACATGATCGGGCCATCATGTGGCTAGCCAAACAGTTCGCGGGCGGCGCCGGTCCCGGTCGGGGCCGGGGCCGCCGGTCAAACAAAAGGAGCCCCACGATGACCTGGACCACAGATCCGCAGCACACCAACTTCGAGTTCGCCGTCCGCCACATGGTCGTGTCGACCGTGCGCGGTCACTTTGACGAGTTCACGATCGCGGCCGACATCGACGAGGCCGACCTTACGCTCTCGACCGGGACGGTAACGGTCAAGACGGGCAGCGTGAGCACCCGCGAGGCGCAGCGCGACACCCACTTGAGCTCACCCGACTTCTTCGATGCCGAGAAGTACCCCGAGATGACTTATGTCGTGACGAAGGTCGCGGGCACGGGCGGCCAGTACACGATCACCGGCGATCTCACGATCAAGGACGTCACGCACCCGCTCGCGCTCGACGCCGAGATCACCGGACCGTTGGCCGACCCGTGGGGCAACACCAGGCTCGGCCTCTCGGCCACCGGCAAGCTCAGCCGCAAGGAGTTCGGTCTGACCTGGAACGTGGTCACCGAAGCCGGCGGCGTGCTGGTCGGCGACGAGGTCAAGCTCAGCATCGACGCCGAGTTCGTCAAGGCGCAGGCGCCGGCCGAGACCGAGGGCGCCGCGGCGACCGCCACCGCCTGACCGGACAGGCCGGGGTCGCCGACCGCTGCGCGGCGGCCGCGGCTAGAGCCGCACCCCGTCGAGGTAACTGAGGCTGCGCCCCACGCGCTCGATACCGGCCAGGTCGTCGCGGGCCACGAGCAGGCGCTCCAGGCCAAAGCCCAGGCCGACCCACGGGTCGGTGATCGCCCAGGCATCGTCGAGGGCGTGGGGCCCGAGCGCCGTGGAACAGACCTCGAGGCCGGCGACGACCACGTCGAGCTCGTCGCCGTAGACCTCGGAGTGCTTGAGAACGAACTCGTACCCGGTCACGCCGGCCGCGTCGAGCACGACGACGGCCAGCTCGCGCAGGCGCTCGTCGCGGTCGGCCAGCGGCGTGCCGAGCTCGACCAGGTTGAGCATGGTGAACTCGTTCAGATGCCGGCTGCCCTTCGTGTCGGCGCGAAAGCACGAGCCGATCTCGTAGATCGCAAAGGGCTGCTTCCAGACGCGGGCGAGGCGGCGCAGAAGCGTGTAGAGGTTGGGCGCCAGCATCGGCCGCAGGCAGCGGTCGCCGTCGAGGCGAAAGACCTGCGTGCCCATCTCGCTGCCCGGCTCGACTCCCATCTTGCGCAGGGCCTCGCCGCCGACGATGGCCGGCGTCACCACCTCGACCAGGCCGGCCTGGGTGAGGGCGGCGCGCAGCGACCCTTCGAGACGGCGCAGCGCGGGCACACGCGGGCCCGTGCGCAGCGCTTCCAGCGCTGCCCGGCCCGCGCCGGCGAGCTGCGTGGCCAGCAGCCGGAAGGCCTGGTCGCGCGCCGTCGCGTCGGCGAAGGTCTCGTCGAGCGCGGCCGCGCCGGCGCCCAGCTCGTGCAGGCGCTGCCGCTGGGTGGGCGTAAAGCCGCTCATCGCCGTCTCAGGCCCGCGCCAGGTAGCGCGCAAAGCCGGCGACGACGGCCCGCGCCAGCCGCTCGACGTAGTCGGCGCGGCCCGCCAGGGCGTCGTCGGCGGGGTTCGACAGAAAGAGCGGTTCGATCATCACGGCGATGCCGGTCGGTTCGCGCAGGACGGCGAAGTTGCGTCCGAGGCTGGCGATGAAGCCGGCGCTGGAGAGCCGGCCGACTTCGGCGCCGATGTAGTCGGACAGGCGCGCCCCGTGCTCGGAGTAGTAGTGGCTGCGCTGAAAGAAGTAGCCGGCGGCGCCGGCCGCCGCGGAGTCGCTATGGGAGTTGAAGTGCAGCGAGACGAGGTAGTCGGCGCCGGCCGTCTCGGCGGCGTCGGTGCGCACGTAGAGCGGCACGGTCTGGTCTGACCGGCGAGTCATGACGACCCGGCTGCCCTCGGCGCGCAGCAGTTCGGCCAGACGCAGGCCGGCGGCGAGGGTGAGATCTTTCTCTTTGCGTCCCGAGGCCGAGATCACGCCGGCGTCCTGGCCGCCATGGCCGGGGTCGATGACGATGACCGTACCGGCGAGGCTCGTGGCGCGGGCGAAGCCTTCGTCGCGGTCGGGGATCTTCTTGCCCTCGCGGCCAGACTCGGCCTTGCGCAGGGCGTCGAGCTTGGCCAGGGTGTCGTCGCCGACCATGCCGTCGGACGGCAGACCGGCGTTGCGCTGAAAGTCGATCAGCGCGCGCTCCACCGGGCCGTCGAAGATGCCGCGCTCGGGCCCGGCGTTGAAACCGAGCAGGTTGAGCTTGACCTGCAGCGCCAGCACGTCGTCGCCGCGAAAGTTGGGGACACGCAGGTACAGGAGGCGGTCGCCGAGGGCGCAGCCGGCCTCGACCAGCTCACGCCAGGTGTTGGGCCCCAGAACGCCGTCGACGAGCAGCCCGCGCTCCTGCTGGAACGCCCTGAGGGCGAGCTGGCTGCGCGGTCCGAGAAAACCGTCGAGGCCTTCGTTGCCCAGCTCATAGCCCAGGGCGTGCAGGCGTTTCTGCACGTCGGAGACTTCTTTGCCGCGATCGCCGAGAGTCAGTGTGCGCATGAGGGTCGTCACTTTCGTTGACGCCGCGGTCCTGCCGGCCGGGCCGCCAAAGTATAGCAAGCACAGGGGCGGGCGGCGGGGGGCGGCCGCCCCCCGCCGCCCGCCCCTGTGCTTCAGACCCCCGTGGCGTGCCGGAAGCCGGTGGCGATCACGATCAGCAGCGCGCTCGCCACGGCCAGCCGGTACACGACGAAGATCTTGAACGTGTGGGTACGCAGGTAGCTGAGCACGAACCAGATGGCGGCGAGGCCGCTGAGGGCGGCGGCCACTACGCCCACGGCAAACGGTGTCGTCATGTGAGGCGGCATGCCGTCCTTGGCCAGCTGCGCCAGCTTGAGCAGCGCCGCCCCGCCGACCACCGGGACCGACAGAAGAAACGAGTAGCGCGCCGTCGACTCGCGGTCGAGGCCCAAGAAGAGCCCCGTGACCATCGTGATCCCTGAGCGCGAGACGCCCGGCGACAGGGCCACCGCCTGGGCGACGCCGATGCCCAGCGCTCCCGGCCAGCGCAGGTCGGTCATCTTCTTGTTCTGGCGGGCGACGATGTCGGCCCACAGCATGACCAGCGCGAAGGCGAACATCAGGATGCAGATCAGATAGGGCTTGCCGAGCTGGTCCTCGACGAAGCTCTCGAAGGCGACGCCCACCAGGCCGGCGGGGATGGTGCTGATGAGCAGCAGCCAGGCGAGACGCTCGTCTGCGGTCTCGATCCGGCGGCTGCGCAGGCTGTGCGCCCAGGCCCGCAGGATGACGACGATCTGGCGCCAGAAGTAGACGAGGGCGGCGATGAACGTGCCGAGATGCAGGGCGACGTCGAAGGTCTTGTTCAGGTCGGGGTGGACCTGAAAGAAGGTCCAGCCCAGCAGCCACGGCACGAGGATCAGGTGACCCGAGCTGGAGATCGGGATGAACTCGGTGAGGCCCTGGACGATGCCCAGGATGAGAGCCTGCAGGACGGTCATCGGCGTCTGGTCGGCGAGGGCCGGCAGGCGAGGTCGATCATGGCGCGCACGCTCCCTTCTTCGTCGTCTGGAGACCCGTCTGACGTTTGGGCAGTCTAGCGCACCCGGTCGGCCCGCGGGTAGTCGCACGGGACGCCGACGGACGCTGGCCGGCGATTCTCACTGTCGCCGACGTTGTTACCACTCTGCGGTTCCGGTACGATGGGCGCCAGAAACGAAGGGACCTCTTTGGACCAGCAGAACAGGCTCACCGCCGTCCTGGCCGACGGCACCCGCTATCGCATCTACCGGTCCATCGTCGAGCGACCCGGCGCCGCCGTCACCGTGGCCGAAGTCGCCGCGGCTTTCGAGCTGCACCCCAACGTGGCCCGCATGCATCTCAACAAGCTCGAGCAGGCCGGTCTGCTGCTCACGTCGCTGCGCAAGGGCGGCTCGGGCGGCCGGCCGGCGCGCCTCTACAGACTGAGCGACAAGGTCTCGTCGCTCATCATGCCGCCGCGGCGCTACGACCTTCTGTCCGATCTCGCTCTCAAGGCGCTCGCCGAGACCGGCGACCTCGACCGTGTGGCCGCGGTCTGTCGCGAGTCGGGCACTGCCGCGGCCCAGGTGTACGTCTCGGCACATCCCGACTGCGACCGTCTGGGGCGCGACGAGCTGGTCGCGGCCATCCTCGAGGTCGGCGACGAGGTGGGCATGCTGCCCGAGGTGAGCTGGGAGCAGGCGACGCTGGCAGTCGACGTGCGCAACTGCGTCTTCAAGGAGCTGTCGTCGGCCCAGCCCGAGCTGGTCTGCGTCATGCACCGCGCCTTTCTCGAGGGCTTCATCGAGCGCCTCGCCGGGGCCGGCAGCGACGCCGCCATTACGGCCGCCTCGGCGATCAGCCGGGGCGACGACCGCTGCCGCCTGCGCATCCTGTTCGGCTGAGCGGTTCCTGCGGGTGTCTCTCGCGCTCGAGCCCCGCGTGATACAGTACGTGCGTTTGAGCGACCCTCGACAGCGGGGAACCATCACCTGATGCAGCTCGACGACCTTACCGCGGACCTGCTTGGTGCCACCATCCGCCGCGCCCTGCGCCACGGCGGTGATTTCGCCGAGGTCTTCGCCGAAGACCGCCGTTCGCTCGGCCTCTCGCTCGAAGACCGGCGCCTCGAGCGCGCCGCCGGCGGCCGCGAATCGGGTTTCGGGGTGCGGCTCACCAGCGGCGAGCGCACCTACTACTCGTACTCCGACGATCTCTCCGAGACCGATCTGCAGCGCGCCGCCGACGCCGTCTCGGCGGCCTTGCGCGGCGGCGCCGGCGGCGCCCCGGTGACCAACCTGGGCGCCGTGGCCGCGGCCCGGGGCACGGCGGTCGTCGCCGTACCGCCCGCCGCGGTGGCCACCGACGTCAAGGCGGCGTTACTGCGGGCCGCCGACGACGCGGCCCGGGCCGCCGACCCCGCCGTCAGCCAGGTCATCGCCGGCTACCTCGAAAGCCGTCAGCGGCTGCTCGTGGCCAACTCTCTCGGAGCGCTGGTCGCCGACGACCGCACCCGCGTGCGCTTCACGGTGAACGTCGTGGCGCGCCGCGACGGTGTCATCCAGACCGGCTACGAAAGCCTCGGCAAGAGTCTGGGCTTCGAGATCCTCGACGAGGACGTCGCGCAGTCCCTCGCCCGCGCCGCGGCCGGCAAAGCCGTCACCATGCTCGACGCCCGTCCGGCGCCGACCGGTCCGATGGCCGTCGTCATGGGCAACGGCTTTGGCGGCACGCTGTTCCACGAAGCCTGCGGCCACGGTCTCGAAGCCGACGGCATCGCCAAGGGTTCGAGCATCTACGAGGGCAGGATGGGCGACCTCGTGGCTTCGGCCATCGTCAATGCCTACGACGACGGCGCGATCGCCGGCGAGTGGGGCTCGGCCGCGGTCGACGACGAGGGCGCGCCTACTCAGCATACCGTCGTCATCGAGCAGGGCCGCCTGCGCGGCTTTCTTTACGATGGCCTGCGGGCCCGCGACAAAGGCGTCGCCCAAACGGGCAACGGTCGCCGGCAGTCGTTTCGCCACGTGCCCATCCCGCGCATGACGACCACCTGCATCGCGCCCGGCGAGGCCTCGGTCGACGACATCGTCGCCGCCACCGACCACGGTTTCTACGCCAAGAGCCTGGCCGGCGGGCAGGTCGAACCGGCCAGCGGCAACTTCGTCTTCGGGGTGGCCGAGGGCTACCTCATAGAGCACGGCCGCGTCACGGCGCCGTTGCGCGGCGCCACGCTCGTGGGCAACGGCATCGACGTGCTCAAGAGCATCGATATGATCGCCTCCGACTTCGAGGTGAAGTCCGGCATCTGCGGCAAGGACGGCCAGGCCGTGCCGGTGGGCACCGGCCAGGCCACGCTGCGCATCGCCGCCATGACCGTGGGCGGCACGGGCTGATGATCGACGCCGTCGACAGACTGCTCGAGCTCGCCCTGTCGCGCGGCGCCGCGGCGGCCGAGGTCTACGCCGAACAGAGCGTGACGCGGCGCGTCAAGGTCTTTCGCGGGGCGGTCGAGGAGCTCACCTCGGCGCGCCGCAAGGGCGTCGGGCTGCGCGTGTTCCAGGAAGGTTCGGTGGGCTATGCCTATGCCTCCGACCTCGCCGACGAGTCGCTTCGCGAGATCGTCGACATGGCCCTGGCCAATGCGCGGGTCGCAGACCACGACCCCGACTCCGTGCTGCCCGCTCCGCGCGAGGCGCCGGCGGCCGTCGAGGTGTACGACCCCGGGCTCGACCAGGCGACCGACGAGCAGCGCATCGACCTGGCGCTGGCCGTCGAGCGCGCGGCGCTCGGCGCCGATCCCCGCATCAAGTCGGTCGACGAGTCGGCCTATGCCGACGGCGACGCGCAGGTGTTCATCGCCAACTCCGGCGGCGTGCGCGGTCAGTTTCGCGAGGGACACTGCTACGCCTACGCCTACGTGCTGGGCGAGCAGGACGGCCAGATCGAGACCGGCCTGTCGTTCACGGTGGGTCGCAAGCCGGCCGACCTCGATCCCCAGGGCTGTGGCGTCGAAGCCGCGACGCGGGCGGTGGAGCTTCTCGGGGCGACCAAGCCAAAGACGACCAGGACAACCGTGGTGCTCGACCCCTTCGTGTCGGCCTCGTTCTTTGGCGTGCTCTCCTCGGCGCTCACCGCCGAAGCCGTGCAGAAAGGCCGCTCGCTGTTTGCCGGGCGGATCGGCGAACAGGTCGCCGGACCGGGCGTCACGCTGACCGACGACGGCATCCACCCCGACGGCCTGGCAAGCGCGCCGTTCGACGGCGAGGGCGTGCCCTGCCGGCGTACGCCGCTCATCGCCGACGGCGTGCTGCAGGGCTTTCTCTACAACGTCCGCACCGGACACCGCGACGGGCGCGACTCCACCGGCAACGGCGTGCGCGGCTCGTATCAGTCCATGCCCGGCGTCGGGCCCACGAACCTCGTCCTGTCCGGCCCGCAGGTGCCCCTGGCCGAGCTCATCGGCGGCATCGAACACGGCGTGCTGGTCACCAACGCCATCGGCATCCACTCGGGGGCCAACCCGGTCTCGGGCGAGTTCTCGGTCGGCATCAGCGGCCTGCTCATCGAAGCGGGCCGCGTCGGTCAGCCGGTGCACGAGGTCACGATGGCCGGCGACATCGTCTCCATGCTGCGCAGCATCGTGGCCCTGGGCGACGACGCCCGCTGGGTGCCGGGCGGCAGCGTCCTCACGCCGTCGGTGGTCATCGAGGGAGTGTCGATCGGCGGCGCCTGACGGCGCCGCCGGCAAGAGGCAGGCGCCGCCGGCCGCACGGCAGCGCACGAGCGACCTCCGGTTCCGGTCAGCCGACCCTGAACGAGTCGATGGCGCCGGCCATGAGCGACCGGCAGGTGTCCCACTGGTCGGCGCTCGCGGCGGCGGTGAGCGCGTAGATGTGCCCGCCGGCGGCCAGCAGATAGAGCCAGCCCACCTGGCGCACGCCCGAGATCGTGACGGCGAACGGCACGACTACGCCCGAGAGACCGTTCAGCGACACCGGCGAGACCGTCCCGGCCTGGGCGTCGGGGCCCATCTTGGCCACCATGGCCGCGCCGAGAGTGTGCAGCAGGGCGGTGAGCTGCGCGGCCTCGGCGCTGGTCGGCGACGTGCCGGTGTCGACCACCGACACCGTCAGCGCGTCGAGATACCGGCCGCCGACGCGCGTGCCCTTGGTGTCGACGAAGGACACCTCGAAGGCGGCGCCGGTCGCGGCGCTCGCCGTGCGCCACTGGGTGAGGCGTCGGTCGACGTCGAGCGAGAACCGGTAGGTCGTGTTCGCGTAGTGCGCAGCGCCGCCGTCGCTGCCGCCGCCTCCGCCGCCGCAGCCCGCCGTTGTCAGGCCGACCAGCGCGACCAGCGCGGCCAGCGCCACGACGATCGCGACCGCCGGGACGGACGGTAAGGCGAGAGGCCGCGAGGCGGCCGGCCGGCAACGGCGCACCGTCGTGACCACCTTCCTTTCAGCTCACGACGCGCAGCGTCTTTAAGGTGAGGTCCTCGGGGCCGTGAACGTGCATGGCGCGGGCCGCGGCCTCGCTCAGGTAGGCGGCGATCTCGTCGGAGATCTCCTCGCCGGGGGCTACGATGGGAATGCCCGGCGGGTAGGGGGCCACCATCTCGGCGCTCACCCGACCGGCCGTGTGCTCCACCGGGACCGCTTCCGACCTCGCAAAGAAGGCGTCGCGCGGGGTCATGACCTGGCGGGTGAAGCGCGGCCAGTTCGCCGGCAAGGCCGCACCGTGGAGGGGGCGGGCGCCGCGCCGGCGGGCGGCGAGGTCGGTCATGGCGGCGGCAAACAGGGCGACGTCGTCGTGCGAGTCGCCGTAGGTGACGTTGAGCAGCACGTTCAGTGGGTCGGCCGCCTCGACGGCGATGCCGTAGTCGTCGCGCAGCGCCGTCTCGAGCTCGTAGCCGGTGACGCCCAGACCGGCGGCCGACACCGTGACGCGCGTGCGGTCGAGGTCGGCGACGCCGTCCTGGCCCAGGACCTCGTCGGACAGGACGCGCACGCCCTCGAGGGGCGCGAGGCGGGCGCGCAGCCACTCGGCGTTGTCGACCGCCCGCGACCAGAGTTGCTCGCCCTGGGTGGCCATCTGTGCCCGGGCCGCGTCGATCGAGGCGTAGATGAGCGCCTGGGGGCTCGTGCTCTGGGTCATCTTGACGACGCTCTCGAGGCGCTGCAGGCCGAGCCGCTCGCCGCGGGCGACGATCGCCGACGACTGGGTGAGGCCGCTGATCAGTTTGTGAACGCTCGTCACCATGGCGTCGGCGCCGGCCGACATGGCGTCGAGCGGCAGCCGGCTGCAGAATCGCAGGTGGGGCCCCCACGCCTGGTCGACCACGAGCGGCAGCCCGCCCTGGTGGGCCACGCCGGCGATCGCGTCGAGCGCCGCGCAGACGCCGTTGCTGCTGGGCGACACGACGAACACGGCCTTGGACTCGGGGTGCGCCGCGACCGCCGCGGCGACGCGCTCGGCGGGCACGTTCAGGGGGATACCCCAGAGCGGATCGATGGTCGGCTCGACGTAGTGCGGCACGGCGCCCGAGAAGATCAGCGCGGCCTGCACCGACTTGTGGGCGTTGCGCGGCAGAATGACGCCGTCGCCCGGCCCCGCCAGGCCCAGCAGCAGGGAGTGGATGCCGCTGGTCGAGCCGTTGACCAAAAAGAAGCAGCGCTCGCCGCCCCAGGCCGCGGCCGCCAGGTCTTCGGCGCGGCGCACGAGGCCCGTCGACTCGCGCGTGTCTTCGACGCCGCCGGCCATGGCCACATCGACGGCCAGCAGGGCCGCGCCGAAGACCTCGCGCATGATCGGCGGCGCGCCCTTGCCGAGCTTGTGCCCGGGAGTGTGAAAGGCGACCATGCCCCTGGTGCGATAGCCGAGCAGGGCATCGATGTAGGGGGTGGTCGCCTGGGCGGGTGTCTGCTGCGGTTTTCTCATGCCGGCTCCCTCGGGCCATCCAGTGTATCACCCGCTCTGCAGGCGTAGCGGCGGTGGTAGACTCGGAGGTTGTCGACCGGCGACGACCATAAGGCGGTGACCATAAGTCTCGACCACACGGTGAGGGTGCGCTTCGCGCCGAGCCCCACGGGCACGCTGCATATCGGTTCGGCGCGCACCGCTCTCTACAACTTTCTGTTCGCCCGCCACGCCGGCGGCAGCTTTGTCGTGCGCATCGAAGACACCGACGCGGCGCGTTCCGAGGAGCGCTTCGAGCAGGCCATCCTCGACGATCTCGCCTGGCTGGGCCTCTTCTGGGACGAAGGTCCCGATCGCGGCGGGCCGTACGGCCCTTACCGCCAGGCCGAGCGTCTCGCGACCTACCGCGAGGAGGCCAACACGCTGGTCGCCGCGGGTCGCGCGTACCCATGCTTCTGCAGCCAGGAGCGCCTCGACGGGCTGCGTGCCGCGGCGCTCGCGGCCGGCCGGCCGGCCGGCTACGACGGGCATTGCCGGCGGCTCGACGCCGCCGAGGTCGAGCGGCGTCTGGCGGCCGGCGAGCCGGCCGCCCTGCGGTTCGCCGTGCCCGCCGGCGACGTGACCTTCGACGACGTCATTCGCGGCCCGATCACGATCGCCGGCGACGCCATCGGCGACTTCATCATCCTGCGTTCCGATCGCACGCCCAGCTACAACTTTGCCGCCGCCGTCGACGACGCCGCCATGGCCATCACGCACGTCATCCGCGGCGACGACCACCTCACCAACACGGCTCGTCAGGAGCTGCTGCGCCGCGCGCTGTACCCGGCCGCGGCGGCCCCCGTCTACGCCCACCACGCCATGATCCTGGCGCCCGACGGCGGCAAGCTGTCAAAGCGTCACGGGGCGACGTCGGTGGGCGACTACCGCGAGCTCGGCTACCTGCCGCAGGCGGTCGTCAACTATCTGGCGCTGCTCTCGTGGTCGCACGGCGACGACGAGGTGCTGGGCGTTGAGCGGCTCATCGCCGCCTTTGAGCCGGGCGCGCTGTCGGCCAGTCCGGCGATCTTCGACATAGAGAAGCTCGCCTGGCTGAACCACCAGTGGATCATGGGCTCGAGCGACGCCGAGCACGAGCGCCTCGTGGGCGAGCGCCTGCCGGTCGGTACCCCGGTGCCGGTCGTCGCCGCGCTCGCCGCCGCCTGCAAGTCGTCGCTCGAGCGCTACGGCGACGTGCCGGCGCTCGCCGCCGCCGTGCTCGAGCGGCCCACCCTCGACGACGACACGCGGCGGGTGCTCGCTGCCGTCGGCGAGCGCCTGGCCCTCTTCGCCGAGCTGCGCCGGCGGGCGCCCCAGCCCTACCTCGCAGCCGACGAGGCCCGCGGCCTGCTGGGAGACTACCGCCGGCAGGGCAAGGAGCGCCTGGCGCTCGGCCCGCGCGATCTGCTCATGCCGCTGCGTCAGGCGCTCACCGGTCGCGACCACGGTCCCGAGCTGCACTTCGTGCTCGCCGCGCTTTCGGCCGGCGAGACTCTCACGCGCCTCGCGGCGACCGTAGACGGCATCGCGGCCGGCGGCGACGATTCGCCCGCCGCGGCGCCCGCCGCCGCGCCGCCCGCCGTTACGACCGAAGGAGACCGACGGTGATCAGGCTCTTCAACTCACTCACGCAGCGCAAAGAGGAGCTCGTCCCGCGCGACGACGGCAAGGTCGGCATCTACGCCTGCGGCCCCACGGTCTACAACTTCGTGCATGTCGGCAATGCCCGCCCCTACGTCGTCTTTGCCATACTGCGCGCCTGGCTGACCGCGCGCGGCTATCAGGTCGTGCTGGTCGAGAACATCACCGACGTGAACGACAAGATCAACGCCAAGGCCGACGCCGAGGGCCGTTCGCCGGTGGCGATCGCCGCCGAGTTCACGCAGGCCTATGTCGACGACACCGACCGGCTGGGCGTGCCGCGGCCCGACGTCGAGCCCCTGGCCAGCGAGACCATCCCCGAGATCATCGACCTCGTCTGTCAGCTCATCGTCTCGGGCCACGCCTACGAGTCACAGGGCAGCGTCTACTTTCGCGTGCGCAGCTTTCCCGAGTACGGCAAGCTCTCCGGGCAGCGCATCGACGAGCTCGCCGAAGAGACCCGTGTCGAGGCCGAGCCGGGCAAGGAGGACCCGCTCGACTTCGCCGTCTGGAAGGCGGCCAAGAGCGGTGAGCGCGACCATCTCTGGGAGAGCCCCTGGGGCAGCGGCCGCCCGGGCTGGCACATCGAGTGCTCGGCCATGGGTCTGCGCTACCTGGGCGCCGGCTTCGACATTCACGGCGGCGGCCGCGACCTGATCTTTCCCCACCAAGAGAACGAGATCGCCCAGGCCGAGGCGGCCGGCCTGCCCTTCGCCCGCGT
>Ga0182027_10011057_pt1 | contig 12787 bp, 6 predicted proteins | sample 712E1DmetaG_FD_121300 | JGI IMG/M metagenome (GOLD analysis project Ga0182027, IMG submission 121300) | Permafrost microbial communities from Stordalen Mire, Sweden - 712E1D metaG (Illumina Assembly) | ecosystem: Environmental > Terrestrial > Soil > Wetlands > Permafrost | place: Sweden...
GATTTATGTTCCGCTTGCCTGTACTCATGTAGAAACACTTGAGGGGATTCTGGAATTTCTCAAGTCGATTCACAAATTAAAAAATGTCATTATAGCTGAATCATGTGCAAGCGGATCTACCCTTGAAGGTTTTGATAATTATGGGTATTATAATTTAATTTCCAAATATCCCGTTAAATTGATCGATCTCGACAAAGAGCCTTTTAACACTTTATATGTTATTGATGAGAAGAGTCTTAAACCAATTCCCGTCAGAGTATCACGCGTAATAAACAGCAAGGATTCATATGTGGTTTCTGTTGCAAGAATGAAAACACACACTTCTGTAGTTGCTTCATTATCTCTAAAGAACATCGTCTTTGGAGCACCGATAAAAGATCCTGGATTCACTTTATATTCTGAAGACAAAAGATTTTCTCCAAAAGCAAAAGAATCGGTGAAAGGTACTGTAAGCTATAAGAGGCTCCTGCATGGAGGGGGAGTACATGGTGTTAACTATAATCTTTATTCCCTTGCACGGCAAATCCATCCGGATCTGGCAGTGATCGATGGTTTTGAGGGTATGGAAGGAAACGGACCCACTCTTGGTACTGCTATTGACCACCGCGTTTGTGTGGTAAGTCAGGATTGGCTTGCAGCCGACAGGGTCGGAATTGAATTAATGGGAATTGATTTCGCAAAAATCGGCTATCTTAATTATTGTGCCCAAACAGGATTAGGGGTTGCTGATCTTGATAAAATCGAGATAGTCGGTGAAAAGATTGCTGATCATAAAAAGAGTTATAAGCTCCCAAACAATATTGAGAGTATTACAGCCTGGGATAAGCCTATTTCAGGATAATAATTCTCAACCAAAAATAAAAACCCTAAATATCCGATGAAAATAAAAAGCTTCCTTTCTTACCTTTTCGCGGCAGGATTACTATTTTCCTTTAATCTGCCCGGAACCAAAACCAACGATAAAGTAATCATCTATCCTGCACCTGCAGGCATTGAGCTTAGTCATGATTTTACAGTATCAGTTGAAGGTGACAACGTTCCCGTCTATATGGCAAAAGTTGCGAGGGAAGATCAGCGGGTAAAAGAAATATTTGAATCATACTTCGATACTGCCTCATATGCCTACTTCGATATGAAAGAGGCTGTTAATGTTACCGTGACTGTTCCCTTTAAAATTAATTCAGCAAAAATCCTTCCATCAATCTCAGGTATAATTCCGAAAATCAAAGGAAACTCTCTCTCATTCCATATTAGTATTCCAAAGAATCTGACAATTGAGATCAACGGGGACATTGTAAGCTCACTCCATATTTTTGCAAATCCACCCGAAACAAATATACCTTCTCCTTCTGATACAAGTGTCATCTACTTTGGACCAGGGATTCACGAGGTCAGCCAGAATACTATCAGAAGCAACAAAACACTTTATATTGCAGGAGGCGCCTACCTGCGTGCTGTAATTACACCCGAGGAAAAAGCCAGTGGCAGACGGAATCTGCCCCCTACATTTACGATCCGCGGTACAAATATTATGGTCCGTGGACGTGGTGTAATTGATGCGAGCCTATGTCCCACCAGATCGAGAAACATGTTCATGGTGAGAGGAAAAGATATAAGTATTGAGGGCATAATCCTGCTCGATGGTAGTCCATGGTTTATGCCTGTCCGTCAGTCGGAAAATGTTAGCATCAACAATATAAAAATCATCGGGTACAGGGGAAACTCCGACTGTATCGACATTGCCAACTGCCGGAATATTCTGGTTGAAAATTGTTTTCTGAGATCCTCAGACGATCTGATAGTGATCAAATCCGACCGCAACCAGGGTAGGGTAGATCACATATTATCAAGGGATTGTGTTCTATGGAACCAGTTTGCACACGCACTTAGTATTGGGGCAGAGTTAAGGGAAGACATAAATGATGTAGTGTTTACAAATTGTGATGTAATTCATGATACCGGGAGGGAATGGGCATTGAGGATCTTTCATTGTGATTCATCTTTTGTAACGAAGGTACGGTTTGAGAATATCCGCATAGAAGATTCACGCAGGCTGATCTCATTATGGATTGGGAAATCTGTTTGGACTCTCGATAAGGATCAGAGAGGTCATATTCAGGGTGTTGTTTTCAAGGATATAAAAGCCTCAGGCTCTCCGCTTACAATCTCATTTGTAGGTGCAGACGAGAAGCATGGGATAAGTGATGTTGCTTTTGATAATGTGCAACTTAATGGCAAACCAATAACAAAAGGGGATATGCAGATTAATCCCTTTGTTAAGAATATTACTATAAAGCCATAATTACTAATTAATCTCTATCACATTCAGCTTTTTACCTTTCGGAACCAGCGAGATTGTTTCTCCTGCTTTTGAGTTAATAACAAGAAGAGAACCGGCAATATTATTTTCTTTCTTCCCATTCCTGTAAAGAGTAACTTCTGTTCCCTGCCATGGGTTTTTAACCTGGCAGGGGCCTCCTTTTTGAGAAAAGATCTCAACAAAACCGATCTCTCCTTTCTCCATTGAGGAGCTTATAAGGAAAGCATTTCGGGCTGCAAGTGTGAACTGTGCATCCCACTCTTTTGGCCATGCCGGGAAAATATAGTTAACAGGCTCCTTGTCAGCCGTTGGCGGAACACTCTGAAGCATTGCCGCATTAAGCGCCTGCGAAGCAAGTCCAAGCCTTTCACATTCAATAGCGCCAGGTCCTTCACCGGTAGTCAATCTGTTAGGAAAGACCCTTGACCTGCCCGCAGTGGATTCATTAACCCTCATCTGATTAGGTATCAAAAACTTAACCTGATCTCCCAAACCGAGATTAGATGCTGCAACTGCATTTCTTGATAAGAGACTCACTCCTGTTCTTTCATTGGCACCATTTGGATTCCTCTTTTTATAATCAGCTAGAATCCTTCCGAATAAATCCTTGTTTGCTGTACCAATGGTACATAAATCGTAGTATTCCGAAGGGATCTGAGTTGTCGGAATGGGAGTAAGATTGTCAAGTATCTCTTTCCAGACGGGCCTGCGGTCGGTATCTACTCCGAGAATTTCTGATGCCCTGATCGCTATAGGTAATAATGCATACATGGCAGATAGCTCTTCAGCAGTATCCTCACCACCCCATTTATCATGATCTTCAAGGTTATTAATATACTTAATATGATATTTCCCATCTTTCCCTTTATAGAGATTAGGGAAATTGGTGTAAAATTCAGCTGTTCCTTTTATCATCGGATAGCCTGTACTTTTCAGCCATTCTTTATCAAGGTAGTATGCATATCTTAACCAGTAGAGATAGGCAATTTTTGCTGTTGAAGACATAACATGCAATGTATAAGCAAATGGAGGCTTAGGAGCAAATCTGGTGTTCTCAACCCTGGCAATCGGACCACCTTCTATCTTTTCAAGGAAAAGCCAGTTCCACCTGCTATTAAGGCTATTCTTATATCGTGCATAGTCCTGAAATGCCTTTGATCTGTTTTCCCATGGTTTTTTCATTAAATAGAGGTCTCGCATCTCCCTGCCAACGCTATCAGGCAGATCTTCAAGTCCATCAAAAAATGATGTTTCCGGTATCCATATCCCTTTTGTACCCCACTGCTGGACAGCTGCTTTTGAAAATGATTCAAAATTCCTGCTATAGGTAAGAAAGACAGGCTCCATGATTTCAGGCCGATTAGTAGCTGTAAGACCATTGAAGTATGTTCCCTGGTTATGCCACCAGTACTGTGAACCCCACATGCACAAATCTCCATTTGTAAGCCAGAGCATACCGCTGAATCTTGGCATATAATCACCGCGTGAACAGGAGGCCATAATATATAGCAGATAAGTATAATTCTTTTCAACATTATCGGCAATACTGTCAGCGCTATGCAGTCTTACAAATGCTTTTGACCAGTAGGCGCTCCACCATTTTGAATTGCTTTCAAGCAAAGCATCAAAGCTCTTCGGTGCAGCTGAATCAAGTTGCTTCAGTGCCAATGCGGCCACATCTGCTTTTGGATCCCTGCTGCCTGCACTGGCTGTAAGAATAGTATATTTACCAGCTCCGGGTTCTATAGATAATCGAACAGTTGTTTCATTATAAAATACAGGCTTGCTGTTACGGCCTACAACATCAATTGCTACTGCAGAGGCGTTATAAAAATTATCTTCCTTAAACTCCTGTATCAGAATTATTCTGCCGTTCCTGATCTCAAGCCTGGAAGTTGCAGTGTGAGATCCAGTCCTGACCTGAACGGTATGCTGGTTAAACATATCGAATTTGCTGTTTCCCATATAAGTCGAGACATACCTGAGCATCCTCAGATCAATATTTACTGACTGGCGGGTCGAACGCTGATCATTTATTTCAGTTGCAATAACATCACCATCATTCCAGGCAATAACCCTGGAATCAATTCCTTTACCTTTAACGGTGGCAAGTCCATTGAAAACGGAAAGGTGCTGATTGAATGAAGGGGCTGCAAATATCTCATTTTCATAATCTCCCAAATTGATATCCACATAACCGCACCCATTCGAGTAATCGGAGTGAGCTATGGGGAAACTGTTGGTATAGCACCCGATCGAGAAAACGTCAACCCTGTTGATCTGGAAATGCATTGCACCTGGTGTTGTCCAGAGAAGACTACCGGTTGTACCGTTCCCAACAGGAATTCCTTCTTCGCTCCTTTTCACAGGAGATGTATAATCGAGGTCCGCTCTGGAAACGATGCTTTTATAGTTAACCTTCATGAGGCTGCTGTTGAGTACCTGTGCACTAAGGTTCAGGGAAGACAGTACAGCCAGTAAAATAATCAAACAACTAATTTTTTTCATACTTAATAATTTGCATACAGAAAATAATATATCAGAGAGATCTTAAATTCCTTTTACTTTCCTGGTTTATTATCGAGCCAGATCTTTTTAATTGTCTCTTCCTGTGAATAGCCAACGGGACATGAAGGACTTTTTGTATTTGCAAAATAGGTTCTTAGAGTTTCGTTCGGACATGAAATCATTCTGGTAACCGGCATCTCGAGATGACCATTAGGATCTGTAGTTTTAATCCAGTTCCAGGCGTAATTCAGCCAACTGTTTCTATAAGCTTCGGGTTGCAATGAGAACCAGGAAATCTCATCCCATCCCCATACAAATATTGTTGTTGAATCAGCAACATTAGGTGTTCTCCCTCTTCCATAATTGTCAAATTCAACAATATATGGCAAACTTTCACATTTCCAACCACTTGGAGCTATACAACCCTTACTTCTTTTGAAGAGTGCATCGAGGTAGCCAACCTGCAATTTAGCTTCATAAGGTTTTTCAGGAATGGCTTTGATGCGCATCGGAAATGAATTAAAATCGAGAAGGCTTACGCCATCTTTCACCATTCCGCCTGTAGGAACATGGCCATCAAAAAGCACATAATGACGACGAGCGTGTGTCTTTGCATAAGACCGTACTTTGGCAAGGAATGCCGAATATATTTTCAAATCTTTATCATCAGCACCAATTAGCCCTACCTGACCCAGATGAAAGGCTTCGCACCCAATATTGATATAGGATGCTACCAGATAGAAATACCAAAGCTGGCATTCAAGGTTATTAATAATAGGGACTCCACCCCTTCCCATTCTTGCAGAAGTTCTTCCGTTTCTTTTGACAATTGAATCACTCGAAAATGTTCTGTCTTCAACAGGAAGCCCAAATTCTTTAAAAACCCAGGATGGAATTTTTAACTTGTTAACGTCAGCACTGACAGATTCGAATAGGCACCCCTGAAAAATAACTTCAGGATCAAATGCATGTACCGTATCAATCATAGCCTTCGCGTATGCAAGAAAAGCAGGGTCTCCCATCTTGCTTTCCTCACTCCAGCGATAAATGGCGCGACCAATGAACTTGGCACCCATATCCTTAATCATCCGAATATCATCGTGTTTGTAAGGCAGCTGGTAGTTTTCTGGCGTTCCGGGCACAAGGAAATATCCCATGGTTACAGACCTGTCAAGATAATTCTCAAGTGTCTTACGGGATATACTTCCGTCAAAATAGTAAAGGCTTTTCTTGTCAAATGATTGCTTAGCATTCAGGAATTTGGCTGTTTCGCCTCCATAGAGATTTAGTTGTCCCGTAAATACAATAAATGAGAGTATTAATAACAAGAATTGTGAGAGTCCTGTCATCTTAAACCGGATTAAACTTTTATAAGTCATATTAAAGTAAGTTAAATTATTTATTTTGTGTCAGACTAGCCAAAGCAAATGCTACTTCATCCTTAAGTTCATTATTGCCTGCGAGAGCTTTAATGGACGGGATACAATAATCTGATCCCATCCACCTCAATTCCCGAAGCATTAGTTTTTTAGCTTCTGTTGTGGCATTTTTGTCTTTCAGAACAATCACCATCAGCTTTTCGTAGGGAAGAAGGTCCTCGCCTTTTCCTGCCGATTGTCTGATTCGCTTCTGAAGATCAGTAAAGTATTTTGTGCTTTTACCGATCTCGTAATTCACGATATGGTCCATATCTTCCTGAAGTGTTATCTCCTTGAAATCAGTTCTGAGAGAAACTCCTGCACCATTTGGAAAATCTACCGGCACAGCTTGTGTTACTTCACCTGAAGCTGCCCACTCAGCTCCTCGCTGAAATGTTACAATAAACCCCACACATTGCATTGCCGGACCTCCACCTTCATCTGCATGACCAAGAGTGGTATGAAAAATCCTTCCTTTACCATATTTTATTGTCATCAAAACAGGTTCATCCCTTCCAACCGGACGGTTATTTCTGGGAGTAGCAGCTGCACTATTTGCAGGTGCCTGGTTAGGTACCCTGGTCGGTGAAAAAGCGGTTGCAAGGATCTCCAGGTTTTCGGCTGGTCCCCGAAGAAGGCTGTAAAGCTCATCATTCCCATGCATCCAGTTGGAGGGCAATCCTTTTGTGATAGGATGATCAAAAACCCTTGTTTTTACCATGTAATCACTTCTTGCACCATGAGTTCCTCCTATTCCTTTCGAGGTATCATCTCTCACAATATCATTACCTTTGTAATAAACATAAGGTCCTGATTTCTCATTGCGATTTCCCCATCCACCTAATCCGGTAATCTTATTGTATTCTTTCCACTCTGGAAATGAATTATCAGCAGCATGATAAACTACAACACCTCCACCATTATTCACAAAGCTGAGGAAGTCCGTTTTTGTCTTTTCAGACCAAGAATCACCATTGTAATCCAGAATAACAACATTGTATTTTGAAAAATCAGGATTGAATGTATTCATATCACCACCTTTTGCAGGGGTGATAATAATATCTGTTGAGAACAAACCTGTCAGATCAAGCAATTGCTTCAGTATTGGACTACTCGCTTTCCAGTTATGATTATTTTGACCGGTAACGATAAGTGCTTTATATTTTGGCGCACCAATAACTGAAAAAGAAAAAGTCAGTATAAATGTGACTAAAAGAACTAAGAACTGTTTTTTCATAATATTGCCTCCTTAAATTGTTGGTAATTTCCATGGTTCGCGATAAGACCGGCGTAATAATCGGCTTGCTTTGGGATTTCCAATGATCTCTTCTTTGGCCGGATTCCATTGAATTTTCTGCCCGGTTGTCATTGCTATTTCACCCAGCAGAGCAATAGAAACTGCCCTGTAAGCCACTTCAATTGGTGCGATGGTTGCCTTTCTTGAACGAATACAATCGATAAAATTTTGCCAATGATTATCGCTTTTGTATAGGTGTATTTCATTATCACCAATAACCTCCTGCAAAATTTTAGGATCGGAAGCTGAAGATCTTCCCCTGTCAACATTGAGCCATCCCTTTTCGCCATACCAGGTAGCACCGGCTCCATGCTTTAATCGTGACTGATTTGCTACTCTCATTTCAATTCCATTGGAATATTTGCAGAGAAAATCATATTCAATAGGAACATCATATAGTCCTTCCCTGGGATAAACTCCTGAACCAGCAATCTCCACTGGTCCTGTATTTTCAAGTCCTGCACCCCAGTTTGCGATATCAATATGGTGACCCGCCCAGTCTGTCAATTGTCCACCTGAGTAATCAAGTATCCAGCGCCATTCATAATGTGCAATTCCCCTGTAAGGAACCTTTAGAGCAGGCCCCAGCCACATTTCCCAGTTCAGTTCCTTAGGTACATCCATAATTGGGGGTGTGCCAATTCCCCGGTTACCATCAGGCAGTCCAACCTCGATCGATTTGATTTTTCCAATCCTTCCATTTACAACAAGTTCAGCAGCATGCCTGAAATTCAGCTGGGATCTTTGCCAGCTTCCTGTTTGCCAGACAATCTTATTCTTTTGAACAGCATTACGAATAACCTTTCCGTCATAAATAGTGCGACAAATCGGTTTTTCACCATATACATCCAGTTTCTTTTCAGCTGCTGCAGTATATATTAATCCATGCCAATGGTCAGGCAGGGCAATACATACAGCATCGAGTTTTTCTTTGGAAAGAAACTCACGATAATCACCATATAGCCGGCAATCAGTATTGTTATTTGCCTTATCGGCTAATGCTTTAGCTTCAGCCTGATGGCCTGTATCAACGTCGCAAATTGCTACGAACTGAACCTGGTCCTTGAGTTTTATAAAGTCCCTCATGTTGCTTTTGCCTTGCGAGCCAACACCAATTGCACCCATTACGATCCTGTCACTGGGAGCCAGTCTGCCTCCCATTCCTAAAGCTGTGGAAGGGATAATGTGAGGAATCACAAAAGCGCCTAAAACAGTTGTAGCAGATCGTTTTACAAATTCTCTTCTGGAAGATTTGTTTGACATAATGATTATTTTTAAATAATTACATGGTTTTATCTTAATATACCTGATACTCCGGTTTAAATTTATCAACTCATTAAGAGTTCAATTAAATATTCAAAACTGAGATAAAAGAAAAAAATTTAATATTCCCTCCAAAATATCTGTTAGTTTCAATGTTATATTCACAATTAAATTAAACAATAATTATTAATTATACAACTATTATGTTCTGTTAAAAATGGTTAAAAAATGTCATATTAAATTTCAACTTACCGATCAGAATCTTTTCATTATTCAGTCATAGAGTAAGTATTAAATAAACTCATTTTGAAGAAGATGATGCAAGATCCAGAATAAGGGTAGAATTTCCATTTACTTTATCAAAATCAAAATGGAGATTTTTCAAAGCAGATCCATTAAGTTTAGCCGATTTAATATAAATATTCTTCTCGGAAAAATTATTTGATATTATAGTGAATCTACCTGATTTGTAAAAATCCTGATTCAGATGAATGGTTATTTTAGGAAATAAAGGAGTATGTATATAAAGCTGTTGATTTGCTCCGCATCCTCCGCTTATATCATACAATCCCATGGAAGCTAACACGAGCCATCCTGACAGTTGTCCCTGGTCATCATCTCCCCCCCGGTATCCAAAAGGAGTGTTATCATAATATTCATCAATAATCGCTCTTACCCACTTTTGTGTAAGAGCTGGTTTTCCGATGTAGTTAAATATATAGGAGTTCAAAAGCGACGGTTCATTGCTATGGTTATAAAATTGACTAATAAATTTCCTCTTTTCAGCCACAATAAAAATGCTGTCAAGTAACCTGATGCTTTTCTCTTTTCCCACTCTGTTAACGATGGCATTAATATCATGTGGCACATAGAATGCATATTGATATGTACTGCCTTCCTCGAATCCCTTGTTGCTTGCAGGGTTGAATGGCTGCAAAAAGGTTCCGTCAAGATATCGGAGGTTAATAAATCCGCTCCTGGTGTCGAACAGGTTTTCCCAGTTTTTGGATCCCTTAATCAGTCTTTCATAATCAGCTGTTTTATTCAGTTTTTGAGCAATCTGGGCTGTGGCCCAACAGGTGAAAGAATATTCGAGTGTATGAGAGCCACTTCCGCGGGTACTCTTCTCATTAGGAATATAACCTGTATTCCAGAAGTAACTTAGGTCGTCTTTCCCGACTCCCAGGGGACGACCAGTATATTCAGTCTCATTTTTAAAACTTGCCTTGTACGCTTTCTCAATGTCAAAAGTGGCAATTCCCCTGTTAATTGCGCTTGCTATTATTGTAGATGTCTGGTTCGATTCCATCCCTGGCATAAATTTATCGCAAGTAAGCCCGTCTGGCAGCCATCCGGTTTCATCATAGACATCAAGCATACATTTAATGTATGAGTTTGCCTGTTCTGGGTAAACTAATGTCCAAACCTGAACAAAATTGCTGAAACCGCCCCAAAGAGCGTCATTGATATAATGATTATATTCAGGAACGCCATTCTTCAAAGGGATCTGCCGGATCTCATTATTATTTGAAATATATTTCCCGTTTGCATCGCTGCAAATGCCTCGACCTAACAATACATGATAAAGTGCAGAATAAAATTTAACCTTATTAGCTTCGGTGCCTCCTTCAACTTCAATTTTAGAGAGTTGCCTGTTCCATACATTCGTAGCTTCTTCTTTGACCTGTTCAAAAGATTTTCCGCTATCTTCAGCTTTAAGATTTGCCCATGCCTGTTCGATATTTACAAATGAAATACCAACCCTGACCTCGATAACTTCATCTTTGGCAGTCTGAAAGTTAAGATACGCTCCACAACCTTTCCCATATTCAGCTCTCAAGTTATCGTTATGAGTATTATCTCTGTAACAACCATACGATTTTGCAGGTTTACTTAGAATAGCAGCAAAGTAGACTTGTATAGATTTTTTTTCAAGACCTGGTCTATATACCTGATAAGCTGGCAAAGCAATTGTGCATCCCTGAAGTCTTGTCGGAGATAATATTTCTATGCCTGCACCCAGTATTTCTTTGCTTTCCGGACCTCCCCAGCTGTAACTACCGGCTTCGCCCAGAAGATGTCCCGTGTCAAATATTATATGAGAACTATCGGAAACGGGGAAGGTATATTTATGAAAACCAACACGGGTTGTAGCTGTTAATTCAGCAAGAATATTGTATTTGTCCAATAGAACTGAATAATATCCCGGAGAAGCTTTTTCATTGACTTTCCTGAATGGACTTCTGAAACCGGAATTAACAACATTTGAATCTCCGGGTACAGTCATAAGCTTACCTGTCGTAGGCATAATAAGGATTCCTCCTGTCTGCCATTCATGGATATGAGAAAATCCAAGTATGGATCTGTGTTTATAATCATAACCTGATCTGCCGCCTCCTCCGGAATACCCGTTAAAGCCATAAGTCATCGGAGCCAGTTTGACAAGGCCAAATGGCAATGCTACAGGTGTAAAAGCGAACCATCTGGCTCCCTGGGAACCAATAAATGGATCAACATAATCTACAGGTCTTTTTATTGATTGCGGCTGCCCGATTATTTCCCCAATAATAAAAAAAAGCAGAAAGAAAAGATATCCAATTTTCATCTGAATACTAAATATAGTGAATGTATAAATTCCATGAAGTTCATTTCTTTTTCCAAACACGAACCCAGTCAATCTTCATTTCCCGTGTAAATCTGCATTAACGGATCTCGCAACTTTTTCACCTACCGGAATAAGTGCCGGACTATCAACATTAAATATCAAACCATTTACATGTAAAGAGTTTAACTCATTATTCATGAGAAAATATTGACGCTGTTAAAACAAGTGGCCGACTGCCATTAAACTGAAGCATAGTATTATGGTCAGAACCTCTACCCGTTTCATCTCCATTCATTCGCCGCTGTCGTACCCACTGATCATTTTTGTAAACAAGTTCATAAGCAGCAAGAATTTCAGCATGTGGTTGAGTTTTTGACTTTGAAAGGAAAGTAACGGTAAACCCGTCGCCTGTAATAAGATATTCATTATTTGATTTGGCGATGATAAGGCCATAGGCAGGGATTTTCCTGTTAGATGTTGCTCTGAAACGTAATATATAATCACCAAGCTCTATCACTTTTGTTTCTCCTGATGGAATCTGTATTCCTCTCAATTTACCTGAGCCCTGAAATTCAGTAATTGAAGGCATAAGTTTTGAGAGAATAAAGTAACTGTCGGAGAGAGATGAGGAGTCTGGAAGGTTAATATCATCAATTCCAAATGGAGCAAAACAGAGGGCTCCTTCACCAATTGAATAGAAAGCATTAGCGGCCATTATTGAAGTTCGAGGGCTTTCAGGTATAAAAAGCGGATTTGCCATCCGTTGAAATAATCCGCAAACGTTTACAAAATCGGCCCGATAAATATCTGGTGCAAGAAAGTCAAGATGCGGTGCCGCAGCCTGATAAACCGGTACTACTTTTGCAATAGGCCCGCCACTTGGATAATCCCCGGGTTTTGCTGAGCCATCAGCATTGTCGAGCCATGCATTTGCATACATCGGTATTGGATATTCCTTTTTCCCTGCCGCAGCCACCTTCTCATTATAACAGGCAATATTCCATGCCATAAAAATTTCATTTGCATCCTTTCCGAATACTTCTGTCCATGTACCTTCTGTTTTATAGTTTGATATTTTCCAGATGGAATCCATTTCCGGGATTAATCTGGTTTTATTATTAACCAGGAATGAAATCAAAGATTTTGGAACAGGAGTTTCAAATTTTTTATTTGCGGCTGGACTGAAGTCTCTCGGAGTCGTTCTTACACCTGCTTCATTCTGCACCTGTATACAAACCACACTGTTATTCTTTCCATCAAACTCTTTCAGATGTTTCAACATAGCTCCAAAAGCTTTGGCATCGGCATTACATGTTTCGTCATAAAAGCATGATAATGAATTTAAGTTCTCCGACTTTGCATTTTGCACTCGTGGA
>Ga0182027_10011058_pt1 | contig 12785 bp, 9 predicted proteins | sample 712E1DmetaG_FD_121300 | JGI IMG/M metagenome (GOLD analysis project Ga0182027, IMG submission 121300) | Permafrost microbial communities from Stordalen Mire, Sweden - 712E1D metaG (Illumina Assembly) | ecosystem: Environmental > Terrestrial > Soil > Wetlands > Permafrost | place: Sweden...
CCGGCGCCGTGAATCGCCTCAACCACCTCCGAAACCGCTGCGATAACATCGTCGCGCTGGACCGACACATACGTCGACGAACCGAATGCCGACAAAATGGGTTCGTCCACAAAGCAGATGAGATTTTCCGCGAATTCCTTGAACAGATTGAGTTGCCACCGGCATTTCGCGGCAAGCCCCTTTATGATAATGTCGCGGAAGACTTCGTTGTAATAAATCGCCCGCTTGTTCTCGTCAACGATGGAAAGCCCGATGGTGAGCGGCCCCGTGGTCTGCACCTTGAGCCAGGGCCGCTTTGCCGGAGCTGCTTTGAGTCTGTCAAGCAGCGCGTAAATGCCGCGCGAAAACGCGGGCGAAATGGCAAACGCGCTCCAGTCGTCGCTCTCCTGCGCCGCCATGAACTTTTCGTAGAAATCGGCCATTGCCGCGGTGTTGGCGTCCTCGTCGGCCGTGTCGAAAAACATTCGACCTTTTTCCTCGTCAATCTTAACGCACGGCAATCCTTCCGAATACTGAATCTCCATCTGCTCGCGCAGGCCCAGCCGCGGAAGCTGGGGCCAGATGGGGCAGCCGGGGATTTTGTCAAGAATGATGTCCATTGCCTTTTCGGCGCTTGCATGCGGCAGGCTGCCGATTGCGGTTGCAAGGAATGTTGTTGATGCGGCCATGATTACTCCATTCTCCTTAGTAGGTGCATTTGGTGGGGACACCGCTTCGCGGTCGCTATGCGCCCTTCCTGTTGGGCGCGCGAAATCCCTGGCCCCCAGCTGCCGTCGCTTCGCGCCGGCTATCTGGGGACACACCCTTTCCAGCAAAGGGGCACGCCGGGCTGAAGCGAGGGTTTGCGCCCGCCCAACGAAAAGGGCGGATCAGCGCACCTCCCCCACTCAAGAACTCTTATTTTCATTTGTAAATTTACTCAAATTCTCCACTATTTTCTCAAACTCCGCCCGTATCTCCTCTGTCCCCGGCGCATCGAAAATCGAAATCGCCTTACAGTCGGCGTCCACGAATTTCTGATCGTAGAAAACGCTGCCCAGCACGCGCGTAGGCTCGACCTCTCCGGACACCAAAGCGCGCTCATCGTCAACCGTTCTTATCTTATTGAGCACAAACAGCAGCTTGTCCGCCAAACCGATATCTTTTGACAAGGCAATGATCCGCCGCGCCGTTTCCCTGCTCCGCGTGCCGGGCTCCAGAACTATTATCATTGCGTCAACACCTTGCGCCGTGGCGCGTCCCAGGTGCTCGATGCCCGGCTCCATGTCCACCACAACCGTTTCGTCTTCGCGGAGAACGAGATGGCGGATGAACTTCTTGAGAAACACATTTTCGGGACATGCGCAGCCGCCGCCGCCGCTCTTTACCGCGCCGAGCACAAGCAGCGAAACGCCGTTGTGTACAAGGCCGTACTTCTCCGCCACGTCGGAGACTTCGGGCAACAAAGAAAACATCTGACCGGCCTGCCCAAACCTGGCGCCTGTTCGCTGCTCGATGAGCCCGGTTTCCCGCGCAAGCGGGTGAATTGCAGCCTTGAGGTCGCCCGGCAGTCCGAGGGCCGACGCAAGGTTTGCATCCGGATCGGCATCTATGGCAACAACACGCTGACCTTGTGACGCGAAAATCCTGCACAGTGCCGCTGCAAGAGTTGATTTTCCAACGCCGCCTTTGCCAGAAATAGCGACTTTGAGTCCGCGCACGGTCTATCCTCTTGGTGAAGATTCTTCAAGCCTACCTGGCTCAAACTGCACGAGCAAACAATCCTCCTGCTACGGAAACGATGCCGATCACAGAGGAAGCCAAGAAGCCTTCCGGATTCCGCTTTTCGGACTGATAATGCGTCTGCCCTATGTGCATGTGCGGCAGCAACACTTCTGCCCACGCGCCAGGCCGGACTGGAACGTGCGCTGGAGCGCAGTGCCGCCTGACCCCCGCCCAAAGGGGCCATAGGGGCAGGCGGCACCGAGGCCAACTGGCCGAGCGCGTAAGGAGGGCCGCCGCCGCGACGAGCGGCGGGGCGCCCAAATTCTCCTTATATAGCCGTCGAAAAACCTATTAAAATAATTAACACTACGATGCATCCGGCCCCGTATTTTGCCGTTTTTGCAAAAAACAGCCTCACCTAGGTAATGGCAAAGAACTATTTTTCACTACTTCTTTTTAAATCTACAGAGATATTGTTTCACTTCAACCGGAAAATCCACATGTTTAGACCTCAAATCAAGGTTTGCGACTGCACGATCCGCGATGGCGGATTGATGAACAATTCCAAGTTCACTCTCGAAACGGTCCGCAGCATCTACAAGGCCTGCAGTGAGGCAGGTGTGGACATCATAGAACTGGGATACCGCAACAGCAGGGACCATTTTTCGCCGGACAAGTACGGAGCGTGGCGTTTCTGCGACGAAGACATGCTTAAGAAGGCGACCGACGGCATTCCTAAGACCGCAAAGATCGCCGTGATGCAGGATGCGCATAAAGCAAGCTCCGAGGACGTGCTCCCGAAATCGGAAAGCGTCGTTGATCTCATTCGAGTCGCCACCTACGTCAAGGACGTCGACAAGGCGATCGCGCTTGCCAACAACGCAACCAAGAAGGGGTACGAAGCCACCATCAACATCATGGCCATTTCGCATGTTCTGGAGCGCGACCTCGACGAGGCGCTGCAGCAAATTGAGGCGGAAACATCCATAGCCGCGTGCTATATCGTGGACAGCTTCGGGTCACTATACAGCGAAGACATCGACTATCTGGTCCACAAGTTCCCGCGCTATCTCAGGTCCAAGGAAATAGGTATCCACTGCCACAACCAGATGCAGCTCGGATTTGCAAACACCATAGAGGCAATCATCAAGAACGTCAACTACCTCGATGGCACCCTGTACGGCCTGGGCCGCGCCGCGGGCAATTGCCCGATGGAGCTGCTCATGGGCTTTCTCAAGAACCCTAAATTCAACATCCTGCCGATTCTGGACGTCATCGAATCCACCATCCTGCCCTTACGCAAGGACATGGAATGGGGCTACAACATTCCCTATATGATATCGGGCATGCTCAATATCCATCCGATCGACGCGATGAAATACGTGGAAACGCAACGGGACAACGGCAAGGTGGACGGATTTGTAAAGTTCTACGAGCGGATGAGGGCCGAAGAGATTTCTACATGAGGTGGCGCATCGCCAGCACCAGGCGAGGAAACCTGCCCAGACTCAAACCGATTATTTTTGAGATGGATCGTTTGTTCAGCGGGATCTTGGAGAGTGTCGCGAACGCCTTGTCGTAGTCGGCATCGGGAATTTTGACAAGTGCGTCTTTGGTCTTCGACAGCTTGCCGTGCTTTTTCCCCAGGGAATTATACCAGCGTTTCCGATACTCTTCGCCGTATGCGCTCACTCGCCCGGCCGTTGGCGCCAGGAGCGTCTTGAGCGCATAAGCGCCAGCCATGGTTCCGCTTTCCATAGCTTCCACAATACCCGCTCGGGTAAACGGGTTGACCGCGCTCGCCGCATCACCCGCCTTCAACAGCCGCGGCGCGGCTATCGCAAGCGGCCTGCCCTCGCACGGAATTGTGCCGGCAAAGCGGCCAAGCACGCGGGCATGGGGATAATTCTTTGAAAGAAACGAATCCAGCTTCTCGCGAATGTTAACCCTGGCCCGGTATGCGTTGCCAAGCACGATGCCGATGTTGGCCGCATTTTTCTCGCGCGGAAACGCCCACGCATACCCTCCGGGCGCGATGTCCCTGCCCAGGTACACGTGAATTGCGTCGGGCTCAATGCCCGCGCCTTCGGCGATCACAAAACAGGCGGGTTCCAGGTCCGGCGGTTTGCAGACGATCTTATCCTTTTTGCCAAGTCCCGCGATGGGGCCCGACGCGTCGACCACCACGGCCGCCTGCGCGCACGTTCCGTCGGCAAAGCGCACTTCGCGGGTCGACCCGGCAACAGGTTCGATCCCGATCACGCGAACACCGAGCCGCACCACCGCGCCCAGCGCCGCGCAGCGGCTTGCCATGTCGGACTGCATCCTGGCCCTGTCGATAATGCAACCGGCGTTACGGGCCGTGTGGCTTATTGCGGACCCGTCGGCCGAATGGAGCACTACCGTGCTGATGTTGAACCGCACCCATCCCGGCTTCACGTCCACAGCCTCGCGGAATTGGTCGGTCCACACTCCCTCGGCGCAGGCGATTGGTTTTTCCCAGGGAACCACTTTGTCAACCAGCAGGACCGAAGTCGCGGGCCGTGCAGCAAGAACCTTGAGGCAGGCGCACAGGCCGGCGGGCCCCGCGCCGATAATTATGATGTCGTGAACGAGGGACATGGTTGCCGTAAATATACTTTCCAAGGTCCGACGCCGGAGATACTATTTACGGGCCGGGAATCCGGGTTGCCGCGGATGCGGCCACAAGGATGATAGCGACAAGACGTGTTTTGCAGGATCATACATCATCCGGTAACATTTCCAGGTTTTTCAAGTGTCCAATAGATGAATTACGGAAGGAGATTCCCAATGACAAAGCAAAAAAAACTGATCTGGTTGTTTGTCGCCGGTGCCGCTATTGTCGCATCAAACTTTTCCTGCATTGTCCCTCCGCCTCCGGGCCGGGTCATTGTACCTCCGAGGGCAGGGTTCTACTATTATGGACGTCACGGCCGTGTTCGTTACTTTGCGTCGGCAAGGCCCGGCGTCACGGTTGTCGTGCCGCCGGTAGGCGCGTTTGTTGGAACTCTTCCGGACGGGTACACCACGGTTGTGGTCGGCGGAGTGCCATACTATTATTGCAACGGCGTGTATTTGCGGCCCCATAGAACCGGATACATCGTGGTGACCGCCCCTGTTGAAAATCCGCCTGGCGAATCCCCGGCTGCCACGGCCCTGCCTGCTGCCGCCCCAAGCGCTGCGGACCAGTTGCAGTCCGCACCGCCTGCAAACGGTGAAGCCAAATCGCTTTCCGCCGCACCCTCGGCCGACACCGTGAACGTAAGCGTTCCGACTTCGAAAGGCGGGTTCACGGCGGTGAAGCTTGTCAAACACGACGGAGGCTACATCGGTCCGCAGGGAGAATTCTATACGGGTCATCCGACCGTGGACCAATTGAAGGCGCTGTACGGGAATTGAAGAGCCTCGCAGCAGCTGCGAGGCTCTTCAATTCCTAAGGAAAAAGAATTTTGTAGTCGTTTGCTAACCCCGAAGCACCACGACTACGACTGCATGCAACACTACAGGAGTAGCGCGACAGCGAACCTTCGGGGTGAGCAAACTTTGGGATTGACAACCACCATCCAGCTCGGCAGCAAGTAAAAAGAAAAACCTGCGCCTCTCCTAAAAGCAAGAAAGCATCCCGCCGCGGGATGCTTTCTTGCTTTTCTTGACTTTGGGATCGCCTGTCAACGCATCACGAAGATCCTTTTCACCGACTGATAATTCCCGTCGATTGAAAAGCGCGCAAAATAAACGCCTGCGCCCGCGTTATTGCCGCGGCTTCCGGGCCCGAAAAGCGGTATCGAGTGCCAACCGTCAGCCTGTTTCGATACGGGAATTTGCCTCAGGATTCTTCCGCTTGCGTCAAGTATCTCCACGGAAACCAGGGATGGGATGCTTATGTGATACCGCAACACGCCGTTGACGGTTCGAATGTCGAGCATTGGCATGGCCGAAGCCGCCGTCGAACGCATCGCCGGTCTCACGGCACCTACTATTCCGTTGTTTGGAACCGCAACCGTGGTGAACGAAGCCGTACCGCTGCCGAGTCCGGGCGAGGTCGCCGTAACGGTCACCGCGCCGGTCGTAAACGTTGAACGCACCGCAATCTTGCACATGCCGCCTTCCGCCGACAGGTTCGGGTCGAGCGGAGCATGATAGCCATAGGGCTGGCCGGCAGTTACCATTTGATCTGCGCCGCCGCGATAATTGCCGGGGCCGGAAACCGCAAACGTGATGATATTGCTTGCCGTTGGACACGTGGTGCCCTGTGCGTCGACAACTTTTGCGAGGATCAATGCGGCATCAGTGCCGTTGGCCGTGATCTGAAACGCGGTTCCATTAAGCTGCACCACCGGTGTGTCAACCACTACTTCGATTGCGGTGGGAGCGCCCGCCGTCTGCTTCTTGTCGCTGCACACCACGGCCCCGTTCGCATCAAGGCCGTTCGCAAGAAGCGTTCCCGACGCCCAGGTCACGTTGTCCCAGTAGCACTGAAATGGAAGTTCGGTCGTGTTTTCACCGACTGTTTTGTCGTCGCCGGTACCTTGCCACGGGTTCGGGGTCTTTTTGCCGAGGGATGTTCCGTTGAGAAATAGCTCTACGCTGGGGCAATTGCTGAACGCGTTGACACGAACCACTCCCGACCGGTTCCAGTGATGTGCAAGAAACACTACGGGTTTAATGGCGAAGGGAATCCACGCGGCGCTGTAAATCTTGTACAGCATCTTGGGAATTCGATTGAAATCCATCATCGAGCATCCGAACGATCTCACACCCCCAGAAGGGGCTCCATCAAGAAAGGCCTGACACTCGCCGGGTGTTTCGGAGAGGTACCATTGACACATGCCAAAACAATTATTATTCCGGCCATCCTTCCAGTTCATAAGGTATTCTTCGGCGAACTGGATTTCGTTATCGTACCCGGTTCTCTCAGAAGCCCTACCCCACGCTTCGGCGCCCCAACAGGGATTATTGGGCGCTCCCCACTTGTATCCTATCTCGCACCCGTTGCCCGTGCACGAGACAAGATCTTTGGGCCCGTGTCCGGTTCCCCGCACCGATATCACGCGCGGGGCAAGAGAGTCCCACGTGTTGCAGATCGCCCGTAAGGTGTCGCAAATGGTAGGATTGATATCGCCGTTGCAGACCTCCCATGCAAGAATGGACGGATTGTTTCTGTCGCGTATGACTCCGTCACGCTGCACTTCCTTCTTGAGCGTCATGCAATCTACGGTCGGATTAGCGTACGTGGAGAACCCTCCCTCGCCGTCGCCGCTGGGCTGTATGAGCATCACGCCCGTGTTGTCACAGGCGTACACGAATCCCGGACTGCACGCGGAATGCCCCGGCCTCCACAGGTTGCCGCCGGCTTTTGCGAGAATCATCGCATCACGGTATTCGATTTCCGGCGACAGGGCGGTTCCAAGCGCAGGATAGTCGTACCTGCCCGAAGCACCGTCCATATACATCTTGTGACCGTTGATATACGGATAACTGATGTCCCACGTGATGGTGCGTATTCCCAAGGGACTTGTAAAGACGTCGACCGTCGTCCCACCAACCTTTACGATGTGGTATACGGTATACATGTAGGGACTGCCAAAGGTACAGTTGTTGGGATACCACAGGTGCGGGTTGGTCACAATGCCCGACTGGTTGAACACGGAGCTTTGGCCGGCTTCCACGGACTGTGCGGCGCTCGTGAGAGATAAAACCACGGTGTTGGCCGCATCCACCACCTTGGTGGTCACCGTGACGCTCTGAGCGTTGGCGCCGTCATTCCTCACGTTAGTCAACAATCGCAGCGTCGCCTGCGACCCGTCGGAGGCAAGAGCCGTAGTGGCGACATAGGTACCCCACTGATTAAGATTCGAATACAGGTTCAGGGGAACATGGACACCGTCGGTAATGTGCATATACACAGGACGGAATATGCCGCCGTCCGAAGACCCGAAACGGAAACCTTCCGAAAAACCGGGGTCCTTGTAGAACCCCCCGCCCCTGCTCACCCGCACGGCCAGCACATTATCCGCGCCGCCGAAGGTAGCGTATGGAGTCACATCCACCACGAATCCCATGAAACCAATGACGTGAGTGGCTTGCGCATCCGCGGTTACTGCGGTATTTCCGGGGAGAAATGTCCCGTTGATGTAAACCTGGCAGCCCACGTGCACTCCCTGAAATTCAATGAATATCTTTCTTCCCGAGTAGGCGTTGTCCAGGGAGAAATGCTTTCGGTACCACACTACGCCTCCGAACATGGAACCATCGCCGCCGCCGCTTTGCTGGTTGATGAAGGTGTCCGTGTCATTATAGGTGTGCGGAATCCCCACGGCCCTCCAGCCGGCATCGTCGTACGCCACTGCCTGGGCACCACCGGCGGGGTCGCTTTTAGTGAATTCCCACGGGGTCGCGCCCAAATTGATTTTCACCCTATTGCTCGGTTCCCCTGTGTAGGTGTCCGCATAACACGTCCAGCACGAAATAAGCAGGACGATTGACACCGATGCCAACATTCTTCTTAACATTTATGATCCCTCCTGGGAAGGTCTAAATATTTCTTGTCAAGAAACACCCGTTCCGCCAATAAAATATAAGGGAATCGGCAATACATTGATGCGCCTATATTTTATATTGTTCACCCCAGTGAACAGTTTGGCTTGCAAAAAGGATGCCTCCATATGGAATTTTGTCGTAAATTGAAATCGGTAGGATGAAGGTTCGAAGAAGCAGAAAGCGCAATGCACCTCAAAAATCATTCAAAATTCAGCGGTTTCCCATATATTTTATCCCCACGCGCCCTTAGCTCAATTGGATAGAGCACCTGGCTTCGAACCAGACGGTTGGGAGTTCGAGTCTCTCAGGGCGCACCATTAAGAACCCCTTAAGAATGTGCACTTTCGCCGTTTCTAAGGGGTTTTCCTATTTCTGGTGGACTTGGCAAAAAGACCGCAAATACCACCAAATACCTGTCCTTCCCTTTCACTGTGAAGACGAATCATGGAATAGAAATCACCTGCTTGTGGTAACCTAGATCTTGAAAACCGCCTCGCCAAAAATGGTCGGGCTAGCGCCCGCTTGCGGCCAGATGCATCAGAATGTCCGGAATCTTTTCCAAATCCGTTTTCGACATGACCGCATCTGCGCCGGCTTTCAGCGCCGATTCACCGAAGTAGTCGGTTCCGTGGATGCTTGCCACGAGAATCCTCATCGTGGGAAAGGCCTTTCTGATTTCTGCAACGAGTTCCACGCCGTTCATCCCTGGCAGCGACATGTCTGCGATGACAACGTCCGCCCCCGCCTCCGGCAGCTTTTCGAGGGCCTCCTCGCCTGTCTCGGCCTCGCCGCACACAACGATTGCTTCGCCTCTGCTTGCTATATGCACTTTATAAAGCAGCCGCATCTCCCGGTGATCGTCGACGATAAAAACTCTGATGGCCACATGAAATCCTGGTGTATAGATAGATTGATGGTCCCTTCCGGGCCTTCTATTTCCCGTCGAATACCGAAGGTAGCCTGCGCTTGACGTTTCTCCAATCGATGTTGAACCGTTTTTCCGTCTTCACGTCAAAGCGTTTGGCCGCGGCGTAGGCGCTGTCGATGCGCGCGTGTACGTCCGGGTGCGTGCTGAAGTACTCGGTTTCGGGCCGATCATTCTTGCCGGCGGCCGAGTCCGGCGCGAGGTTCTCCATGAATTTTGCGAAATGGGAAGGATTGATGTGACTGTCGGCAAGGAGGCGCAGACCGTACTGGTCGGCCGCGCGTTCCTGCTCGCGGGTGTACTGCACGTTCACAAAATCTTTCACCATGGTCTCGAGCATGGGCGCGGGCTTGCCTCCGTTTACCATGGAAAGCACCGTGGAGACCCCGAGTTCCTTGACAATCTGCTTGATAGGATCGCGGTGTTCCACATGCCCGATCTCGTGCGCGAGCACGGCCGCAAGCTCCTCCGGCGACGAGGTGAGACGCAGCAGCGGCGTGAATACCACAATGAGACCGCCCGGAAACGTCACCGCGTTCACTTGGTCGGATTCCACGACGACCACTTCTATTTTGTAAACCGTATCGGCCACGTGCGCGAGCAGCCGGTTCCTCACGGAGTCGACGGCTGCGGTGATCACCTTGTCGTCCAGCACTTTGGAATCGTTCTCCAGGTATTTCTTGAGCCCGTCCTTCAGGTGCATCTCCCACGAGAGCGGCACGCTATCCGCGCCTTTTGCGGCCTTCGCAAGGGGAACGTGCACAAGATTGACTATCGCGTACGACGCACCTGCTATCAGGACCGCAAGCGTTGCCAGGAACAGAAGCTCCCTCGCCATTGATCTGGGCTGTTTCACATTCCCTCCGGCGGCAGGTTCCGCTCGCTGCTTGTCGCTGTTGCACGGGCCGGCGCCAGGTAGTATTTCGCAAACGAAAGGCGGCCAAAAACCCAGAAGTAATAGAACCTTCCCTTGCGTGCCTTTATGCAGGCGATTATCGAATACACCATGTAGAGCGCGTTCCAGATACCGGCAAACACGCAGAACATCGCATAGATGCGGAAATGCCCGGAATACTTGCCCAGCACAAGAACGATCCCCCAGATAACCGCAGCCGCATTGAGGAGAGATATGGGTATGTGGGTAAGCAGCCCCTGGTACGAGTGAAACGCTGTAAAGGGCGACGATTTCTTGTTCAAATAGAAATAAATGACGGAGGCAATGAGCCCCACCATGGGCAGCGGGAAACCTGCTCCCCATGCGGCAAACATCATGAGGTACGCGCCCATGGCGTCCTCCTTTTCCCGTTCGGTAAGCTCGTGCGGCTGCGGAAGCACAATGCCGGTCCTGTTGATTTCCTGCTGTTCCATTGCCGGGCTCATTTAGGGCCTTCCCGAAAAGGGCGGATACGTGTCGGTGAGCAGGCCGTTGTACAGGCCGAACCTGAGCATCCACCGCATGGTGCCCACGTTGAACTCATGCCACGTTGCAGGATAGGAGCCGGTAAAAAGCACTACCCACCATGCAAGAAACACCAGGAACCCGGTGGCGATCATGCGGAAGAACAGGCAGAAGCCGTGCGGGATGGCCACGTAGAAAATCCCGAAAAACAGCCTGACAAGCAACAGCCCTCTGCTGAGACGCTCGGGGTATTCCACAACAAGCGTTACTTTGTCGCTTGTGCCGTTGAGACCAAAGGCGGGATACCCGTCTATCAGGTTGTGCATCGTAGCGAATACCCTCTGATGCCAGTTGAGCAATTTTACCTGGAAATCGAACATGCTCTGCGGATACCGGCCTGTAAAGAGAATTGCCCAGAATGCGACAAACCCGAGGATGGCCGACCATATGCCGACGAATATCCAGAGGAAGAAGTGGGGAACGCCGATGTAAATCGCACCAAAGATCGTGCGGATCAGCAATTCCCCGCGAGAATACAAGTCCTGCCGGACCACGGTCAATTGCATGGGTTCCTCCTTTGATGGCTGTGACGTTGTTGAGAAAATCAATCCAGCGTTGACGGGAAGTCAAGACAATAAACCTGCAACGGAACATGCGGGCGCCTGCACCCAAAGGCTCGCCCAACTTTTTCCGGAACTCCCCGCCCGCTTCAAGCTATTTTTCCCTGTAATCATGCTCCCAAGGCTCAACTCCTCCAGACCCTTCGACGACAGCGTAAAGGAAGAAATACGCTCGGCCATCAACATAGCAGACGTGGTGGGCCGCCATGTCGCGCTCAAACCCGCGGGCCAGAATCTCAAGGGATTGTGCCCTTTCCACAAGGAGAAAACGCCGTCGTTTACCGTGTCGCCCGCAAAGGGCATCTTCTATTGTTTCGGCTGCCACAAGGGCGGCGACGTTTTCAATTTCCTCATGGAACTGGAAGGCCTCACGTTCCCGGAAGCCCTGAGCCTTCTGGCCGATGAAGCGGGAATAAAGCTCCGGCCGTACACCCGCGAATCCGGATACGTTCCCTCTGCCGAGGAAGAGCGCGCGCCATCGTCCTTGTCCAAGGACGATCTCTTCAAAATCAACGAACTTGCGCTTGATTTCTTCTATCATCAGACGCGTAAATTCCCTGTAGCCATCGATTACTTTGTCTCGCGCGGACTGTCCAAGGAGATAATCCGCGAGTTCAGGCTGGGTTACGCGCCGCCCGGGTGGACGTCGTTCCTGGACTTTGCAAAGAGCAAGGGCATTGCCGACACGCTTGTCGCCAACGCAGGGCTCGCCGTTGTGAAGCAGGAAACCGGCAGCATGTACGACCGGTTCCGCGACCGCATCATCTTCCCTATTTTCGACGCGGCCAGGCGTCCCGTGGGATTTGCCGGCCGCGGCCTCACCGACCAGGCAATGCCGAAGTATCTCAATTCCCCGGAAACGCCGCTCTACCAGAAGAACAAGATCCTGTACGGGTTCCACGTTACCCAGCAGTTTGTCCGCGAAAAGAAGAGCGTCATCATCGTGGAAGGCTACATGGATTTTCTGGCCCTGTACCAGGCCGGCATCAAGAACGTTATCGCCACCTCGGGCACAGCGTTCACGGACACGCACGCCCGCACGCTTCGCAGGTTTACAGATACGATTTTCCTCGTGTTTGACGGCGATTCGGCGGGCATAGAGGCCGCGCGGCGCGCCATCTTCGTGCTGGCGCCCTACAATTTCAACATCCGGGTGCTTACCATTCCCAACGACGAAGACCCGGACGACTTCGTGAAGGCCCGCGGGCCGCAGGCGTTTTCGGAGCTGATCGAGAAGTCGTCCAGGGATTACATGGAATTCATTCTTGACAGGATCGCAAAGGAATTTAACGTGACCGCCCCGTCCGGCAAGATTGCAATCATCGATGCGCTTGCTCCCCTGGTTAAAGGATTTTCCGAATCGGTTGTTCGAGAGAAATTCTTGAAGCTCATTGTCGAGAAGCTGTCTCTCAGTCCCGACATCGTCTACAACAAGATCGCATCAGGAGAATATAAGCACGGCATATCTTCAAGTAATGTCGACATCGGTCCAGCCTCGTCATATTTTGGGTCCATCGAAGGCAACTTTGTCCGGCTGCTGCTCGCCAACCCGTCGCTCATTCCCGAGGCGCGGCAG
>Ga0182027_10011059_pt1 | contig 12785 bp, 7 predicted proteins | sample 712E1DmetaG_FD_121300 | JGI IMG/M metagenome (GOLD analysis project Ga0182027, IMG submission 121300) | Permafrost microbial communities from Stordalen Mire, Sweden - 712E1D metaG (Illumina Assembly) | ecosystem: Environmental > Terrestrial > Soil > Wetlands > Permafrost | place: Sweden...
AGCACCGAGCCGTCTCCACCGCGCAATGGGGCAAACACATTGCGCGTGAAACTGACGGGTCCTGACGGAAAGCCGAAGGCTGGCGCACAGGTGACGGTAACGTTCTTCATGCCGGCCATGCCCGACATGGGAATGGCGGCAGTACACGCCACAGCCACACTCGCTGACAAGGGCGACGGGCTCTATGAAGGCTCATTGCAGGTCCCGAGCGGCGGCACATGGCAGGTGACCGTAACTGTTCAGAGCGGCGGACAGACGGTGGCTACAAAGCGGTTGACCCTCAGCGCAGCGGGAGGTATGTGATGATTTCACGCATTATCGCGTGGTGCGCGCGCAACCCGTTTCTCGTCTTTACGGGGGCCATTCTTCTGGCCGTAGCGGGTATATGGTGCTTGCATCGGGTGCCGCTTGATGCACTGCCCGACATCAGCGACGTGCAGGTGATTGTTCACACTCCGTGGCCAGGCGAGCCGCCGAATGTGATTGAGGATCAAGTCACGTACCCGATTGTGACCGCTCTGCTTGCGGCTCCCGACGTGAAGAACGTGCGTGCCCAAACTATGTTCGGCGACTCCTATGTCTTCGTTGTCTTTCAGGACGGCACTGACCTCTACTGGGCTCGATCGCGCGTGACCGAATACCTGCAGCAGATCGCCGGGCGGCTGCCCGCGGACGTGCATCCCGCCATCGGACCGGATGCCACCGGCGCCGGTTGGGTATACGAGTACGCCATTGTGGACGGCACGCACACCCGCAGCCTAGCCGATCTGCGGTCATTGCAGGATTGGTATCTGCGTTATCAGCTCGAGACGGTGCCCGGTGTATCGGAGGTGGCCAGCATTGGCGGTTTTGTGCGCCAGTACCAGGTGAACCTCGACCCCAACAAACTATTCTCCTATGGCATCTCCGCAGCCACCGTGATCGACAAGGTCAGGCAGAGCACAAATGAGGTCGGTGGGGACGTGCTGGAAATGAGCGGAGCCGAGTACATGATTCGCGGTCTCGGCTATCTTCACTCGCTCTCCGATCTCGAAAATGTGCCTGTCGCGACCAGGAATGGCACACCTGTGCTGGTGCGAGACCTTGGCACGGTCTCATTTGGGCCCGATGAGCGGCGCGGCGCGGCCGATTGGCAGGGCCAGGGGGAAACCGTGGGCGGCATCGTTGTCATGCGCTACGGCTTAAATGCCCTTAACGTAATTGACGGCGTAAAAGCAAAGCTTAAGGAGATCGCACCATCGCTGCCCGCCGGTGTCGAGATTGTGACCGGCTATGATCGCTCCTGGCTTATCGGCGAGTCGATCCACACCTTAAAGCGCGACCTCATCGCTGAAGCCATTATCGTCAGCTTCGTCAGCATCTTGTTCCTCTTCCATTTCCGCTCCGCACTCGTTCCCATTCTCACGCTTCCAATTGCGGTTCTGGCCGCGTTCATTCCGATGTACTACCTGCATGTCAGCTCCAACATCATGTCACTCGGCGGACTGGCGCTGGCTGTTGGAGTCCTGATCGATGCCGCAATTGTGATGGTGGAGAACGGATACCGCCATTTGGCCGAGCGCAGCGATGTGCCGGACGCGCCCGAGCGCCGCCGCATTCTGGTGAGTGCGGCCCAGCAGGTTGGGCCGGCACTCTTCTACTCGCTCATAATTATCGTGGTGTCGTTTCTGCCGGTGTTTCTCCTTGAAGCGCAGGAGGGCCGCATGTTCCGGCCGTTGGCCTGGACCAAGACACTGTCTCTTATCTTTGCGTCGCTTTTGTCCATCACGTTGGTTCCGGCGCTCATGCCACTTTGTCTGCGCGGCAAGCTGCGGCCCGAGTCGAAGAATCCAGCTGCCCGCGTTACCCAGTCCATTTATCTTCCTGTGCTGCGCTGGAGCCTGAAACACTGGAAGCTGGTCATCGCGCTCAATCTGGCCTTTCTCGGCGCGACGATTCCTCTTTACTTCCGTCTCGGAAGCCAGTTCATGCCCGCGCTGTATGAGGGTTCAGCCCTTTACATGCCGAGTGCGCTGCCGGGCATTTCCATCACGCAGGCGGTCTCGCTGATGCAGGAGCAGGACCGAATCATCCGCTCGTTTCCTGAAGTGGCAACGGTCTTCGGTACAGTGGGTCGCTCTGACAGTGCCACAGACAATGCCCCTCTCGACATGTACGACACCACCATCATGCTCAAGCCGCGCGACCAGTGGCGCCCCGGCATGACTTACGAAAAGCTGATTCACGACATGGACGAGAAGCTGCAGTTTCCGGGTCTTACGAATACGTGGACGATGCCGGTTGAAAACCGGCTCGACATGGAATTGACCGGAATCAAGACTGCGGTGGGCATCAAAATTCAGGGTCCCGATCTGGCGCACATCGAGGATATCGGCGCACGCATGCAGCAGATTCTTTCCGCCATGCCAGATACCAACTCGGTTTTTGCGGAGCGCGTTGCGCAGGGATTCTATCTGAACGTCGAAGTGAATCGGCCCGAAGCCGCACGTTACGGCCTCACAGTGGCTGACGTGCAACAGGTCATCACCTCTGAAATCGGCGGAGCCGACATTGCACAGAATGTTGAGGGCCGCGAACGCTTCCCCATCGCTGTCCGCTATCAGCGCAGCTTCCGCGACCACCCTGAAGCTCTTTCGCAGGCGCTCATTCCCACTCCAACCGGCGAGCAGGTTCCAATCGGCGAAGTTGCGCGTGTCTACTACTCGCGTGGCCCGGCCATGATCCGCGACGAAGACGGCGCTTTGACTGGCTATATCTATCTCAATCTGAACACGAAGGATTACGGCGGCTTCGTCAATCGCGCGGAAAAGATGCTCAACCAGAAGATGACGCTTCCTGCGGGTTACACCTGGCGCTGGGCCGGAGGGTATGAGTTTGAAATGCGCGCTAAGCAGCGGCTCAAAATCATCCTGCCTATTGTTTTCTTCGTAATCTTCCTGCTCCTTTATCTCGTCTTTAAGTCCGCCGCGGAGGCGGCCGTGCTCATCTTCCCCACACTTTACGCCATGTCTGGAGGGCTACTGTTGCAATGGGCGCTCGGCTATAACTTCAGCGTCGCCGTATGGGTGGGCTATATCGCGCTGTTCGGCATTGCGGTAGAAACCGGCGTGGTGATGGTCGTGTATCTGGATGAAGCTTTTCAGCACCGTCTCGCGCAGAACGCGCCCATGACAGAAGCAAGGCTATTGGACGCTGTCATCGAGGGTGCGGTTCAGCGGCTACGGCCTAAGCTGATGACCGTTACAGCCGTGATCCTCAGCCTCGCGCCAATCCTGTGGGATACCGGCATCGGCTCAGATGTGATGAAACCCATTGCCGCCCCCATCGTCGGCGGAATGATTACATCCACCATCCATGTGCTGATTCTTGTTCCGGTGTTTTTCCTGCTCATCAAGCGCAGGGCCCTGCGCCGAGGCTATCTTGACATCAGCCCGAACGTGCGGCGCGTCTGACCACCCTTCAATCTTGGCGATACCACGCTCCTCATCGGTCAGGTTCGGATTGAGGAATCCGTTCAGTGAGCCACTGCGGTCGGCACGTTGCAGCCACGCCGCCGCTGCGTATGCCGCTTGCCGCAAATCCGGTATTTTCCCACTTGACAGACAATGGGAAAAGGCATAGTTTTCCCCGTTGGAATTCCCTATACGCTCCAACCTGCAATCAAAGAGGAGATTTAATGAACAAGAGAACGACCATTCGCTTTAACACTCCCGCCAACCTCTGGCCGGTCGTCGAAAAATGGGCTGGCGAAGACGGCTACAGAATCAAGCAATCCGCGCCAGACGGCAGAACCTACCAAAAAAGCGACGGCCTTTTCGCTCCCAACATGATGTTAAAGCTCACACAGCAAAACCAAGAGACCATCCTTGAAGCGTGGGTCGGAGTGAAGCTCTTTATCCGCATCCAATGCCTCTTCCTCATCCCTGCCGAAATGGGCGTCGAGTCCGGTGGATTCAGAGGCGCCTTACCCAGAAAAATCGCCCGTAAAGCCATCAACAAGCTCCTCGCCGATTTGCAGCAGTTGCCCATTCAATAACTCGGCTTCGCGGCGACTGCCTTCTTGGCCGGAGCCTTTTTAGCCGCCTTGACTGCCGCCCAACGCTTTTTCTGTGCCGCTGCGATGCGCTTACAGGCTGCTGCGCTCAGTTTCCGCTTCTTGGCTGGCGGTGCAGCTTCCTTCGCTGCCTTGACAGAAGCTGATTTCACAACCTTCTTCGCGTTTGCCCAACGCTTCCGCTGCGCGGCAGCAATCTTCTCCCGAGACACTGCACTCAGTTTCCGCCGCTTTGCGGGTTCGCGGGGACCGATCCCAGCGATCTCGCGGATGCGCTTGCCGCTCACCGGGTCGAACCAATCGAGATAGAACTTGGCGCCTGGGCTCTGCCAGATCACCCGCTGCCCAGCAATGACGATCTTCTCCGGGTTTGGTTTGCCATCCTCACTGCGTGCTACGGCAAAGAATTGCCAGCGCCCAGCGTTCTTGCGATACTGTGTCAGGCGAGCTTTTCTAGTCGCTTTGCTGTCAACCTTATTGTCAACCTGTTCCACGTGGCTCTTTTCTGAGTGTGCTGATCCCCGGGTCTTCGAGCCCTGATCCTGGCTGGAATCGGGCTGAAAAGTCGAGGAAATTACAGCTCAGATGACAGCAAACTTTGACAGTAAGCAAGAATCAATCGTATAAATGATTGATTCTAAAAGGCGGGAGTAGTTCAGTGGCAGAACGTCAGCTTCCCAAGCTGAATGTCGCCGGTTCGATCCCGGTCTCCCGCTCCAATACAATCAATAACTTACAGATAAAAATCAGTTGATAGCGGCGTTCTCCGGAACTGTGAACTCCGTTTGAACACCGTTAAGTGAAACTTCCAACTGGTTCCCTCTCGCTCCGCCCTAGTGGTCTCCTTTTACTCCGCCCTTGAAACCCTCCGCAGATTAACCTGTTATGCCAGGAATTATCACCTGGGAGTTACTTCCTCTCCGGCGATAAAAATCCTCGGGAGCGCGGGCGTGGCAATGAAGTAGGCGATTTCGCGGTAGTCGGCGAACTCGTGGATAAGAAGATCGGCCTGCTTGCCAACCTCGAGAGACCCGGCGCAGTGGCCAAGGTCCAGGCTCCATGCGGCATTCACGGTGACAGCGGTGAGCGCTTCGGCCGGGGTGAGCGCCATGTGCAGGCACGCCAGCGAGATAATGAACGGCATGGAGGGAATGGGCGACGAGCCCGGGTTGAAATCGGTTGCCAGCACGAGCCCCAAGCCCCGCTCCACCATGGCGCGTGCAGACGGATAGGCAGTACGCGCGAGCGCAAACACTGAGCCGGGAAGCACCACAGGTTGCACTTCGGCGGTGCGCAGCGCGTCGAGCGTCTCCGTGGTTGCGGTTTCAAGATGATCCGCGGTACGCGCGTGCAGCTCAGCGGCTAGAGCGGCTCCCGTGCCGGGTCGAAACTGCTCGGCGTGCAGGCGCAGAGCCATGCCGTGGCCGCGCGCGGCGGTGAGCACAATGCGTGCTTCCTCCACGGTAAAGGCGTGATCGTCGCAGAAGACATCGCAGAAACGCGCGAGCTTGAGGGTTGCGACTTCGGGGATCAGCTCTTCCGCGATCCAGCGAACATATTCCGCCCGGCGGCCGGCAAACTCCGGCGGTACCGTGTGCGCCGCAAGCAGTGTGGGCACAATGCGCACCGGCCCCTCGGCGTCGAGCCGCGCCATCACGCGCAACATGCGCAGCTCCGTTGCGCGCTCCAGTCCATAGCCTGACTTGGCTTCGGCGGTCGTCGTGCCCGTGCGAAGCATCCAATCGCGATGCCGGCGCGACTCGGTCAATAATTCCTCTTCAGAGGCAGCGCGCGTGGCCCGCACCGTGTTCAAGATGCCGCCCCCGGCGGCGGCGATCTGCTGATAGCTGGCGCCGGCAATGCGCATCTCGAATTCGGTGGCGCGATTGCCCGCAAACACAAGGTGCGTGTGCGCATCCACAAAGCCTGGCGTGACGCAACGGCCCTGCGCATCGACGACGATTGCATCGAGCGGGATTCTGGACTTGAGATCTGAATAGGATGCGGCGGCGGCGATGCGGCCGTCTTCAATGAGAAGCGCTGCGTTGGGAATGATGCCCAGCTCGCGGAGTTCCGGACCCACTCGCGGGCGCTTTGGCCCCGCAAGCGTGACGAGTTGGCCGATGTTGACGATTGCAAGCGATTCGTTCATGGTCACTTTTCCGCCATGGGAATTCTGATTTCCCGCTCGCGCGCTGTCCGTGCAGCGAGCTCGTAGCCCGCGTCGGCGTGACGCACGACGCCAAGGCCAGGGTCGTTGTTGAGCACGCGCGCGATCTTGCGCGCCGCTGTTTCAGTGCCGTCGGCCACGGTCACCTGCCCGGCGTGCAGAGAATAGCCCATCCCCACGCCGCCGCCGTGGTGGAAGCTCACCCACGTCGCTCCCGAGGCGGTGTTGAGCAGCGCATTCAGGATTGGCCAGTCCGCAACCGCATCCGAGCCGTCGAGCATCTTCTCCGTCTCGCGATAAGGGCTGGCCACCGAGCCAGCGTCAAGATGGTCGCGGCCCATGGCAATGGGCGCCGAGATCTCGCCTTTGCGCACCAGATCGTTGATGGCCTCTCCCATGCGCGCGCGTTCGCCGTAGCCCAACCAGCAGATGCGCGCGGGCAATCCCTGAAAGGCGAAACGGCCACGCGCCAGATTGAGCCAGCGCGTGAGAATCTCGTTGTCGGGGAAAAGCTCGAGGGCTAGTTCATCGGTGCGGTCGATGTCCCTGGGGTCGCCCGAGAGCGCCACCCAGCGAAACGGACCTTGCCCGGTGCAGAAGAGCGGACGGATGTACTCCGGCACAAATCCGGGGATGAGAAATGCGTCTGCGCATCCGGCATCGAAGGCGAAGCGCCGGATATTGTTTCCGTAGTCGAAGGCAATCGCTCCGGCGCGTCGCAGTGCGAGCATCGCGTCGACATGCACGACCATGGTCGCCGTAGCGCGGCGCACATACTCGGCGGGGTCGCGGCGTCGCAACTCAGCCGCCTGAGCCAGCGTGAATCCCTGCGGGATGTAGCCGTTGAGAGGATCGTGCGCGCTGGTCTGGTCGGTCACCACGTCCACATACACGCCGCGGCGCACTATCTCCGGCAGCACGTCGCCGCAGTTGCCCACCAGTCCCACTGAAAGCGCGCGGCCCCCGCGCTTTGCCTCTTCGCACAAGTGCAACGCTTCATCGAGATTTTCTGCGATGCAGTCGCAATAGCGTGTCGCTACGCGCCGCTCGATGCGGCTGCGGTCCACTTCGACAACGAGAGCCACGCCGCCGTTGAGCGTTACGGAAAGCGGCTGCGCGCCACCCATGCCGCCCATGCCGCCCGTCACCACCAGCTTGCCCTGCAGCGAACCCGACGCGCCCGCTTGGGCAAAGTGCCTCTCGGCAAGTGCGGCAAAGGTCTGGAACGTGCCCTGCAAAATGCCCTGCGTGCCGATGTAAATCCAGCTTCCCGCAGTCATCTGGCCATACATCATCAGGCCCTTGCGGTCGAGCTCGTTGAAGTGCTCCCAGGTGGCCCACTTGCCCACGAGGTTGGAGTTGGCGATCAGCACGCGCGGCGCCATCTCGTGCGTAGGAAAAACCGCCACCGGCTTGCCCGACTGCACCAGCAGCGTTTCCTCGTTGTCCAGCCGCTCCAACTCGCGCACGATAGCGTGGTAGCACTCCCAGTTGCGCGCCGCCTTGCCGATGCCGCCGTAGACGACGAGATCCGCGGGCCGTTCGGCGTTTTCCGGATCGAGATTGTTCATCAGGCAGCGCAGCGCCGCCTCCTGCTGCCATCCCTTGCAGCGCAATTCGGTGCCGCGCGGCGCGCGAATCACAGGAGCCATAGTCGTTGCCATACACTCCTCCCCAGGAGGTTCCGCGAGAGCGGCAAAAAAACACGTCTCGTCGCGGCGTTGAAGACTGATCAACAGAATACTCCCGGAAGATGCTTGGTGCTTGGAATCGAGTTTGGGTGACGGACAATTTGCCTGCCGAGAGCTGCTCATCGTCAATCGATCTAGGAAAAGTGACTCATCCTCGGTGTACGAATCCATCATTCGCCCGAGTCTCCTTCTTCTCGATTAGCGCTAGTTTGCCTCCACCGTGTCTGTTGCGTTGTTAGACAATGAATCAGTTCGTGATAGCCCGATTTCAGTGATGCAAATTGTTCGCAATGCCCGTCGAACGCTCCGGAACAGAGCGCTTTTCGAATTACTTGATACTAAATCGCCAACGCGTATTTCGAGCGGTGTTTGGCGTCGAAACGCGCTATGGGCTGTATGCGTCAACCCAGGATCATGCCCAGACAGATCAGCGAACACTGGCCGACTTCACAGGACTGATCCGGTTAGCCAAGAAATGAGTCCGCATTCTCCGCAGCCCATTGGTCGAGAGCAATGAGTCTACGACTAAGAATCCGCTCGAGGTCATGCGTGACCTCGGCGAGACGACCTTCGCGAATCGCTCTCCATGGCGCGACGTGTGCCTCAGTCTTTTCCAGTGAACCGCTGATTGTCTTTTAACCCTACCTCAATGAGAGCACTGTCTTCAGCGGGCCGACGGGGAATCAATTCTCCTATATCGCAGCCTTCCCAAATGAGCGGCTTTCACAGACATGGATCAAGTCGGCGATGGATTCATCTAATTTCGTATGAGTCTGCCTGTTTCGGTACTGGATCTGGTTGGAATGCGGACGGAGGAACCGGCGGGGAGCGCGATTGCGCGCTCGGTCGACCTTGCACTGCACACGGAAGAATGGGGTTATCGACGATATTGGCTGGCAGAGCATCACTCGATCCCCGGATTGGCCTGCTCGGCGACGTCGGTGTTGATTGGCCATATAGCTGCGGCGACAAAGACAATTCGCGTGGGCAGCGGCGGAGTGATGCTGCCCAACCATGCCCCGCTGGTGGTGGCCGAACAGTTCGGCACGTTGGAGGCGTTGTATCCCGGAAGGATCGATCTCGGACTGGGGCGAGCGCCGGGCGGCGATTTCCATACCATGCGGGCCTTGCGGCGCGACTTGCAACAGAACGGAGATGATTTCCCGGAGTTGCTGGAGGAGCTTCGAACGTATCTGGGGCCGGAAAGGCCTGGGCAGGTGGTCAAAGCGATTCCGGGACAGGGCAGCTGCGTGCCGATAACACTGCTCGGGTCGAGCGACTTCAGCGCGCGTCTGGCGGCGACGCTGGGACTGCCGTTTGCCTTTGCCGCGCACTTTGCTCCGGATCTGCTTGAGGAAGCGGCACACCTGTATCGAACGCATTTCCGCCCAGGCGATATGCTCGATCGGCCGCGGCTTATGGTGGGCGTTCAGGTGATCGCGGCAGAATCGGATGCAGCAGCGCGGCGATTGTTCACCACCCCGCAACAGCGTTTTCTTCGGCTCATCCGGAGCCAGCCTGTGGAACTTCTACCTCCAGTGGATTCGATGGATGGGCTGTGGAATGATTGGGAGCGCGCGGCAGTGGAGAGCAAGCTGCGGGCGGCGATTGTGGGTTCTGAAGCCACAGTCAAGGAGGGCCTGAAACGGCTGGTGGCTGTCTCCGGAGCCGACGAGCTGATCGTGGTGACCGACACATGGGATCATGCGGCGCGCCTCGAGTCGTACCGACGGCTTGCAGAGATCGCGAGAAGGATTGAGATGAAAACGACCGCAGGGTTGCTAGGTCCCGCTCGCTGACGCTGTTTGGGTAACTGGGCGGATTTGTACCGGAAAACGCCCATGTCGCAAGGAATGTTTCTGGCTTCATGCTAAATCGCCATTGCACTCCCCGAGGCTTGTCAAGCCTGAGTCATCCCAATGCTCAGGCGGCTGATCTGCAAACCGGAACCTGGCCCTGCCGCCTGCCCGGTTGCCCCGATCAAGCCGCGAATCGTATCCTTTTCCCCGTGCCCAATACTTTAGTTGAATGCGTACCAAACTTCTCCGAGGGCCGCGACTCCTCCAAAGTCGATGCTATTGTCGAAGCCATGAAGTTGCCCGGCGTCTACCTGCTCGACCGCGAGATGGATACCGACCACAACCGCTCGGTGATCACGCTGGCCGGCGAGCGCGAGTCCATTCAGGAGGCCGCGATTCGCGGCGTTGGCAAGGCCGCCGAATTGATCGACCTGACGCGACACCGGGGCCTGCACCCGCGCCTGGGAGCGGCCGATGTGATTCCCTTCATCCCCATCGACGGCGTCACCCTTGAGGATTGCGTGGCGATGGCGCGGCACGTGGGCGCGGAAATCTGGAGGCGCTACCAGGTCCCGGTCTATTTATACGAAGCGGCCGCAACCACACCCGAGCGCCAGAATCTGGAGAACATCCGCCGCGGCCAGTTTGAAGGGATTCGCGATGAAATCGCCACGAACCCGGCGCGCAAGCCCGACTTCGGCGAGGCGCGCCTGCATCCCACTGCCGGAGCGGCGGTTGTCGGCGCGCGTAAGTTTCTGATCGCTTACAACATCTTTCTCAATACGCCCGACGCGGTGATCGCCAAGAGCATCGCTAAAGCAGTGCGATTTTCCTCGGGCGGGATGCGCTTTGTGAAGGCATCGGGTTTCCTGGTGCGTGGTTTGGCGCAGGTTTCAATGAACCTCACCGATTTTGAGCAGACGCCGCTGCATCGCGTTTTTGAGCTTGTGAAGCGCGAGGCCGCGCGCTTTGGTGTTTTGCCCGTTTCGAGCGAGATTGTCGGCCTGATTCCAAAGCGGGCCGTGGAGCAGGCCGCCGAGTGGTTCCTTCAGTTGGAAAACTTCGATTCCTCGCTCATCCTTGAGAACCGGCTGGCCGCCGTGGTCAGCGGCAAGATGGCCGTTGGCGGTTTACGCGCAGGTATCGAACCCTTCATCGAGCAACTGGCCACGCCCACCGCGGTTCCCGGCGGAGGCAGTGCCGCTGCCGCCGGCGCCGCCATGGCCGCGGGCCTGGCCGGCATGGTTGCGTCTATGTCGCGCGGCAAAAAGGCCTACGTGCAATTCGAGAGCCAGTTGAGCGAAGCGCTCGCCCGGCTTGCCGTGCTGCGCGAGGAGTTGAAGTTGGCAATCGACGCCGACGCCGAAGCGTACAACGCGGTTGTGAAGGCATACAAGTCGGCAAAGGAGTCTGCCGACCGCGCACGCCTGATTGCTGCCGCATTGCAGCAGGCAGCCGCTGTGCCCCTTGGCGTGGCCGAAAGAGCCGCCGAAGTGGCGCGGATCGCAAGGGCACTGAAACCGATCACCAATCCCAATATGAAATCCGACCTGACGACCGCGATTGCGCTTGCTAATGCCGCTATCGCAGGGGCGCTCGCCAATGTCGACATCAATCTCGAATCAATCAAGCCTGGCTCGGCAGAAGGCGAAGCCTTCGTGAGCCAGGCGCGGAGCCGCGCGGCAGCGCTGAAGGCGGATGCTGCACTATGAATAACTCATCGCCTCTTTTGCTCTCCGGACAAAATCTCTCACTGGAAGAGGTCCAGTTTGTAGCTCGCGGCATGCGAAAAGTCGATCTCAATCCATCATCCCTAGCGCGCGTGGCCGCTTCCCGCCAGGTCATCGGGACCATTCTTGAGAAAGAAATTGCCGTCTACGGCGTCAATACCGGCTTCGGCAAGCTCTCCGATGTGCGCATTCCGGCCAACCGCTTGTGCGACTTGCAGGTGAACTTTGTGCGAAGCCATGCCTGCGGACTGGGCAAGCCCCTTTCCGATCCCGAAGTGCGGGCCATGCTCCTGCTGCGCGCAAACGTCCTTTCCAAAGGCTTCAGCGGAGTTCGCCGGGAAACCATCGAGATGCTGATTGGCCTGCTCAACGCGGGCATTCATCCCGTTGTGCCGGAAAAAGGTTCTGTGGGAGCGAGCGGCGATCTCGCGCCGCTGGCGCATCTCGCGCTGGTTCTCATGGGCGAAGGAGAAGCCTTCTATCGCGGAGAACGCATGGGCGGCGACGAGGCGCTGCGTTGCGCCCGGCTGGCTCCTTTGCGGCTGGAAGCGAAAGAGGGTCTTGCGCTCCTGAACGGCACGCAGGCGATGACTGCCGTCGCTTCGCTGGCGCTCTACGATGCGCAGCGCCTTGTCCGGCTGGCCGATGTTGCCGGTGCGATGTCGCTGGAGGCGCTGCGTGGCACTCCTGTGGCCTTCGATTCCCGCATCCAGCAGGCGCGGCCCCATCGCGGCCAGGCAGCCGCGGCCCGGCATCTCACGGCGTTGCTCCAGCGCAGCGAGATTCGCGAATCGCACTTGGTCGACGACCCGCGGATTCAGGACGCCTACTGCCTGCGCTGCATGCCGCAGGTGCATGGCGCGGTCCGCGACGTGCTCGACCACGTAACCGCGATCGTGGAAACTGAGACCGGTTCCGCAACCGACAACCCCCTCGTCTTTGCGGCGAGTGGCGAGGTGCTTACCGGCGGTAACTTCCACGGGGCGCCGCTTTCCTATGCGTTTGACTATGCTGCCATCGCGCTAACCGATCTTGCCGGCATCTGCGAACGTCGTATCGATCGGCTCATCAATCCCGACATCAACGAAGGCTTGCCGCCATTTTTGTCGAGCGAAGCCGGCCTGTCCTCGGGATACATGATCGCGCACGTCGCCGCCGCCGCGCTGCTGAACGAATGCAAGGTCCTGGCGCATCCGGCCAGCGTTGACAGCGTACCTACATCGGGCGGCAAGGAAGACCATGTTTCGATGGGGATGACCGCCGCGCTCAAGCTCAGGCAGATTGTCGAGAACGTGGAACAGATTCTCGCCATCGAACTCCTCTGCGCCGCACAGGGGTTGG
>Ga0182027_10011060_pt1 | contig 12784 bp, 8 predicted proteins | sample 712E1DmetaG_FD_121300 | JGI IMG/M metagenome (GOLD analysis project Ga0182027, IMG submission 121300) | Permafrost microbial communities from Stordalen Mire, Sweden - 712E1D metaG (Illumina Assembly) | ecosystem: Environmental > Terrestrial > Soil > Wetlands > Permafrost | place: Sweden...
GCGTCGTGGACCCGGTCGTGGAGGAGCCGGCCCTCCGCCGTCAGCCGGTTCTCCTCCCACTGCTGCTCGATGTGGATCAGCCCCCACTGGCGTTCGCAGAACAGCAGGTGCTGGAGGCCCGAGAGCGGGAGAAGATCGTCTTCAGAGAACACCGGTTTAGTTCCCGGACGTTGTTTCGAGCGCGGGATCCTTGAGGGCAGCGAGTACCGAAAGCGTCACGCCTACAGGCTCCTTTGAGTAGACGCCAGGAACTCCTTTCAATACCCCGACCTCCGGAGCGGTGATGGCGGTCGCATAGTCGCTGAATTGTCTCGCCGAACCGCCGCACGGCTTTACGGAAACGAGATCAAAAAGACGGTGCGCTGGGGCGTTCCCCCGCTCGCTCTCGTGCGTGAACACGTATAGCCCGCGAACGCACATCTCGCCGCGTGCCGCCGAGCGGTCGAATGTGAAGAGATCCTGAAGCGCCGTCCAGAAGTCTGCGAGATCCGTCTCCGTCACCACCTGTTCCTTCCTACTCTGCCCAAGCAACGGGTTGAAAAACCCGTGCATGCGGTAGAGTCCGTAGGGAACGATCGCCTTTCGCCCCATCTCGGTCTGCTTCCGCGCCGCATCGGAGGGTTTGGTGATTGCGATTCGCGTGATCGAGAGATCGCGCGGTTGGATCGGATCAATCGACCGGGCGAAGGTCATCTGCATGGGTCCGCGAACCTGCCCGGCATTGGTCCCGACCGTCAGCACGGCGCCGAACATGCGGATGTCAAAGTACCCTCGTATCATTGCATCCCTCAAGGTGGCTCGCGACTGGGCAGTGAGTTTGACATTCTTGGATCGCTTCGCGAGTTCCGCCGCTATCAGGGGAATCGCCTTCTTGACCGCTTCTGACTCCACGCCCTCCGACGCCTCCTTCTCGAAGGCCCTCTTCTGAACTGCGTCACCCGAATACGTGATCACCCTCGAGTCCGGATCAAACTCGAGGCCTTCATAACTGAGGTCCGTGAGCCAGTCCGCCAGTTCGCCGTCCTCGGCATCGAGCAACGGCTTGAGCTTGTCGTCTTTACTCAAATCCAGTTCCACCGCCGGCAGGGCATGCTTGCCGCTCTCATCGCTAGCCGTCCGACATAGCGTGTTGAGCGCAATCCCGCTCTGAATGAAAATGGGCCGATCGAGAACCGCGGACACGTAGTCCCTGACCTTGCGCTTGATGCACACGTCGGTAACGATACCGTGCATGGTCTCCGGGTCCACGCGTGGCATATTGCCCGCGTCTGGGTCGCCATTCGGATTGCCGTTCGTGACGTCAAAAAAGTAAACGAAATCGTGCCGCTTTTTTGGGTCGCAATAAAGTTCGCTCATTGGCTTCTCTCCGTGTCGGTGTCTATCTTTCCAGCGGGTGCCGGCTCGCGTCTGAGACGGGCCGCGCGGAACGACGCGCGCTGTACGTAGAATCCGAGAGCGAACTCGCCCTGCTGGCGCAAAGTAAGAGTTGCTGGAAAACCACCGCGTTGGTCGATTCCCTCAGTGACGCTCTCGAGTGTTTGCTCAAGCTCCTCGTAGCCGAATCCGGCTTTGCGGATCTTGGGCATGTGTGCCTGGGTGGCCTGTTTTAGAAGGCTCCCCAGGGTTGTCGATGGAGATGTCGAGGCCCCGCCGTAGAACCGGTCCACAAGCGTGGCGTTGATCCTCCAACGGGATGCGCGCAACTGCGCCTCCTCCAGTATCGCTAGAAGCTGGCCGCAAAGATGCTGGGCGCTTCGCCCTTCGATGTTGACAGATTGCAATGTGATCGCCTCCTCGGTTCCGTAAGTAAGTACGAGCTTGATCGCAGCGGCCTGCGCCTGTCGCCACGCTTCGAATTTGATTTCATCTTTCCTTCCTGGGCGCACGGGGACACGGAATCGCCGAACAGCGAGTTCGAGTAGCTCGGGGGGCGGCACCGCACCCAGGTAAGCCGTCCGAACCAGACCCCGGACGAGGTTCACACTGTCCGCGGCGCTCCGGGAGTTCCATGGGCGTAGTCCCCGCAGCATTCCCTGAATTGGGACCCTGCCAAGAGTAAGACCGTCAGCCGATATGATCGTGCGTGCGTCGTCGTAGCGTTTCAGCTTTTGGCACACGGCGTCTAGCGAGGTATCGATCCAATCACGTACGACCAGCCGGCTCTTGTTTGGGGAAAGCACGGCAACGTAGAACCGCGTCCTGGCAATCTCAAGCCCGTTGGCTGAAGCCCGCCAGGGGAGTCCGTACAGCGCATCGATGTGGGACGAGTCCGGGGGTGGGCCCTCCCGGTCTTCACCCCTTGTCATCGGTTCTGCCAGCGCCGCTTCAAGATCGAAGTTCAGTTCACCGCTTGGAGCTTCGGGAGGCCTGCTCAGCCAGAAAACCGCAAGCTGATTCTTGAGCGGGGACTTGCCCTCACCTCGGCTCTCGTCGCGCGCAAGGACGCGCCTGTGTCGCGGGGAATCCGCCAGGAACTGGAGCACGGAACTCGCGGCCGCCGCGCAGTCGAAGCACAGCGGGCTATTTGCAGTCTGCTTCTTGCCGAACGAATCGAATGCTGAGGCATTGAACGAGGAGATCGGGCAACTGTACAGTCCGAACAGCGTCACCTGCCAGGGAAGTACCCGCAGGACGGGCTGGTGACGGCCGCAGACGGCACAGTAACCGGGCTTCCCCGAGTATTCCTCGCGGAGATGGTCACGCCAGAACCTCTGCATCTCGGCGCGCTCGAACGGATACTCAGATGGCCCGACACGGAATGCAACCAGGTCCTTCGGTTTGACGGCGCTAAGGACCTTCTTCTCAATTACACTGGCCGGCACCGGCCAGTGCAGGTGCAGGAACTCATAAACCCGCAGAGCATCGGCATCGCCAGTTGCGTCTACGGCCCGCCGGAGGACGTCCTTGAAGCCTTTATGCTCGGAGATCCCCCTGTCGATGGCGTTCGGTGCCAACAGGCCGAGTGCATACTTGGCATTGTCGACAAAGAGCGCAGGCTTGAGGTTGCTCTCAGACACCTTGCCGGACCGCTCGCCGCGAACGGGCACGAACTTCTCGATCTCGAATGAACCCGTCAAATCCGCCTGCGCGGCCCCTTGGCAGAGGTCAACCACCCATCGGATCTTCACCCGCTCGTACCCGATGGGTGGCAACTCCTCGAATCCTGCAGCGGACTCAACCAGTGCCCTAAGCATTTCCGCCCTCCAATGCGTAGAGCCGCTTGTACTCCCCCCCTGAGACGGAAAGCACCCCGCGCTGAACCGAGGCGTTGAAAAACAGCGGCACGGCATGGCCGGTCACGATCTTGCGTTCTTCGCCCGAACCGTTCCAGAACTGGAGCTCGGACTCCCCGCCCTTCACATAGGCGATCTCAAAAAGCATGTTGCCGAGGTCGAGCGTCAATCCTGGGTTCTGACGCTCACCACAATCATCGTCACCAGGGGGCTCGAACGCCGCCGCGAACTCGCGCGTTCCCAGGCACGGTGTGTGGTGGCACTGCCCCTTCTCGATGTGCCTGTTGATTTGGTCAAGGTATTTTCCCGGCTTCGCCTCAACACTTCGCAGCACGAGTTCCGCCCGGATGACGTACGCGACGTCCTTCAAGATCAGGCTGGTGCGTTGTTGTCGCGCGTGCTCAACCGTAATGGGCGTGTGCGACTGCCTGTCGGCAATCTCATTACGCAGGATCGAGACTTGCGTTCCGAGCTTCAATATGTGGATCTCACGAATCTCATAGCGGAACTCCGGCTTCCAGAAGATCGCCTCCAGAATTCCGCGCGCCGCGCTCGGCGTCGGTACGGTGTAGCTGACCCGCTCCACCTTAAACTCGGGCCGCGAAAAGCAGGCGTAGTCCCCGAAAACCTTCACCGCCACTCCCCTAATTGGTCTGTTCATTTCCACCCCGCGTCATATGATGAGGTCGCTCGGGTCCACGGCGTCGGGAACGATCCCGCGGACCTCATCGTAATCGCCAAGCCAACGATACAGGCCAGTGTCGAGCAACTCGAGGAAGCCGTCCCTCTCGAAGCCAGGCACCTGCCACAGAAACAGATTCACCACATACGGCTGCAAAGCTCGCCAGGCATCTCGCGAAGGCGCGAATTGCCATTGGCGGAGCTTCGACTCCGCCTCGCCGTACTGCACTACGGCAGAGACTGTCGGCTGAATGAACCGAAAGCGATCCGCCGTCTCCGGATAATCCAGGGCGCGCCGAAACCCCTGAATGCCCTTCTCGTCGAGGTTCGCGTTCGAAAACACAAGCTCAAAGTACTCCGTGTACAACCTCGGATCGGAAAGCCCCGCCGGACCGTCCCTTGCAAGCAGACGTTCTGCCACCCTGGTGCCCGCCTTGTATGTCCCCCGTGGCATCGAGCCGTCCCGCGGCTCAAAGATGATCACACGCCCCGGCTCAGACCGCATTCCGTGGCGATTGCACCGCCCCGCAACCTGGACAATTCGGTCCAGTGGCCCCATGGCTCGATACACCAGGGGGAAGTCGAGGTCTACGCCGGCCTCCACCACCTGGGTGCATACGGCCCGGACCCGGCCTCCCTTCAGACGCGACTCAATGTCGCTCAGCACACGGCGGCGGTGCGCTCCGCACAAGAGCGTCGAGAGGTGAATCACGTCCGGTGTGTCGCCCAGCGCATCCAAGAGGGCCATCGCGTCGCGCCGGGCGTTCAGAACAACCAGTACCTGAGACGCATCGCTGATCTCGGCGGCCAGGTCTGCCCAGCCCTGCGGCTCCCTGCGCGGATCATACCGGACACGCGACTCGAGAGCCTTGAAGTATCGCGGGTACTGGGGCACTATTTCTGTCGGATCGATGCCTCCCAGACGTCTCAAAACCGGTGTGCGCTCGTAGGCAGGTTGCGTGGCCGTGCATGACACGACGGTACACCCGTACTCGGCCACGAGGGTTCGCAGGCCATCGAGAGTCGTTTCGAGCAACTCCACAGGAAGAGTCTGCACCTCGTCAAGCACGACCACCGACTTCGCGAGGTTGTGCAGCTTACGAACCTTGCCCGGACGCCTGGCAAACATGCTCTCGAATAACTGCACCGTTGTGGTCACGATAATCGGTGCATCCCAGTTCTCGGTCGAGAGGCGGCGCCGGGCTGCGTTCCCACTTTGGGATTCGTCGTTTTCCGGTTGCTCCATTTGACTGTGATGCTCCAGGACCGCATCATCGCCGAAAATGCTTCTGTACTCCCGGGCGGTCTGGTCCGTGATGCTTGTGTAGGGGACCGCAAAGACCACTCGTCTGAGCCCGTGTTTCAAAGCGTGCACCAAACCGAATGCAAGGCTGCTCCGGGTCTTCCCACCTCCCGTGGGAACGGTCAATCGGAAGAAGCCCGGCTCCAAGGTCGCGGCGTCGAGACAGCACCGATAGACCTCCGCCCGGATCTCGTTCACCGGAGTCGAGTCCTTCTCAGCTCTCGCCAAAACCCCGTTCTGGTTGGCAAGGAAGCAGGGCCACAGGGTGTCGAGAGTTGGCCAGTTCCCGCGAGCGCCTGCCTTCTTCGGCTCGAAGTGCTCCTCTGTCGCAAGAAAATCGGCGTCGGCAAGAGCGGACAGCAACATCCGGATGCGGAACTCGCGGCTGGTATCGCAGAGGTTCAAGCTCTCACGTTCCAGTCGAGGCAGGACACGGGCATCGCGCAGCGTAACGGCCAGCTCTTTCAATTCGACCTGCTGCGACTTGAGAAACTCCTCTAGTCTCAGGCTCAGATCGCCCACACCCGCCAACCCACCGTGGTGCCCAGCGATGGGCAAGCAGAGCTCCTTCCAACTCTCCAGGTCGCCCTGAACTTTGTACACCACCCAGTATGCAAGGGCCGCGCCCCAGATAGCATGCGGTGGCCCTGATGTTTCTTTGCTGCCCGCTTCGAGCCGATCCAGATAATTCTGGAATGCTTGCTGCGCCTTCCCAGCGTCGTGGAGCCGTCCCAGCAGGCTTCCCACACGCCCATTTTCGAAGAGACCAGCGAATCTGCCAGCCATTGCGGCCACGTCCGCCAAATGCTCACCAAGGTAGTCCCGACGTCCCAGGACCGAATCCGTGTGGGCACGGAGTAGGTGCCAGTTCCCGATCAAGAATCCTCCGGTGCCTGAATAGTATCACCTTGCAGCGCGTGCAACTCACAAGTTCGGCATGTGAAGGGAAACCACGCCGCCGCGCACCCCCCCTGCTACACTGTCCACAGGCATGGCTGCCAACATCGCAGCGGCGATTCCAATTAGTGCGTGGGCCGACCACCCGGGGGTGCGCGACTGTCTCCAGTGGTTCACCCGCGAGAAGCAGTGGATCAGCGAGGTCCACCTGCAGCTCTGCCGCGTCCCCGCCCTAACCTTCATGGAGCAGGAGCGCGCCGCGTGGTTCCTCGACCAGTTCCGCGACCTCGGCTGGGACGCTCACATCGACCGCGCCGGCAATGTCGTCGCCTCCGCCGGACACAGCCCATATGTGGCGCTGACCGCGCACCTCGATACGGTCATCGCCCCGCGCAACAAGGACGAGATCGCCGTCGAGGCCGACGGGCGGTTCCGCGGGCCGGGCGTTGCCGATAACGGGGCCGGCCTGGCGGCGCTCCTGGCGGTGGCGCGGATGTGGAATGCCGGCTTCAAGCTTCCCGAAACGCCCCACGGGCTGCTCCTGGTGGCCAACGTGGGCGAGGAAGGCGAGGGCAACCTGCTGGGTATGCGGTACCTTTGCAAGCAGTCGCCGCTGGCCGGGAAGGTCGCCGCGTTCCTGGTTCTCGATGGCGTGGGCACCGACCACATCACCAACCGCGCCCTCGGCAGCCGCCGTTTCGAGATCCTCTTCCAGGGTCCCGGAGGGCATAGCTGGAGCGATTACGGCGTTGGGAATCCGCTGCACGCGCTGTGCCGCGCGGTGGCGCTGTTTTCGGAAACGCGCATCGACCCGGCGCCCCGCTCGGCGTTCAACGTGGGGCTGATCGAGGGCGGGTCGAGCGTGAACGCCATCCCGCAGACCGCCCGCGCCAAGGTGGACATCCGGTCGGAGAGCAACCAGAAGATGGACGAACTGGTGGACCTGCTCGCCTCCGCCGTGGACCGCGCGCGCGACGCCGAGAACCAGCGCGCCACCGCCGGCAAGGTGTCGTCCAAACTGAAGGACATCGGCTCCCGTCCGGCGGCCTCGATCGAGGAAAGCGCCGCCATCCTGCAGGACATCCGCTCGGTAGACGCGCACCTGGGAATCCGCTCCCACCTGGATTGCTCCTCCACCGACGCCAACATCCCGTTGTCGCTGGGTCTGCCGGCCGTCGCCATCGGCGCGGGCGGCGCCGGCGGTGGAGCGCACACCACCGAGGAATGGTACCGTCCCGACGGCCGCGACCTGGCCCTCAAGCGCATCTTCCTCACGCTCCTGCTGCTCCTCAAGGACCCCGGCCATTGAAAAACCCGGGGACAGACGGAACGTTCACCAGGTTTCCGGAGAGTTCTGAAGCGGAACGGCCCCTGCGCCGGCGGGCGGAAGCGGCTCTGGCGGTCAATACGGTGGTCTGGGGCGCAACCTTCGTGTTGGTCAAGGCGGCGCTGCACGATGTCTCGCCGATCCTCTTCCTCGCCCTGCGGTTCTCGCTGGCCACGGCCGCGCTGCTGCTTCTCTTTCGCGGCGCCCGGAAAACGCCGCACGCCTGGAAGACCATCCGGGCGGGGGCGCTGGCGGGCGTCTTCCTGTTCTCCGGATACCTGTTTCAAACCCTGGGGTTGCGGCTGACCTCCGCGCCCAAATCGGCGTTCATCACGGGGTTGATGTCGGCGATGGTACCAATCCTGGCGGCATGCGTCTATAAGGTGAGACCCCAGGTTTCCGAGGTGGTTGGCGTACTGGTGGCCACGGCCGGACTCGGGTTGCTCACGCTGCAAGGGAGTGTCGCTTCCATCGGCACGGGCGACCTTCTCACGTTCGCCGGCGCCATCGGGTTCGCCGCCCACGTGGTGACGCTGGGTCATTTTTCCGGGCAGATGAGTTTCGAACTGTTGTCGCTAAGCCAGATAGCCGCTGCCGCCGGGTTGTCGTGGGCACTGGTGTGGATCGAACCGGCCCACCTGGTGTGGCGGCCGGCCGTGGTCTGCGGGATACTGATTACAGGGTTGCTCTGCACGGCGCTTGCGTTCACCATTCAGGCATGGGCCCAGCGGCACACCACCTCGACCCGGACGGCGCTGATCTACCTGCTGGAACCCGTGGTTGCCTGGGTGACTTCGTATGTTCTTGTGGGAGAGGGCTTGGCGGCACGCGCCGCCGTAGGCGCGGCCCTCATCCTGGGTGGTGTGTTGTTGGTGGAATTGAAACCGTTCGCGTCGCGGGCACATCCATCAAGTTAGAGGCCGCGGACGGGAAGATACACACAGGATGTTTCCGACTGCGTTTCCAAGGAGTTCAAAGTCCATGAAATTCGTCGATAAGTTGCGCACACAGAAGTTGCTTTCGTTTACGTTGATCCTCTTCACGCTGGCGTTCGGGATCGTCATCGGCACGCTGGTTAATTCCGGCGTGAGGGCGGAAAAGGATGGTAACGCGGCGCCGGGCGCCACGCCGCTGGTCATTCCAGCCCCGGTGGCGCTTTCCAATGACTTCGCCCCCGTCGCCAAACAGGTAGAACCCTCGGTGGTGCACATTCAGACCGATACGATCCCGGAGCAGCGGCCCCAGGCCCGGAACAACGGTGGTGGCCGCCGGCGTCAACAGCAGCAGGCGCCCGACGAAGACAACGGCGGGATGGATAACTTCTTCCGGTTCTTCGGAAATCCCTTTGGCGGCCAGATGCCCCAGGCGCAGCGGTCGAGCGCCTTGGGTTCCGGCGTCGTGGTGGACAAGGCCGGCTATGTCCTGACCAATAACCACGTGGTCGACGGCGCCACCCGGATCCGCGTGAAGTTTATGGACAGCCCCAAGGAATACGTCGCCACGGTGGTGGGCGTGGACGAAGCCACCGACCTGGCGGTCATCAAGGTGGAACCCGGGCACGAGTTCGTCCCCGCCAGGATCGGCAATTCCGACGCCGTCCAGGTGGGCGACTGGGCCATCGCTATCGGGTCGCCATTCGGCTTCCAGGCCACCGTCACGGCCGGCATCATCAGCGCCAAGCAGCGCGACATCCCAGGGGATTCCTCGCAGTTCCAGCATTTCCTGCAAACCGACGCCGCCATCAACCCGGGCAATAGCGGCGGACCGCTGCTCAACATGCGGGGCGAAGTCATCGGCATCAACACCGCCATCGCGTCGCAGTCGGGCCACTATGAAGGCATCGGTTTCGCCATGCCCATCAATACGGCCGCGAAGGTGTACAACGATATCATCAAAAGCGGCAAGGTGACCCGCGGCTTCATCGGCGTCAACTACGGCACCGATGCCCGGAAGAACGAGGCGCTGCTCAAGAGCGCCGGCGTGAGCGAGGGAGTCTTTGTGGACTCCGTGCCATCCGGCGGGCCGGCGGAGAAGGCCGGGATCAAGGAGGGCGACGTCATCGTGTCGGTCAACGGCAAGACCGTGCGCGATGGCACCGAACTGGTGAACATCGTTTCCAACACCCCCGTGGGCACCGCGGTGACCTTGGGGACGGTGCGCGAGGGCAAGCGGAGCGACTACAAGGTGGTGGTCGCCGACCGTAGCCAGGCCCTCCCGGATCAATCCGGTAGAGAGCAGTCTCCCGGTTCCAACAGGTCCGAAGGCACCGCCGTCAGTTTCGGCATGTCGGTGCAGCCGCTCACCGACCTGCGCCGCCAGAACCTGGGCGTCAAGGAGTCCGGCGGCCTGGAAGTCATCGACGTGGAACCCGGTTCCTTTGCCGAGGACATCGACTTGGCCGCCGGCGATATCCTGCTCTCCATCAACAACAAGCCCCTCAATTCCGTGCAGGACCTGAAGGAACAACAGGCCAGGTTGAAGCCCGGCGACGCCGTCGCCTTCCGGGTCTTGTCGGCCGGCAGGGACGCGTTCGGACGCCGCGGCAACTGGACATCCGCCTATCGGGCTGGCGAATTGCCCGCCAATCCGCGATAACTGCTAGTACTTCTCTCGGGGCCGGGCTCTCACCCGGCCCTTTTTTTGTTAGTAAAATGGAAGTTCACCGATGCGGAACTTCCTATGTTGCGCGGCCTCAACCGTGGCTCTGATCCTGGCTGCGAATGCCGCCGACACCGCCGCGCCTAAGCCGGCGGCGGCCGCCGGCAAGACCACCGCGGCCCCTGGCGCAACTCCCCGGCAGGTTACCCCCAGGAAGCCGGCTGCCACTGCTGCGCGGCGCTCCGTCACGCCCGGTACCCCCAAACGTCCCACCACCACGTGGCGCAATCGCCAGGCCACGCCCACGCCCGAACGCTACAAGGAGATCCAGGAGGCCTTGGCCGCCAAAGGCTATCTGCAGCCCGAAGACGCCAGCGGCAGGTGGGACCAGGCGTCCGTGGAAGCGCTGAAGAAATTTCAGGCCGATCAGAAACTGGATTCCACCGGGAAACTCAACTCGTTGTCCCTGATCGCCCTGGGCCTGGGCCCGAAGTACGAACCGCCCGCGCCCGCCCCGCCGCCCGCCGAGTCGCACTGAAACCTGCGCCGCGATGTGGCGCTACTCCGCGAAAACGTGGGGACTGACGACTCCGTCCCAAGGCGCTTAACGTCTCCCGAGGAAGCGCCGAATCCCCCGTCGCCGCGTGGACGGAGCCGTCTCTCCCCCAGTGTTTTCGCCCCACGGCGCGAATCGCGAAAACGCGGGGACTGACGACTCCGTCCCAAGGCGCTTACCGTCTCCCGCGGAAACGCCGAATCCCCCCTCCGCCGCGTGGATGGGGCCGTCCGTCCTCCGCTGTTTTCGCCCCGTCCGAAAACTCCCGCTAGTCGCGCGGCGCCAGCCGTTATCGCAAAAGGAAAGCGCACGGCTCTCCAGCCATACTGCGAGAGCCGTGCGCTTTCCGCCGATCCTTACTGGTACGTGGGTGTGCTGCCGATCCCCAGGAAACTCCCGAAAGTGCTCGGGATAGTCGATCCGTTCGCCTTCAGCGTGGGCGAGAACGTGGCGGACTGATTCCCGGAGGCCACTTCGAGAAGACCCGAGCTGCCGGCGGGGGTGGCCGGCAACTGGCTGAGAACCGAAGCGGGCACGGTGAACGTCTTCTGTCCGGCAGTAGTGAGACAGATGAAGTCGGTCGTGCTCGTAACTTGGTTGGCTCCTGTGCCGCTGGTAGTGGAGGAACCGCCGATGATCTCCACCATGTCCGACGCATTGCCGCCGGTCCAGTTGAGAGTCAGCGGCGAACTGCGGTTGACCGTGGTGGGCAACGGGCTGGACAGGGTGAGCGCAGAGGCCAGAGTGAGCGAGGTGCTGAACGACCCGACGTCGTTGCCGCCGGTGCCGCTCAAGCTGTAGCCTCCCGCTGGAAGCGAGAAGCTCGTCTGGCCTGGAATGCTGAAGCCTTCCGTATTCGATATCGAGTAGCTATTGCTGGTCTTGGTGAGGACCTGATTCGTCAGGCCGGAACCGCCCGGGCCGGTCACCGTAACCGTGCCGGCGTCCAGGTCGGTCAGAGTGCCGGTCGAGGTGGTCGTGCCGCTCGATGTTCCGTGAATCACCTGGCAGCTTCCTTGCTGGATGACGGACACATTCACCGAAGCGGCGGACGCCAGTTGGAACCCGGTGAGCTGCGTGAAACCTCCGCCAATCACGTCCGACTTTACGGTGCCGATCGACGGCTCCGTTATCGTGAACTGCGTGATCGAGAAACCGCCGGTAGTGATCGTTCCCCCCTGATCGAGGCTCTGCAACTGCGCGGTGGTATAACCGGTCATGACACAGGCGCTAGAACCGGTATCGGGCGCGATGGAGATCGACGTGGGCGCGCTGAGAACGCCGTTCACCGATATCTGCAAGGTCGCCGCGCAGCCCGTCGCAATGTTTGCCGGCAGGACGAAGTTGATTTGATCCTCCCCCGCATATCCGGCGCGTCCGGCGAAGGCCACCGGAATGGCGACGCCGCCGACGATGGCCTGAATATTCAGAGTCTTGCTGAAGTCGAACACGGGCGAAGTCGTGTTATCCCCCGCGGCGTACGCTCCCAGACCGGTACCGTAGGCGATCATATACTGTCCCGGTTTGGCCGGAGAATAGGTGATGCCGTTGAGCGTACCCGTGGTCAAACGGTTCAAATCGTATTGCACCGCCGAGATGTAGTTCTGAACCACAGCCAGCCCGGTGCCGGTGTTGTCCTGCGTGAAGAGGCCAAGCTTGCTGGCCACCACCTGGGCCGCGAACGGGGCGCTGACAGTACCATTGGTGACGGTCACGTTGTAGTTGCCGACAGCCACGGTGGATGGCAGAATGCCGGCGAGCTGGTTCACACCGCTTTGGTTGTAGAGGTAGACCAGATACACGTCCGTGCCCGTGCCGCCCGCCACCGGCGTGAAGGTGACCTTGACGCCGCCCGAAACCGTGGGGCGCGGCGGCGCGAAGGGCGTGTACCCGCTGGCCGAGAGGCTGGTGCCCTTGACGATGAAGATGCTGCCCTGAGCGATGTTCGGCGTGTTGCTGGCCGCATCCTGCACGGCGGTGATAGTGGGCGGGGTGGGCAGAATGGTGCCGCCCGTCGCGAACGTGCCCGCGCCGCTGAAGCTCAGAGCAAACCCGCTGGCCCCAATCGAACCCGCTCCCGGAAGGCTTGGGAACGAGCCGTTGGCTCCGCTGTAGGTGCCCGTGCCGCCGGTGACGGTGGCCGAAGCGGTGCCGTTGCCCGACAGCATCGCTACAGGCATCGTGAATAC
>Ga0182027_10011062_pt1 | contig 12784 bp, 6 predicted proteins | sample 712E1DmetaG_FD_121300 | JGI IMG/M metagenome (GOLD analysis project Ga0182027, IMG submission 121300) | Permafrost microbial communities from Stordalen Mire, Sweden - 712E1D metaG (Illumina Assembly) | ecosystem: Environmental > Terrestrial > Soil > Wetlands > Permafrost | place: Sweden...
ATGTACGACCTGAGCCGGACGTAGACCGTCTGCCTATAGGTCGGCAGCCCCGTCACGCTGGCGGAAAGTGCCATCGTGCCGCCCGAGTTATAGATGTCGTGCGATCCCACTCCGGTGGTGCCCACATAGAGTTCGTACTCAGCGACCCCTCCTCCGGCCGTCCACTGGAAGGTCGCGCTCGAACCTGTCAGCGTACTACCCGGAGTGGGGCTGGTGAGCGCCGCAGCCACCGGCGCTCCGGACTCCGTGTAGGTGTAGTCGGCAGACTGCCAGGCTCCGTTGATGTACGACCTGAGCCGGACGTAGACCGTCTGCCTATAGGTCGGCAGCCCCGTCACGCTGGCGGAAAGTGCCATCGTGCCGCCCGAGTTATAGATGTCGTGCGTTCCCACTCCGGTGGTGCCCACATAGAGTTCGTACTCAGCGACCCCTACTCCGGCCGTCCACTGGAAGGTCGCGCTCGAACCCGCAAGCGTGCTGCCCGGAGTGGGTGTGGTGAGCGCCGCAGCCACCGGCGCTCCGGACTCCGTGTAGGTGTAGTCGGTATACTGCCAAAGTCCGTTGATTGTCCACCAGAGCCGGACGTAGACCGTTTCCCCGTAAGCCTGCAGTCCCGTCACGCTGGCGGAAAGTGCCATCGTGCCGCCCGAGTTATAGATGTTGCGCGACCACACTCCGGTGGTGCCCACATAGAGTTCGTACTTAGTGACCCCTACTCCGGCCGTCCACTGGAAGGTCGCGCTCGAACCCGTCAGCGTGCTGCCCGGTATGGGGCTGGTGAGCACCGGAGGCCCGGACATGCCTGTATCGCTGACCGCGATCGACTGCGTAGCTCCGGTCACATTCAGCGCGTTGTCGGTGAGGATCACGTTCTCGCTCAGCAGGCCGGCATTCTGGGGAGTGAACTCGATGGGCAGATCGCACTGCCCGGCTGGGCTCAGGCTCGTCGAGCTGGTGCAGGCATTCGCGTCGCCGGCGCCCTCGGGGAAGTCGGTGGGATAGCTGAGGCCCGTGAATACCAGTTCTTGGTTGCCGATGTTCTGGACTGTCACCGTCTGCGGGCTGTCGCTGCTGGTCGAGCCCACATTCGTCGAAGCAAAGCTCAGCGACGGCGGGTACGCGTCGTCTTCCTTGTACGCTACGTTGCTGGTGGCATCGGCGAGGTAGAGATTGCCGCTGCCGTCCACGGCCACGTCTGGAAGAAAATCGCTGCCGGTGAAGACCGTGCTCTGTGTGTACGTTCCGTTCGATTGCAACGCTTCCTTTATCACATAGCTGGGCCCGGTCGTGTAGCCCCAATAATTTTGGGCATTGACGGTGACGTAGACGTTTCCGACGCCATCCACCGCCACGCCATAGGGCTCATTGAAGCCGCTGGCCACCGTATTCTGTTTGTAGCTGCCGTTCGACAGAGCCAATTCATACAACGCGCCATTCGCGTAATCCGCGAAATAGACGTTTCCGCTCCCATCCACCGCCACGCCAAAGGGCTCATTGTAGCCCTTGCCGATTGTGGCCTGGCTGTAGCCGCTGTTCACAGGCGTCAGCTTACTCACGATGCCTTGCCCGTCCCAGCCTTGGTCATCGGTGACATAGACGTTCCCGCTGCCATCCACCGCCACGTAAGAGGGTAGGACCCACCCGCTGCCGATCGCGGTCTGGACATAGCTGCCATCCCCTTGCAACGTCTCCAGATACACGCCGCCCGGGCCCTCATACGCGGCGCCGGCGCCAAGGGTGCCCTGATCGGCCACATAGACATTTCCGGCGCCATCCATCGCCACGCCATTGGCGGTGTGGAAGCCGCTGCCGATCGCGCTCTTGTAATAGCTGCCGCCCGAGAGCGTCTCCTTGTACACCCCGCTGGGGAGATTGCTGAGGTTGCCGTTATCGGCGACATAGAGGTTTCCATTGCCGTCCACCGCCACGCCCCAGGGATTCACAAAGGAGTCCAGCGTGAGCTGCGCTCCCGGCAAAAAGCTCACCTGCGGCCCCACGCCCGTGCCCTGGACGTAGCCAGTGGCAATCGCGTTCCCATTGCTATCCCGGAGCACGGTCGCGCCGTAGCGGGTTCCGGCGAACTTTGGCGTGAACGTCACATTGACCGTGCAGGTCTCCCCGGCGGTATATGACGTTCCCGCCATGCAACTGTCCCCACCGGCGTCGGCAAAGTCCAGCCCGGCTGCTCCTTGCGTCAGCACGGCCGTCGAGCCCAGCGTGCCGCTGCCAGTGAAGGTGAAGTTCAACGTCATTGTCGAACTTGCGGTCCCAACGCTCACCGCCCCAAAGTTCCAGCTCGATGGCGATAGCTCGAGCACGAAAGAATGGTCGCTGCCGCCTGCGCTGACAACGTAAACATTCCCGCTGCCGTCCACCGTCACGTCTTCGGGACTGCCGAAGTCGCTGACCAGTGTGTCGATTTTGGGCGAGGCCGGGATGCTGCCATTCACCGCTACAATCTCGTACACCGCATGGTTGGTATAGTCGGAAGCGTATACATTCCCGCTCTTGTCCACCGCCACGCCATCAGGTGAGATGAATCCGCTGCCCAGGGTTTTGATGGTGGGCGAGGCCGGTATGCTGCCATTCACCGCCAGCATCTCGTACACCGCACTCTCGCTCGAATCGGCCACGTAGACGTCGCCGCTGCTATCCATTGCCACGCCCTTGGGTCCGACGAAGTTCTTGCCCAGGGTTTCGATAGTTGGCTGGGCCGGGATGACGCCATTGACTGCCAGAATTTCTTTGATTGACTTTTCGTAGTAAGCGGCAACGTATACGTTCCCGCTTTTGTCCACCGCTATGCCACTGGGCCCTTTGAAGGTATGGCCCAAAGTTGTCACTATCGGCGAGGCCGGGATGCTGCCATTGACTGCCAATATCTCGTACACATTGTCCTGGCTGAAATCGGTGACATAGACGTTTCCGCTGCTGTCCACTGCTACGCCGGCTGGATCGGTGAAGTCGCTCAAGGTCCTTATGGTCGGCGAGGTCGGAATGCTGCCATTCACAGCAACAATCTCGTATACCGCATGGAGGCCGCTATCGGCTACATAGACGTTTCCGCTGTTGTCTACCGCCACGCCCGCGGGAAGGTTGAAGCCGCTGCCCAGCGTGGTTTGTGCCCCGCTGAAGTAGGCGGTCTGGGCAGACGCGATGCTCCCTGCGCCGCACAGCAGCACAACCAGAACAGCGCACAGGGCAACCAGCTTGCTCGGCTTCTGTGGACGGTTGGAAACACAAAGAGAGGCAACGGCGAAAACCGCCGGGCGGACAGACCAGGGTATGGAAATCATGAAAGCATTCCTCCGGGGGGAGGTTAGACTGATCGCCGAACTGTTTGTTCTTTAGTAAACAAATGTCGGCCAACAAACTCCAGAAGCCTGCAACATCGCAGACATCCTAAAAATTGTCACATTCACTGTAACAAACTCATTTTACAAGAGTATAGACCACTTTTAGGCCATTGAAGGTATCACTCTTGGAACCATTGAGGGTATTACTTTAGTTTAGTTTAGTTTAGTTTAGAGCGTGTTTCAAAAATCGGTTTGGCCTCAAATCAGGTACTTACGCGTGAGGCGGGTGAGCTGTTGAGCTTCTGCCATGAAGAAGCGGCAGAAGCTGTTGACGGACGAACAGTGGGAACTGATTGAGCCCTTGCTTCCCAAACCGAGGCGGCGGCGCGATAAACGAGGGCGGCCACCAGCCCAGAATCGAGCCTGTTTGGAGGGCATACTGTGGGTTCTGCAAAAGGGCGCGGCGTGGCGATTTCTGCCTGACGAGTTTCCCTCTCCCTCGAACTATAGGAGAATCAAGATTTCATTTCAGGGGTAGGTCAAGACATTGAAAGCCTTCGCGGAGCACTGTGGATGCGGCACGCCTCTGCGCACGGGGACATCGCGGCTCAACGTGGCGATTGCCGGGTCTGGAGGCTCTTCAGGAGGGCCACTGCGAGCGGTATCATCCCAACGGTTGGCCGCAAGTGACAGGACTACGCTCGGCGGGGATTATTCAGCCAGGTTTGAGGGTGACTCTGGACTGGAGACTGCCGAGGAGCTTGCTTTTAGGCGCAGGTATGCTCCTGGATGGTAGGTGTGGCGGAGGGGAGATCGGATGCTGGAGTGTGCGAGAAGGGCTGGAGTGCTTCACCGCCGGAGGATTTGACCTGCTTTCGCTTTGGGCCTCTCTGGAGCCTTCCAGCCGATCTTTTGCATAACCTCCCCGTTCGATGTGAGCAGCGGGTCTCTTCTGAATGTCAACCAGATGAGTTTGCGCCAGCGAGTACGTCGCGGCCGTGGGCGCCGTTTCTGCCTCAGCAGCGCCAGAAAGACTTCATATCCTCGGCCTTTGCAGCGTGGCGCCAGCAAACCGAAGTAGTGGACCCCATGCCGATAGCGGTCTGGTACCTGATTGGCCAATCGGTCGATAAACTCATCCGCCGAGTATTCCTCGACGACCCTCTGCTTGCTCTTCGTGTCTATGTACCAGAATCTGACCCGCTCGCCGTCGTACAACAAGAGCTTATGCTGGGCGAATGGCGGTCGCCTTAGGTACCGGGAGATGTATTCGACTAGAGCTCTTTTTGACCTACACTCCATGACCCCGGCCTTCCACCACAAGTTTCGGTGCTGTTCGAAGAGCGTCCTCAATTCGGACTGCGGTCTGGCGGAGGAAATGAGTCCCTGATCGAGCGCAGCCAGGAGATAGTCGACCACACCGTGGCGCCATCTCTTCATGAGCTCTTCCTGAACATAGTAAAAATTCCAAGCCACACCCCAAATCAGATTGTTTCCCGACCTATCCAGTCCCACCGATGAGACGACGAGGTGCACATGTGGATAGAAGTTCAGTCTGCCCTGGAAGGTGTGTAGTACGGCGAGGATCACAACCTGCGCGCCATGCCTGCAATCTGCCCAGTCCTGCAGCACCCCCGCAGCAATCGCCGGCAGTCCGTCAAGAAGTTGACGATTCTCTCGAAAGATCTCCCAGAGGTCTTTGTGCATGGAGAAGAGTACGCCCACATAAGGGATTTCGGGGAGATCGCTGACAATTACCTGCTGCCAGTCGCGTGTTGCTCGCTGCCCACAGCTCGAACATGCAGGGCTTTTGCACGTATACGGAACAATCATCTTCTCGCCGCTGGAGGAAGCATAGACATCCGCCCCGAGGGCCCCTGTACCGCAGTCGAGCACCTTCTGGAAGTTTTCGCGGACCACAGGTCTTGTCTGCGGGTTGTCCCAGAGGCTCCGATGGTCGGCCAGTATCTGCTTGAGAATTGGCTTGTTATTCACCTGGATCCCTCCTATCTTCCAGTACTGCGCGGTCGACGGCACCGAGCAGATCGTCGATTTTTTCCCAGATGGCGCAAAGGCGAGGAATTGCTTGCATCCTGGTGAGGGTGTGCTTTAGCTCACGCAGGCAGGTAGTTATGGAATCGCTTTGGACGTTCTTGGACAACAATTCCCGTAGCCTCTTCTGACTTCGCTTCTTGCTCCTTTTGCTGGCCAGTGCGGCTTCCTGCTCGTCTCGGTTGAGTTTGCTCAGCTTCCAGGCGTTGTGAATGCGAACTTCGCCAGATTGCGCCGCAGCAATCAGCTGCGGAATGGCAGTGTCTAAAAGCTGCTTCACCTTGAACACGTTGCCCGTGGATACGCCAGCGAGGGTGGCAATCTGCTTCCGGCAGTCGAGCCGCCGATCTTCCGTCAATTTTGACGAAGCCTTCTCTTTGCCCCCAGCGCTCTGATTCGCTCGCGCCCCCTCTCGAAACCAAGGCTCAAGATCAAGCGCCAGCTGCACGCGGCTGAAGGCTTTCAACCATTGCGGGCGGCAATGGGTTTGCAGGATTCGTTGCAGAGCTTCTTGTTTCGTTAGCGGGCACTCGATGCACAGCAGCGTGGCGCGCTGCTGGCGGCGGGCAATGAGCCAGCGGGCATAGCCATCGACGATCAGGTTCTCTCTCGTGATCAAGAGAGGCTGTTCATAGATCGCCTCGCCGAGTTTTTCGAGCACCAGGAGCCGCTCGTTTGTGGGCCGGAGGTTTAGCTTGAGCAGGCTTGGATGCGGCTTGAGGGTATCCGTGCTTCGCATCGCCAGACGACCGGCGGGCTCGTCGCCGGCATCTGATGGCGCGACGGCTGGAGCTGCGAAAGGAGACTGCTGCGCAGGCGGTTCTGGCAGTACGGCCTGCAAGCGCGTTTTGCCAGGATGCGCTGCTCCTGGTGTTTTTCGTTCAATGCACTGAGGATTCATGGCAGTTTCCTGCTATGCTTCACGCACTCACGAATCCATTCCTCGATTTCAGATTCCAGCCAACCCACCGCGCGGGCTCCAAGGTGGACAGGTTGGGGGAACTCCGCACGAGAAATCGCCAGATAGATCGCGCTGCGCGAAAGTCCAACGCGCGTCTTCACTGCAGGCAAACGAAGTATCGAAATCGCCATCGCATTCTCCAATCCAATCGAGTCAAACGTTGGAGGAAAACGCCACCCGAAGCTCCAGGCCGATCACACTGGCGGACTCCGAAGAAGCGTTCGCGCAAGGCTGCAAGGCGTCACCACCGCTCGCAGAAGCGCAACTTCTGCCGCTGCGGATGTAGTTTTTGCCGCTGGCAGAAAGCAAGAGCCATCCTGGAGCAAATGCACTGGCTATTGATTCTGCCCTGCCTTGCGCTATTCAGTTGTGGGCGCTACGGGGCGTTTCTGTTACTGGCGTTTCTGCTGCGGGCGTTTCTGTTGCGGGCGGTACGTGTTACTGGCGTTTCTGCTGCGGGCGTTTCTGTTGCGGGCGGTACGTGTTGCGGGCGTTTCTGTTGCGGGCGTTGCGGTGTTGCGGGCAATTCGGGTACTTCAGCCTGCTCCTGGCAAAGCTAGAAGAAACCCAACTTGCCGGGTGTCCTTTGCTTGCCAGTCGGACCAGACTGAACACATGATGACAAAAAGGAGCGCATCAGTCAAATAATAATTGTCCATAGTGAACCACGAGAGTTTCGATTTGGTCCTCAGAGCCAAGGGCAATCAGTCCGGCCCTCGTGGCGACAAAGCTGGAGTGCTACGCTACGCCGCTGCCAAAGTTGCCCACAATCACCTTAGATTCGTTCAAGATGCCATCCACGTAATCGTCCCCCACCACAGGAGCATCTCGGCCACTTTAGAGAACCCGGCGCACTTCACGGAGGAAGAACTGCTTCACCTCGCCCCAGTCGAGTGGGATGAGCATGTGGGGGATCGGGTCCTTTTCGGCATCGCCGAAGAATATGAGGGACTTCAGAATATGAATCCTGCTGTAGTGAGTCTGCGCGTACTTGCGGTCGAAGAGGTGCAAAACCTCAGTAAGGCCGAAGCGCTGAGCGGACACGTAGAGGTCTACGAAATCGCGCTTCGTGCCGCGACTCGCAATTGCACTCACTTTCATGCACGCAATATCGCGCAGATCGGCGACGGCAACTTCTAGGAATCGGATCTCGGGAAAGAGTAGCGGATAGGCGTATCCGAGGAAGCTCACCTTGGTTTCTCCAATTGTGGTGTGGAGCGTGTACGGAGCCTTTGCAACCAGCGAGAATTCCGCCAGCGTATGAACGCGCTGGAGGAGAGTCTCCTCATCGAATTGGACGGTAGCAAAAAAATCCATATTCAGGGAAAGCCGGTGGCCGAACTGGAGGGCAAGCCCCGTTCCGCCGGCAAGGTAGAAGCGGTCAACGATATGCGCATCCCGAAGGGCACGGAGAGTTGCTTCGGTCGAGGCGGTGATCACCGGTGTCGAGAATATGCTGGACAGCGCAGCCGTTGGCAACCAGGCATGAAGCCACCGAGCATGGCTCGATCATCAAGTTTATCGATCAGCTCTTCCTCGACACTTTCGGCCTGGCTAGCCTCAATGAGCTGTATAAAGAGGGGCGGATGGAGGAGGTATTTTCTTCGGTCAACAGCGGGGAAATGGGTGCCTTTCGTGAAAATACCTTGCATTTCAAACGTGTAGTGTTTAATATGCGTGAATGATTGCCAGAACTGCGACCACAATAATCGAGCAGGCCCTCAAGAGACAAGCGGCAGTGGCTATTATCGGGCCCCGGCAGGTAGGAAAGACTACCCTTGCGCGGGAGATCGCTAGCACTCGCCCCGGTGCGCTTTATCTCGATCTGGAGGCTAGAGAGGACAGGGAGAAACTGGCCGAGCCGGTTCTCTTTCTCCGCCAATATGAGAACAGCCTGGTAGTCCTGGACGAAATTCACCGCGTTCCAGAGCTTTTCAACTTGCTCAGAGGCATCATCGATCAGGGCCGACGCACTGGCCATGGGACAGGGAGATTTCTTGTCCTGGGCTCGGCCTCTATCGATCTGCTTCGGCAGACCGGGGAGAGTCTTGCCGGACGCATCACCTACATCGACCTGGGGCCGTTTTACACGCTGGAGCTACCTGCAGACGAACCTACATTGATCCAGCTCTGGCTGCGAGGAGGCTTTCCCGGCAGCTATTTGGCAGAGGATGACACAGTAAGCCTACGCTGGCGCGCGGACTTTATCCGAACATATCTGGAGCGCGACGTGCCTCAGTTTGGGCCCCGCGTTCCTGCCGGTGTGCTGGAGCGACTCTGGACGATGCTGGCGAACGGTCAAGGCGCGTTGCTGAATGCCTCGCGGCTGGCCGCCGGGCTCCAGATATCAGCACCTACAGTGCAGCGCTACATCGACCTGCTGGCGGACCTGCTGTTGGTTCGGCGGCTACCGCCTTTTCATAGAAATGTCGGAAAGCGGCTGGTGAAGTCGCCCAAAGTGTATGTACGGGATAGTGGCTTGGTGCATGCCTTACTTGGAATCAGGACGTACAACGATCTTGCCGGCCATCCGGTTTCAGGAACCTCGTGGGAGGGTTTTGTCATCGAAAATCTGCTCTCGGCTGTACCTGAGCGTACTGTGGCCAGCTTCTATCGCACTGCAGCCGGCGCGGAGATCGATCTGCTGCTGGAGATTCCCGGTCACGGCCTGTGGGCCATTGAGATAAAGCGTAGCCTTTCCGGACGGCCAGAAAAGGGCTTCTACATCGCCTGTCAGGATCTGCTGCCGGATCGGCGTTTTGTCGTAAATGCGGGGAGTGCAAACTATCCAATCGATTCGGAGATAACGGCAATTGGACTCCATGAGCTTGCAGCCATGCTGGCCGCACTCACAATCTGAAAGGCCGCGTGGAGAGTGCAAGGCAAGACTCTGTACAACTTAACGTTTGCAACCGCCTAGCGAGTAGCGAAGGGCTATGTCGCAGTTCCACGGAAGGGCAGCACCTTGCCTCCGCGCTGTATGTGCTCCAGGAAGTCCGCCCAATCCTGCATCATCTTGGCTCGTGGCCCCAGGTACAGAGCGTGGTTGTACGCGGCGCTCACGGCATTGCGGGGAGCGTGGGCTAGCTGTATCTCGATATGCTCGTGCGCATACCCCTGCTCATGGAGGATCGTCGAGGCCAGACCACGAAAGCCATGTCCGGTCATGCGGCCCTTGTAGTCCATGCGTTCCAATGCTTTCAGGATGGTGTTGTTGCTCATGGGCTTGCTGGCGTTGCGATCACCGGGGAAGAGCCATTCGCTGTGCCCGGTCAAGTCGCGCAACATCTCCAGCACTTCCAATGTCTGCCTGGCCAACGACACAATGTGCGGGGTACGCATCTTCATGCGCTCGGCAGGAATGTCCCAGCGGGCATTCTCCAGGTCGAACTCCGCCCACTTGGCTCCGATTAGCTCGCTGGTGCGGACGAAGGTGAGTGCCATCAGCTTGATCGCCAGCCGTGTGACATGGGTTCCCTGGTAAACCTCAATGCGTTTGAGAAGAGTGGGCAGTTCTTTGGCATTGATGCGGGCATAGTTTGTTTTACGCTTGGATTTCAGAATGTCACTGGGACGGATCTCACTGGCCGGGTTGCGCTTCGCGTAGCCGTGGGCGATGCCGTAGCGAAAAACCTGTCCCACAGTCTCCAGCGCTCGCTTGGCAATATCCCGTGCGCCGCGATCCTGAATCGCGCTGGCCATCGCCACCAGTTCCGGCGCCTCGATCTCCGCAATTGGACGTGGTCCCAGGCAGGGCAGAATATCTGTTTCTATGCGCCGCTTGACGTACTCCACATGACGCGGGCTTTTTCCATCCTGCCAATGCTCCAGCCATAGGGATGCAACGCTCTGGAAGGAATTCTCGACGGCGCCCTTTTCAGCGGTCTTCTCGGCCTTCCGCTGCGCCATTGGATCTGTCCCGGTGGCCAGGAGTTTGCGTGCCTCAGCGTGGCGTTCTCTGGCCAGCGCCAGTGGCACATCCGGGTACTTGCCGAAGGACATGAGCTTTCCCTTGCCGTCATGCCGATAGGACCAGCGCCACAGTTTGCCACCAGCGGGCGTGACCCAGAGATAAAGGTTTCCGCTGTCGCTCAATCGGTAGGCCTTCTCGGCAGGCCGGGCCTTGCGCACTTCTAAATCCGTCAGTGGCATTTCTCCCCCCAAAATACCCCCGCTTGCAAAAGTACTCCCAAGTCAATAACAAAATACTCTCAGAAGTACTCCCCGCAGGACCTGGCTCCCATAGTACGCTCCTGGACGCAGAAAGACGAAACCCCCAGTGTTTACCGGAGTATTTCGTCTTTTTATTGGATGTCTTTGGATGTTCCTGGAAGGGGTCGTGGCGGAGAGAGTGGGATTCGAACCCACGGTACTCGTTAAAGTACACACGCTTTCCAAGCGTGCGCCTTAAACCACTCGGCCATCTCTCCGCAGGGTGGTCTGTCTTCTTGAATTTACCACATTGGGTGCGCGGCTCAGGGTGCACTCGAACTGGATGGGGGCCGGGGTGGGATTACTATTTCAGTGGGCATGAAACCTTTTACTTCCTGGCGGCATTTGATTTATAGTTCGGCGTTGATTGCCGCAACGGGGTTGAGGCGTTGTGTGCGGCGAGAATTCATCCGAAAGAGGACTTCCATGGCTGGCATCTCTCGTCGCGATCTGCTTTGTTCTGGAGCAGCGCTTTCCGCATCTTCTCTGGTGGCCCGTTCGGCCTGGGGGCGCGCGGCGGCGCTGCTTGCCGGCGATTCGCAGGCGGCTTCGGCCGAGGCGCCGGGAGCCGTGGCGCCGCGCGAGCAACTGCTGTTCGATTTTGGCTGGAAGTTCCAGTTTGGCCACGGCAGCGACCCGGCCCGCGACCTGGGCTTTGGCAATGGCCAGGGCGACTTCGCCAAGACCGGGGAATTCGAGTTTTCAAAAGGCAAGTTCGGCGACTCGAAGTGGCGCACGCTGAACCTGCCGCACGACTGGGCGGTCGAGTTGCCCTTTGTGCATGACGATGTGCAGCAATCCCACGGATACAAGCCCATTGGCCGCCGCTATCCGGAGACCAGCGTGGGCTGGTATCGCCGCGAGTTCGAGATTCCGGTCAGCGATCTGGGCCGCCGCATCGCGGTCGAGTTCGACGGCGCTTTTCGCGACGTGCTGGTCTTCGTGAACGGCTGCTTCATCGGTCGCAACGACAACGGCTACGCCCCCTTCCGCTTCGACCTGACCGACTTTCTGAGCTACGGCGCGAAGAACTATATTGTGGCGCGCGTGGACGCGAGCTTTGGCGATGGGTGGTTCTACGAGGGCGCGGGCATCTACCGGCACGTGTGGCTGACCAAGACTGATGCACTGCATTTGGGCAAATGGGAGAGCACGGTGCGGACGGCGGTGAGCCGGGGCTCCGCCCTTTTGACCCTTGGAGCAGTGGTTGCGAACGAAGGGAAGCAGGCGGAGAGCGCCAAGGTGAGCTGGCAAATACTGGATGCCGCGGGCAAGACAGTGGCCACAGCCGAGGCGCCTGCGCAGTCGATTGCCGTGGACGGTTCAGTGGCTTTCGCCGCGACCGCGAAGCTGGCCAATCCGGCGCTGTGGTCGGTGGATGCGCCGAATCTCTACTCGGCGATTGTGACGATTGAGACCGATGGGAAGGCGCGCGATGCCGAGCGGGTGAGCTTTGGGGTGCGGACCGCGGTCTTCGATGCGGACAAGGGGTTCTTCCTCAATGGCAAGCCGCTGAAGATTCAGGGCGCCTGCAACCATCAGGACCACGCGGGGGTGGGCGCGGCGTTGCCCGACCGGTTGCAGTGGTTCCGGCTGGACGTACTGCGCGAGATGGGGTGCAACGCGGTCAGAACATCGCACAATATGCCTACACCGGAGTGGGTTGAGGGCTGCGACCGGATGGGCATGATGATGATGTGCGAGACGCGCCAGATGAGTTCGAGTCCCGAGGGCCTGGCGCAACTGGAGGCCATGGTCAAGCGCTATCGCAACTCGCCATCCATTATCCTTTGGTCCATCGGCAACGAGGAGTGGCAACTTCAGAATGAAATGGCGGAAGAAGGCGCTAAGATCGCCACAACCATGGTGCGGCGATGCCACGAGCTGGACCCAACGAGGGTGGTCTCCGCGGCGGTGAACGGCAGCAACGAGAAGGGCGTCTCCGATGCGTTCGACATCGTCGGCTTCAACTACGGCCTGGAGCGTCCGGACAACTTTCACAAGACGAATCCGAAGCGGCCCATCTACGGCTCGGAGACAGCGAGCGCTATCTCGACGCGCGGCGTTTATTCGACCGATCCGCTGCGCAACACGCTGAGCGCCTACGACGTCAACAACCCCGGCTGGGGCGAGCAGGCCGAGGAGTGGTGGAAATTCTACGGGACGCGGGAGTGGGAGGCGGGCGGCTTTGCGTGGACGGGCTTCGACTATCGCGGCGAACCCACGCCCTACGGCTGGCCCTCGATCAACTCGCAGTTCGGCA
>Ga0182027_10011063_pt1 | contig 12784 bp, 10 predicted proteins | sample 712E1DmetaG_FD_121300 | JGI IMG/M metagenome (GOLD analysis project Ga0182027, IMG submission 121300) | Permafrost microbial communities from Stordalen Mire, Sweden - 712E1D metaG (Illumina Assembly) | ecosystem: Environmental > Terrestrial > Soil > Wetlands > Permafrost | place: Sweden...
GCGCGCCTGGCTCGCGGTGGCAGACATCGCACGCTCTTTGGCAAACTGGTCGAGATCCTCGACGCCTGGCGTCTCGAGCGGGCCTTGTCGAAGCCACAAATTCTCGAGCAATATTTGAATCGCGTGCCCTACGGTGCCGGCACGCTTGGTGCCGAGGCGGCAAGTGCCCGCTATTTCGGCAAGCCCACGAGCCTGTTGAGTCTGGCAGAGGCGGCGCTGCTCGCTGGTTTGCCGCAGGCGCCATCCGATCTCAATCCCCTGAGGCGGCCCGCGGCGGCAAAGGCCCGGCAGCGTCACGTTCTTTTCCGCCTGCGCACAACCGGTATGATCTCGGTCGACGATGAAGCCCGGGCCCTTGGCGAGCCATTGAACCTCGACCAGCTCGAGACTGACGCGCATGCCCTGCATTTCACCGACTACATTCTCGCGGCAAATCCGGACCGGGGCGAAATCAAGACGACTCTGGATGGCGATCTTCAACGGGCCGCTGACCGCCTGGTCAAGGCCCACGTGCACGCACTGGCCCTGGGAGGCTTGACGAACGCTGCGGGTGTAGTCCTCGACAACGAGCACTGCGACATTTTGGCGATGGTCGGCTCGGCTGACTATTGGGACCCGAACGGCGGGACGGTCAACGGTGCAACTTCTCCGCGCCAACCGGGCTCGGCCCTTAAGCCATTCCTATATTCACTGGCGTTCGAGCGCGGCTTTTCGCCGGCCTCCGTGTTGACCGATGTTCCGACCCAGTATCCGGCAGGAGACGGCCGGTTGCTTGCGCCCAAGAACTACGATGAGCATTTCGGTGGGCCCGTGCTTGCCGCCGACGCGCTGGGCCGCAGCCTGAATGTTCCGGCCATCCGCTTGACCAACAGCGTAGGTTTGGCCGACCTGTTGGACCGACTGCATGCGCTCGGTTTTGCCTCGCTCGATAAGCCGGCCGAGCACTACGGCCTCGGGCTGGCGCTAGGCAACGGCGAAGTGACGCTCGTCGAGCTCGCCCAGGCGATGGCCACCCTGGCGCGGGGGGGGCGTACTTGCAAGGCGCGAGGCTTGTCGAGCTCCCCTGTGGCCTCTTCGCGGCAAGTGGTCAGTCCTGAAGCCGCGTACCTCGTGTTGCAGATCTTGAGCGACGAGCGGTTGCGCGTGCGCGCTTTCGGCGTGGGCAATGCTCTCATGTTCGGCTATCCGGTCGCGGTCAAGACCGGCACGAGCAGCAATTGGCGCGATTCGTGGGCCGTGGGCGCAACCGATCGCTTTACGGTCGCGGTCTGGAGCGGGGACTTTTCCGGCCGGCCGATGGAGCAGATCTCCGGGGCTATCGGCGCAGGGCCGCTCTTCGCCAAGCTCGTCAATCTGGTCGTCCGGCGTGGTGCCAACGCACCTGTGCCACATCTGCCGTCGGCTCCGGCCGGCATCGCCGAGGTCATGATTTGTCCGTTATCGGGCATGGCCCCGAGCCAGCACTGTCCGGAACAGAGAACGGTGAGCATCCTGCGTCCCAATACAGCAAGGCCGCCGTGCGACTGGCACCGGCAGCTCCCCATCGACAGACGCAATGGTCTGTTGGCCTCGCCAAAATGCCCCGCGCGTTTTGTTGAGAAGAAGGTGTTCGAGGTCCTGCCGCCGCGTTTTGCCTCGTGGGCAGCACAATACGCGAATGCTGCGCGCCGACCGCCTACACGCTACTCGCCGTTTTGTCTGCCTGAGGGCCTCGTTGCGAACGCAGTCATCGTCACCTCACCAAGAGCCAACGATGTTTTTGTCCTCGAACCGGGCTATGCCCGCGCCACCCAGTCGCTGAAGCTGAGCGTGGAGGTGGACCCGGCGCTGCCCGAGGTGACCTGGATGATCGACGGCAAGCAGTTTGCGCAGGCGGCTTTTCCCTATGACGCGAGCTGGCCGCTCGAACGAGGTGTCCACCGCATTGAGGTCAAAGCCGGCAACAAAACGGGCGAGCCGGTGCAAATCGAGGTGCGCTAGCTCGAGCAGGCGAGGCCATCCCGCAGGGTTCACGCTTAATGTTTTGACCGTTCGTGGAGGCAATCTACGGCAAATAGCAACTGTCCGAAGCGATTGTCTTGGCGGGATCGGCTCGCGGTTCAAATTGACGAGCACGGGCCACAGCGGCTAGCCTCGCACGCAAGAAATGGGCGGTGCGGATAGTCACAATAAAAGCCTGATGGCCTGAAAAGAACTCTCCCATTTCCACCCTAATTAGGGAAAGTCGCCCAGTTAGGCTGCGCGGATAAAGCCCCGATGCCCACGTTGGCGCTGCGGACAACATCGAAATTCTCCACCCCGGCCACAGATCGCGGGCGGACGAAGATCCCTTGTCGTCTGATCCCCGCCTCTTGAATGAATTCTCGAGCACATCGAGTGTTCCCCACATGGACCAATTGGTCGCCTGAAATTCGATATCGGCTGAGCTCAAGCTGCCGAAGATCGTGCCGGAATCTGCCTGGCCGACGTGGAGGTGGGAGGCAGAAAAATCGCCGGTACAGCCGAGGATGAGACGCTGGCCGCGTAGGGCGTCATCCACGTTGTGAGTGCTTGGGGTTTGGTGTCAAAGACGGATGCTGGCAAATTGCTTGGGTCGGTCGTATGATCCAGATATGACCGATGCGCTGTTCGACCGCATTACGGTGTGTTCTCGATCTGCTCGCCCCCGGTCTAACGCGCGAGCAGGTGCTCGCCGAGATGCCAGATCTGGAAGAGCAGGACATTGAGGCTTGTCTTCGCTTCGCGAGTCGTAGACTCAATCATCCGGTTCTGGCGGCGTGAAGATCTGGCTCGATGCGCAGTGGTCGCCGCTGATGGCGAGTGGTCGAGCTTCTTCAGATTGTGCTTCTTCAAGACCTCGGGGAGAATCCTCGTGACAATCGCGGCCTGTCAGTGCAACTGTGGCGAAGTGGCTGGCTGGCGCGGCAGTTGCTTCACAGCGGTGGCGAGAGCAGGATGCGAATCAACTCCGGGGCGTGATCATCGTTGGACTTGCTGCGCCGGGCGCCGACGCTTGGCGCGGCGGTGAGCTGTGATCGTTTTTGTTGTGCGAGGTTGTCTGAGAGCCGTTGGCGTCGAATGAACATAGATCATGGTCGAGCCGATGTCGGCGTGGCCGAGGCGGCGATGAGTCAATTGGCAGACGCCTGGCCCGGCTGCGCAAAGAGCGAGGCCTCACCCAGATCGATCTCGCCCAGCGCCTGGGCGTCATTCAGTCAGTCTTGTCGCGCTATGAGCGCGGGGCCTTCCGCCTCAACGCGGACCTGATCGTCAAGCTATCTCACAGCCTAAACGTCAGCACCGACGTGCTGCTCGGCACCAAGCCGAGCCCGGAAACCAGCAGAGGCGTCCAGAGCCGTCGCTTGGCCCGGCGGATTCGACAGATCGACAGCCTCCCCAAGCGCGACCAGCAGGCGCTGCTTCACACCATCGACAAATATCTGCGAAATTGAGCGCAACCGCCGTGCGGTTCTCGCAGCGAGAATCGCAAGCCGGTCTTCAAATCGTCGAGAGAGTCTGTCGCTCAATCGTTTCCACCGAGGGAGGATCCCACCGCGCCACAGCCACGACCAAACGCAACGGTCGTGACGTCGACGAGCTCGCAGTGCTGACCCGAGCGTCGGACGTTCAATGCCAGCCGCAACGAGCGTTGCGCAGAAGTGTCCTCTGGACATTACTTTTCATAGAAGACGATTTTAGAACCGCCGTGCTGGAGATAGCGAGGGCGGCGTAACGAACGCGGCTACCAACGCGGATCTTGTTCGAGTGCCTTTTTGAACGCATCGCACTGAGCGTCAGTGCCGTAGGCCGCCACTTTGAAGCCAATCTTCCCATTGAGTTCCCAAAGGTCAAACTCACTCTTGAGTGACACGTTGGCTTTCCGTGCATCCTCGCCAATACACACGATGGCGCGGGCTACGTTATCTTTCGCCACGGATATGTCCGCACTGAATTGAGTGGTGTCCTGGGCCGTGGGCGGGCGAGTTTTTGCCGACTGCATCGCCTCCCTGATGACCGCTTTTTCGGCCAGCCCATTAATACCATCCCTGGTGGTTGGGGGAGTCTTGATTCCCTGCAGGCGCTGCAATGCCAAGTCAGTCATGGTATCGATCGACATGGTATGTCTCCTTGCTTTTCGAGCTTGTGTAGATTCACTGTCCGTCGTTATCGGGCCGTCAATTTGAAAGTTGCCCTGAAATCGAGATGTCGAAATTTTCGATCCTAGATCGGCCGCAATGGATCTAACGAGTCCCCATTGGAACAAGTTAGGTTACACCGAGGATGTGAACGGAATTCGGGATCTTTTTGGATGCGAAAAAAAGCCAGCCGCACGTTGACGGATAGTGGAAAGCCAACAGCAACGGTCGGAAAACATCTAATTTCGCTTAGGAGCGGGCTGTCGACGAAATTGTCGAACACGGTCACCTGCGCATTGTCGGGCTCGTAGAAGTGGGCCCGCTTGCCGTCAAAGACGAATTCTTTGACGTTGGGCTGCTCGTATCTCCAGCGGACACGCCCGTCTTTCTTGGCCCAAAGGTGGCCGGACTCGACGCGGGGGTTCGGGCGCAGGCGATCGATATAGTTCTGCGTGAAGGCGGCCGTCAGGTCCCCGCCGGTGCGGTACGTGGTCTGCACCTGGCCGAGCAGGCGCGCGGCGTTGGGACTCGGAGCGTGCTCGGCCGTGCCGGCCGTCACCATCGCGGCGATCAACCATGCGTTCATGGCCATCGCTTTGAGCAGTCAATCGAGCCCAGGTCAAGAGGCGCACTCGAGTTCTCGAAACATTTTTGACCAACGGATCACGGCGACGGTCATCGCCCGACGGAATTAGAAACCCGCCTCATCTCAGACATTTCGGTGCTGTCAGATGAGCCGTTTATCTGTGTGGAGAATAGGTGCCCGAGCCGAAATGTCCGGAAATGGGAGAGTTCATGATTCCCCCTCAGCGTTTATCCCGACTATACGCATAAACGACCTTCGCTACGAGCGGCACGCGAAAATGCCGTGCCGGAAAAGCGGTAGTTACTGGCGGAAACAGCTTTCGGCGGCCTCAATAGCGCGATCGATCACCGATCTGGCTTCGAAGCAACGATCGCGGAAGACTCCATCTCGAGATCCTCGGGTGTCCTCCATGACAAAGTGGTGCGCATCAACGAACCTTTGGACAGCAAATAAAAGTGAGTGAATTTTCTCACGCGCGCGACGCAACGCCATGCACTCGCCCGGTGAAATCGTGCCGTCCTCTTTCGCAAGCGCCACTGCGCGTTTGGCTTCATCCATTACGTCGCTATCCAGGCCGATGGACTCAGCCAACTGGAAAATCTCGCTGGTTCGGTCAATTGAGGTACTCGAGCCAGACTGGAGCTTGAAATACGTATCGACTGCGGCTTCGAATGTGACGGGCCGTCCGTTCGACGTGATTCTGTCGCCCGCATCCAAAACACCTTCATTTGGCCCGCAGTCCTCAACTTCATAACCGGTCAAAGATCTGAAAAGTTCGATTGAAATAGCGCCCATAGGTCTTAACTCCAAATGTGGCAGTCTTATTTATTATCGCTGCCGGTTGGCAAAAGTTGTTCGGCAGCGAGCGCGGTGTATTACCGATCGGAGGTCGCTTCGGGCCAGTGTAGCCACCCAGCTCCGCAATTCAATTCACCGCCTGCGCGATGGTCGGGACCTGACTCCTCACGTAGTCTTTCGGCGACCGCCCATCGTCGCTACGGTACAACACGAGCGTCGCCTCGACTTCGACCTTGCTTAACTCGACCGTCGCAGGCTGCTCTGGCTCGTTGCGCGCCAGGTACTTGAGCCGCTCAATCCTCATCGCCACACTTGCCAAAATCGTCGCCCACGACTCGAACGCCGTGACCTCGCGCTGGCTGTATGCATAGACCACCAACAAGACTTATCGGACAGCCAGCCCTTCTACTATTCTCCAGTGCGGGAGCGGGCTTGGGCGGAGAGAGACTGAAGACCTCGAGGGCTAGATCGGCGGCGCAAATCGATTCAGATATTCCAGCTTCTTCTCGAAGCTATCGGCGGCCGTTGGCCAAGAGAATCTATCCCGAGCATAGCGGACGACCTGCCGGAGTGCGGCCACGGTCGCCTCGGCATCGAGCGCGGTCAGCTCATCGATATCGAGATCCCCAAAAGGATGAAGGTCCAGCTCCCTCGATCTGCCGTGCGCCTCCATGAAAAAAGCCGGCTGCGCCGGAGTGGTCGCGCTCCTGCCGTAAACGGCAAGCTCCAGACTAGCATTTGCCCACAGTCGTCTCTGGCCGCCAAGGAGGCGGCCGAGGGCCTCAAAGGGGCTTATATCTTTGCCCACTACGTCGACACGGTAGCGCAGACTCGCAACGAGAAGATAGTTGGCCCGTGTCCGCGAAAAAAAGCGCATGAGCACCTTGGGATCGCACGCAATCTGACGCGCACAGGTTGCACACGTTGCCGGTTGAATCTGACGAGCCTCGGTGGTCGTGCCCGGCAGAGTCTCGGCAGCGCGCTCTTCAACCGGAGCGAACGGCAGATCGACGCCGACACCGTGCAGCAGCTCGTCGCGGAAAAAGACCAGCAGGTCATGGGGAAGCCCGCCGCGGGTCCAGGCATTGACGGACGCTTGCGACGTCCAAACGGAAATGCCTTCACTTACGTCCGCGTGGGCACCCGACAACGACGCGATCCACACCGGCTGTCCCTTGAGTCCCGGATCGATAGGAGATTGGGCCAGCGCCGCCGCCACGCACAAACCCGTGAGCATCGAACCGCCTCTCCGTTCAGCAACCGTGCACCGAATAGGTTACGAGCAGCCGGTTCCCTCGCCGCCAGCGTTGCCAACCGACGACCAGAGTATAGCCTATTGCAGCTTCGTTACCGGCGGTCTCTACTCGAATCCACTCTCCCTCCAGGCGTGCGTAGCGTACGGGCTCGGACTTGCTCACGCCCCACCGGGGCGCGCGGTCGTCGGGGCGAGCCTTGATCTCCTCCAAGGGCTCAAGGTCGAGGACAACGCGCAAAAGAAAGGTTTCCCACGAGTATCGGCCCTTGATTCTGACACGACGCGTGGGTGATGGCATTTGAGGCTCGCGTTGTCGCGCGTGGGCGCTCGACCCTTTCGTGGTCAAAAGCAATGGTGATTGACAAGTGCGTGTCGGCTAGCGGAAACAAAAGGTTGGGCGACGTTTTGCGAAAGGCGTGGGCTTGAAAGGGACAGTTTTTGATCTGCAAAAGGCTTCCTTTAACGATGGTCCGGGCATTCGAACGACCGTATTTCTGAAGGGTTGCCCTCTGCGCTGCACGTGGTGCTGCAATCCTGAATCGCAATCCCGCGGCGCCCAACTATGTTTCTACAAGACGAGATGCACAGGCTGCCGTCGTTGTCTCGAAGTCTGTACTCAGGGTGTTCACTCATTTGCCGCAGGCGAGCATCGGGTCGATTTCTCGAGATGTGAAAAATGTGGCGCATGTGCTTGCGCTTGCCCCAACGAAGCACTCTGCCTTGTGGGAATCCAGAAGGAAGTCACGGAGATTCTTGCCGAAATCGTAAAGGACGCTGCCTTTTTTCAGCATTCCGGTGGTGGTATGACTCTGTCCGGCGGAGAGCCCTTGGCACAATTCGACTTCTGCTTTGAGCTACTGTCTCGCGCGAAAGCCGAAGGCGTGCATACGGCCGTGGAAACTTCCGGATACGTGGACAAAGACAAGCTCGATCAACTGCGCCGCGTCGTGGATCTCTTTCTTTTTGATTACAAATGCACCGATCCAGCCGAGCATGCCCTCCATACCGGCGTTTCCAACGAAAGAATAGTTTCCAATCTCGACTTTCTCGCGTCGTCGGGCTGCCGCATCATACTTCGCTGCCCGATGATCCCTGGGGTAAACGACACAGTGGCCCACCTGAACGGAATCGCAGATCTCGGCAGAAAATACCGCGCCATAGAAAAAATCGAAGTCATGCCATATCATGACTACGCAATTGCCAAAGCAGAAAGATTTGGGATGAATGTTCCCGCCATAGAATCGAATGCCGCTGACGACGAACAAGTGGCCGACTGGCTCGGCATTCTTTCCGATCTCGGATGTTCTATGGTCTCGGAAGGATAGCAATTTCCAACCTCTGTTTTGCAGGAGAACAAATGTCATCGCAGAGACAGGATCGCGAGCGAAAATCGGCACTAACGCGCAGACAATTCAATACCCTGATGGCACAGGGCGCCGGCGCGATGATGTTGGGGGCGTTGCTCCCGCGCAAGGCGGATGCGGAAACATCGAGCCCTTCTGACCAAGGCGCAAACGATCTGGCAGCAATCTATCATGACTACACACAGACGTACCAAAAATATTCGGCAAACGATCAAATAGAGATGCGAGAGGCCATGTGCCTGGATGTGCTCTATCCGGCCACCTGTGCCGATCTGCGAGCCGGCGATCTCTTTGCCGGTCGCAGGACTGAGCCCGCGGTGGGTTTCATGCCCCAACCCACTTTGAGGTGTGGCGGAGTGGGCTATTTCTTTGATGACTCGGCCATCGAGGGGTTGATGAAGTCCCGCACCCTTTCCGCGCAGAATCGCGAAAACCTCGCGAATCTGCGCAGCTTCTGGCCAGCCGAGACGACGAAGGCCAAGATCAAAGATTCTTATCCACCGGCTATGCAGACCGCGCTTCCCTCGGATGACTATTCGGGCTCTGCCGGATGCGCATTTCCTCTGTACCGGATGTCGGGTTCCCAGTTGGACTACGAGAAGCTCTTGCGCCTTGGTGTTTCGGGGCTGAAAGATGAAATAGCCGCGTATCAAGCCAGAACCGCCTCAGACACTCCCGCATTCAAGCTATATGCCGCCATGTTGCAGGCGCTCGAAACCTTCACGAAGATTTGCAATCACTATGCGACGCTCGCCACCACGCAAGCGGATCGGATCACCGGCGCTAAGCGGAAAGCCGAGCTGAATACGATCGCGACCATTTTGAAAAAGATCGCTCTGGCCAGGCCGGACACCCTGCGTGAAGCGATCCAGTTGAGCTACCTGTATTGCAGAGTCGCGGGGTCCATCAACTTCGGACGAATGGATGACTATCTCGGCGATTTCTATGCGAACGATCTGACCCACGGAACGCTGACGGAAGAGGGCGCAATCACACTGCTCTGCTCGCTCTGGAAAATGATTGACGAGCACGGCAGCGACATGGACTCGCGCGTGTGGCTCGGCGGTCTCGGGCGATCCCACGAGGCAAACGCGAACCGGTTTGCGCTCATCGCTTTGGAAACGACGAGGCGGCTCATTGCGGTCAAGCCGGTTCTGTCCCTTCGTTTCTACAAGGGGCAGGATCCCGCGCTCATGACTAAGGCGCTCGATCTGTTGGCGGCGGCAAGGACATTTCCGATCTTGTATAACGACGACGTCAATGTTCCGGCGGTCATGAGCGCCTTCAACGTGACAAGAGACGTCGCTGTCAATTATCTGGGATTCGGCTGCGGGGAATACATGCTGAACCATCAGAGTTTCGGCACACCCAGCGGCGTGATCAATCTGCTTGCGGTCCTTACGGAGGTACTACACGGCGGAGTCAACTATGACACATTTGCTGGATTGTACGCCGCTTACAACGAAAAAGTGGAATACTACGTAAAACAACTAGCCATCCAGGAAAAGCTCGAATACGACATCGCGGCCAAGCAGGCACCCTATCTATTTCTGAGTATGCTCTATGATGATTGCATTGCCACCGGCAAAACGATTTTTGCGGGCGGGATCCGGTATCTCGGAGGGACGCTGGAAGCCTACGGCAATACCAACACGGCCGACAGCCTGCTGGCGATAAAGAATCTGGTGTATGACCAGCAGAAGCTCAGCTTCGATAAGCTCGTCGCCATATTGAAAGCAAACTTCTCCGGCTACGAGGCGGAACGAAATTGGATGCTCAACTGTCCGAAATATGGCAACGACAATGCTGAGGCAGATGCCATGAAGGTGGATGTCGACAGGCACATATGCTCATTTACACGTGACCAGGCTGCGGTTGTCGGACTCCACTCATACCTCATCGTGATCATCAACAATAATACGAATTGTTCGATGGGGGCGATGACAGGAGCCTCGCCGGATGGAAGGCAAGCCCATACTTTCATGGCCAACGGAAATGCCCCGATGAACGGTGCGGACAAAAACGGAGTGACGGCGTTTCTGAATTCGATCGTCAAACCGGACGTGTCGATTCACGCAGGCGCCGTGCAGAACATGATGTTTTCCAGGAAAGCGTTTGCAAAATACCGTCCCAGAGTTGAATCCATGCTTGCGGCGTATTGGGCCAACGGCGGCGCGCAGGCAATGATCAACGTGCTGGGCAGCAATGATTTGAAAAATGCCCTGGAGAATCCGTCACATTATGGCAACCTCATCGTGAGGGTTGGCGGCTATTCCGATCGGTTTGTGAATATCCCACCCAACATTCAAAAAGAGATCATCAGCCGGACTTTTTATGCGGAGTCAAAATTACCCGTTGACTCGCGGGGAGCGCTCGATCTGCGGAAAAGTCCAGGGAAAAGCGCGTTTGTGACCGTCGATCAGAATGCGCACGAAATCAAGCTCAGCGTCGATACCGACCACGATGTTGCCATCCAGATCATGGATCTTCGCGGCAACGTCATCACAACTCGCAGAACATCAAAGGGCGTGGCACGCCTCAAAAAAGGGACATTCGGACCCGGAAATTATGTGGCCCGATGTGAGATGCCACAGGGCGTGCGATTGAAGCGTCTCGTGGTGACGTGACCTGCAATCTGCTCCTGTCGGCCTGTCGGGGTTGTCGAGTATCTTCAGCTCTTATCCGGTCCCTTGGTGGGAGCCGTGTTTTTGCCTCCGACGGCTCATCGAAAATCTTGACGTGCGCGGCCTGGAGAGGCCCGCCGGTCATGCCTCGCTTGAATTGCACACGGCGACAAGCCCGGCTCGCTTGTGTATCTCGCTGCAGCTGCAGGCATTCATGTAGCTTTCCTGCACCTCGCTGGGTGAGTCGTTCCAGCGCAGTCTGCCGAGGCCCTCGGCAAGATCGAAAATCATTTCCCGTGGCACGTGAGACGGTATGGTCGATCCCCGGAAACTTCGGCAATGTTGGTCTATCGACTGCTCTGGAGGGACGCCGATAACACCAGGCCAGGAAAATAGTGGTCAAGGATATCCGCAAAGGTCAGGCCGGCACGAGCCATGGCCATGGCTCCATATTGGCACAGGCCGACGCCGTGGCCGAGTCCTTCGCCGTCAAATAGCAGCCCGCCGTTGCGCTCGACCAGCTCGAAACGAGAGCTCTTGAATTTTCCCCACCCGAAAAGACGCCCCATGTGCACGTGAAACTGCTCGCCGGTCAGGGGTGTCTCCATGCCGCTGATGAAGACCTGGGAGACCCAGCCACTCGAAGCGTAGTTGAGCCGAATTCGAATGGGTGTCACCACGGTGTCGCCGAGCGCCTCTCGCAGCCTGCTGCCCAGCTCTGTGGTGGAGATCGTAAATTGCCACTTGGCATGCGGCGAGTCCGCGCACCACGGTCGTCCCGCTGAGTCCAGATCAGAAACGCCATCCGGTGCATGATCACTGTCGGCTCCAAGCAACAATGCAGCGCTGGCCGTGTGTCCCCCACAGGTGGAGCTGTAGAATACCGCGCCTGGCCGACCGGCGGCGTCCTGCAAAATGAAGCCGGCCGTCTCGGCGATCCGGCTGCGCAGCTCGGGCCCGGGAACACCTTTGAACGTCTGGCAGTGAGTCAGATCGCAAAAGTCGTAATCGTGATGACGCCCCTTTTCTCGAGCTGCATAGGTACGAGCCACGATAGCCTGAGCCTTCTGGGCCTCGAGTGGACCGTCAGGCATCTCGGCCGACACCACGCCGGCCACGTAGTCTTCGCGAGGCAGGACCGCGACAATCACCAATTGATTCGCACGGGCAGTAACCATCACCGGGCCGGTGACGCTTCGCTCAAAGCCCGGCCCTGGGACGAGCCGCACAGAGCCTTCGGCAGGTACGAGCTGGACGGCGCCATGCGTTTTTACGTCGAGCACAGTCACAGTCGAGCCGGCTGCCTGGACGACGGCTTCTCGGGTTGAGCGGGGCGCATCGCCCGCGACCATCACGTAGAGGGGCCCTTGTACGCGTAGCTGTCGCAGCGCCAGCTTTTCAAACAGTCGAACCGAGATCTGGGCCTCGGACGCACGAGACGGCGCTTCGTGTCTCTTCTCGTGGCAAGCGGCCAACAGCAACGACGCCAGTGCCGCTGACAAGAAAACGGTGATCGCTCGGCGTGACGCCGCATTCGGCATAAGGCGCCGCTTGGCCCGAGCTTCGGGCCGAGGTACAAGCAAAGGACACTGTTTGCAAGGGGAACGCTTCATGAAAATTGCTGAGCTCGCACGCAAGAGCGTTCTCGCAGCGAGAATCGCAAGCCGGTCTTCAAATCGTCGAGAGAGTCTGTCGCTCAATCGTTTCCACCGAGGGAGGATCCCACCACGCCACAGCCACGACCAAACGCAACGGTCGTGACGTCGACGAGCTCGCAGTGCTGACCCGAGCGTCGGACGTTCAATGCCAGCCGCAACGAGCGTTGCGCAGAAGTGTCCTCTGGACATCTAGGGCCTGTCTTCAAATTCGCGCGATAGAAAGGCCGACAACGACTACGTCTACGACTACGTCGACGAACTGGATCCATGGATCGGCGCAAAAATAGCTTGCATGGCAGATCGGACTCTGATCGAAGCTATTCATGCATCGACATGAGCTGAGCGAGCAGGAATGGAAAAAGA
>Ga0182027_10011065_pt1 | contig 12783 bp, 8 predicted proteins | sample 712E1DmetaG_FD_121300 | JGI IMG/M metagenome (GOLD analysis project Ga0182027, IMG submission 121300) | Permafrost microbial communities from Stordalen Mire, Sweden - 712E1D metaG (Illumina Assembly) | ecosystem: Environmental > Terrestrial > Soil > Wetlands > Permafrost | place: Sweden...
GTTTGCAGGACTTCTCGAAGGGCGGTCCGGAGCCGATGACCCTCTCGGAGAAACAATTGTGCTCGGTTGGACGCAAATGGCAGTATCGTTTTATCCGGCAGAACGCCAAAAAGTTAATTCCGGTTAAACGCAGACGAAGAGGTTGGTGCAATGCATCGGGGGTGGTATTTGTGTGCCCACGTTGTGGGTACGCGAAATTAAAATAGCTACTCAAACCTCCTCCTGCATTCTTTGAACGCTTGACCGTGCGCATCCTGCCCGCCAGAGGGTTCGCGGACGCCTTCTTCCCCGTTCAGAAGTTTACGTCCGCGACCTTGGGAGCGAAGCGACTCGGCTGGATGTGGATTACTTCTTGGGGGTAGTTACGTGGCCACGCCCATCCCGCTCTTCGTTTCCTTTGAAGTGGGCACTATCGACACGCTTTGATGGCTCGGCTTTCTCGCCACGGTTTGGCTTTGGGCCCTTATAGCCGTTCTGTGGATGGAGACTGTTATTTACCTTGCCCCGGAATTCGGTAGGGCCATGAAACCATGGGCCAGCGCCAACGAAGGTGCCCTCAATAAACCATTCTGGACCGTAGTAGCCAGTGGGAGCACAGTCATAGGGAGCGGCGTCATAGTAACCGTAGGTACAGTCAGGGGCTACCCCGATGTTGACGCTGACTTGAGCCTCCGCTTTGGGGACGGTCGCCGTTAAGCAACATCCAGCAACAGCAGCTAAGATCAGAAATGTAAATCCGCGCATAAATTCACCTCGTTAGTCTATGTTTCCTCGAACAACCTCATCCTAGATCGATTCACAATGCCGCGTCTGTGCGTTATTGGTCACTTTAAGAGATTTAAAGGGGTTTAAAGGTGTTGGAGCTCTATCATCGCCCGGATAATGCGCTGTTCGTGCCGGGGACGGGCAACAGCCCGGCGTATTCACGATACTTCTTCGCCGCGCTCGGCCACCAGGCAATCGGATTTTCTCCTTTCGGCATGGACTACACGGGATACTCGAACACGCCGCTCGGAGCTCCGCGGATCGCTGAAGAAGGACTCGAACCTTTTGCACTGAATTACAAGCTGATCGGGCCGATGGACCGCGAGATTGCCCGGCTGAACTTTGCGGGGAAATTGCAAGCTGTTGTGGAAAAGAAGGGGAAGCCGTCGGAATCGCTGGAGTTTGGGCCATGGAAGGTTACGGTGTCGTACGGGCTGGGACAATTTGGTCCGGGCGAAAATCCGCCGGGCAATCCCGAACCTACGGGACGCGCCTTGATTGCACAGCTTGGAGTTGACGAATTCCTGGTGGCGGGATTCTTCTGCCGCGTTGACTTCCACATGGCGGATGCCACATCAGGGAAGCAGCGGCAGTTCCTGCGGGTGGAAGAAGGAACTTACGAAGACGGAAAATTTAAACCGGTGCGCATCTGGAACGGGGATCAGACGGACTGGGGACTGAACTTCACTTCCGCGCCGCAAGTGCTGCGCGTCTCGCTTGGTACCTACTAGGCTGGCGGGAGATCGTTCCGACATCGCAGAAATCAGGCGCGGAGCGGGATCCCACTCCTTGTTTAAGGCGTCCCTGGATCACTTCCGGCGCTAAAGATCTGGAACTCCCTGATATGTGCTTCCGCCGATGAGGCGAGGATGTTCAGGCGGATACGAAAAGCGGTTACGGGCGCGAAATTGTCAATGCGCTTGTGGCCAATCGCACCGCCTTCCACGAGGGATTTCCAGCGATTGGCGTCAGAAGACGATAGCCACGCAATGATAACCACTTCTTGAGAAGCGGGCTAACGCACGAACTGGTACGCCCGGCGATCTTTCCGAGAGAATTCCCCACGCCAAGCCAAGGCGGGAGAAAGAAACGGCGACGTGCGGGAGAGCCGGGGGAGTAGTATGGGTTGAGGCTTGCCGCGAAAGTGAGTGGCCTGGAGCAGGCTGGATAAACCGGGCCGCAGGAGGGCGCGATGAGAATCCTGATTGCGGTCGATGGGTCTGCCTCGTCGGATGCGGTGATCCAGGAAGCGGCGGCGCGACCGTGGCCGAAGGGGACGGAGATGTGCCTGGTGACGGCGGTGGACGCGTACTTTTTCACGCGGGCGCCGTTGCTGCTCGAAGAAGTGAAGCAGAGAACAAGCGAGGGGCTGGAAGAGAGCGCGCGGCCATTGAGAGAAGCGGGTTGGGCGGTAAGCACCAACGCGTTGGTCAGCAATCCACGGCACGGCCTTCCGAAAACTGCGAGCGAGTGGAAAGCCGACTTGATCATGCTGGGATCGCACGGGCGGGGGGCGTTCAGCCGGCTGCTGCTGGGGAGCACGGCGCAGGCGGTGATGCGCCACGCGACTTGTTCGGTGGAGATCGTAAGGGCGAAGGAGAAGAGCCACGCGGAGCGCGCGGGAATGCGCGTGCTGATTCCAAGCGATGGTTCGGAGTATGCGCAGATGGCGTTGCATGCGGTGGCCGAGCGTCCGTGGCCGGGAGGCTCGGAGTTCCTGATCATCTCTTGCCTGGAATTCCCGGTCCTTATCGGCGAGTATCCGTACTATGCGCCGGAACAATTGACGGAGCTGGCCAAAGCAAGCGAGTTGCACGCGACGGAGTCCGCCACGGGCGGAGCTGACCTGCTGAGCAAGGCGGGACTGCGAGTCTCGCGGCAAGTGACCGAAGCGAAGGACACGCCTTCGCGCGCGATCCTGGCGGCGACCGATTCGTGGGAGGCTGACCTGATTGTGATGGGATCCCACGGGCGGTGCGGATTTGACCGCATTGTGCTGGGCAGCGTGAGCGAATCGGTGGCCATGCACGCGCGGTGCTCGGTGGAAGTGGTCAGGAAGGCCTGACGCGCGTGAGCACAAAGACGCAACAGGCGCACCGGATTTGTATGGGCCAAAGGAGAATTGGCCCCGGGAGCGCGAGCAGGCGCTGAGATTTCCAGGAACTTCACGAACGGAAGAGACTAGAGGGCGGCTTCGTTGTGACGGGCTGCGGCAACTATGGGCTGCGGCAAGGCGCAATCCACGATCTGATTGATGGCGTAGATTGATTCCCTTTCGCAGGAACGGCAGCGCAGAACGAAGACCCGAGAGACGAGCAGGAACTGCGAATCATTCTCCTCGTGCTTACCCAGGTAAGCGTTATCCTTCTTGCTTACGATGCTGGGGATGCGCACGGGCTTTCCGCAGTGACGGCACAACACGCCGCGGAAATGTTGACTAACAGGTTCGGCGGACATCAGGACAACTCCTTGGACAGATTTCAGCGGAGGCTTCGGAAGCAGCAGGATACTGAATCACCGATGAATTTGTCTACCTGAAGATAAGGTTTCCACAGGGCGAAAGAATGTGACTGGAGTCACATGGAAAAATAATTCTAAGTGGCTTAGAACCAGGTACTTGTGAGCCATGCGGAGACCCTGAGTAGGGCTTGGGGCGGTAATCTCTCAGTGGAAAACTCCCGCCCCTTTTTTCTGCCCAGCCAATCATCTCTGGTCTGCACCACGGAAGTGGGAGTAGGTGTTGGCAGGGGTTGAAAGGGTAGGGCCGTTTGGAAACCAGGAGACATGGAGGAGTCGCCACAAAAAGAGACGAAAAGACCCTGCTGCGAGTTCGCCCTGGAAGCGCGGACGATCAACTGGCTCTGTCACAGACGAAGCGCCCGCCTCCCCGACCGGGTCGGGGTAGACGCCAGGCGGCCGCTACACGGGATTGGCCTTCGCGTGGATCTCGTTTGAGAATAGGAGAGAGTTGGTGGAGCCGATGGGATTCGAATCCACCACGGGTGAGGAAACAAAGGAGTTTTGCGGTGCAGCCTGGCCTTCAAAGGTATTGAAAGGAGAGAGAAGGAATTGTTAGTGCCCCCTTAATGCCCCCGAAAATTCCTGGGGTTAGAACGGGTGGTTGAGAGAGCAGACTCATCCGACGAACCTAAAGACATCCGTTATGGCATGTGTGTGCTGCGCAGCAATCCCCGCTTTGCAGTTGTCGCGCGGCAACGGCATTCATGGAGTGAACCCCTACCAACGCCGCGCATGCCATCAAACGATTCGCCAAGTACCGTAGGCAGGCCGATGGTTGCTTTACGGAACGGAGCCTGCAGGAGTACCTCGTACTGGCAAACGTGTTCGAACCTGCGAGTTCAACAACGTCAACATTCTCAAATTCCTGCTTTCGAGGGAGACGACATCGGAAGGGCTACTTAGGTTGGCGTGGCGCCGGGCGAAGACGTCGAGAGAAGTGCGGGTGAACCATGACTCTAAGCTGGATTCCCCGTCCTGCTAAAACGGCTATCGCCAGTTTGGGTCTTTGCAATTATTCTCCTCCTTAAAGACGGCCTCGGTCCTCTCTTTGCCCCAGATCTTCTTGCCAGCGCGTCTGGGATTTACAGTGAAGGCTATGTTTCGTTCATAAAAATATCTATCAATCGTCATAGTGCATTCGTCAACCGACTGATAATCACTATTGTGGAGGATTGCTTTAGACATCCCGCTAAATACCGATTCAATTACATTCAGGAATTGGGCCCCTGTCGGCAAAGGCACAAGCTCGACTAAGGGAGTCATATTGTTGCTGCGATATTTCTCGCTGTTCACTTCTTCAACCTTCTCGTAGAGTGCCTTTGAGGCATGCCAAGAAGCTGTGTCCCATGAAAAGTATATCTTCCGTTCGCACTTGTACTTTTGTATCAGGATTGTCAGCAGCTTGATCATTTCGCGTGTGTTCTTCTGGGATGAATAAAAGTGAGTGACCTGATTCGTGGAAAGCTCAAGCGCTGCGGTGCATATAAGGCTACCTTTGCTCTTCTGTCTTTGCGGTATTGTCCGTATTTCATCGCCAGGCACGAGAGCGACGCCTCCGCGGACCCTTACCGAGAAGGGACCAAACTCGTCAATTGAGAAAAATTTCTCGTTGGGCGTAAGCTCGGAAAGTATTTGTGTAATTTTACTTAGTTTCTCCCGATATTCTGGGTCACTGCTGGTGAGCACTTTCTTGGCCTTCTTAAATTTGTATCCCGCAGCTTGGAAGTATTCGGATATCGAACTTTTGGATATGGACGCTCCATAAAGTCTCTCGTAAACTGTGGCCAACGCACTCAAGCTCCATGATGCTCGGTTTATATCGTGAAGACGCGGGGATTCGTGTATCAGCTTTATGAGCCTGCCCTTCTTCGCTTTGAGATCGTCGATTGATTTCGTGGACTGGGCTTTCGTCCGGGGCAGGGACAGCTGATCAAAGCCTCCAGCCGCATATATCTCGCACCATTTCTTGATCGTCTGAGGTGATCTTTCAATCTTGCGGCTGATACTGGCAACATTGTCACCATTGCTGATCGCCAGAATGGCCACGGCTCGCTCCCACAATTGTCGATTATTAGATAATTTCCACTTTCTGAAACTTTGCAAATCGTTGTGGTTGACCACAATTGAGAGCCGGGTATTGAGTGCAGCTCTTTTGAGATGGCGTTCTTTACACCACAGGCTGTATCGGTTGACAAACTGAGAATATTTGTATGGCGTCGGTGCAGTAGCTGCGTATTCGCTCCAAACATCAATCAAAGATAACGGCTCAGCTTTCAATCTCGTGTGAATGCTCTCGAGTTGTATGGCCAGCGCATTATATCTGTCTGACCGTGTGAGTTCCGTGCGTGGACTCGATCTCTGCAGTAGGGCTACCAAGAGCTCTGCGTTGCTTAGCCGTTCAATGTCATTGCCCGTGAGCGCGGAGCGTTCGAAGGCCACGATATATTTGCGTGCGGTCCCCCGAGAAATCCTAAGGCAGTCGGCGAGTTGGCTTTTATTAACTACGGTGGAAGTCCACAGAACAATTAATCTTCGTACCTTGTTCGCGGATATCAAGTGTTGGGACATGTTTCAACCAAGGCCACAATACGTTGATAAACTGTAGCTTAGTTTCCAAACGTTGTCAGGATGGCCGCCGCTCTGTTCTCTAAATTACCTACTCGTATTGGGTTGGATTCGAACCCGTAAGCTCCATTCATAAGACGTAAGTTGCTGATCTATCAAGACGGCAGAAACGTCAGAATGGGCAGAATCCCCGCACGGCGCATTGAGGTACACGCCGGGTACATAGCGCGAAACATCCTCTACCGCCTGTTTGCCTGTGCATCGGTCCTGTTGCGCTGTGCTCAAAGTGCTACAACTTTCTTATCAGCAAACATCTGGTACGCGGGAAGAGAAGAGTCCCGGCAGATTCCTCGGTTCGATTTAACTTCGCACCTTGTTCTTCTCAACGTAGCTGTCGAGGTCCGCCCTATCCAGCAGGAATCGTTTCCCGATCTGAATATGTGGAATCGCCCTCTTCCAAATCAGGTTCCGTATGGACCAAACGGAGCACGATAAATAAGCAGCAGCACTTGGGATCGTTAGCAGCCGCGGGCTGCTAGCGACAACGGGCTGCTGTGCAAACTCGGCATCTGGTTTGAGTAAGCGTCTTTTAACTGGCATGGTTCCGGAGCATATAACACGCGAAGGGCGACCCGCTACAGATTGGGAACCTAGCAGAACCTAGCGAACGATGCCTCTTGTTGGAACAATGGTGGGTACCAAAGACCCCTCTTGGAATAAACGAATAAACGCCGCAACTTATTGCAGTTAACGAAGAAGCAGCGAAGCAATTGAAAAGATAGTGGACGAGATGGAATTCGAATCCACCACGTGCGAGAAAACAAAGGAGTTTTGCGGTGCAGCCTAGCCTTCTAGCCTCTCTAGGGTATTGAAAGGAAAGGGAGGGTACTCTTAGCTGCCCCTTGATGCCCTCGAAAATTCCTGAGGCTAGCGCAGGGAGGGTTGAGAGAGCAGACCCGTCCGGCGAACCGTAACGACATCCGTTATGGAATGTGTGTGCTGCGCAGTAATTCCGGCTTTGCAGTTGTCGCGGTGTTGGCCCTTGCGCTCGGCATCGGCGTCAACACCGCTATAGTTCAGCCTCGGGGATGTCAAATTCCTGCGGAGAGCCGAAAAAGAGCTAAACTGCAATCATGGGGTGTTGATTTCTGACCGGCATTTCGACGCTTTCCTCAAGTGCAGGACGAAGGCTCACTTCACCTTCACTTCTGCGAGGACTGGTGAACCTTCGCATCCAATCGGTGCCTGGCAAGGGCACATCGCTGAAAGCTATCAGAAAGACTGCCGAGACTACCTCCGATCAGTCTCTGGGGCCGATTGCTTCGTTGGCACCCCGCGCCCGGAAGATCTAAGAAGCGCCAAGTACCCGCTCATCCTTCAACCGCTAATAACCGCAGAGGATGCCGAATCCCACGTTCATGCTCTCGAACGGCGGGAAGTACCGACCCAGAAGGGGCACAGCGCCTACATGCCGATCCGGTTCGTCCCATTTGAGAAGATCTCAAAGCATTACAAGCTCATGCTGGCATTTGACGCCCTCGTCCTCTGGAAGGCTTCCGGTCAGATGCCAACCAAGGGAACGATCATTCACGGACTGCAACATACAATCCTTGGTCTCAGGCTTGATACCTTGATTCACGAAGTGCAGTTACTCGTGGGGAAGCTCCGCGCATTGCTCAGCGAGAGCATCCCACCAGATCCCGTCCTGATTAAGCACTGCTCGGAGTGCGAGTTCGAAACATATTGCAGGAAGAGAGTGGCCGAGAAGGATGACCTTAGCCTCTTGGATAGCCTCAGCGTCACAGAACGAGCGAAACTGAACGCGAAGGGCATATTTACCGTCACTCAACTTGCTTACACTTTTCGCCCGCGCCGCCGCCCCAAACGTCTGGCATCACGCAAAGAGAAGTATCACCATGCTCTCAAGGCTCTCGCAATTCGAGACCACAAGATTCACATAGTCGGGAAGCCCGAGTTAGCAATCAAGGGAACACCAGTTTATCTTGATGTCGAAGGAATGCCGGATCGTGATTTCTATTATCTCATAGGCCTCCGAATACCCGCGGGGCCTCTCCAATACAGCTTCTGGGCGGATGATGTTAGCGATGAGGAAGGAATCTGGCGCTCCCTGCTTAGTGTGCTAGAGCGCATCGACAATCCTGTCTTGATTCACTATGGAGCCTATGAAACAACCTTTCTCAAGCGACTTGCGCGCCGATATTCCGACTCGACTCCCGAATCCTCCTACATCGCCACACTCATTACCCGCGCGATGAATCTCTTGGGGATCACCTATTCGCAGATCTATTTTCCAACATATTCCAATCGCCTCAAAGAAGTCGCGCGATACCTTGGGTTCCAGTGGTCGCACCCGGTTGCGTCGGGGCTCCAGTCCCTCGTCTGGCGACAACAATGGGAGGAAACGCGGGATACCTCCATCAAGCAGGTATTGATCACGTACAATCGAGAGGACTGTGAAGCTTTGGAAGTCGTTACCCGGGCCGTTGAACGGGTCGCGGTCTTTGCAGAAGGCCGTTGCTCCGTGAGCGGTGACGCGAATGAGGTCTGCGTACACTCAGAAGACGTCCAGAACGTTTCGAAGTGGCGCAAGTTCACCAGTTCTCTTCCGGTCCTGGAGGAGATTAATGAGGCAGCGCACTGGGATTATCAACGCGACAGAGTCTACGTAAGAAACAGCGACTGGCGCAGAAGATCCAATGCCTCGCGCACTGTGCCTCGCACTGTCCGGCCCCGCATCAACGGAGTAGTTCTCTGTTCCACTCCTCCTCGGTGCCCCCAGTGTGGCAGTAAGAAACTAAAAGCAGGACCGGAAAAGTCGAAGATCGTGTATGACCTTCACATCGGAAAGACAAGCGTCAAAAGATGGATCGTCAAATATCGCTTCCACTACTATGACTGCCTTCGCTGCGGCGCGGAACTTTCTTCTCCGGAGCGGACGTGGCGTCGCGGGAAGTACGGGTGGAATCTGATCGCGTTCCTGATTTACGAAATTGTGGAACTATGCGTCCCACAGCGTGTGACAACGCGTCATGTGAACCGTCTGTTTGGTCTCACTTTGCCCCGCAGTTCGGTGGGTCATCAGAAGAGCGCGGCGGCAAGACTGTACGAAGAGACGCGGCAGACGCTGCTCCGGAGGATCGTTGAGGGAACGCTAGTTCACGCTGACGAGACTCCGATAGTAACGCAGGGCAAACGAGGTTACGTGTGGGTGTTCTGCAATTTTGACGACGTCGTCGACTTTTACAGCGAGAGCCGCGAGGCGGAGACAATGCAGACGCTCTTGAAGGGGTTCAAAGGAGTCTTGGTCTCTGACTTCTATCCTGCATACGACTCGATGGACTGCCCGCAGCAAAAGTGCTTGATTCATCTCATGCGCGATCTGAACGATGACATGTTGAAGAATCCGTACGACGATGAGCTGCGGCAGATAGTGCAGCAGTTCGGCGACTTGCTCAAGCAGATTGTGGATACCATTGATCGCCATGGTCTGAAGAAATACTTCCTCAATAAGCATCTTTGTGACGTGGAGCGGTTTTACAAGTGGCTTTTCAATCGGCAGTGGCAAAGCGAAGTGGCCGCGAAGTGCAAGCAGCGCTTTGAGAAGAATCGGGAGAAGCTCTTCACTTTCCTTGGCTATGATGGCGTGCCGTGGAACAACAATAATGCGGAACATGCGATGAAGGCATTTGCCGCGCTTCGGGACGTTATTGAAGGGACAACAACGGCCTCCGCGGTTGACGAGTATCTCGTTCTTCTAAGTGTTTCTGAGACGTGCAGATACAAAGATCTTGATGTGTTGGAGTTCTTTCTTTCCAGGGAAAAGGATATCGATGCCTTTCTAGGAAGCCGCGCGCGTACCAGAGCGCAGCCCGATCGGTCCAATCAGAAGCCAACACAAGACCGCATTGTACAAACGGCACTTGAGATATTGGCTACTCGTCCTGCTGGCATCGGATTCGCGTCGCTTGTTGAAAGACTTCGCGGGCTGCTGCCACACGAGTCAGAAAACACCATCAGGATTTATACTGAGAAATTGCCCGCCTGGCGACCGCAGGAGGTATACAAGCCAGCGAGAGGGATCTTTCGACTCGCTCGGTTTCGTGAAACCGAAGCTACTGATGTTGAAACGAACAGGACTGCTACATAGCAGATGGTGATGAGGTTCGCGAAAACTGCCAATAAACCGCTAATGAATATCCGTGCGCCTCATGCAAGAATTTCCTCGAACAACTTAGCGATGTCTCGCGGCGGCAAAAGGCGGCAATAAGCCTCAAGGGTGGCACCAAGGGGTTCGGCCTCTTAAGCCATTTTGAGCTAGGCGCCCCAAAGGCCCGTGCGGCTCTCCAGGTATTCATGCGGAGGCTTTGCAATCTCGGCTGACGCGCCATGCCAAGTCGGCTGTCGGGAGCTGGGATTCGCAAAATGCTGACGACTCTTCCGGCTTCTTCTTTCGAATGACTTCGGTTTTCGGCGACCTATGTTTTTTCTCGTCTTCATTGGACTGATCCTGTTAGTTTGCGTGGAACGAGAGTACAGTTGAGCCTTTCAAACCGACCGAAAAATAATTGTTGGAAAATCGCAGATCCGATGGTTGAATCAACATGCCCATCACTTCCCATCTCTTCGAAGCGTACCTCAAGTGTCAAACCAAATGCTTTCTTCGGTCACTCGGCAAAACGGCAAACGGAAATGGCTATGCGGACTGGGTTCAGGCCCAACAAGCTTCTTATCGTAGCGAGGAGATTAAACGCCTCACACAAGAAACTGCACAGAATGAATGTGTTACCAATCCGATCGATAGGGAAGATGTACAGTCCGAGAAATGGAGGTTCGCTGTAGAGATCGCAGCACGGGCACAGAATCTGGAATCGACCATTCATGCTGTGGAGCAGCTGACGTCGGAGGGGCGAGACAAGTTGGGGCTGTTCATCCCCATTCGATTCATCTTCACGAACAAACTGCACAAAGACGCCAAGCTGCTGCTAGCATTCGATGCGTTCGTCTTATCCAATATGCTGGGCTGCGAGGTCGGCCTGGGCAAGATTATCCACGGAGACGACCGCGCTACAGTCAGAGTCAACACCGGCGCTATGCTCAGCGAGGTGCGGAAATTGACTGAGAAGGTCGGCGTTCTCCTATCCAGCAATTCGCCTCCGGAATTGATTCTCAACCGACATTGTCCCGAGTGCGAGTTTCAAAACCAATGCCGACAGAAGGCGGTTGAGAAAGACGAGCTCAGCCTGCTCTCAGGCATCACAGACACCGAACGCCAGAGCCATCGCAGCAAGGGGATATTCACCGTCACGCAGCTTTCCTACACTTTCAGGCCCCGCAGAGCGCCCAAGAGAGCAAAGAATCCTGCGACGCCGCACCACTTTGCGTTGCAGGCGCTCGCCATTCGGGAGAACACTGTTTATATCCACGGAACTCCTCGTTTTCCTAAGTCAGAGACTCAAATATATCTGGATATCGAATGACTGCCTGACAACGAGTCTTAGTACCTCATCGGCGCTTTGGTTGTCTCCGAGGGAAGAGAGATCTTCCACTCGTTTTGGGCAGATGACGAATCACAAGAGCCGGACATATTCTCCCAGTTTGTCGAAGCGGTCTGCCAGTGGGCTGATTTTCGAATCCTGCATTATGGGAGATATGAAACAGTCGCCTTGAACCGGATGAAGACGCGGTTGCCAGAGTCCCTCCACGCGAAGATCGATGCGATTCTCGAGCGAGCAACAAATGTGCTATCGCTCATACATCCTCACGTCTATTTTCCGATCTACTCCAATGGCCTTAAAGATATTGGCCGCTTTCTTGGGTTTGAGTGGACTCATGAAAACGCCACAGGGCTGCAAGCCATAGTTTGGCGGAAGAATTGGAACAAGACTAACGCCCCCGATATCAAAGCTCAACTGCTTCAATACAACCACGACGATTGCCGTGCATTGAAACACGTCGTTGAGTCTATCGGCGGTTTGATCTCGTCGGACGCGCCAACGCCGCTTGGTCATGCGCGAGGTGCAGCAATCAATACAGCGGATTTGAGAACATCGAGTCGCAGGTCTCACAGATTCCGGAAAATCGAGTGGGCACTGCCCGGCCTTGATGTTGTCAATCGATCCGCATACTTCGACTACCAGCGTCATAAAATTTTCGCCCTAGCAAGCAAAGCAGCCAAGAGAGTTCTTACGAAAGCAACGCCGAGGCGGTCGCGTATAAAGCCCAATAAAGTTCTTCAAATCGAGGCTAAGAAGTGCGTTTCGTGCGGGAGCAGGAAGATTTCTCAGTTGCGTCCAGTCAAGAGAAGGGTGATCGATCTGAAGTTTTTCAGCGGTGGTGTAAAGAAATGGATCACAGTTTATCTCTCGTGGAACTACAAGTGCATGAAGTGCGGCGATCTCTTTGTTCCAGAGGGTGTTCCCTCCGGATGGGCACCAAAGTACGGACAGGGACTTGCGACCTGGTGTGTATATAACAACTTGGTCTGCGGACAGAATATGCTTAGGGTCCGGCGGGCATTAAACGACATCTTTGATCTTGACGTCCCACAACCCACAATTTTCCGCTTTAAGTCATCGTTGCGTGAAACGCTTCAACCGATCTACGGCAGAATCCTTGCCCATCTGTTAAAAGGATCGCTCCTTCATATTGACGAGACTGAGGTGAAGTTGAGAGGTTGCAAGGGCTATGTTTGGGTGTTTGCAAGTATGGACGCAGTTTATTTTGAGTATCGAGATTCCCGGAAGGCTCAATTCCTTGGACCGCTTCTCGAGGAATTTCAGGGCGTGCTTATTTCGTATTCGTCCGGTGAACCCATCTTTCCCCGTTAAGCACCTGGAGTGATACTCCGCTCGAGATGGAGCCGTGTGCTTCGAGCACAGGTGCAAGGAAGCGGGGGTGTCGCATGATCAAGAA
>Ga0182027_10011066_pt1 | contig 12781 bp, 11 predicted proteins | sample 712E1DmetaG_FD_121300 | JGI IMG/M metagenome (GOLD analysis project Ga0182027, IMG submission 121300) | Permafrost microbial communities from Stordalen Mire, Sweden - 712E1D metaG (Illumina Assembly) | ecosystem: Environmental > Terrestrial > Soil > Wetlands > Permafrost | place: Sweden...
AATGCCTGTTGGGAGTGCGGGCCGCGGGTTTGGCTGGTGGGGGCCGATGGAGAGGCGATTGCCGCAGCCGACGCCGTGGCCGCATCGATCGATCGGCTGGTGGCTGGCCAGATCGTGGCCATCAAAGGGATCGGCGGCTTTCACCTGAGCGTGGATGCAACCAATGACGCGGCGGTGATGCGGCTGAGAGAGCGCAAGCGCCGCTATGGAAAGCCGCTGGCGGTCATGGTTCGGGATGTGGAGGCGGCGCGGGAGATTTGCGCGCTGACGGAAGCCGAAGAAGCGCTGCTCCAGACGGCGGCCCGGCCGATTGTGCTGGCGCGGCGGCGAGAGGGTGGCGAGATTGCGGAGAGTGTTGCGCCGGGAATCCCGTGGCTGGGAGTCTACTTGCCCTATGCTCCGTTGCAGCATCTGCTCTTTGCCGATCACCATTCGACCAAGACAGGCGTTCGGGCGCTGGTGATGACCTCCGCCAACCTGAGCGAGGAGCCGATCGCCATCGACAACGACGAGGCGCGGCTGCGGCTGGGCGCGATCGCGGATGCCTTCCTGATGCACGACCGCGAAATTCTCCAGCACTGCGACGACTCGGTGATGGCGGTGGTGGACAGCGCGCCGCAGTTGATCCGGAGGGCAAGGGGTTTTGTGCCGCTCGGGGTGGAGTTGCCGCTGGACTCGCCGCCGCTGCTGGCCGTCGGCGGGCACCTGAAGAACGTCTTTGCCCTGGCGAGTGGGCGGCGCATCTATCAGAGCCAGCATCTGGGCGATCTGGAGAATCTGACGGGCCTGGAGTTTTTCCGCGAATCACTCGACCACCTGATGCGCACCTTCGAGATTGAACCTCGGACGGTAGTCCACGATCTGCATCCGGGCTACCTGTCGACGGAGTGGGCCAAAGAGTGGGCGCGGGAGCGTGGACTGGGGCTGATCACTGTACAGCATCATCATGCGCATGTGGCCGGGTGCATGGCCGAGCATGGGCTCGGGGGGCCGGTCATCGGGCTTTCGCTGGACGGCACGGGCTACGGGACAGATAGCCGCATCTGGGGCGGGGAGGTGCTGATCTGCCGCATGGAGAGCTTTGAGCGATTCGCGCATCTGGAGTACGTGCCGATGCCCGGCGGCGAGTCGGCGATTCGGGAACCGTGGCGAATGGCGCTGGGGCATTTGAATACGGCGGGCTTTGATGTTTGCTCAAGCGAGATGTTGAGCCTTCTGGGCGTATCGGAACAGGAGACGCGGGTACTGTGCCGGATGATGGAGCGCGGAGTGAATGCCCCGCTGACTTCGAGCCTTGGAAGGCTCTTCGATGCGGCCGCCGCGGTGGTGCTGAGGCGGCGTCCGCCGCGGCGGATGGACTACGAGGCGCAGGCGGCCATCGAACTGGAGGGGTTGGCTGTGGATGAGACAGATGGGCCGGGCTACTCAATGCAGATGCTGGGCGGGGATTGGGCAACTCGTGAGCCAGTGAGAATATCTGCTACGCCCCTATGGCGCGAAGTGATTGAAGATTTACGTGCCGGTGTGAGCAAGGCGCAGATTGCGGGGCGGTTTCATGCCGGAGTAGCAACCGGATTTGTGAGGGCGGCGGTGATGGCACGGGCAGCTACTGGCTTAAAACAAGTAGCGCTGACCGGCGGGTGCATGCACAACCGGCGGCTGGCGCGGCTGCTGCGCGTGGGGCTGGAGAGGGAAGGGTTTGCCGTGTTTCAGCACGTCCATGTCAGCCCTGGAGATGGCGGGTTGAGTTATGGGCAGGTTGCTGTGGCGGCGGCGATGCTGAGAACTGCGAAGTTAGCCGGAGATGCGCACTAACTCCTGGGCTTCCTCGCGGGGGCCGAGGATGGACATGCGCGGGATGCGTCCGCGAACCATCGCCACCTCGTCGCAGCGGTGAAGGCGCGGGCAGCTTTGGCAGTCCTTGAAGATCTTGTCGGGAAGCTCGGACTTGTCTTCGACGATCCGGAAGCCGTATTTAAAAAAGAAATCAGGAACGCGAGTGAAGAGACAGACGGACTGGATGCCGTGTGCCTCGGCCTCTTCAATCAACCCGCCTAGAATACGCCCACCCGCGCCCTGGCCCTTGGCCTCCGGTTTGACCACGATGGAGCGCACCTCGCAGAGATGCGGACCGTAAAAGTGGAGCGCGCCGCAGCCCAGAAAGACTCCGCCATCGGATTCGGCAACCGTAAAGTCGCGGATGTTCTCGCATATCTCAGCAAATGGACGCTTGAGCAGCGTGCCGTCACCGGAGAGCGAGTTCACCAGGTCGTAAACGTTGGAGGCGTCCTGGAGCAGGGCTTTACGCACCAGCATGAGCGGCCTCCGCGGTGAGTGCGGCGATACGGGTGGATGCATCTGCCAGTGCCTGATGCACGCGCGCGCGCGCTGTTCCGCCAATGACATCATGGCAGTCGAGCGTGGCGGTGAGCGTGATGGCCGCGAAAAAGTCCTGCTCGAATTCGGGACCGAAGGCGCGCAGCTCATCGAGAGTAAGATCGCCCAGCTCGACACCCTTCTCGATGGCCAGGCGGACGGCGTTGCCGATCTTCTCGTGCGCGGTGCGGAAGGGAACGCCCTTATGGACGAGATAGGTTGCCGCAGCCATGGCGTTCAGGCAGCCGGACTCCGCCGCATCGCTCATGCGATCAAGGCGGAAGCGAAGCGCGCTCGTAAAACCCGGTAATAGGTTCAACATGCCCATGATGGTATCGGCCACGGCAAAAACCGGCTCCTGTGTCTCTTGCAAGTCTTTATTGTAGGCGAGAGGAAGTCCTTTCAACAGAGTTGCGAGCGTGGTAGCCGCGCCCAGCAGCCGCGCGCTCTTGCCGCGAAGCAGCTCTGTGAGGTCGGGATTCTTTTTTTGCGGCATGGCGCTCGATCCGGTCGAATAGGACTCGGCCAGGTCGATAAAGCCGAACTCCGCGGTCGCAAAGAGCGTAATCTCCTCGGCGAAGCGGGAGATGTGAATTCCCAACGTGGCCGCTGATTGCGCAAACTCCAACGCAAAGTCGCGGTCGCTGGTGGCGTCGATGGAGTTGGCTGTGGGCGCGGTGAAGCCAAGTTCACGCGCGGCGATTGTGCGGTCGAGCTTAAGTGTTGCGCCGGCAACCGCGCCCGATCCGAGCGGGCAATAGTTGAGGCGCACGGAGCAATCGTGCAATCGTCCGGCGTCGCGGAGAATCATCTCTACATAGGCCAATAGCCAGTGTGCAACGAGCACGGGTTCTGCGCGTTGCAGGTGAGTGTAACTGGGCATAACGGCATCGCCGGCGTTGCGCGCCTGCTCGAGCAGAGCCTCAGCCCATTTGGCGAGAGCTTTGATTATCTCGTCGATCTGCTCGCGTACAAAGAGGCGCAGGTCGGTGGCGATCTGCTCATTGCGGCTGCGGCCCGTGTGAAGCTTGAGCCCCAGCGCGCCGATGCGCTCCACCAGAGACAATTCGACGAAGTGATGAATGTCTTCGGCTGTCGGATGATCGCGCACCAATGCCTTGCCCGCATCGGATGCGTGCTTTGCGGCAATTGCATCCAGCGCTGCGTGGAACTCCGCCAATTCATCCTTGGTGAGGATGCCGGCGGCTGCAAGGGCAGAGGCGTGCGCCTTGCTGGCAGCAATCTCCTGAGGCAGCAGCCGCCAGTCGAAGGAAAGAGACCGCTGCCAGGACTCGAATTGCGCGTCCAACGGCTCGCGGAAGCGGCCGGACCACATCTTCCCGGATTGTTGTTCGTTGGACATTGCTTTAAGCGTACCTCATGCTATTCCTTGTCCTTACCACTGGTGAGCTTAGGCATTTCGCCGCCTTTGCTGAGGGTGAGGAGGCCGGCTGCAGCGTAGGTAAGCAGCTTATCCCGGGTGTCGGTGATATCGAGATTGCGCATGGTGAGTTGGCCGATGCGGTCTTGCGGCGAGAAGGTGGATTCGGTCTTCTCCATGCTGAGGCGCTCGGGATGAAAGGTGAGGTTAGGCGACTCGGTATTGAGAATGGAGTAATCGTTGCCGCGGCGCAGCTCAAGTGTGACCTCGCCGGTGATTGGTTTAGCGACCCAGCGCTGAGCGGATTCACGGAGCATGATGGCCTGGGAGTCGAACCAGCGGCCCTGGTAGAGCAAGCGGCCGAGCTTGCGGCCATTGTCGCGGTACTGGGCAATAGTGTCCTCGTTGTGAATGCCGGTGATGAGGCGTTCATAGGCGATGAAGAGCAAGGCAAGGCCAGGCGCCTCGTAGATGCCGCGGCTCTTGGCCTCGATAATGCGGTTTTCAATCTGGTCGCTCATGCCCAGGCCGTGGCGGCCGCCGATGCGATTGGCTTCGAGAAGAAGTTCGACGGGGTCTTCGAATTGGCGGCCATTGAGGGCGACGGGAAAGCCCTCTTCAAAGCGGATGGCGACCTGTTCGCGCTGGATTTTGACATCGTCGCGCCAAAAGGCCACGCCCATGATGGGAGCGACGATCTTGACAGAGGAAGAGAGATGCTCCAGATCCTTTGCTTCGTGGGTTGCGCCGAGGAGGTTGGAGTCGGTGGAGTAAGCCTTTTCGGCGGCCATCTTGTAGGTGAAGCCGGAGCGTTGCATGTACGCGGACATCTCGGCCCGGCCGCCGAGCTCGTCGATGAAAGCCTGGTCGAGCCATGGTTTGTATATCTTGAGGCCGGGATTGACGAGCAGCCCGTAGCGGTAAAAGCGCTCGATGTCGTTGCCTTTGTAGGTGGAGCCGTCGCCCCAGATGTGAACTTCGTCCTCCTTCATGCTGGCGACAAGCATTGTGCCGGTGACGGCGCGGCCAATGGGAGTTGTATTGAAGTAGGGAAGGCCGGCGGTCAAGATGTGGAAGGCGCCGGCCTGGAGCGCGGCGATGCCTTCGCGAACCAGAGGGCCGCGGCATTCGATGAGACGGGCCTTTGCGGCGCCGTATTCGAGGGCCTTGCGCGGAATTTCGTCGTAGTCGGTTTCGTCAGGCTGGCCCAGGTTGGCCGTGTAGGCGTAGGGGATTGCCCCCTTCTGCTTCATCCAGTGCAGGGCGGCGGAGGTGTCGAGCCCCCCAGAGAAGGCGATGCCAACCTTATGGCCTACGGGCAGCGATTCGAGAATTACAGACATTTTTTGAAACCTCTGATCAGGTCTTAGTTTTGAAAGGGCACGACTTCAGTCGTGCCGAAAACGCCTCAAAAAGAACCGGGCTTTAGCCCCTGAGGGAATTTGAATCATCAAAAGCAGAAAATCAAATCTGCCGCTTAAGCTCATCAATCATTCTGGTATGACGCTTAATTTCATCCTGCTCGTGTTTGATTTGTTGATCGTAATTCCTTACCCTCTCACTCTTTTCGCGCTCAAGGCTCGAAATTCTTGTCTGGTGATTTTGGATTGTGCGGTTAATTTCTTGGATTTTTCTTGCAGCTTCAGCGGATTTCTTTGGATCAACCACGATTTTCTCCACCTTTCATTGTTATTTAAATTCTTAACCTCCGTAACTACTCCTTGTCGATGGTATGCTCAGGATCAATCGGATCGAGTTTGAGGAGATCCCATGCATCTATGTACTTGTTGAACCAATCTGCCCCGTAAGGAAAGTCTGCTGCATGGAGCGACTTTGCAAAATCTGGAAGCAGTCGGCGCATCGGGTTATCCTTGTGCTTCTGTCCTTTCTTCCCTGGAGTATCCAGCCATTTTTGATGGGCAGCAGCAATAGATGTTGCGACTTCGGCGCTTGGCATTAAGGCGACAAGGGGGCGCTTTTCGTTGGACTCCTGAAGATCAACAAAGCAATAAAAAAGCCGTTCACCAATTATCTTCTCGTGCTTTATATCCAAGTGCCAACCACCATCAGCCCCAACTCCACGTCGGGTTTTAACTTGTATAAAGTATTGTTGTGTCCATTTGCTGTCTGTCACCACAATGTCAGCATATGAAACCCCTGCTGGCGCAAAAGCAGCTATGTAGCTCCGCCGTAATAGTTCGCAAAGAACGTAGTGTTCTCCTGCAGCGCCGATGAGACTTGTTTGAGAAGCCATTTTTTCTCCCTCCTTAAATTGGGTATTCTTGAAACTCACGGCTAAAAGATCACGCATTTCCCAAGCCACCCAGCAGCAGTAGCAGCAGCGCCTTCTGCGCGTGCAGGCGGTTTTCGGCCTGGTCGAAGGCGATGGACTGCGGGCCGTCGAGCACAGCATCGGTGACTTCCGCATTACGGCGAGCTGGCAGGCAGTGCATGAAGACAGCATGAGGCGCGGCCTTGGCCATCAGTGCTTCGTTTACCTGGAAGGGCCTGAAGATGGGCTCGCGCTTGGTGGATTCGTGCTCGAATCCCATGCTCACGCACACGTCTGTGTAAACCGCGTCGGCTCCTTCGACGGCGGCCTGCGGGTCCTGAAGCAGATTGATCTGGCTGCCGTTCGCCTCCGCGATCTCGCGAGCCTTCGTGACAATCTCAATGTCCGGCGAATATCCGCGTGGCGTTGCGATGGTTACGTTCGCGCCCAGTTGCGCACCGGTCAGCATCAGCGAGTGGCAGACGTTGTTGCCGTCGCCGACAAAGGTGAAGTTGAGACCGGCGGCGGTGCCAAAGTGCTCTTCGAGGGTCATGAAGTCGGCCAGCGCCTGGCAGGGATGCTCGAAGTCAGAGAGCGCATTGATAACCGGCACGCGCGCGTTGGCGGCCATCTCAGTGATGGTGTCGTGCGCGTAGGTGCGCAGCACGATGACATCTACCCAGCGCTCTACATTGCGCGCCACGTCAGCGATAGACTCGCGCTCGCCCAGCGGCGAGTTGGTCTGATCGACGAAGATCGCGTTGCCGCCCATGGTGTTGATGCCTGTCTCGAAGCTGAGGCGCGTGCGCAGGCTGGCCTTCTCGAACATCAGCACCATCTGCCTGGCGTCGAGGGCATGGCGATACTCGCGCGGATTGCACTTCACGTCGTGGCCCAGCTTGAGAATGGCGCGTACCTCGCCGCTCGACAGATCGGCGATGGAACACATATCCTCGCCGGCCAGCCGTGCGGCAGCGGCCAGAATATCCGGGTCCTTTTGCACGGGAACCGCAGTTACCGGGCGTTCAAGGGTTGTCTTGCTAACCATTTATGTGTCCTCCGGCGGGTTGTGCTGCGGTTTGAACCGTGCTAACAGCACTCGCATGTTCAGTGAAGATTTCGTCCAAAGCACGGATGGCGGTGTCTACATGCTCGCGCTCCAGAATGTAGGGCGGCAGAAAGCGCAATACCGTATCGCTGGTGCAGTTGATGAGAATATGGCGCTTGAGCATCTCGGCTACGGTGAGCTTGGCCAGGTCGGCAAAATCGAGCTCAGCGGCGACCATCAGCCCCTTGCCGCGTACATCGATGATCGCATCGTGACGTTTTGCCAGCGCGCGCAGTTGCTCCTGGAAGTAGTCGCCGACCTCGGTTACATGGTCCAGCAGATTCTCATTCTCCATGTGATCGATGACTGCGATGGCCACAGCGCATGCCAGGGGACCTCCGCCAAAGGTGGTGCCGTGCATACCGGGGTGGAAGGAGCGCGAGACCTCTTCGGTGCAGAGAACCGCGCCCATGGGAATGCCTCCGGCTAACGGCTTGGCCAGCGTGGTGATGTCGGGCTTCCACCCCACGGACGTAGACCTGTCCGTGGGGGCCCCGGGCTGAATGCCGTAGTGCTGGTAGGCGCACCACTTGCCGGTGCGGCCCATGCCACATTGAATCTCATCAGCGATCAACAACGCGCCAGTCGAGCTGGTCAACACGCGGGCCTCGGCCAGGAACTCCTGCGTCATCGGGCGCACGCCGCCCTCACCCTGGACGGCCTCGACGAGAATCGCGCAGATCTCGTTTGAGAACTTGGCGCGCAGATCGGCAACATTGTTGAATTCGACGAACTCCACGCCGGGCACGACAGGCCCGAAAGGCTCGCGATACTTCTCCTTATATGTGGTGGAGATGGCGCCAAAGGTGCGGCCATGAAAGCTCTGATCGAGGGCCAGGAACTTCGTTCCAATCTGCTTGCCTTCTTCGCGCAGGATGCCGGCATGAGCGCGCGCCAACTTCATGGCGCACTCCCAGGCTTCGGTGCCGGAGTTACAAAAGAAGGCGCGGTCAAGACCGGTCATTTCAGTAAGGCGCAACGCCAGCTCCGCCTGCCCAGAGTGATAGTAGAGGTTCGAGATGTGGATGAGCTTTCGGCTTTGCCGTGCGATGGCTTCTTCAATCACGGCGTTCCCGTAGCCCAGCGCATTGACGCCGATGCCGCTCAGCAGGTCGAGGTAACGCTCACCCTGTTCGTCGATGATGTACACGCCTTCGCCATCGGCAAAGAGAATGGGGTTGCGGTCATAGGTTGCAAGCAGCAGCCGCGATTCAGCGGCTTGAATTTGTCCGAGTTTCGTCAATTCATTTCTCCTAGGCCACCATTACTTCGGTGCCGTGGGCTACGCGGGTGCTGCACAGGTCGGGCAATGATCCTGCCGCTTCCGCGGGTAATATTCGTACGCGCTTAACGCCGTTCAAAAGAGCTTCGCGGCAGGCGCTCAACTTGGGTAACATGCCGCCGGTGATGACAGCCGTCTTGGCCATCTCGGCGATCTGGTCGATGCTCAGCCATCGGAGCACCTCGCCATTTACGCCCTTGACGCCGGGAACGTCAGTGAGAAAGACAAGAGCATCGGCATGGCAGGCGATGGCGCATGCAGCGGCCATCTCGTCTGCGTTGATGTTGTAGTACTGGCCGTCAAAGCCCAGAGCCATCGAAGAGATCACCGGCACGCCGTTCAACTGCCAGATGGCGTCGAGCCAGCGTGGATCGCTGGCGGCGATCTCGCCTACATAGCCGAGATCGGGTGCAGTGCGCTTCTTGCGCGCGCGGAAGAGCAGTCCATCGCCGCCGGAGAGACCGATGGCGGGAACTCCTAGCGCGCCAAGAGCGGCCACTAAACCTTTGTTGACCTTGCCGCCAAGCACCATCAGCGCTACGTCGCGTGTCTCGGCATCGGTGATGCGCAACCCGTCGATAAATTCACTTTGCTTGCCAAGCGCCTTCAACATGCGGGTCAACTGCACGCCGCCGCCGTGAACCACAGCCACCTGATTGCCGTCGCGCACCAGTTCGACGATGGCGCGCATGCAGCCATCCAGCAAAGACGGATTCTCCAGGCCAGCTCCTCCGAGTTTGACGACGTATTTCATTCGAGACCTTCCGATTCGGGCCAGCCCATCATGACGTTCAGATTCTGCACTGCCTGGCCGGAGGCGCCCTTCAGCAAGTTATCCAGGCAACTGACGATGACGGCACGACGCCCATCAGCAGCAAGCTGGAAGCCGATATCGGCGTAGTTGGTGCGCACCGAGTATTGAATCTGCGGTAGTGTGGTGTCATAGAGACGGACCATGGGGCTGTTTGCAAAAAACTTCCGGTATATACCTGAGATGTTTGCCGCCGTCTGCGTCTCTTTGAAACGCACGTAGAGGGTGGCGAGAATACCACGCGGAATCGGCAGCAAGTGGGGCGTAAAGGTGATTTGCTCCGCACCCACGCCGATCTGCTCCAGCAATTCGCCTGTATGGCGATGAGTAAAAACTCCATAAGCCGAGAGATTGTCTGCCGCGTACATGAAATGCGTCTTGGCCGTAGGCGACTTGCCCGCTCCGCTTACGCCGCTCTTGGCGTCGGCAACGATGCCGTGCTCCAGATCGACTACTCCGGCTGCTACCAACGGCCGCAGGGGCAGAATGATGGAAGTTGCGTAACAGCCGGGATTGGCGATCAGGCGCGCGCCTGCAATCTGCGCGCGATGCAGTTCAGGCAAGCCGTAGACGGCCTGCGCCTGGATGGCCGCGGCCTTCTCAGAGCCTTCATCTTCAAATGCATACACAGCGCGGTTGGCCGCTTCATTCAGCCGCCACGCGCCGCTCAAGTCGATGACGCGCAATCCGCGCTTGAGCGCCTCAGGCACCCACTCACGCGACTGCTCATGGGGAGTGGCCAAGAACAGAACCTCAACTCCACGGCTGGCCAGAAGTTCCCAACTGAAAGGCTCCTGTTTCAGTGCGCCATTGCCGGCGCTATCGGCTAGCTGGGGATGAATTTCAGCGAGAGGAATGCCGCCGCGCGCCGCGTCCCTCTCGTCCACGCGCCCGGCAAAGACCAGCGGAGTGCCTATCAGGCGGGGATGGCGCAGCAGCAGCCTGGCCAACTCGGCACCCGCGTACCCCGTAACTCCCACAACCGCTGTTTGAAGTTTCTTCGTCATGACTCCAGAATCTTTCTCAGCCGGGCTTCCACTTCGCCTGCATGGCGCGCATCGGGACATATGACCAGTACAGTGTCGTCGCCGGCAACGGTGCCTACCACCTCCGGCCATCCCTCGTGGTCCAGAGCCGCGGCCAGCGGTTGGGCTCCGCCCATCACCGTAACCACGACCACCTGATTCATCGCCCGCCGCACGCGCAGGCCAAAACCTTCGATTATCTCCGCCAGCGCGGGCGGGCTGTCATCGTCAACTGTACCGACAGCGACCTTGCCGTTGGGCAGGGAATATCCACTCGGGCCTTTGGAGAGGCGCAGCTCGTGAATGTCTCTCGAGAGCGTCGCCTGCGTAACCGCAAAGCCGCGCCGTCGCAGCTTTCGCCGCAACTCGTCCTGGTTGGTCACTGGGGCGAGTGCCACCAGATCCCGTATCGCGCTGAGCCTCTGATCTTTCATGGCCGTTTGCTGCTTGCCTGCTCACAACTTCCCGGTTAACCGAATGCGCGGCTCGTAACGCCGCGACTGTATAAATATACAATAGAGTGTATAAGTATGCAAGAATTCTTTTAAGAATATAAAGAATAACCCAGCCCCTCCCCGGCAGCTCAGTTGTCCCGCAAAGACAAGACAGGGGTGCGGTCAACGGTCATTTCTAGCCGGGAGCCGCTCTGCGCTGTTACACTCTCGGAATGTTCGCGGTGCAGGCTGGTCCGCGATCACCTATACCAATCCAATGACCCCTAACGCACCGATTTCCACGATCAACGACCTCTTTCGCCGCGTAGCGGCTGCCGCCAACCCCCGCGCCATCCTTTGGCAGGACGAGTTTGGCGAGTGGCAACCCATCTCCTCTGACCAGATCTACCAGCGGGTGCGGGCGCTGGCCCAGGCCTTCCTGAGCTGGGGCGCGCAAAAGGGCGACCGCATCGCCCTCATCAGCGAGAACCGCTGGGAGTGGGCCGTTACCGACTTTGCCACGCTGGCCATCGGCGCCGCGGATGTGCCTATCTACCCCACGCTGACAGGCGAGCAGGAGGCAGCGCTGTTGCGCGACGCCGGTTGCCGCATTGCCGTGGTCTCTACCCGCCAGCAGTTCGACAAGCTGAACGCAGTGCGCGAACAGACGCATTTGGAGCGGATTCTCATCATGGATTCCGCCGCTGTTCCCGAGGGCGCCATAGCCTTCAGCGAGGTGCTGGCCGGAGCCGATACCCTCGCCAGCGAGCGCGATCCCATCTTTGACGCACTGGTCCGTTCCGTGGAGCCCAAGGATCTGGCCACGCTGATTTACACCTCAGGAACCACCGGAGAGCCCAAGGGCGTCGCGCTCACTCATGGCAACATCGCCGCGAACCAGAACTACGGCCCGGTGGACTTCCACTTCGACGCCACAGACGCCCTGATCTCCTTCCTGCCTCTCTCGCACGTAACCGCTCGCGCCCTGGACTACATCATGTACGGGTTCGGGGTGCAGATGGCCTACTGCTCGAAGTTCGACAAGCTGCCTGAGGCCATGCGCGCGGTTCGACCTACGGTTTTTGTGGGAGTGCCGCGTGTCTTTGAGAAGATTCGCCAGGAGGTGGAGCGGCAGGCGTCCCTGTCGCCGGTGAAGAAACGCCTGCTGGCCTGGGCGCTCGGTGTGGGCACTGGCCATCGCGATACGGTCTATGACGGCCGCAGGCCCTCCTCGCTGCTGTGGAAGACGGTCGACAAACTGGTCTATTCCAAGGTGCGAGAGGCTTTTGGCGGCCGGGTCAGAGTGTTCGTATCCGGCGGCGCGCCCCTGGGCATCGACACCGCCCACTGGTTCGCCTCGGTAGGCATCGCTCTCTGGGAGGGCTATGGCCTCACTGAAACCTCTCCGCTGATTGCCGTCGACAATCCCGTCACTCATCGCATGGGTTCCGTAGGAAAAATCTTGGGCAACCTGGAGTGCAAGCTGGCTGCTGATAGTGAGTTGCTGATCCGCGGCCCGTCGGTATTTGCGGGCTACTGGCAGCAACCGGAAGCCTCAGCCGAGTGTATCGACGCAGAGGGATGGTTTCACACCGGCGACATCGGCCATTTCGACAACGACGGCTACCTTTTCATCACCGATCGCAAGAAAGAGCTGCTGAAGACCTCTGGCGGCAAGCTGGTCGCCCCCCATCCGATTGAAAATAAGCTGACAAACAACCTGATGGTGGCCCAGGCCGCGCTCATCGGCGACCGGCACAAGTTCGTCTCGGTGCTGATTGCGCCCAACTTTGCCGCGCTGGAGCAGTGGGCCCGGCAACACGGCATTCAGGCGAACTCACGCGTCGAACTGGTGGCCGACAGCCGGGTGATTGCGCTCTATGCCGAAATTGTCAGGGAAGTGAACGGCGGCCTGGCTAACTTTGAAACCTTGAAACGCTTCCGCGTGGTGCCCGACGAGTGGACCCAGGAAACGGGCGAGATGACGCCTTCGATGAAGCTCAAGCGCCGCGCGGTTACGGCTCGATATGCGGCGTTGATCGCCGATCTTTACGCGGACGAAGCAACCTCGCGCGGCGAATAGGCGAGATCA
>Ga0182027_10011067_pt1 | contig 12780 bp, 5 predicted proteins | sample 712E1DmetaG_FD_121300 | JGI IMG/M metagenome (GOLD analysis project Ga0182027, IMG submission 121300) | Permafrost microbial communities from Stordalen Mire, Sweden - 712E1D metaG (Illumina Assembly) | ecosystem: Environmental > Terrestrial > Soil > Wetlands > Permafrost | place: Sweden...
CCCTTTAATGGGCGAACAACCCCACCCTTGGCTGCTTCTGCACAGCCAGGATGGAATGAGTCGACAGCGAAGTAGCAAGCCGCGGGGTCGATGTGTACTCTTGCCCGCGACCACTCAGTTATCCCCGGGGTAGCTTTTCCATCAGCCTGAACCCCCATTAAGGAGGTGTCAGGGTTCGCTAGACTAATCTTTCGATGCCAGATTCCTTGATAATCGGAACCTGGTCAGGCTGGCTTTTGGTCTTATCCTCTACGGACCGTTTCTGACAGTCCTGAGCCAACCATTAGATACCGTTGATTGATTTTCAACGGTGTACCGCCCCAGCCGAACAGCCCACCTGCTGGTGTCCTCACAACGGAGTAAGAAGTGTAGTAATCGTAGGGTAGTATCTCAATTTTGACTATCTCATGCCCGAAAGCATAAGCATAACGTCGCCTACCTATGCTGCGCAACAATCACCACACTTCAGCAACAAGCTGCTGTGAAGCTCCACGGGGTCTTCGCTTCCCGCTGGAAGTCTCTGGCCTGTTCACCAGAATAGTAGTTTCACCGAGTCTCTGCTCGGGACAGCTGGCATCTCGTTAAACCGTTCATGCACGTCGCCAATTAAGCGACAAGGCATTACGCTACCTTAAGAGGGTCATAGTTACCCCCGCCGTTTATCGGCGCTTAGCTCGGTTGGACCCGAGTTTAACGTACCGACACTGGGCAGGTATCAGCCCCTGTACTCATCCTTACGAATTTGCAGGGACCTGTGTTTTTATTAAACAGTCGGACACCACTTGTTATTGAAATCTGCTCCCTGCGGAGCAGACACCCCTTCTCCCGAAGTTACGGGGCTATTTTGCCGAATTCCCTGAGCAGAGTTGTCTCGATACATCTGAGGCTTCTCACCTAGGGGCACCTGTGTCGGTTCTTGGTACGATTATACAGGATTCTAATATCTCCTTTTTCACGGACTCCTGGAAGCACCCAAACCCCCTAAAAGAGGGCTATTCACAATTTATACCGCTTCTCACAATTACTGTACTCCACGGTATTATCCTGCTTAAATACGAAGACGATCGTACTTGAGCTATCCGGAAGTGTCAGGAGATAATCTTTCGTTACCAAAACGTACCTGTAAAGTACCGGAATATTAACCGGTTTCCCTTTCGTTAGACCCTGTTGAAGGATTACTTAGGATCGACTAACCCTCAACTGACGAACATTGTTGAGGAACCCTGGCCCTTCAGATGGCAAGGATTCTCGCCTTGCTTATGCTATTACTACTGGCAGGATTCTTATTCTTGCTAGATCCATGCACCCTCAAAGGCACACTTTTTCTCTCGCAAGACACCTATCTACGTAAGTCCTTTTGGGACTATCATGGTATCGGCAATCAGCTTAGCCCCGTCCATTTTAAGGGCTCTAAACCTCGGTGGGTGAGCTGTTACGCACTCCTTAGAGGATAGCTGCTTCTGAGCTTACCTTCTCACTGTTTTAGGCTTAAAACGCCTTTGCCTACACTCAGCTGATATTTAGGGGCCTTAACCACGAGCAGGGTTCTTTCCCTTTCGGATGCAGAGCTTACCCCAGCACCCCTTCTCCGGCCTTCTTAGACGACCATAGGTTCGGAGTTTGACAATGCAGCGATGCCTTTCGGCTCCGTAATACATAATCAGTGCTCTACCCCATGATCGGTCTCCAGCCAGACTAGCCTGAGGGCTATTTCGATAGGAACCTGCTATTCCCAGTCTCGATTGGCATTTCACTTCTATTCCGAGGTCACGAGAACGGATTGAGCCCAGCACCTCTGTCGGGCCTCCATCCCTCAGATGAGGGACTTCGCCCTGCCTCGGATTAGATCGACTGGCTTCAGGTCGTACCCATGTGATTCATGGCGCTTGCACACCATATCCCTGGCCCTTGCGGGTTGCGGATAATTGCTTTCGCTACTCCTTCCGGATCACCACATAGATACACTCCCTGCCTCATGTTTCAAGATGAACGCTGCAACTTTCGCCGCAGCGTACTATCACCATGCAGTTTCAGGCACTTTTCACACCCAGTTATGGGTGCTTTGCAGTTTTCCCTCACGGTACTATTGCGCTATCGGTCTTGGTACGTATTTAGGGTTTGAGGTTAATGCCCCCATCCTTCATGAGCAATATCCAATGCTCACTACTCTGGAACTCTATAGGCCATTCCATCACATAACTACGGGGCTGTCACCCTCTAAAGCTTCCCATTCCAGGGAAATTCGTCTTAGATGGAGAAGGCTTTAAACTAGAGCCGCACCACATCCACGTACCCTTTCGGATACGCGTTCAGTTTGCCCTCTTCGGCTTTCTATCGCCTGTACTAACCGAATCCCGGTTGGTTTCTTTTCCTGCAGGTACTGAGATGTTTCCCTTCCCCGCGTTCTTCCTCCTTCCGGAGTAATTAGGAGATCTTCGGCTCAAAGGCTGCATGCGCCTCACCGAAGCTTATCGCAGCTTGCCACGTCCTTCATCATCGACCAAACCAAACCATCCTCTGCATGGCTAATCTTACACACTCTCTCTGGCGAACTATTTTTTGCACGGTCTCATACATGCAGTTAACTTGAGTTAAATGCACTCGACACCTTCGGACCCAACACTTAGATCGGGTACTGCATATAAATTTATTAAAATGAATAAATGAATTATTTTTTTCCTTGCTTACTTCATAGAACCTGATAATTTACTGTACATGTCCAGGGGTAGTCATTTAAGCACAGGCCGACTATAAGTCTACTACCCTTGATTGAAAAATTTTTATGAATAAGATATTACGCTTGAGGCATTTAAAAATACTCTATGCTTTCGCATGGACCCGTCGGGATTCGAACCCGAGGCCTCCCGCGTGCAAGGCGGGCGATCTACCAGTCTGATCTACGAGCCCTTCCCGACGGTAGCTTTGTATCTTTATTTTCTTTAAATGATTGCTGAATTTAGCACCTTAGTGCGAACGACTAATCCCAAACTGTTTTAGTAAAGTTCTTGGAGGTGATCCAGCCGCAGATTCCCCTACGGCTACCTTGTTACGACTTAACCCCCCTTGCGAACCTTGAACTTGACCTTCCCAGATGAGAGGGCCTCGTTCGAGATCCACTCGGTTGGTTTGACGGGCGGTGTGTGCAAGGAGCAGGGACATATTCACCGCTGGATAGTCACCAGCGATTACTAGGGATTTCATCTTCACGAGGGTGAGTTTCAACCCTCGATCCGAACTAAGACACGGTTTAGGGGATTGGCTTCGCCTTTCGGCGTTGCATCCAATTGTCCGTGCCATTGTAGTCCACGTGTAGCCCAGGAGATTCGGAGCATACAGACCTATCGTCGACCGCGCCTTCCTCTGACTCATCGCCAGCGGTCCCTTTATAGTGCCCCTTCCCCATCGGGAAAGATAGCAAATAAAAGCACGGGTCTCGCTCGTTAACGGACTTAACCGCACGCCTCACGGTACGAGCTGACGACGGCCATGCACTACCTCTCGGCTTGTTAAGCAAAGTCATTAGCTTGGCTCTCATTCTGCCGTCGCCCCTGGTAAGTTTCTCGGCGTTGTATCCAATTGAACCGCAGACTCCACCCCTTGTGGTGCTCCCCCGCCAATTCCTTTAAGTTTCAGCCTTGCGACCGTACTCCCCAGGCGGCAGACTTAACGGTTTCCCTTCAGCACCTCCTGAACTCAAGGTTCAGGAGACACTCAGTCTGCATCGTTTACGGCTAGGACTACCCGGGTATCTAATCCGGTTTGCTCCCCTAGCTCTCGTCCCTCATCGTCGAGCCCGTTCTAGTTAGGTGCCTTCGCTATCGGTGGTCCTTCCAGGATTATAGCATTTCGCCGCTACCCCAGAAATACCCCTAACCTCTCCCGGCTCCAAGACTGCCAGTATCCTCTGCAAGCCCTACGGTTAAGCCGCAGGATTTCACAGAAGACTTAACGGCCTGACTACGGACGCTTTAAGCCAAATAAAAACGACTACCACTCGGGTTGCTAGTGTTACCGCGGAGGCTGGCACTAGTCTTGCCCACCCCTTATTCGCAGTACTTTTTACATACTACAAAAGTACTTGTTTTACAAATACACTTGGATTCCCCCTGTCACGCTTGCGCGCATTGCAGAGTTTTCGCGCCTGCTGCGCTCCGTAGAGCCTGGATCTTTGTCTCAGTATCCATCTCCCGGCTCCTACTCTCATAGCCGATACAGATCGAAGGTATGTTAGGCCGTTACCCTAACATCAGCCTAATCCGCCGCAGACCCATCCTCGGACGAAACCAGCTGGAACAAGCTGGCTCATATGAGTGACGGTCATTCCAGAGCTCGTCACCTACGGAGTATTAGCCTCAGTTTCCCGAGGTTGTCCCCCTTCCAAGGGTAGGTTGTCCACGTGTTACTGAGCTGTCTGCTTGGTCCCAATGCCTGAGACCAGAACGTGCATGGCTTAGTCGAAATCCAATAGCGGTAGTCTCCAGCAGGATCAACTGGAGTTAGTTGTCGCAAAATAAATAAAGGATATAATTAAAGGATTGTTTAGTTCACACTAAAGTTTTGCTTTCAGCAATCATCTAATCAGGTAAGCGCGAACATCGCAAATACCCTCCTAACTAACGAAATAAATTAAACGAAAAACGATGAATATAATATAGCGCTTTTGGACTATATAAATCAAATAACATGTCCAACGCATGCTTGTTTGAAAGAGCCCCGTATTATGCATTTGAGAGCAGTGAATCAAACGGGCGAAACACGCCTATAGGAAATAATATACGCCTAAGTCTTTAAAAAGCATTCGGAGTTTTTCTGTAAAAAAAAAGAATGCTTAAATGAAAAGGTTAAAAACGAAGCTACAATATAATATATACAAGGTATAAATAATGAAAAAAAGGATTATGAAACATAAGGTATTGCTATCAATCACATCAATGCTCTTTCTAGTGGTTCTGCACTCTATCCCCATGGGAACCGCTGATCAGGGCAGTGTCATAAACAACAAGCAGCTGGGGGATAGCATATACATAGAAGCTGAGAACGCATATAATAGAAGCGAGTACTTGAATGCCAGCGAAGCGAGCAAGATGGCTCTTACTTATTACATAAAAGCCAATTCCCAGGAAGGCAAAGACAGAGTCTCAGAGTTGATAGTAGAGATAAACGCGGGCCTGCAGAAACTGTGCGATTACTACTATGAAGAAGCTTCAAAATTGTTCAACGCAGGGAAATACAGCGACGCAGTCGATATGGCGCGCAACGCTAAACAGAACTGCGAGAGCATCCCCGACCCCGCAAAGTCGGCCGAATGCGACAAAATCATATCCAGCGCCAATATCAGCATCAACGAAGCAGACATAGAAAGAGCAAAACAGGTACTGGATTCAGCGATCGCTAAACTTGAATCAAAAGACTACAAGACCGCGGGGACTATGGCAACCGAGGCTCTTCTCGTATTCAACCGGACAGGCTACGCAAGCGGCATCCTCAAATGCAACGGGGTTCTCGCAAGAATAGACAAAGAAACAGACGGTATCCTGAAAACTGCGGCAATGAACTACAACAAGGCAAACGAATATTACAGGAACGCAAAAGAGAACAAGAGCTTTGAAGACTACTTAAATGCGATGAAATATGCTCAGGATGCAGTCAACGGATACGTCTCAATAAACAACACGGAAGGCTACGCCAAATCCAAAGAGCTCATAGACCTGATCAATAAAGAGATATCCGCGCTGGAAGGAACATTCAAATCAAAGGCAGACGCATTGTACGACGATGGACGGGGACTGATCTTGATAGCAGGTGGGGAACTGGATAAGGATAAGAGCCAGTCATATTACAACAACGCAACGGCAGAGCTGACAGACGCGAAAGCCAACTATGGGATATTGTACGGCTGGGCGGTAGACACAGACAAACCCGACAAACAGAAGTCTTATCAGACGCTTATCAGCCAGTGCAATGCTAAATTGGAGGAAATAAAAAAAGAGATAGGCGACAAGAACACAGGAGACAACGCCGAAAAAATGCTCACAGACGGAGCTGATCTCCTCTTAAAAGGTGATTGCACAAACGCAAGCACTCTACTCAACAGGGCACGCACCTTATTCACAAACGTAGGGGACCAATACGGGATAGTAAAATGCGACGTCGTTATAGGAGAGATAAACGATTGCTTATCTCAACTAACAGCAGCAGAAGGCCTGATGAAAAGCGCGTCAGACTACACGAACGTAGCTCAGTATGATAAAGCAAGGATCGACCTGGAGAAAGCATCCAAAATATTCGAAGAAAAAAGGAACACTGAAGGAATAGATAAGGCATCTCTCCTTGCGCAGAGAATAGAAGACAACAGCAAAATCAAGAAAGAAGCCGAGGCCCTCCTTGCATCCGCCGAAAGCGACCTGAAAAACAAACAGTTCACAGACGCGCGCAACAAAGCAGTAAAAGTAAAAGGGTTATACGAGAGCATAAACTATTCCATCGGGATACCCTATGTAGAATCTTTTTCAAAAGAAATAGACACTAGAGAGACCCAGGCAAACAACGATGCGGGAAAAAATGAGATAATAACGATAACCGCTATCGTCCTCGCGATAATCCTGGTCGTCATTGCAGGCAAACGCCGGGAACAACAGAAAGAAAAGCTGGAAAAACAAAGACTCGAAACCGAGAAAAAAGCACTCGAACAAGCTGAAAACAGAAAGAAGGATGAGGCATATGCAAAAGACGAGCAGAGGATAAAAGAACTGGAACTCGAACGGGCAAAACTCAAAGCGATGATCGCCGACGAAAAAGAACGATGAGTGTAAAAAAACATTATCCAGAACTTAGAGACAATTCTGTCAGTGGGGTCGAAGACCCGCCCTTTTTTGCCAGCTTGCACTGGCATCCTTGCGGATTTTGGGGTCGTGAGCACTTTTTGTCCGTGGACATGCCTACCGGCATTTTTCGAGAAAAAGAAAAGAGGTTCAAAGGGTAATATCTACAAATAGGTTACCCCTACGACTATCTATTTGACTTTCCCCCAGATTTTTCCACTCTCCTCATGATATTCTGTTGTCCAGTTTGGACCATTTACTTCAGTGTAATATATCGTGATTGACATGTTGTAGGCGTCTCCTCTCATCCTATTCGCCTCCGGACAGACAGCTTGAAGAGTGAATTCTGAATTATAAGACACAATCTGCGGTGTTTCTTCAAGTTTGGAAGCAGGTACATTGTTTATGGAAACTGAGCAGCTTTGCCCGGAAATACTTTCATTCACTTTGACGCTGTTTATAATGATATAGCTGTCAATCCAACTTTTAAAGGTGGCTGTGAAAACCTGATTCGAATTGTAAGAAACATAAGGGAGACTAGCCCATAATTGTTCCCAACCCGAGTAATCCGTCTCTGAGGGCGGATTGAATACACCCATCTGCCATAGGATTATAGGAACGATTAATAGAGCCATCAGAATCGCATATGCAATCAAGACTATGAAACCAGCAAGAGCGGCCTGCTTCCAACTCACATCATAACTACGTCCTATTAGATAGACGGTGGCAATCAAGATAACAACTATTGCAAGAATACCAAAAATCAGCGAGGCAATCCAAACTCCGGCAGAATTGAGTATTGCCGAGGCGAATGTAATGGAAAAGGAGAGTATCGTGTACTTTAATCCTGTCATCAGAGCAGTTCTGAAATCATGCTTCGAAAATTTGAGCCATTTAGATGTGAGCCAAACTGAAGCTGAGAATAATACAAAACTAACAATCGAAAAAATAAAATTAATCTCAAGGAAAGGCAGCAAAAAATCCATTGTTTCATATAACATTGATAAATGGAGTAAAAAACTCGTAGATTAAAAGTTTAGTAATCATCAGTGGGATCGAAGACCCCACCCTTTTGCCAGCTTGCGCTGGCATGCCCCGAGGGGCATTTCTTGGGGTGAAGCAATCCCGTGGGGAGGCTCAAAGGGCCGGGACCGGGATTTGAACCCGAGTCGCAGGATCCACAGTCCCGTAGGATAACCAGGCTACCCTATCCCGGCCATATATAGATATAGGTATGTAATTAGACTCCTTTTAATTAATATAAGATTCCACAAGTATCTCTAGACTTACAAACCAGTGGGGTCGACAGACCCCATTTCCTTTTTTTTCAGGCTTTGCCTGCATGCCCCCGAGGGGCATTTTGGGGATGAAACATCCCTTGGGGAAAAAGGGTTCTAGAAAAGCTTTTATATAGGAACCAACTAAGAACATATACTATGTCTTTTTGTGTGAACTGCGGGGTAGAGGTCGGCGCGGAAGCCAGGATTTGCGCAGACTGCGGCTACGACCCGAACGTAAAGGGGAGGAGGATCCGCCCTGATCGCAGCAGCATAGAGGGCTATGCCGAGGTCTTGGCCGAGGCTGAGAGCATCTCTAAGAAGCCAGAGAAAGTGGTCTGCAAGGGCTGCTTTAAGAGTTTTGAGCGCTCTCTTGATTCCTGCCCTAACTGCAGTGAGAAGAATTCACAGAAAGCCGTGCCTGCGCCACCTAAGTCTCAGGCGAAAAAATACGCCGCTTTCACCGCACTGGCATTGCTCGCAATAATCGTAGCCTTGTCTATTGGATACGGCTTATAGAAGATGAATGAACTGCGCAAGGATTATATCCTCGACAGATGGGTCATAATCGCGAAAGACCGGGGGCAGCGTCCTGATCAGTTTGCCAAAAAGCATGTCGATGAGAAAAGAACTGATTCTGTTTGTTTTTTCTGTCCAGGGAGCGAATCTTCCACGCCCACTGAGATATCAAGAGTCGAAGAGCGAGGCAAATGGGTTATCAGGGTCTTTCCCAATAAGTTCTCAGCGACGTCCTCCGAATATAAGGACTACGGCAAGGGTATGTTCATAGGAAAATCCGCTTACGGAAAGCACGAAGTTATCGTAGAGACCCCAGACCACGTAAAGAGACTGGGTGACCTATCAGACAGGCATATAGAGAAGGTCTTGGATATTTATATCGACAGGATCTCGGAGAACAAAAAAGACCCGAAGATAAAATACGTCCTTTTGTTCAAGAATGAAGGAGATGAGGCCGGCACGTCTCTTGTGCATTCCCACTCGCAGCTCATTTCTCTAGGTATTGTCCCTCCGGCCGTCATGGACGAAGTTCGGGCGTCTAGAAAGTATAAGAAAGAAAAAGGGCGTTGCCCGTACTGCGACATCTGGAAAAAGGAGTCCCGTGGGGATCGCAGGATATGGGAAGACAAACAGGTTGTATCATTTGCTCCGTATGCCTCAAGATTTCCTTTCGAAGCGTGGGTCCTGCCCAAAAGGCATGTGACAACTCCAGAGGATATGGATGCAAAAGAGAGAAAATCATTTGCCAAAGCCCTTATGAAACTCATCCGGCGTCTTGATTCCAGCCTGAATTATCCGCCTTATAATTTCTATTTCCATATATCCCCTGCAGGCGGAGACTTGCATTTCCATGTCGCAATCTGTCCTAGGATCGCCAGGTGGGCGGGCTTCGAGCTTGGTTCCGGGATAATAATCAATACAATGCCTCCCGAACTCGCAGCAGAGCATTACCGGGCATAACGGCCTATCAGGATGTATACCCCATAATAAAGTATATATTATAGATTGTCTTAAGTTCTAATTATCATAAAATGAAAAATATCTCCAGTATTGCGTTCCTCATCTTGACCCTGTTTATCAATCAGGTCTATGCGGCCACTTATAGCGGAGTTGAGCCTATAGGAGAATACAACATAAATGACCTTGTCGGGGTTCAGGTTCAAGACCTCAACGGCGATCAATCTAATGAGATAGTAGCCTATACCGATTCAATGATCTATGTCTTCAACAGCAGCGCTTCTCTTAAATGGACTTACGGAATAGACAACATAAATGCGGTCTACGTTTCGGATGTCGATAATGACGGAAAAAAGGAGATACTTGTCGCCTCGGGAGAGGCCTTGAACAATATGGAGTGGGGTAATTTTTTAATCCTTGACCCGAACGGTAACGTCCTGCACGCTTATGACAAAAAGAGCGGCGAATCCTATCCGCACATATTATTCTCTTCCATAGTATCCATAGACTTAAACGCAAACGGGTATGAGGAGATCATCGGAGCCTCATCGACAGGTGTCCACGCCATCAAGGATTCTTATGATAAGATCCTTTGGACGGCTCGAACGGATGACAGGATTAATCAGGTTGTATTAAACCAGATCGATGAGAAGAATAAGGAGATACTGGCTTTGTCGGATACGAATTTGTATTCTTTCGCTCTTGACGGGACGTTAAGATACAGGTATAACATTTCGGCAGGGATCAAAAAGATGGCAGTATTAGAGCTCGGACCCTCAAATGACCGGTATATCGCCCTTGTGAGGAGCGATGATGAGTTAACGATCCTTGATAAGGATTTTAAAGTACGCTATGAGGGTAATATTATTAGCGGCATCATCGAGCTCTCGGCTTATGATATCAACGGCGATGGATTAAACGAGATTATCCTGGGAACAAAAAACGGAGTTTACATGTTAAACAGCAGATATATGATAACAAATAGATATGTCACAGATGAACCGGTCTCAGCCGTATATTACGCCGACTGGGAAGGAGACGGGGAAAAGGAATTGATATTCGCATCAGGGGAATACATATACGCCCTCAGCAGGTCAGGAGAACTGGAAGAAAAGACAGGGACAGGATACCCGATCAAAGATCTTATCGCAGAAGACCTCGGGAAGGAGGATAAAATAAAGCTTATAGCTTATTCTGACAAGAGGTTATCCATGTATACCAAGAAGAAGGAAACACAGACAGAATCCGACGCCAGGGATAGTTACCTTTCCGCTGTGGGCTTCTTAGAGATGAACAGATATGACGAAGCCGAGAGGAGCGCGCAAGAGGCCCTCATGATATACTCAAAAACAGGCGACACTGCGAACATAAATGCTTGCCAGACGCTGATTTCTAAGATTACTGCAGACAGGAAAAAAGCCAAACTTGACGCGGCCGAAAAAGATTACCAAGAGGCGGAGAAGTATCTTTCGGAGGGGGATTACGACAGCGCCAAGACATACGCAGACAAAGCTTCAAAAGAGTACGCGGAACTGGGAGACTCTGATGGGATAGCAAGATGCAGCGCACTTTTGGACAGATTATACAAGACCCCGATTACCGAAGAGACAAAGCCGCAGAATATCCAGGGGATTATGGACTCGGCAAAGAACATAAACATATTCCCGATTTTATCCGTATTCTTATTAATAGCAATTGTATTGCTGCTCGCATTATTGATAGGAAAGAAAAATGAAAAACAATAAAATAAGGATTATCGGCAGTTTAGCGGTTTTGGCGTTATTATTATACGTATCTTCAAGCACGTGGGCGATCACCAACACTAAGCCAGTAGCCGACGCTGCTTACCTTGAAGCTGAGAAGGCATACAACAGGACCGAATTCGTAAACGCCAGCGAAGCAGCCAACATGGCCCTCAGATATTACATGGACGGCGGATACATGGACGGCGTCATGAAGACTAATGACCTTATCGGAAAGATAGACGAAGGGCTGAACAAATTCGGAGAGAACTTCTATCAGGAAGGGCTCAAATATTACAACAATAAGGATTACGACAAAGCAATAGACAACACCCAGAAGGCGAGAGACTACTACGCCGCGATTAAAGCTGACAGCACAGATGTGCAGAAATGCGATCTCCTCATCAGCCAGGCCAATGCAGGCAAAGGCGAGGATAACATAAAAAGAGCGGATACTGTTTATACGAACGCATTGAAGCTTTTTGATTCCGGCGACTACAAAAACGCCCGCCAGATGGCATCAGAGGCGCTGGCTGTATACAATCAGTCCAACTATCAGGAGGGCGTACTCCAATGCAACGCGCTGATAATGGAGATAGACAGAAAAATCCAGCAGATAAGGGCTGAGGCGGATGTCAACGATCTGAAAGCCAATGAGGCTTATAAGAGGCTAAACGAGAATAAGAACTTTGAGGACTACAAGGAGGTAATGACATACGCACTTGAGGCAAAGAAATTGTACGCACAGGTCGGATATGAACCAGGCTACAACCACTCGGTAGACATGATAAACGATGCTAACCAGATCATGTACGGCATGGAACAAGTCTTTAAGCTCTCCGCGGATGCCAAATTCAACGAAGGCAGGAACGCCTATCTTCTAGGTAGAGGGAGCCCGGATGAGAAAGACAAAATGGCTTATTTTGACAACGCAAGCAAAGCGTATACAGAAGCAAAGACTACTTACCAACTATTATATAACTGGGCCACTGATATCCAGAATCCGGATAAGAGAAATTTTTATGAAGATTTAATCAGTCAATGCAGCGGCAGGATAGGAGAGGTACAGACAGAAATCGAAAACAGGAACATCGCGAAAAAGGCGGAAGAACTATATATGGATGGTTATACATTTTTCACCAAGGGCGACTGCATCAACGCCAGCACTCCTGCGACGGATGCAAAAACGCTTTTCACCAAAGTGAACGATATATCCGGAGTCTTCAAGACAGATACCCTTCTTTACCAGATAAATGACTGCAATTTAAAAATCGCAGAGGCGAAAACGTATCTGACAAATGTCAGCAAGTATTTCAGCATCGCAGACTATGGGAACGCCACCAGCGAGTTGGAAAAAGCCACAAAGATATATGAGAAGATAAAGAATCAGGATGGCATAGACAGATGTACTGCGCTCAAACAGAAAATATCTGACAGCATATCGGCAAAGAAAAACGCAGACCA
>Ga0182027_10011068_pt1 | contig 12779 bp, 10 predicted proteins | sample 712E1DmetaG_FD_121300 | JGI IMG/M metagenome (GOLD analysis project Ga0182027, IMG submission 121300) | Permafrost microbial communities from Stordalen Mire, Sweden - 712E1D metaG (Illumina Assembly) | ecosystem: Environmental > Terrestrial > Soil > Wetlands > Permafrost | place: Sweden...
CCCAGCGTGGACGAACCGGAGACGTTGCGGATGTATCGCGAGTCCGTGCAACTGCTGCTCAAGCGCTGCCCGGAGGTGGAGCTTTTTAACTGGGTCACCACTGACGCGGGATCGGGCTTTGACTGGGCGCCGTCGCTTTATCCCGGCATCAACGGCAACAGCAATTACAAGGATCGTCCGATGGCGGATCGAGTTTCCGGATTCCTGATAAACGCGCAACAGACCGCCAAGGACGCGGGTCATGAGATCGCAATCAACCTGAATCCCATCGAGCCGCGCCAGTGGATGATTCTGACGTTTTCGCCGGATGTGTTGCAGGCGATTGTGCGGCTGCTGCCGCGCGGTCTGGCGGTGGAGGGAAAGGAAGGCCCTGATGGCCGGCCATTCGCGGGCGGCGGAACGGGCGGTGGTGGCGGCGGAACTTTTTACCCGGTGGTCGGCATCGTCGTGCCGTCGTTTAATCCCGTCGGTGGAAGCAGCGGCGGAGCGCCGCGCGAAACCCCGGCGCGCGTCGTGATCAATCTGGGCGATGCGACGACGATGGATTTTAATTACCGCCTGTTGAAAGCGACGCGCGGCGTGCCGATGCGCACGCTGCTGGAACGGATGACGGCGCTTCGCGCCTTTGCCGTGAGCGAGGTCGGCGAGGATCAGGCGGACAATTTGATTGAAGCCTGGAGCGCGTTGAATGACGCGGGGAAAAATCTGAACATCCTGAACTTCGGCGGAATGCTGCGTTTCGGCCATGTGCTCAACCGCTGGATCACTCGTCCGATGGTGCCGTTTCCCGACGAACTGACCGCGACGGAGAAAAAGGATTACCAGCAGTTTCTTTTCCAGGCGAAGGGCGAGGAGCAGGCGGACAACCTCATTGATATTCAGGCGATGCGAATGTATGAAGGCTGGGGCGCCAAGATGCTTTTCCAGCGCACCATCGAGCTGACCCAGCCGCAGATGCGCACGGCGTTGAGCCGCGTCGAGCGCATCCGGGATGCGGCGAAAGACGAGGCCGCGCGCCAGCAGTGGGATTTGACGGACAAGCGGCTGCAGGCGGTCATCTATTTGCTACAGTCGGCAGACAACATGGTGGCCTATCAGGCGCAACTTGATCGCGTGAAAAACTTGGGCGCGAAGCCTGAAGCGAATCCGGTTCTGGGCGTCCAGTCCGGCTGGGACCGCACCGACCTGATGGAAACCGCGCGCAAGGAAATAGACACTATGGTGAACCTCAAGCGCCTGCTCGAAAGCACGAAAGAACCGATTCTCGACCTGACCCCGACGCCCGCGGAGGAAACTGTCATGCGCCTTGGCCCCAATGTGGCCACCCAACTCAAGCACAAGATCGACACTATGAACGCGCATTGGCGCGACTACGACCGGTTGTTCACGGTGCCTAATCCGTGAGGTCGGCACGTTGTGGCGACCGGATTGTTTATTCTGAATTTCATTCTTCCTTGGACTCTGTAAAGAATTGAAAATCCAACAATGCCATTGTCAACATTGTTGAAATAGTTTTGGCGGAAGGGGTGGGATTCGTGCCCAAAAACGCCATTTTCTGCGCCAATATTACCCAGTTCATCGCACAATTCAAGTATACTCCCCCACTATTTGGCTATACTCGACTATACAATCTACTGACACTTTTACTGACAGTGCCTGACCTTTGAGAAACCTTTTTGCCTATTATATCCTGATCTGGTCCATAATTCAGAAGCGGGAATTGCCCCGCGACTGGCCAAAGACTATTGTTTTCCGACACGATCATCCAAAACATGAGCCGCCTCATCATTCGTATCTGGATATATGTTCTGTCGCTGCCGATGGCCATTGCGATGTATTTCCTGTGGGCGGCATGGTCAAATAACCGAACATTCGCGCTTTACGTAATGCTGCTGCCACTTTTTTACGGCTACGTTGTGCCGGGCATCGCAACCAATATTTTGCACAAGTGGCGGTTCAAAGGAGCGTGGCTCGCGGGCCATTATTATGCCCACCACGGATTTTTGTATGCGTCAAAGATGAGTCCGTTGCTCCTGATCAGTTATCTCGGAACTCCGCTCGAAAATCTTTCTCTTGAAACCGCGTTGCGCATTCTTCTTTGCACTGGTGCATTGAATGGTTTCTTCTACTGGATCAACGACATCCTCATGGTGCGGCACGGTTTTGTGGAAATTTACAACCGCCCCGCAACCGACGGCCGCAGCCCGGAGGAAATTGTGACGCATTACGCGCCGGTTTGCTTTTTCCTGATTGGACTGACTTATGCGGCGGCGTCCCTGATTGCCTTCCAGATTTTCGTGATTCAGCACAAGATTGACCCGGTTTCCGTCGGCTGGGTTTTCCTGGCTGGAATCGGGCTTATGTTCTCCGTTCCGTCGCTGGCCTACCGGGTGTTGGAACGAAAATAAGGAGTCCAAATATTTACTTGATTCAGGCATGGATTATCTGAAAATCCAACGAGCAATTCCATTAAACCTTGAATACCGGAAAACATTTTATGAAAACAAATCTTCAGCAATTCTGTCTGGCTTTGACCCTGTGCTTGTGTCTGGGCGGAAGCATTCATGTGTTGGCCGACGACGATAATCGTGAAGCCGATCACGCGGCGTTGCGTGCATTGCGTGACAAGGTTACCCAGGCAATTGACAACCAGGACATCAAGGCGCTGTCATCCTGCTTTGCCAGGGAGTTCGCTTTTACCACAGTCAACCAGACAACCGTGACGAACGAAGCGCAGTTGCAGGATTTTTTTGATCGCATGTTCCGGTCGAGCGATGCGCTGGTCACCAGCATGAAAACAGAACCCCAGGCGGACATCATGACGCGGTTTGTGGATGCCAACACTGGGGTATGCTACGGGAGTTCGAAGGACACCTACACGATGAAATCCGGGAAAGTGGTTGAAATGAATGTCCGCTGGAGCGCGACGGTGGTGAAGGAGAGCGGTGAATGGAAAGTCGTGATCGCCCACGTCGGCACCGATTTCCTTGACAACCCGGTGCTGGATGGCATGAAGCAGTTCGCAAAAATAGCTGCCGTTGGTGCCGGGATTGGCGGACTCGTGGCCGGATTCCTGATCGGCCGGCTTCTTGGCCGTGGCAAACGGACGGCTTGATGCCTTTGAAAAAACGGCGGAGTGGCTTGCCGCAAATTTCGAGCATTCCCGGTTTGCTTGCGGGTCATTGAATCAAGCGATGACGCGAATTGTTTTTTCAATTATGTATTTGGGCTGCCTTCCCTCATAATGACCACGCAATTGAAATCCATGCCGGCACCGCATTATGGAAAACTCGGAAAATGAAAAGGCAAAAGTTGATGGCTTTCAATTCCGCCCGGTTCAACGGCTTTTGATGCTTGGCCTGAATTGCCTGCCATTGCTGCAAGCGCTGGCCGTTGGCGCGGTGGTGGGAATTCCTTGGGCGTCGGCGGGATGGCGAATTATCGCGAGCGTGGCGGTTCTTTATCTTGCCCCCGCCTTGGCAGCCCGCGTTGTGAATTCCATTTCGCCCATTCCCGAAGGGCGCATCCGGCTGGGAACTCGCGCATTTTTCGCCTGGTGGGCGCTGGCCAATCTTCAAATGCTTTTCTGTCGTCTGCCCATCCTCGAGGAATTGATCCGCCTGATTCCGGGTTTTTACAGCCTATGGCTGCGCCTTTGGGGGGCGCGGATCGGGCGGCTGACTTACTGGGGAGCCGGGCTGCGGATTTTGGATCGCTCGTTCTTGCGCATCGGGGACGACGTCATTTTCGGCGCGGCGGTGAGGCTGAATCCACATGTCCTGCACCGAAATGAGCAGGGAGAAATGGAGCTGATTCTGGCCAGCATCGTGATTGGTGACCGGACGATGGTTGGGGGCTATTCACTTTTGACCGCCGGAACCGAGATTGCCTCCGATGAATGCACCCGCGCTTGCCTAATTTCGGCACCATTCAGCAAGTGGGAAAATGGCGGCCGCACCAACAAAAGGGCTGAAATATGATTTGGGATATTCATGTTCATGTGGCCGGTGTCGGGCAACGAAACAACGGCAATTATTTGTCGCCAAAATTTCAGCGAAGTCTGCCCTGCCGCTTGTTTATGCGCCGTCTGGGTTTGGATGCGGGTGTCTTAAACGCGGCGGATTGCGATGAGCAGATTGCCCGCCTGATTTTGGGGCAGATCAATGCCAGTTGCGTGGATCGGGCGGTATTGCTGGCCTTCGACGCGGCTTATCACGAAGGCGGAACGCGAGATGAGGAGCGAACCTTGATGGTGACGGATAACGATTTTGTGGCGGGACTCACAGCTGCCGGCGGAAAATTTCTATTTGGTGCGAGCGTTCACCCTTACCGCCGCGACGCTTTGGCGGAACTGGAACGGCTTATTCAAAAAGGCGCCTGTTTGGTCAAATGGCTGCCCAGCGCGCAAAACATTCGGCCAGATCATCCGCGCTGTTTTCCATTTTACGACTTGCTGGCAAAGCACAAAGTTCCGCTGCTTTCACACACCGGCGGGGAACACACGTTGAAGGCGTTTACAGATTCGTTGAGTGACCCGCGCCGCTTGGTGCCTGCGTTGGAAAGGGGCGTGACGGTGATCGCCGCGCATTGCGGCACCAGCTTGTTCCTCCATGAAAAATCTTATTTCCGGGCATTTCAGGAAATTGCTTTGCGCCATGAAAATTTTTATGGAGACATTAGCGCGTTCGGCGTCATCACCCGAATATGGCGATTGGGAACATTGTTACATTCGCCACAAATGGCGGCGAAATGCGTGTTTGGATCTGATTTCCCAGTGCCGCCCTGGCCTTTGAGCTGTGTCGGAAAGATAAGCCTGAAAAAAACTTTGGAGATCAGGCGGACGCAAAATTTCTTCGACCAATCGGTCGCGCTGATGAAGGCCGCCGGAGTGAGCGATGCCATTTTTGCACGCGGCGGCAAGCTGCTGCGTTTGCCGGGCGCAAAACCGGCAATAGCTCCATTGCCAAACGGAAAGGTCATGGCATGAAAAATGGAGCGATGCGACTTCCCTGGACTTCAGACACGGTCCCGCACGCGGTGCTGGACATTTTGCGCGGCTGCAACATCCGCTGCCGTGATTGCTACAATCTTCAACCCGACCACGTCCGGCCGCTGGCGGAAATCGAGGAGCAACTGGACGCGCTCATGCGTCTGCGCCGGTTGCAATCGGTTTCCATTGTCGGCGGAGAAATCACACTGCATCCCGACTTGGTGGAAATCGTTCGACGCGTGCGGCAGCGCGGCTTGTTTGTGGAACTGTTCTCGAATGGAGTGGCGTTGAACGATGATTTGCTTTCGCGGCTGAAACAGGCTGGAGCTAACGTTATTTTCCTCCACATCGAACCGCAGCAACGCCGTCCCGATCTGTCAGCCGAAGCTACTGATAAGGAATTGAAACGCCTGCGCTATGAAAAAGCGTCGCTGGTAGCAGCCCACGGCATTGAAGTTGGTTTGACGGTGACGGCCTATCCTGACAAACCGCAGGAGGTTGAAGACGCTGTCACCTTCGCGCTCGAATCACCGCATGTCTGCTATCTGCTGGTGACTTTGTGGCGGGATGTCAGCCGGATGCCTGCCATCGCAGGCGATTTGACGACAGGAATGTTTTCCGGTTCTGAAAAAATGCAGCCCGTTGTCCAGCGCGAAGCTCGCCCCAGAGAATTATGCCAGTGGTTGGAACGGCGATTTGGAATTACGCCTTTTGCTTTTCTTGGCTCAAACCTCGATGAAGCTGAACCGCGCTGGATGTCCTACCTGACGGCAACGGTTCATCGGCAGGATGAATTGATTCAACAACACAGCCTCCGCCCGACTTGGGTCGAAAAGACAGTTTTGGAAGCATCGCGAAAATTGACCGGGCGCTATCCGTTTTATCAAAAGCAGAATTTCTGGCAGACCGGCTTGCACCTGCTGTTCAATGGACTGGCTGGCGGCTGTATTTACAAAAGGCTGAAATTTCTCGGCTGCGCGATGCGGCCCGGGGTCCGGCTCGCCGCTAAGCGGTTGTTGTTTCAATGGCCTGCTGCGGTTGATGAATCTGGCCGCTTAATCCATTGCCAGTGCTGCCCGGACGCAGTGCTTAAAGACGGGCATCTAGTGCCGCTCTGCATTTCGGATTTGGTGGTGAAAGAAAAAACTGGCAACTGGAAAACAACCTTGGTTTCAACTTCAATTTAGCCATGCGCATTTTACTCATCATGCCCGACGCGCACATGCACAAGCTGCGTGTGGGATCGTTCATCCGCTCAATGCGCGAAGCGCCGCTGACATTGACGACGCTGGCCGCACTGGTTCCGCCGCTGCCGGACGTGGAAGTGAAAATTGTGGATGGCAGCGTGGATTCGATTCCCCTGAACGAGCAGGCTGACCTAGTTGGAATTAGCGTGATCACCGGCTGTGCGCGTCCGGCGTATGCACTCGCAAAACATTTTCGGCAGCGCGGCATTCCGGTGGTGCTGGGCGGCGTTCATGTGACGGTGCTTCCGGGCGAGGCGATCCAACACGCCGACAGCATCGTCATCGGACGCGGCGAACATACCTGGCCGCAGCTCATTGAAGATTTTCGCGTCGGCAGACTCAAGCGAGTCTATCGTGAACACGCATTGAACAACCACATTTTGGAGGATGTCCCGCTGCCGCGCCGGGATTTGCAGCGGCGCAGTGGATACATGCTGCCCAACACGGTTCAAGCCACGCGCGGCTGCAAGCGCATTTGCGATTTTTGCACCGTGAATGCCGTGTGGCCGCGCTATTTGAAACGGCCCGTCGCGGACGTCGTCCGGGATGTCCGCGCCATTCCCGGAAGGTATTTTGCCTTCAACGATGTGAGTTTGGTGGATGATGTGGAATACTCCAGAGAACTGTTCACCGCCATCGTCCCGCTGAAAAAAAAGTGGGGCGGTCTGGTCACAGCGGACAGTCTGCAAAACACCGAATTGCTGGACCTCATGGCGCGCAGCGGCTGCGTCTATTTATTGGTGGGCTTCGAGTCCGGCAATCAGGCAACGTTGCAAGGCATCCGCAAAAATTTCAACAAGACGCTCGACTATCATCACCTGATTCGCTCGCTGCAAAATCGTGGCATAACGGTTCAAGGTTGCTTCGTTTTTGGCTTTGACCATGACGACGCGGGCGTTTTTGAATCCACCGTCCAACTCGTTCAAGACTTGGGCCTGGACATTCCGCGCTACTCGCTTTACACGCCTTATCCCGGCACGCAGTTATTCACACGGATGCAGGCGGAGAATCGAATCTTAAGCTATAACTGGAATGATTACGACACGATGCACGTTGTCATCAAGCCGGTGCAAATGACCCCGAATGAGTTGTATCGCGGATTCAAATGGGCTTACAAGGAAACCTTCCGAATGAATCGCGTGGTCAGACGCGTCAGTCATCTGGACATCCGGTGCGCCATCAACTTTGTCGGCAATCTGTGCTACCGGATTTTTGTGAAGCGGCTTTACACGGAACCGCGATTTGCCACGCCGTATTCATTGCACGATCCCGGCCGTCCTCCCGAACCCGGCCATTGGAAAGTGCCGGAAGAAATGGAAGAGGTATGCGCCGCCTGACGTTTATTTATCCCGCCATCGGCCGAAAACCGGGCAAGCCCTTTGTCCGCTCGTGGCAATTGCAACCGCTGGCCATCGCGCGACTGGCGGCGATGACACCGCCGGACTGGCGGGTAAATTTTTTCGATGATCGAATGGATGTGATTGATTTCGATGCGGCCACCGATCTTGTAGCCATTTCCATTGAAACCTATTCCGCCAAACGTGGCTATTACATCGCCTCGCAATTTCGCAAGCGCGGCAAACCCGTGGTGATCGGCGGATACCATGCGACGCTTTGTCCCGACGAAACCAAAGAGCACGCCGATGCCGTGTGCATCGGCGAAGCGGAATCAGTATGGCCGGCGATTCTTCAAGACGCCGCAAGTGGGCAACTGCAACCATTCTATCGTGGGGATCGTTCCCGCTTACTGGAAGGGTTGGCTCCGGATCGCGGCATTTTCAAGGGTAAAAATTATTTGCCGGTGGCCTTGGTCGAAACGAGCCGTGGCTGCCCTTTTCAATGCAATTTCTGTTCGATTGGCGCGGTGTTTCAAAGCACTTACCGCCGGCGGCCAGTTCAGGAAATTGTCGAGGAATTGCGTCCCGTTCGCGACAAATACGTTTTCTTTGTGGATGACAACATCGTCGGTGATCCGGCGGGCGCGCGCGAACTGTTTGAAGCCATCGCGCCTTTGAAAATCCAGTGGATGAGCCAGGGCAGCCTGCACGCGCTACGGGACGAATCACTCGTGCGTCAGATGGCCAGGAGCGGCTGCATGGGTTTGTTGGTCGGCTTTGAGTCGCTGAACCATCGAAATCTCGCGGCGATGGGCAAGCGGATCAACAAGGTGGACGAATACCGCGCCGCGCTGGATTGTCTGCGGCGGGCCGGCGTGTTTGTTTATGGAACTTTTATTTTTGGTTATCCCTACGATACGGCGGAGACTTTTGATGAGACAGTTCGTTTCGCCAAAAAGGAAAATCTTTTTCTGGCGGCGTTCAATCATCTCGTCCCATTTCCCGGCACGCCGCTCTACCGGGAACTGGAGGCGGATGGACGGTTGCGGTTTCCGCAATGGTGGCTGCACGAGGACTATCGCTTTGGCCAGGTTCCATTTCGACCTGCGGCCTTGGAAGCGAAGGCGGTCGAAGAAAATTGCCATCGGGCAAGACGCGCATTTTATACTTGGGGATCAATCTTGCGGCGCAGTTTGGAATTTCGGACCAACAGTCCAAGCATTGACCGGGCTTGGGCTTTTTGGATGTTGAACTGGATGTTGAAGCGGGAATTGTCTCAAAAAGCTGGCATTCCGTTGGGAGGCGCACCATGACATCCGACAGCATTTTAGTCCCGCCTGTCAATCTAGCTGCCAGCTTGCAATCGGCGAGTTGCGCGGGCAATTATCGCTTCGGTCTAGCCAAACCGGAGGACAACGCAGAACTGCTCCAATTCAGCGCCGGGGCCGAAATGCTCGGTGCAATTCGTTTTTCATTTGACCGCTCTCCAAATTATCTGGCTGCCCTCCGCGTCGAGGGCTGTCATTCAGATGTGCTGGTCTGCCGTGAAAACAAAACCGGAAGCCTGGTCGCCACCGGCCATCGGTCGGTCAAAAAAGTTTTTGTGAACGGAGAAGCTACCACGGTTGGATATTTAAGCGGCCTCCGCGTGAAACCAGAATTTCGCAGCGCGCCGTTTCTCGCACGCGGATACGCACAGCTTCGCGCGCTTCGTGCCGGACACCCGGCGTCATTCGATTTGACCACCATCATGGAGGACAATTTGCCGGCTAAAAAGGTGCTGCGCTCGAACCGGCTCGGCCTGCCTGCCTATCATGATTTTGGCCGGTTTTGCTGCATGGCCTTCAGGCTGCACGAAAAACACAATCCGGTCGCCGAAACAAAATTCTCCATGCGCCGCGCCGCGCCAGCGGATGCCTGCGATGTAATTGAATTCCTCAATCGCGAAGGCCGCACAAAACAATTTTTCCCGGAATATCGCGTGGAAGATTTTGACTGTCCCGGCGGCCTGTTGTCGCATCTGGAATGGAAGGACGTGTTCCTCGCGTTTTGCGGCACGGAATTGGTTGGCGTGCTGGCCGCCTGGAACCAGCAGGCGTTTCGGTGCTGGCGCGTGACGGGATACGCTCCATGGCTGCGCCTGTCGCGCCATTGTCTAAATCTTGCGGCAAGGTTTCGCCGGATGCCGCTCCTGCCGCCAGCCGGCTCGCCACTGAATGGATTCAATCTCGCCCTCGTTTGCATTCGCGACAGCGACCGCGCAATTTTCAGAGTCTTGCTGGACGGGGTGATTCGCGCTAAACGAAGCCATCATGCGTTTTTCCTTGCGGGACTTCACGAACGCGATCCGTTGCTGCCGGAATTACTCGTCCGCTCTCATGTTTCTTTGGACAGCCGACTTTATTTGGTGGATTGGGAAAACGAAAATCGCGTCATCATAAATTTGGATCGCCAGCGGGTTCCTTATTTGGAATTGGGATCGCTCTGATGAACCTTCAATCACAAATTGTCGCGGTGAACGACCTGCGCCCGGAAGACGTCGCCCAAATGTGCCGCCTGATGCAGACACATTACGAAGGCGTGACGGAACACCAATTTGCCGCCGATCTCAACGCGAAACAGTGGGCGATTCTGCTCCGAGACCAAGGCCGCTTGTGCGGATTTTCAACGCAGATTTTGTTCGATCACTCGTCCAATGGCTGCGCGGTGAAGATTTTGTTTTCCGGTGATACCGTCATTGAAAAAAGCCACTGGGGTTCGCTGGCCTTGCCCGTGGCATGGGGACGCTTGATGCTGTCGCTGCTGGCAGAACATCCCGGCACGAATCTTTACTGGCTGCTGACCAGCAAAGGCTACAAGACCTACCGGTTCCTGCCGGTTTTTTTTTGGGAATATTATCCGTGTCACAACCGGGAGACGCCGCCCTTTGAAAATAATTTGCTGCAAAGCGTGGCCGTTCGCCGCTTTGGAACTCGCTACGATTCGGTTGCCGGAATTCTGCGGGCAAAGCCGGGCGACCAACGCCTGCGCGACGGCATAGCCGACCTTGATGATCAGCGGCTTCGCGATCCGCATATGGCGTTTTTCCGGGCGCGAAATCCGGGACACGCACAAGGCGACGAGCTGGTCTGCCTCGCCCGGTTTCAACCCGAAAACTTGAAACCTTACATCCGCCGACAATTGTGAAAGCCTTCGCCCGGCGCATCATCAACCGAGTGTGGATCGCGGGATGTGCCCGTGAACACGCCCATTTCAACAATGCCTTGGGGCGGGTGGAAGAAACGCAACGAAATTATCTGCTTAATTTGTTGCGACACAATGCGCGAACCCAGTTCGGTGAAAAACACGGCTTTTCCAAAATCAACACCGTGGCGGAATTTCAGCAGCGTGTCGCGCAAAACTCTTATGAAATGCTCACGCCGTATATTGAAGCCATCACGCGTGGCGAGACCAAAGTCCTGACTGCCGATCCGGTCCGACTGTTCCAGCCAACCAGCGGCTCGACTTCCGGCACCAAGCTGATTCCATGGACGGACACGGTTGCGAAAGAGTTTCGCCATGGCATCAATCCTTGGCTGGCCTCGCTCTACCAACGCCAGCCGGCGCTGCTGGATGGAACCGCCTATTGGTCAATCTCGCCGCCAGCCACTCCGCAGCAAACCTGCGGCCGGTTGCGCGTCGGGTTTGAGCATGACGCCGATTACCTTGGTTTTTTCGGACGAAAGTGTTTTTCGCTGGTTAGTGCCGTGCCGCCGGAAGTAGCGAACTGCCGCGACATGACAGAATTCAGAACCCGCACCCTCTTGTCACTCTTGGCGGATGAAAATCTGAGTCTCATCTCGGTTTGGAGCCCGACATTTCTGACGACGTTGCTCGAAGATTTCATCGCGCGGCAGGACGAAATTCTCAAAATGCTGGCCCAGCGTGAATTGCCCGGAGCGAGGCAGAGGTATGAATTTCTCAAGGCCATTGCCTGGGAAAGCCGGCACTCGTTTCCGTTTGAACAAGTGTGGCCGGAGCTCAAGGTCATCAGTTGTTGGACCCACGGTTCAAGTTCGATTTACGCTGAAAACCTGCGCCGATATTTTCCAAGTGTGGAAATTCAAGGCAAGGGACTGATTGCCACCGAAGCCTTTGTTTCAGTGCCTTTGCATAAAGACTCCGATCCAGTTTTGGCCGTGACCTCTCACTTCTTCGAATTTCAAGACCTGGAAACCAATACAATATTTCAGGCGCATCAATTGACAGCCGGAAGAGAATATCAAGTAATTGTGACCACAGGCGGTGGTCTCTATCGCTACCCTTTGGGCGACCGCATTCGCGTGACCGGCTCTATTCACGGCGCACCGTGTTTTACGTTCATCAACCGTGATGGTCCGGTGTCGGATCTTTTCGGTGAAAAGTTGCACACTGGATTTGTGGAGAAAGTCGTCCGTCGTGCAATCGCGCAGCAGAACATTGACGCTCGGTTTTTTCTTTTGGCTCCGGTTGCCGACGCCCAGCTCGGCACCAGTTACACTTTGTTTATCGAGGCTGACTCGATTCCCAACCCTGCTGGTTTGCAGCATAATTTGGAGCACGGATTGGCCGAAAATTTCCACTACGCCCACTGCCGCAGTCTGGGCCAGATTTCTCCGGTCCGTTTATTCCATATCCAACAAGTGACACAATCAGCCGGGTCAGTCTTTTTGCAAGAAATGCAAGATCGCGGAATCAAAGCCGGAAATGCCAAAGTGACACCACTGGATGGCCATTTTGGTTGGGAACGCCGTTTTCACGGAAAATATGTTTCTTCACAAATGAACTCGTCTCGCTCTTAAACCGCCGTGTCACTCAACCTCTTCCATGTTTTCCAACATAAAAGTGAGGTCGAAGCAGTTTTAGTTACGAAGGCGATCCAGACAAAATAAAATCTTATGTTTGTCATTAGCTGGCGGAAGGGGTGGGATTCGAACCCACGTTAGGATTGCTCCTAAGCCTGATTTCGAGTCAGGTGCCTTCAACCACTCAGCCACCCTTCCAGCCGTTTATTTGCGAGCACTTAACAAGGCTCCCAGATTTACAAATTAACAATTTGATGCATGCGCATGAGAGACAGTATTCCAGCGCCAAAAGGCCTTTGGCTGAAGACACGGTTTGCAAATCTGGTTCGTTATGTGCCGTCGGGCATTTATTTCTCACGAATACGGGTTCGGGGCAAGCTGA
>Ga0182027_10011069_pt1 | contig 12778 bp, 12 predicted proteins | sample 712E1DmetaG_FD_121300 | JGI IMG/M metagenome (GOLD analysis project Ga0182027, IMG submission 121300) | Permafrost microbial communities from Stordalen Mire, Sweden - 712E1D metaG (Illumina Assembly) | ecosystem: Environmental > Terrestrial > Soil > Wetlands > Permafrost | place: Sweden...
CGATCCGCGCATCCTTCCGGGCATGAGCGTGAATGTCTCAATCATCACCATGGAAAAGGATGGCGTGCTCATAGTGCCGACATCTTCCATAAAGACTCAAAGTAATAGAACCTACGTGCAGGTATTGGCATCCTCGACGGTTTCAGCTTATCTGGCAAGCCAAGGCGTGGCGTCTGGCGCCGGAGCTGGGCGCACCGGCGGCTACGGCGGCTACGGCGGCAGAAACGCTTCCTCGACCACAGGCTTTGCCTCGACGACAGGCTTTGCCTCGACGACGGGTGGATACGGCGGCTTTAACGGATCTTCCGGAACCGGAATCGCCAGGGCCGCTCGCGCCACAGTCAGCCTGACTATCCCCTCCGCTATAGCTCCTGTCAACACGGTCATCGTGACCGGTCTGGCTGATGACACCAATACCGAAATCGTGAGCGGGCTTACACCTCGTTCTTGGATTGTGACACGCACCATAGCCGGTGGTTCGGCTTCGACAGCCGCGCCCAGCATCTTGAACACTCTGACAGGCGGGGCCCGCACAGGGGCGGCCGGAGCCGGAGGCGGCGGAGCGTTTCGTGCTACGGGAGGTGGCGGAGCCGCTGGCGCCATCAGGATCGGCGGATAGCGGATAGCTGAGCCGAAAGACATATGATACAGATCAAAGATATCGTCAAAACCTATATGACCGGAGATATAGCCACGCACGCCCTGCGCGGCGTATCTTTCACCATCGAGGACGGCGAATTCGTGGCCATCATGGGACCATCCGGTTCCGGCAAGTCCACTTTGATGCATATCCTCGGAGCTCTGGACACTCCGACTTCCGGCACCTACACGCTCGACGGACAGGATGTCTCCAAGCTTTCAGACGACGAATTGGCCGACATCCGCCACAACCGCATCGGCTTCGTCTTTCAGTCCTTCAACCTTCTCCCCCGCGCCACGGTCATGCGCAATGTCATGTTACCTCTCATATACGCCAATGTCCCCGAAGCCGAACGCGAGATTCGCGCTAGGAAAGCCCTGGAGAGCGCCGGCCTGGGCCCCGACCGCTACAATCACAAATCCAACCAACTCTCCGGCGGACAAATTCAGCGCGTGGCCATCGCCAGAGCGCTCGTGAACAACCCGTCGCTCATATTGGCCGACGAGCCTACCGGAAACCTGGACACCGCGACCAGCGACATCGTGCTCGGCACTTTCCAGCACTTGAACCGCGAATTCAAGCGCACCATCGTGCTCATCACTCATGAGGCGGATATCGCTGCCCATGCTGACCGCATCGTGAGAATCCGCGACGGCCTGATCGTCGAGGACAGCCGCGACCACGAGAAGAAAGTGATAAAACTATGACCACCCAAGACATACTCCATGAGACATTCTCGGCTCTGACCGCCAACAAGGTGCGGACTCTTTTGACCATGCTCGGCATTATCATCGGCATCAGCTCGGTGATCATCCTAGTCTCGATCGGCCAAGGCGCGCAGGGCTCGATCCAGGCCTCGATCAACAGCCTCGGCTCGAACCTAGTGATCGTCTATCCCGGTGCTCAGCGCTCATTCGGGTACGGCGCTTCCGGCGGGCGAGGCGCGGCCCAGACCTTGACGCCGGATGACGCAACAGCCATCGCCTCTTCGGTCGCCAACGTGAGCGCGGTCGCCCCGGAGCTCGACGGCCGTTACCAGATCACCGCGCCTGGAACCAATACAAACACCAGCGTCACAGGCACGTCTCCGGAATACATCACGGTCAGGAACATCCAGATCGCCGACGGGTCGTTCTTCACTGCACAGCAAGTCACCAACCGTTCGAAGGTCGCTATCCTTGGTCCGACAACAGTGAGCGACCTCATCGCCACAGGCACGGAGCCGGTCGGCCAAACCATCAGCATCAAAGGCCTGCAATTCACGATCATAGGCGTGACGGTCTCCAAGGGTTCTAGCGGCGGCCCCGGCAACCAGGATGACGTCATATACGTGCCACTTTCGGCCTCGCAGCTCTTCCTGTCGGGCAATACCAAATACTTGAGCACGATCAACGTCTCGGCCACCGACCCTTCCGTCATGACCCAGGTCCAGAATGACATCACGGCGCTCCTCTTGCAGAGACACGGCATCGCCGTGGCGGCGAACGCTGACTTCAACGTCCTGAACCAGGCGTCCATCGTCTCCGCAGCATCGAGCGTGACCGGCACATTCACGATCCTCTTGGGCGCCGTGGCCGGCATCTCGCTCGTGGTGGGCGGCATTGGCATCATGAACATGATGCTCACCACCGTGACTGAGCGCACCCGCGAGATCGGCCTTCGCAAAGCTATAGGCGCCAAGCGCTCCGACATCAGCACACAATTCCTGGTCGAAGCCGTGGCCCTGACGGTCATCGGCGGCGCCATCGGCGTGGCCATCGGCTGGGCGGTCTGCTACGGCATCACTGTTCTGGGCATCCTGGCGACGTCGATCTCCGTCTCGTCGGTCCTATTGGCCTTCGGCGTCTCGGCGGCCATCGGTATCATCTTCGGCTACTACCCCGCTAGACGCGCCTCTAGACTGAATCCGATCGAAGCTCTCCGGTACGAATAGGGGTTAACTTGACTTTTTCACTATTAAAATGTAAGGTTGCGCCTGAAGTGGTATTGCGTTAACCGAGACTAGGTTGAGCGATATTACGCTAGAAAACATAGATAGTTCTCACACAAATCATGAAAACTTACCAAGCTCGTCTTGGATTCATGCTGGCAGTGTTACTGCTGGCATTTTCACCGTTGGCTCGAGCCAACCAATACAAAAGCGATTGGTCTGGAGCATTCTCGACCGGAAATTTCTCGGTCGATGTGACGCTCCAGACGGTCGGTTCGCAGATTGCCATCGGGTCAAACCAGGGATTCCAGATCGGAAGCATACTTGGCAACTTGACTGACTCAACGGGGGCCCACGCCTTGAGCTTGGTGACAAGCAACTCGGCGTATATCCTGGACGACGGCCTGATTATTGATCCGTTCATCGGGCTCGACAATGCTGGACTCGGGGTAACGTATACAACGCCTGGCGGCGTGGTGATCGGTAACTTATACTCCACCGGTAATTACTTGCCTGGCCAGTTGCAATACTTCATGTCGATCTCGCCGGGCGCTATCGGTAGCGATTATAATCCGGGTGTCCCTGTCAATCCAACATTTGAAAAGTTGACGGGCACAGCTGTTCCCGAATCGACATCGACGGCATGGCTGATGACTATCGGCGTCGCCGGCCTCGGACTCGTCTCCACCGGCATGAGGAAAGGCCATCAGAAGATCTTGCCGATCACCGCCTAACAGCACATTCGTTCGCGCTTCCCAGTGACTACCCCAGCCTATTCTACGGAGGATCGGCTGGATTTTTTATACTTAAAATGGCGGCCAGGACAAGCTACACCTCGATCCTGGAGAACAGCCACGCGCCTATGCCGACGAACAAAATAGAGACCGCGACTAGGACGCCGGCGTCGGTCCACAAGCTGAAATGTGACAACCCAGAGAGAGCTCCTCGCAACCCGTCCACTCCATAGAAGAGCGGGTTCGCATATAGGACATAGCGTATGGCGGTCGGCACCCCGTCCAACGGGAAGAGCGCGCCGGAAAGGAAGAATACCGGCATGACCACGAAGTTCATGATGAGCTGGAAGCCCTGCATGTCCTCGAGCATCGAGGCGATGGCCGTGCCGAGAGCCGTGAAGACCATGGCAATGAGGATCATGAAGAGGGCCGCCGGCAGCAAGAGCCCGAGCTCCGGGCGGAAGCCGGCGATCATGGCGATCAGGAAGACTACGACTCCCTGGAACGAGGCCACCGTCGCCCCGCCGAGCGATCGCCCGAACATGATGGTGAAGCGCGAGACCGGCGCCACCATGGTTTCCTTGAGGAATCCGAACTGCCTGTCCCAGATGATCTCGATCCCGGAGAAGATGGCCGTGAAGAGGATGCTCATGGCGATCACGCCCGGCGCCAGGAATTGGATGTAGTTGCCCTGACCGGCCTTGGCGAAAGTCGGACCGAGGCCGTAGCCCAGAGCCACCAAGAACAGGATCGGCTGGCCCAAGGAGCCGATCAGGCGCGAACGCGACCGGAAATAGCGCTTGATCTGACGGAGCCATAGGATATATATCTTGTATAAAGTATCTGTCATCATGATGGTCGTCTAACGGCGCCCCCAGGCTCGAGCCCTCTGGCGGAGCTGGTCGACTGCCCCGGCTTCTTCGTCACGGATAGCATGCCCGGTGAGCTTGATGAAGGCGTCTTCGAGCGTAACGGTGTTTCCGGCTTGCGATTTGATTTCGCCGACTGTGCCGCGCGCGATGACCTTGCCATGGTCGATCAAGACCACGTGATCAGCTACACGCTCGACTTCGTCCATATAGTGCGTGGTGAAGAAGATTGTCAGGCCACGATCTTTGTTGAGCTTCTTCAGGTATTCCCAGATATGATTCCTGGTCTGCGGATCGAGGCCGACAGTCGGTTCGTCCAAGAATAGGATGGCCGGAGTGTGCAACAGTCCGCGAGCGATCTCGAGGCGGCGCTTCATGCCCCCGGAAAAGGTCTTGACCAGGCTGTCTTTCCTGTCCCAAAGCTCGACGAAATGCAGGAGCTCCTTGATCCTGCCGGCCGTCTCGCCTCTCGGCACGCCATACAAGCCGGCGTGCAGGAACATGTTCTCGTAAGCGGTGAGCTCGTCATCGAGCGACGGATCCTGGAAGACGATGCCGAAGGAATGACGGACGGCATTGGCGTTCTTGGTCGGATCAAAGCCGTCTACCAAGATCGAGCCGCTCGTCGGATGAACCAGGGTGGTGAGCATCTTGATGGTCGTGGTCTTCCCCGCGCCGTTAGGCCCCAGGAAGGCGAAAATAGAGCCGGCCGGCACATCAAAAGAGACATCGGCGACCGCAGTGAAGTCGCCGAACTTCTTGACTAGGTTTTTTACGGAGATGTGGGGTTCAGCCATATGATGCGTTGCTTTCGTACTTATAATACTATCATGCCGCCCGAAACGGTGCGACATTACGTCCTTTTCGGCAAAAATGCGGCTTTTGCAAATACGGCATCTGCTGTACAATCAGTCCATGAATAAGCGCTCCATCGGCATTATGTGGACTGTCATAGCCTTGGCCATCATCCTGGTGATCATCTATGGAGTGAAGCCGCGGCAAGTTGCGGCACCTGCCGTATCCGGTACGTCATCTGACCAAACCGGCGCTAACAACGGAAATGCCGCCACGACAACCCCAGTAGTGATGATGAACATCAACGAGACCGCTTCGACCTCACCGACCGTGACTGTCGGATATCCGAGCTTCCCCACTCTATCCAAGACATTCAACGAGGAAATCGCCACGGCTACGCTCTCTAGGCTGGCTGAATTCAGGCAGAACGTTGCCGATAACTCGGCCGCACGCGACGCCACCTCGCACGGTGAAGCCGCATTGCCGATGTCTGACTATTCATTCCTGGCAGCCTGGACGACGGCGCGCGTCGACATGAGGTATGTGAGCGGCATCGAGCGCTATGATTCTTTCGTCGGCGGCGCCAACGACAACGTGGAGCTGCAGACTTTCAACTACGATATCTCCACGGGCCGCGAATTGACGTTGGCCAATTTATTCCCGGGCGTGAACGATTATCTTCAGAAGATCGCCGTACTCTCCAAGACAATGCTCGTAAAGCATTTCGCCGAAGTCGCGCCGGATTACACCGACACGATCGGCATGTTGGACGGCGGCACGGCTGCGACCGCCGACAATTTCAGCGCATTCACTTTCACGGACAAGGACGTGACCATATACTTTCCTAAATACGCGGTTGCACCTGGCTCGTTCGGCGAGCAGAGCGTCACTATTTCGCGGGACTTGATCAAATAGACCTTGGAGCGAAAATAAAGCCTAGAGCGACCAGACCCAAGGCTGGGCGATCGCTAGCATGCACAAGAGCGCGCCCAGAAGCGCGATGTTCTTCCAGAAGCCGACGCGAGAGTTCATCTTGGCCATCGGATCAGTCTCCTTCCAGTAGTCGTGCATCTTGAACGAGACGCCCAGAAGGAAGATGACCAAACAGGCGATACCGTAATGCGGACGGTAGCCCAACAAGACGGACAAACCACCGATCAATGCCAGAATGCCTGTCGAGATGACCGCGAACTTAGCAGTGCCTGGTTTTATGCCCTTTGACTGTGCATAGCCGACCAGACCTGCGGACTTGAAGATGTGCTTATATGCGGCATCAAGGAAGAACAAACCGACGGCGATGCGACCGGCAAGAAACGCGACTGTGATATATGTTGCCATTTGATTATTTATTGATTATTTAAATTAAATCAACCACTGATAGTGCCCTATTCATTGCCGTATTCATTATAGTACAAAGTAGACCATATATCATCAGGCAATTTTTTATGCTTTTGTAAGCGGATCATTGTTCCAAAACCTGACATTTTTACACATGCAAATTACTTGCATGTGATCATTAAAAAATGGCTCATCTATGTCAGCTACTTGCAACCTACTTGCATCTGCAATTTTGTCTGGAAATTGAATATCGATAGGCGAGCGACACTTTTAATAAATACCGGTAACTTGCCTAAAGTTTACTTCCTCGCGGCTTCTACTTTCTCCCAGCCCGCAAGGCATTCCCGATAGGTATGAAGTCCGTCAGGAAGTTATAAGCCGCGGCGCCGACCGGACCGATGACGCCCAGACCTGGAATTCCGATAGCCACCCAGAACAGGCCGATGATATTTGTCACTGCCCAGATCCCAAAATTCTGGTGCATCACCCCCGTGACCTTCCTAGCTATGCCCATTGCCTCCGGTAGGCGGTCCAGCCGGTCCTTCATGATAGTGATGTCGGCTGCCTCGATGGCCGCGTCGGCCCCGATGCCGCCCATGGCGATCGATACGTCGGCCAACGCCAGCGACGCCGCGTCATTCACGCCGTCGCCCATATAGCCGACCACGGCAGGCTTCTTCTCAAGCTCGAACTTGCGGATGAAGGCGACCTTGGTCTCCGGCGTCATATTGGCATGAAAGTGCCGCAAGCCTAGCTCGCCGGCAACGGCTGCCGCAGCGTGCTCGTTATCGCCAGAGAGCATGTGCCATTCGCGGACTCCCAGGGTCTTGGTCTCGGCGATCACCTCTTTGACACCGGGACGGAGCTCGTCCTCGTATGAGACGAGTCCGACGGCCTCCCCATCAACGGCCAGGATAGTCACGCCGCGCCCGGCGTCCTTCTCGACGGCGATGTCGCGCTTGACCTCTTCGGAAATCGCGACCTTCTCGTGCTCCAGAAAAGTCAGTCGACCGAGGAACATGTGGTGACCGCCATGCCTGAAGACTACGCCCTCGCCCGGCACTTCGGTGAGCTCAACGGGGGCCACGGTGGAGATCTGCTTTTCTGCCCCGTATTCAGCGATAGCTCTCGAGACCACATGCTTGGACTCGGAGGCCGCCATCATGGCGAGCTCCAGGACCTTGTGCGCAGTGTATTTGCCGTATGGCCTTATGTCCACGACTTTCGGCTGACCACGTGTCAGCGTGCCGGTCTTGTCGGTCAGGAGATACTTCATCTTTGAAAGCTGCTCCATGGCGGCCGAGCCTTTGACGATCACACCGCGATGAGCGGCATAGGAGATGGCCGCAGTGAAGGCCAAAGGCACTGCCACGGCAATATCGTCTGCGCAGACGACCAGGAGGACGGCCAGGATCTCGCTTGGCGAAAGCCCATACCACCACATGGTGCCGGCAGCCACGAGCGAAGCCAGGATATACCATTGGGTGAAACGATCGGCGGCACGCTCGGCCGGGCTCTTGTCGCGACTGGCCTCTTCGACGAGCTTGATGATCTTGGCCAGCGTCGAATCGTCACCGACTTTCTCTGTACGAACGATGAGCGACCCGGAAGCGGACATGGTGGCCGTGAAGACCTTGTCGCCGACTTTCTTCGGGACGAGCTCGCTCTCGCCGGTCAGGGACGACTCGTCGACTTCGGCGCTTCCGGAGACGACCGTGCCGTCGACCGGCATCCTATCGCCGTCATTCACGACCACGAGGTCGCCCGGGCGCACCTGGCTCACGTGCTCGTCCTTGAACGTCTCACCGATCTTGAGCCGCACGATCTCGACGTGGTACTTCATCAGGCCCTGGAGGGTGCGCTTAGCACGGGCCGAAGTGATCTCCTCAAAGATGCGCGCGAATGCCAGCATCAAGTTGATGAGCGACGCCGAAACCCACTGGTAGGAGATGAGCGAGAATATGAGAGCGATAGCAGCCAGAAGGTCCACGGAAAGGTGCCGGCCCCAGAGCGACTTTCCGGCGGACCAAGCCACCGGGATGAGGCCCAAGAATGAGAGCGCGACCAAGATGGGCGTGACCCAAGGCCGGCGGAAAAGCGCGGCGAGAAGCGCGAGTAAAGTCAGCCCGACCAGGGCGAAGTCGAAATATTTGAAAAACTTCTCTTCCAGCGAGACAAGCGGCTTCATGGCGTAATTATAGCGACAAGCGAGGATCTGCGAAAGCTCGCTTTCGCGAGATCCGAGCGAAGTCGATATATGAGCGGAGCGAATATAGCAGGAATGCCCTGCTTGTTTGTATTCTTGGCTGACCTTATTCCTTGAGCTTCCCTTCGAGCCAGTATGTGAGCATGACGATCACAAGCGTCCCGATCATCGTGGCGATCCAGCCGGCAAACATCATGAGGGCAAGACGCTGGGTGGTGTCTTCGACGATACGCAGACCCTGACCGGCCAGAACAAAGCCGGACGAGATAGCACCGCCGGTCGAAGGAGGGGTAGCGAAGGATGTCGCGGAGGATGTCGCGGGCACGGATGATTTCCAATGAATCACAGTCGTGGCCAATCTGATTCCGGAAGCCGGCTGCCAGGTCAGGATGCGCTCCTCGCCATATTGGCTGACGTAAGCGAATATTCCAGACGGAGGCACAGGCAGATCAGAGCCCATCTTCATGGATGATTCTAAGACGGTGCCATGGTCGTCGAAGACCATGATGAACGGCAGGACGCTGTGGCTCACATCCACCGTGACGGCATTGCGAGGCACCACAGCGGCCGGCACGGCGCCATTCTCGAGCTGGTAGGCGGAGTCTTCGGCCATTTGCTCCGGTACGAAATTGGCGGTCTGGCGCATGCCCTGCTGGCCGACCGCGTACGCGCCCAAGAGCACGGCTGTCGAAGCCGCGGCTATGGGTAGCCAGATTGTGATGAGGCGTCTTAACATAGGTCCATTGTATGCTCGTATTTGGTACATAGCAATCTGGGCGCATTATAAGGGAATTGGACTACTGGGCGGAAGACTATTTCGAAATCTGGCGCGAGAAGTGTTCCGAAACCTGACATTTTCGTACATGCAAGTAAGTTGCATCTAGTGATTAAAGAATGGCTCACTCACGTGGACTATTTGCAAGCTACTTGCATCTGCAATAAAATCAGCAAATTATACACCCGCATCCTCCTCTCAAAGACGAGAGCGAGCCTGCGCCTAGATCTTCGTGATATCACGCGGAGAGATCAACTCAAACGCCCACTCGAAAGCGATCCTCACGCGCTTGCGCCACGAGGCGAACTTGAAAAGATAAACGGTGCGCCACAGCCACCAGGTCAGCCGACCGGAGAGCTTCAACCCGAAGACGTCGCCAATAGCGAACCACTGACCCACCGAGACCATGCTGCCACGCGAATGATAGTGGAAACCGTGGAGCGCATTGCCTTCGACCGCGGACATGATATTCGCGGCCACGGCGCGCGCCTCGGTAGTGGCGACCTGCGCGAGCATGGGTAAAGCCTTTTCATTTTCCACGTAAGCCGCGGCATCGCCAAGCACGAAAACATGATCGTTCCCCACCAGATGGAAATACCCGTCAACAGCCAGCCTTCCTCCCGATAGAACGGGCTCAATGCCCTCGAAGGACGGCACTCTAGCCTTGACGCCCGCCGTCCAGATGACCGTAGCGGCCTGTATAGCTTGCCCGTCGGCCGTTTCCAGGCCGGTCGGCGTCACTCGAGTCACAGCCACGCCATTCCTGATCTCCACGCCATTCTTGCGCAAACGCGCCTCTGCGGAAGCGCGCAAGCCGGGGTCGAACATCCCGAGGATCTCCTTGCCGGAATTGACGAGCGTGACCGTGACCTCCTCGGGCTCGCAGGAACGCGGATCTCCAGGGCGGCAATGACTGCCGTCGTAATAGCGCCGTGCGATCCCTTTGGTGAAGCCGGCGAGCTCGGCCGCGGTCTCCACACCGGTCGGCCCTCCGCCCACGACTGCGAATGACAAGAGCGCCTTGCGCCTTCCTGGATCTTCAGTGAGGACGGCCTGTTCAAAAGCGTCGATCACGCGGTTCCGAAGGCGCGCGGCGTCGAGGAGGCTCTTCAATGGCATAGCGAGCTCGGCCGCGCCCGGGATACCGTAATAGTTGGTTTCGGCGCCGGTCGTGATGACCAGATAATCGTACGCGAGCGCGACGATCCCTCCTCCGCCGTCGAGCTTGATAGACTTCCCTGTCAAGTCCACGGAAACTACCGCTCCCTGGACGATGCGCACGCCGGTGCCTTCAAAGATCTCGCGCAAAGGCTCGGCCACGGAGCGCGGCGAAAGCGCCCCGGTCGCCACTTCGTGCAACAATGGCGTGAACAGGAAGTAATTGGAGCGATCGACGATGGTCACGTCGACTTCGCCGGCACGGACGTGTCTAGCCAGCTTTTTGCCGACGTAAGTCCCCCCAAATCCGGCACCCAGGATGACGATGTGTGGTCGGAGCATATGATTATCTTATCATACGAGCGAAAGAAACTTTTTGGCTCATTCCCACCATTTGAGCCAAATAAGGGCACGGCAAAAGCCGCCGGTATGAGAGCGCGGCGGCTTATTGCTTTGAGACCTTCCCTAATGAGTCCTAGACTCTAGAGAGAGCTAGTTCGTGGTGACGAGAGTCGTCGGCCATGAGACGCTGACATTGCCAGCCTGATCCGTGGTATAGACCATGAAGTAGTAGACCGTGTTCGGCGCAAGGTTCGGGAGCGTGACGCTCTGGTAGGTGCGGAACATCGTGTCAGTCATGGCGTTGTAGCCGCCGGAGACGCTCACATTGGTGAGAGACGTGTTCAAGTTGAGCGGGCTCGTGTTGTAGTAGACCACGCCTGTGGCGGCTTGGTCCGTATTCCAGGAGACCGACGCGCTATTCCTGCCGGCGTTGATGCTGATACCAGTGATCACAGGAGCTACCGTGCCCGTGTAAGTGCTGTTCGCGTTGTACGAGCTATTTGCGGCAACGTATACAGCAGCGGCGTTATTGGTATTGCTCGTGAGCCTAGAGCCTTCGGCGTTAGCCATGCCGTTCTGGATCTGGAGGTTCAGGATCGGGAGAGTGACCGGGCCGACCGCTCCGACCGGGTCGATCTCATTCCTGGACTGGAAGTTCGAGACGGCCGACTGGGTGAGGAAGCCATAGTATCCGGTGACTAGACCCTGCGGATATATGGTGTTGTTCTGCGAGAGGAATGTCTGGAGAGCCGAGACGTCGGCGCCGGACATGCCCACAGACAATGAGCGAGTGAGCGTAGGTGTCTGAGCCATAGCCGGGATAGCGGCGACGGCCAGAGCCGCGACCGCTGTGACGCCCGCGATGGCGAGGAAGCGGTACGAGGTCTTGAAAGAATTGATGAAGTTAGTCATATTATTTATTTTTTTGGTTAGGCGAATAAACTGCTCGGCATACTGATGCAGGTATGTATCGATGTAAATGTTCGACCTTACATTTTGTATACCTCGCTTGTAGTGCCGTGCCAGAGCGCCCGAGATTACAGGAGGATTACAGTTTGCTCACCTTCTCGTGGCTTTCACTGCCTATTTTTAGAGATTCGAGCTCCTTTTCCAACCTTCCGATGTGGATGCCGAGTTTTTGCGTGCGCTCAAAGAGCTTTGTCTCGAGGAGCTTGGCATGTCCGGCGATAGTCTCTGCCACTGCCATCAGCTCCGTGACGTCTTCCATGGCCAGAAGGATGATAGGTTGGAAGGCTTTTTGTGCGGCTCCTTCCTTGGGATGGATCTGGCGGGCATTCAGGATCATGGCCTTATGGCCGATAGCGGGAAAATCATGTGTGACCTCAAAACCCTTGAAAAAGGTATGTTTCGGCAGGATGTCCTCAAGCAGCTTCCGCAGGTCTGGGATATCCCACTGGCCGTTTCCCAACTCGTAAACGACCTTCTTCTCTGTATCTTTGGGATCAACGTGGAATACCCGGTAAAACGGCTCATTGGCCGACATCACACGCAGGTCCTTATCGAGGATCAACATCGGTTCACGTACGATATCCAGCACAGTCTGCATATACGTCCAGCTCTCATCCCATAGGCGATCAAAGAAATCAGGTCCAACTATATTTTTTTTATTTGTTTCCATACACATGAGGCCGAGGGAGCACTCGAATCATTACAAATCAAGACGAAGATAGCTTGTAATGAGCTGTGCAATATGCTATGATGGCAGTCAAGTAAACCCCTCCTGGCCCATCGTGGCGCCCGCGTAACAGCTCTATAGTTCTTGTAATCTCTTTGTAATATGGCCTGTAATATTGCGCCCTTTCTAGCGTCCTCATCATGTATATGCCCCTCACTCATCAAGAAGAGACCCAAGCTTCGTTCGACCTGACCGCCGCCCATCACGACTTCAGCCGCGGCTTGAACGCCCACGCCTTCTTCAAGATCCATGACCACACCATCGGCGAGGACTTGGTGCAGGACACTTTCATGAA
>Ga0182027_10011070_pt1 | contig 12778 bp, 11 predicted proteins | sample 712E1DmetaG_FD_121300 | JGI IMG/M metagenome (GOLD analysis project Ga0182027, IMG submission 121300) | Permafrost microbial communities from Stordalen Mire, Sweden - 712E1D metaG (Illumina Assembly) | ecosystem: Environmental > Terrestrial > Soil > Wetlands > Permafrost | place: Sweden...
GCCGCGGCAGCAGAGATGCCGAAGACATCGGTGTAGAAGATGAAAAGAAACGTGCTGAAGGCAGCCCAAAAAAGGCACGATGCAAAATCACCGCAGCCGTAGCACAGTTTCTCGCGCAGTTTCAGTTTTTCCGGGGTAGCCATGGGATTGGGGGGTAAACGAGTCGTACGGACGACGGAAACCAAGGCGAGCCAAATGCGCGACAAGGGAGTTCTGCAGCAAGAGCGGCTGTTGAGGTTTGATTTCTGCACGTGTCACCCGCCGGCAACTCGACGCTTTCGGTCGCTGTGGACGTGACCAATATCGGCGGGTGCGATGGCGACGAAGTGGTGCAGCTCTATGCCGTGCCGTCCGTGGAGTCTCAGCCGCCCATTGCATCGCGCGGGGGTCGAGCAGTTCGAACGCATGGTCATAGAAAGCGATGACCAGGTTCTTTCTCCCGGTCGGGTCCGCATCAACCGGGGTGTGATCTTCTCGGTTGAATTCTGGGCCATACAAGAATTCGTCGGGCATCGCTTCTGTCCTGCAGTCGAAAGCCTGGCGGACCGCCTTTTCAAGCGGAGCGACCGGCGGAAAAGGGGGGAAGGATTTCAGTGTGGGCCATTTGGTGATGGTTTTCATGGATTCGCTTTAGGTATGGGAAAAAAGGAGCCCTCCCAAACCGGGCGAAAACATGTATAACTCCGAGTGATATTGCATAGCAGCACGGCTGCTATGCCACCTGGTTTTCCTCAACTACTCCTCCTAAGAAACAGCGCTTGCGTTGTAGCCGGCCGCGCTGAGGCCGGCGCCGGGGTCAGCGCCCCCGGCTACAAGTTTCCTGCCCGAAAGGACGCGCCCCAGCGCGTGCGGTCACTGCTAGCCGGATCAGGCCGACCGAGCTGCTGGCGACAACTAGATCCCGGAACCTGCAAGGCAACGGACGTTTAATTTGCTACAACGGAGCGAAATAATGCCTAACGGAAGCTTCTAATGCTAAACGGAGCGATAAAATGCGACGCATTTACAAGCCCGGATCATCCCTTCAACGCCCCGGCAGTGATGCCCTTGACCAGGTGTTTCTGAAGGGCGACGTAGACGATCAGGATGGGGATCGTCACGAGCACCAGGCCGGCAAACAGCATACCGAAATCGCTGCGGTACTGGGAGGTGATGGAAAGATTCGCCAGGCCGAGAGGCAGTGTGCGGGCATGGCCGTCGCCGCCATTCATCAGCAGGAAGGCGAAGAAGTATTCCTTCCAGATGCCGATGAACTGGAAGATCGCAACCGTAACGAGCCCCGGTTTGGCCAGCGGCAGAAGCACGCGCCAGAATGCCGAGAACTCGTTGCAGCCGTCGACCACCGCCGCCTCGTAGAGCGATCGGGGCAATGACTTGAAAAAACCAGCAAGGATAAAGACTGCGAACGGCAATCCGTTGGCGGTGTAGACGAGAATCAGTCCGCTGCGCGAATTGAGCAGGCCCAGCCCGCGCAGTTCGAAGAACAGCGGCACCATTGCGAGCTGCGCGGGAAGCGTAAGGCCGGCCAGGAAGAGCCAGAAAACCGCGCGTCCTACCGGATGGGAGAACCGGCTCAACGCATACCCTGCCATTGCGCCAAGCAGCACGATGGCCGCGACCGATACAGTGGTGACCAGCACGCTGTTCAGGAAATAGTCACCAAACCGCGCCTCGCGCCAGGCCCGTCCGTAATTGTCGAATTGCAGACGATCCGCCGCTGGTAGCGCAAAAGGCTCCCGGAAGATCGCGCTGTCGGGCTTCAACGACGAATAGGCCATCCAGACCATCGGGAAAATGACCCAGCCTGCGTAGCCGGCCAACACCATTCCGATGAGGGCGCGGCTGACGTGGAATCGCCCGCGGTTGCGCGTCGCAGTCATTCTGGACTCTCCCGTTTCAATCCGCGCATCAACACCGCGCTGGCGGTGAGCACCAGGACAAACATGATCACTGCGATCGCGGCAGCGTGGCCTATCTGGAATTCCTTGAACATCGACGTGATCATCAGCGTTCCCAGCGTGTGGCTCGCACTGGCCGGGTCCTGCGACGTCAGCAGCCAGATCATCTCAAACGCGTTGAGGCCGCTGATCACCAGAAAGACGGCGGAGATGATGACCACCTCCCAAATCAAGGGCAGCGTGATGTCGAAGAACTGTCGCCAGGCCGGCGCGCCGTCGAGTTCGGCCGCTTCGTACAGCTGCGGGTCAATGCCTTCCATCGCCGCCAAGTAAAGCACCAGGTTGAACCCGCAGGCCATCCACAGGTAGATGGGAATCAGGGCCGGATAGAGATGGCTTTGCGCCAGCCAGGGAAACCCGTCGAACCCGCGCAGCCAGTCGACATCCAAAGCCTGGCCCAACGCCACCAGGCTTGCGTTGACGAGGCCGCCGTGCGGCTCATACGCATTGAGCCAGAGCAGCGTGGCGGCGATCCCTCCCAACATGTTGGGGAACAGGAACACCACCCGAAACACGCCCGCCCCCCAAACGCCACGGTGAATCAACACGGCGAACAACAGGGCGAGCGGCACAACCACGACCGCCGGCACCAACATCAGGAAGAGGTTGTTCCGCAAGGCCAGCCAGAATCCATCGTTCGCAAAAAGCAGCGATTTGAAGTTAAACCACCCTGCCCACGTTTGCGGCCCGATGCCGTCCCATCGCTGAAAAGCCCAGCTGAACGCCACCAGAGCCGGCACAAGAACGAACCCGCCGTAAAGCAGAAGCGCCGGCCCGACAAACCCCAGCCCGACCGAAGTACGCAGCCGACCGAAGGCAGAATCTCCACCGGCGGAAAGCAGCGCACCGCGGCGGTTGGCAAACTGGCGCCACCAGTTTGCGGCAAGCCATGCCGCCGCACCGCCAACGAGGAGCAACAACAGCGTGCCTGCAACCCCGTGCCGATAGTCCAGCCGTTCCGGATTGATGGCCCGCGCACGCTCATCTCCCGCAGCCGTTTCCATCTGCCCGGCGAACTGCTGCGGCGTGATGCGACCCTCCATCAGCGCCAGCCGGCCGTCGATCAATGCCTGCCGCACCGCCGGCGGCTCAAGCATCACCTGGGGCATGTTGAAGGCCTCTTTCGCCTGCGCAATCAGAGCCGCCGTGGATCGCATCCGTCCGGAAAACGCCGCCAGCGGAACTCCGCGCACGGCCGCAGGGCTGTCCATCTCGCGCACAAAAGCCGCGGCGCGTTCCCGCGAGGTCAGAAACCGCAAAAAATCCACGGTTGCGCGTTCGCGCTGCGGATCACCAGTGGCAAAGACGAAAAAACTGTCGCTTCCGGTCTGGATGGTCGTCGGATCAGCGACACCTTCCGGAAACACCGGAAAGTTCATCACACCTAGCTCGAAATCGTCCGGGATTTTCCCCGCCATCTCCTGGATCATCCAGGACCCGGACACGGTCATTGCCGCACGGCCCTCGAAGAACGCCAGTTGCGCCGCCGTGTGTGTGGCTCCTTCCCATCCACGCAAGGTGTTTTGCTGTGCGATCCGCTGCAGCAATGCCGCGCTGCGGATGTACCGCGGATCGAGCCTGGCGCCCGGACGCAGATCGTTGAGCTGCCGCCATCCGTCCGCCCCGACCAGATCATAGCAGGCCGCCCGGAAAAAAGCGTCCGGATAATTCCCGTAAATGCCCGTCAGACTCAGCGGCGCGATCCCGGCTGCGCGCATCCGCCCGCAGAGGGCAAAGAATTCGTCCCAAGTGCGGGCAGGCGTCCAACCATGCACCCGAAACATCCGTTCGTTGTAGAATATCGTCCAGCACGAATAGCCCAGCGGCACGCCGTAAACCCGGCCGTGGACCCGCCAGGAATCGAGCGCCCCGGGAAGAAACGTATCCCCCCAGCGGGCGTCGCCCTCCCAATTCACATCCGCCAGATCCTCGCTCAAGTCCCGCACCTTGCCCGCCTCGATGAGCACCGGCCAAAGCAGATATGGGGCGAATGCCGCATCCGGGTAATCGCCATCCATGAGGCGCACCCGCACCTTGTCCTCGATCCGCGGATCTCCATAGAGGTTGACCTTGATCCCGGGGCGGACCCACTCAAACTGCCTGGCCGTTTCCTCGTAGAAAGCCATGCCGTAACCTCCGGTACGGATCGGAATCTCGATCTCGACGGAAGCGGATCCCCTGACGGCAGGAGTGGCACTGCTGGCCGCGGACAGGCAGACCAGCGCGACGAAAATAACCCCGATATTCTTCAGACGATTTGATCTATGGAGCATTTCCCGGGTCTGGCGCGATTCATTTCTGTCGCTCCGATTTGCGGTCTTGCTGAACCGGGCAAAAACTGGATATACATGAACAACACTGGCTGGATCCTTGAATGTCATGTCCGGCCCCGTGTCTTTTGAAATCATGTACCAAGTGACTTTTTCTGAGCAAAGCATGCGCGAGCTGAACAAGCTGGACAAGCTGGCGCAGATGGCGGTGATTGACCCGATCAGCCGCCTGACCCCGGAGAATCTCGCCAATCCCAGCGAGCCGCTCGGTCGTTTCTCCCGGAACAACAAAGTGTTCTACCGGCTGCGTTCCGGTGAATTCCGCTTCTATTTCGAAGTCACAGGCGATAAGTTACACACCCATTACATCTTGCACAAAGACTCACTGGAAGACTTCCTGTTCCGAACGAAGTTGCCAGTGTCAGAACAGCAATTGTTCGAACAACACTCCAAATTCTGGAGATATCTTGAGAGCCTGACTGCAGGCAAAAAATAACCCTCTGTTGGTGCCCGGAATTTTCTGTCCCGGTTCCGCTTTTTCACATGCCCGACCTCGAATCGCGCGAGAATCCTTACAACGTCACTCAGGCGAGTCGCATCTATTTTTTGCCCAACCTGATGACCGCGGGAAACCTGTTTTGCGGGTTCGTTGCCGTGATCATGTGCATTCAGGCGCGCTTGGAGGCTATTGCACCTGGGACGTATGTCCATTCAGCTGAAGAACATTACAAATGGGCGGTCTGGTTGATCCTCGCTGCAGTGATTTTTGATTCGCTCGACGGCCGGCTGGCACGTCTTGGTGGTCGCCAATCCCTTTTCGGCGCCGAATTCGATTCTCTCGCGGATATAATTTCTTTTGGCATCGCGCCAGCCTTGATGGTGTTTCTTCTCATTCTTTCACCCACGCAGGGTTATCCGATATTTCGTCGGATCGGTTGGTTCATCGGCTTCGTCTATCTTCTTTGTGCGGCAGTGCGGCTGGCACGATTCAACGTTATCACTAACCCCTTGCTGCATCCACCAAAGGACAGTAGCAAAGACTTTGTTGGTCTTCCGGTTCCAGCGGCGGCTGGGACCGTGGTTTCCCTTGTCCTTCTGATTCTACATCTTCCTGAAGATGATCCGGGTTTTCACAAGCTTGCGCTCGTCCTGCCCGTTCTACTGCTGATGATAGCGGTGCTCATGGTCAGCACCATCCGCTATCCGAGCTTCAAACAAGTCGACTGGCAGACCAAAACCCGCTTTCGCACTTTCGTACTGATCATCATCATTGCAGGCTCAATTTTCTGGCTTCAGGCGGTGGCTTTCATCTCCATCTTTTTAGCCTACATTTTCTACGGCATCTTCCATCATTTTCGCCGCGCACAGTTCGTTTCGAATCTCCGGTTGCAACGGAAACAACTTGTCAAGAAACCACCTGCTTTGGACCAATAACCCCGGTCTTTGGCCCCATTCGTGAATAACCCGGTAGTTGCTGCTTTCCTGTTGGAGACTTGTCCACCACTTCTGATTCTTCCGACTAACGACCGAGAATTGCCCCTTTCCCGCCAGTTATTGGGCGAATTCACCGCCCATAATACGATGTAATAATTCCTTGTTGAACCCAGCTCTGATTATCCTTTGTTAGTTAGTGACGAAACACTCCGCCCCTTTCCCCACATGAAGTTCAAAATCAACCGCGACCATTTCAGTAACGGATTGCAGCAGGTCCTCAACGTTGTCGGTTCCAAGGCGACGATGCCGATTCTCAGCAATGTTTTGATCGAGGCCGACAAGGACAACATCTCGTTGACGACCACCAATCTGGATTTGGGCACTCGTTGCAGGATCAAAGCGGAGGTTAAGGAGCCTGGTTCCGTGACCCTTCCAGTCAAGCGGTTGGCCACGATCATCCGGGAGTTGCCCAACATCGATGTGTCCTTTGACGCGGCTCCGAATCATCAGGTCAAGCTGAGTTCAGGTGGATCGCAGTTTCGAATCATGGGCATCGGCAAAGAAGAATTCCCGCCGTTGCCCGATTTCGCAGAGGAGAAATCATTCTCGTTGGAACAGGCTGAGTTGACGAACATGCTCAAGAGTGTGGCGTATGCCCAGTCTGCAGATGAAACACGCTACATCCTCAATGGCGTTTATCTAAATTTCCATGATGGGAAATTGTCTTTGGTGGCTACCGACGGACGAAGATTGGCACTGGTCAGCAAGGAGCTTGAGTTTCCTGCGGCAAATTCAGGAAGCATCATTTTACCGGCGAAGACGGTCGCGGAATTGCTGCGACTGCTGGACAAAGGTGCAAAATTGAAGATCTCGTTCAATGAACGCCGCGCATCCTTCCAAATTGCCACGGAAAAAGACACAAGTGGGCTGATCGAAAACATCTACCTTTTCTCGAAAGTGGTTGAGGGGAACTATCCCAATTACCAGCAGGTGATTCCCAAGGAAACGCATCAGCGCATCCGCTTGGAACGCGAACTTTTCCTCCAGTGTGTGCATCGAGCGGCGCTGGTCTGCAGCGAGAAGGCCAACTCGGTTAAAATCAAGTTAAGCAGCAATCTGCTGGAAATCACCGCGTCGAGTCCTGACTTTGGCGAGGCTCATGAAGCGATGGCAATTTCGTATAGCGGTCCGGATTTGCAGGTCGCATTCAATCCGCAATTCATGCTCGATCCCCTCCGCGCACTGACAAAGGACGAGGTCTTCTTTGAGTTGAAGGATGAAGTCAGTCCGGGTGTGTTCAAGACCCTGGACAGTTTCATTTGTGTGATCATGCCGGTGCGTTTAAGCTAAATACGGCTGTTTGGCGCCGCTGGGTGCTGATACCCGGAGGCGGAAGGTTGCCGTGGAAGTATTCGTGCAATTCGACCCCGTTTATTTTTTACTGGCCGCGGCTATTGCCTCCCTGGTGTTGTTTTCGCTCAACCAGCGCCTGGCTTCTCCCGTAATTGCAATTTTTGTGCGTTGGTTGCGCTGGTTGTTGTTTGCCTGCGGCGGAGCTTTCCTGGCGATTGAGTGGGAATGGAGCACGCGGCCTTTTTGGGTCCTGGCAATTGTGCTGTTCCTCGTCTGGTTCCTGCTGGAAACCGCTTACAATTGGATGGCAATCACTGCGCTCAGTGAGAGTCCCCTGCCCCTGTTTCCGCGATATGTTGCCAACGCCAGCGGCGAGGAGTGGCCGACGCATGCGCGCCTGCTAAAAGTGCGGGAGTGGCTGCGGGCGCAACATTACACGCAGGTGCAGTCACTCAAGGCTGAAATCGGCGGTGGCATCTATTTGCGGGTGTCCGTCTATCAGGACCAGAAGGCATATACGCGCATTCAGATCACGTTTGTGCCCCAGGCCAACGGCACCATCTCGGTATGTTGCACGCTGAGCTCCCGTACGGTCGATGGGATGCGTTATGTCACTGACAACCTCTATCTCCCATTCGGCGGCTTTTATCCGGAAAACTGGCTGGTGGAGCGGAGACCATGGCAGCGAAGTCTTTCCAGCTTGCAGGCGCGACACGAGAAACGTCTGGAGGCTGTGCACGATCAATTGGCACCGTGGACGGACGAGCCCGTGGAAGACATCAATCAACAGCAATTCGAGCTCGAACGTCTCAACACGGAGCTCGGTTTCCTATTCCCCCATTTCCAGCGGGAAGAATTTGGCAAGATGACCTACGAAGGCCGGTTTCGCGTCTGGCTTGAGGTGTGGATGCTCGATTACTTCGGCCGGCCCACGCGTTACCAATAAGCGAGCAAGATCTGCCTGCCAGATTGCCGGTCCAGGCCCAGCCTCAACAGGGCTGGGCTAATCTTCCGGCGGAGCTCTGGCAAGAAAACGTAAATCCCCACGGGAATGATATTCGACTCGTAACTGCGAGGCCCGTATCTAGACTGCAAAGGCATGCTGCTACTGGCTGTCAGCGCTTTCGAGAAACTGCGGCAAGTGCCGCCGAAGAATCTGGCCATTTTCGGGCTGTTAATTGTGGGCCTGATTGTCGCGATCTTCCTGATCAGGAAGGCTGCGGGGATGAACCGGATCTTTATGGTTATCATTGGCGGAACCATTTTTATCGTGGTCATGATGACCTGGACCTATCAACGCAATGAGCCAAAGTTCCTCAGCCCGCTGATCGACACGCTCGCCCAGTTTTTTCCATCCGCGCCAAAACCGATTTCCGCACGGCCGGATAAAAGTGACCCATCCGCCGCAGGGAAGCCGGCGGCACAATCCTCGAAGGATAAGCCGGCGGCGCAGCCCACGAAGGACCAGCCGGCCACACCGAGCCGACCGAAGGTCTATTAGCGCCGGGTCTGATCGTCGGGTGCCATTCGATCAAATCGTGTTGGAATTTGACCGGTTCTTTGGTCAGATAACCTATCGCTTATGACAAAATCGCATTCCGACATCGGACTCATCGGTCTGGCTGTGATGGGGCAAAACCTGGCCCTCAATATCGCGGACCACGGATTTCAGATCTCAGTCTATAACCGGACCACCGGGAAAACCACGCAGTTTGTTGCGGAGAATCCCAACACCACCGGGGGAATCGTTGGCGCCACAACGCTGCCGGAGTTCGTGCAATCGCTCTCCAGTCCCCGCAAGATCATCCTGCTGGTCCAGGCCGGCGTGCCGACCGATGCGGTGATCGATAGCCTCGTGCCGTTGCTTGCTCCCGGAGACATCGTCATCGACGGCGGCAACGCGAAATGGACCGACACGATTCGTCGGGAGAAAACTTTGCGGGAGAAAGGGCTGCGGTTCATCGGTTCGGGAGTTTCGGGCGGCGAGACGGGCGCCCGCTTTGGGCCAGCGTTGATGCCGGGCGGCGATCCTGCAGCCTACAAAGAACTGGAACCAATATGGAATGCGATCGCCGCGAAGGTAGATGCCAGGAGCGGCCGTCCGCTCCCTGGAGGCAAGCCCGGCCAGCCGGTGGTGGGCGGCGTGCCGTGCGCCACGTTCATCGGCCCGGATGGCGCCGGCCATTATGTGAAGATGATCCACAACGGGATCGAATATGGCGACATGCAGATGATCTGCGAGGCCTACGATCTCATGCGTGGGCTTCTGGGCCTCAAAGCCGCGGAAATCGGCGCGGTATTCGCCGGATGGAATCAGGGCTCGTTGGACTCCTATCTGATCGAGATTACCGCTGACATCCTGGGGCAGAAGGACCCTGTCACGAAGAAAAAGGCCCTGGTTGACGTTATTCTCGACACCGCCGGTCAGAAGGGCACTGGCAAATGGACCAGCGTGAACGCGCTCGATATGGGCGTGCCGGCTCCGACGGTGGCGGAGGCCGTGTTTGCCCGCTGCCTTTCCGCGATCAAGGAGGAGCGGGTGGCGGCCTCCAGGATTCTCAAAGGGCCGGGGGCGAAGAAATACACGGGCGGAAAGAAAACGCTCATCCAGGCCGTCCACGATGCCCTCTATTGCTCGAAGATCTGTTCGTATGCCCAGGGCTTCCAGCTCATGAGGGAAGCGCAGAAGGAATACAATTGGACGCTCAATTTCGGCTCAATCGCGCAAATCTGGCGGGGCGGTTGCATCATCCGTGCGGTATTCCTTCAGAAAATCACCGAGGCTTTCGGCCGCAATCCGGGACTGGCGAATCTCCTGCTCGATCCCTATTTCAACAAGACGGTCAAAGACGCCCAGGCAAACTGGCGCAAGGTCGTGGCGCTCGCCGCGCAGCACGGCATCCCGGCGCCGACATTCAGCTCAGCCTTGAATTACTACGACGGCTATCGGGCGGCGCGTCTGCCGGCCAATCTCCTGCAGGCCCAGCGCGACTACTTTGGCGCCCATACCTATGAGCGCGTCGACCAGCCTCGCGGGAAGATCTTCCACCTCGACTGGCCCGATCCGGCGCGACCGCAGATCGACGTGTGACCGGCATGGCCACGAATGAGAGTTTGGGTATTCAGGGTTCTCGGGCTCAGCTATGAACAGTATAATAAGTACTGCGATAAATATTTATTGACACCGCACAAGTCATAATACTGCATGGTAACAAGATCATGCTGAAGATCGATTCCATCGCTGCGATTCGAGCTGGCGTGACACTCCGCGGCCGGGACGCAACCCGCCCGGTTCTGGGTGGTCCAATCCGCCTCGTCAGAATCGGCGATATTTCTCGGGAGGGACGGATCGCTCCTGAAGGCGTCATTCAAATCCGTCCCGCTGAATCGATCGGTGCCGATGTGTTTTTGAGGCCTGGCGATGTTCTGGTTGCGGCGCGAGGGACTCGCAATACGGCTGCCGTCTACAACCTCAATCTGCCTGGAGCAATTGCCGGCGCGCAGTTCTTCGTGCTGCGGCCGAAAGGACACGTCTTGCCTGAATTCATTGCCTGGTACCTGCGCTCGGACCCTGTCCGTCTGCATTTCGATAACCGACGCAAGGGCACACATGTCCAGCTGATACAACGCGCTGACATTGCCGAAATCGAAATCCCCCTGCCGCCGATGAACGTGCAGCGGCGCATCGTCGCTCTCGCGGACCTGATTGAACGGGAGCATACACTGTCGACCCGGCTCGCTGACCTTCGCTGCCGCTACCAGTCGCAACTGCTCCTCCGAGCAACCCGCGTTCCTCATCGTCCATCCGCGCATCAACCCATTCTCTCTTCCCCATGAAATTTGAACAGCGTGAGCTCAATGACATCGCCTGGCGCGCGTGCGACACCTTCCGCGGCGTCATCGATCCATCCGACTACAAGAACTACATCCTGGTGATGCTGTTTCTGAAATACATCTCCGATGTGCTGAAGGACCGCCGTGCGCAATACCTCGCCGAGTTCGGAGGAGACAAGACACGCATCGAGCGCCGACTCTCCCGCGAGCGCTTTCTTCTGCCCGAGGGCGCTGACTTCGATAGCCTCTACGCCCAGCGCAACCAGCCCGACATCGGCCAGCGCATCGATATCGCCCTCGACCAGATCGAGGAGGCCAACAAGGCCAAGCTCGAGGGCGTCTTTCGCGAGGTCTCCTTCAACTCGGAGAACAAGCTGGGTCAGACCAAGGACCGCAATGCCCGCCTCAAACATCTCCTCGAGGATTTCAACGATCCCCGCCTGGACCTTCGTCCTTCCGTCGTCGGCAGCGAAGACGTGATCGGCAACGTGTACGAATACCTTCTGGAGAAGTTCGCTTCCGACGCCGGCAAAAAGGCCGGTGAATTCTACACTCCGGGCCAGGTTTCCACGCTTCTCGCCAGGCTTCTCTCCCCGAAGAAAGGCAACACGATCTGCGACCCTGCGTGCGGGTCCGGCTCACTTCTCATCAAGGTCGGGCGCGAGGCCGATGAACGCAATTTTGCCCTTTTCGGCCAGGAGTCTAATGGCACCACGCACGCGCTCTGCCGGATGAACATGTTCCTGCACGGCATGGACAACTTCCGCATCGAATGGGGCGACACGCTGCGCAACCCGCGACTCGTCGAGGGCGACCAGTTGATGAAGTTCGACATCGTCGTCGCCAATCCGCCGTTTTCGCTCGAAAAATGGGGCATCGAAGAGGCCGGGGCCGACCCGTTCCACCGTTATCACCGCGGCCTTCCGCCCAAGAGCAAGGGCGACTATGCGTTTATCACGCACATGATCGAGACCGCGCGCGAGGGCACCGGCCGTGTCGGCGTGGTCGTCCCGCATGGAGTGCTCTTCCGCGGCGCCGCCGAGGGCCGGATCCGACAGAATCTCATCCAGGAGAACCTTCTCGAAGCAGTCATCGGCCTGCCGGCCAATCTCTTCTTTGGCACCGGCATCCCCGCTGCCATCCTGCTCTTCAACAAGGGCAAGACCCACGGCGACGTGCTCTTCATCGACGCCAGCCGGGAGTATCAGGAGGACAAGAACCAGAACCGGCTGACCGAGGAACAGATCGCGAAGATCGTCGCAACCTACCACGCATTCCAGACCGTCGAGAAATACGCCTATCGCGCGACGCCGCAGGAGATCGCCGATAACAACTACAACCTCAACATCCCGCGGTACGTGGACACGTTCGAGGAGGAAGCCGAGATCGACCTCGACAAGGTGAAGAAGGAGATTGCCGGCCTCGAAACCGAACTCGCCGCCGTCCGGAAGAAGATGGACGGCTATTTGAAGGAGCTGGGGTTATGAGTGGCGCCGGAGCCATCAACCTAGATTCCGCAGTTGGGGCTTCCACTCCTCGTAGCTGCGAGCGTGAGCGAGTGGATTCCGCCTCAACTGCGGAATCTAGGATCAAGAAGAACCGAGTAGTTGCATTTTCTGCAACAACTGCGGCCGTTTGGCGGTCGCACTGCACCGTTTTCTTCCAGACGGAGGTCGGCTTCCGAGGATTCTGGATTTCTCTCGGTCCGGCAACTGTGGCAAAAAATGCCACAGTTGCCGGCGCCGACCATTTCGAGGATATCCTCGATATGGTCGATATCGGCTCCGGGGCCAAACGTCTGGTCGAAGACCGCGCCCTCTCCCGCTATGACTGCTACCTCATCCGGGAACTCGGCGGCACCATGCCGGAAGACCTGCCCGTCGCCGACAGCATCAAACAGGTGGAATTGCGTGAGAAAAAGGCGAAGCA
>Ga0182027_10011071_pt1 | contig 12778 bp, 19 predicted proteins | sample 712E1DmetaG_FD_121300 | JGI IMG/M metagenome (GOLD analysis project Ga0182027, IMG submission 121300) | Permafrost microbial communities from Stordalen Mire, Sweden - 712E1D metaG (Illumina Assembly) | ecosystem: Environmental > Terrestrial > Soil > Wetlands > Permafrost | place: Sweden...
CTTATCGACTGCGTTGTAAAGCTGCGTAATTGGTTTAGTAATCCCAGTTGCAATAATCTTGCTGAAGACCAGTCCAACCAACAGAATACCGAAAAGCGCGATGCCTGCATTTTTTATCGAGCCTGTGAATTCCTGAGTAGACTGCTGCCCGATAATGCCGACCCGCACATAGCCCACATGTGTAGCCTCTGACAGTATAGGGACAGTAAGATCATAAACACCATGTTGGTTATCTAAATAAACCGGTTCATGCTCCAACAAGGACTTGCACTTAAGCATTACACTCTCTCGCACCGTGCCCGCTCCAGTCGGAAGACTATATTCAAAAAAATCGGCATCAGCAATTATTGTAGTAGCAGTACCACCAATTAATAGGCCGCACTGTTGATCATAAACTATCAAGTAGAGAAGAGTGCTGGTAGGGCGTGAATCTTCGTTGTCAATGAACTGATATTTGATTTTGTTGTAAAGAGCAATCCGATTTTTATCATCAATGTCTTCAGCCGTTACGACTGCCATTTCTTGAGCTATATATAATGCCTTGCTCCGGATTTCTTCTCTACGTGCATTCCTGGCTTCCCAGAAAAAAAATGCACTTATAAACAATGAAACCAGAAGAAGAGCTACAGTCATACATAGTGAGACTTTAAACCTAATTCCACCGGCGCCCCACCATCGAGAGACTACTTGACAAACTTGCGTTAGCATTGCTACGGTTTTGTCTTTTGTATGCATCATAAGTCGCAACCTGCTCAATTTGCACCATAGTATCACAAAAAAAAATATGTGTAAACTCCGTTAAAGAATAAAAGCACCTGTCTGCGGCCAATCATGATTTCTCTCTCAGAGGTAGCGAAATATGCTGTATATTTCAGGCAAGATCATAAGCAGTGCATGATCTTACCGCTCAGAAGCACCAGCTTCATGAAAAAAGATGGATTCATGGGCATCGATGTATCTGGTTGGTTCGTGCAGTAAATAAGCGTGCTGTACTACCAGCCTTGCCGGTTTTAAAATATATACTCTTCAGTAGTCCACTTATATCGTGGATACATTCGCAAGATCTGTACATTCCAGAACGCTTAGTGTTTTTGATTGTGGTATACCGTTGCAGAAGAGAGTTGGTATATTCTTGTAATAATGGTTTGAGAAGCCTGCACAGAATATGGACGTTATTAACAGATCGATTTGCAAGAATATCCTGCGATGCTCTTGCAGTACTAGACATAGAAATGCCAAAAGTTAACAACTAATAAAGTGAACGCGAAAGCAGCAAAACGCTGCTAGCTTAACTCTGCAGTGATGGGATTTATGCTGAAACAGATAGCTTGTCTTTTACTGCTTCGTAACTGTAGTTGCAATGACTCCAGCGGATGTGTTCTAAGAGAAAAAATATCGCATCGGTAGCGCAGGAATGTTGCACTTGAATACCGGGTTAAGCGTGACTCTTACCGGTAGTCCGAACTATGCCTAGAGAACTGTATTCTAAATGCTGGAAAAGCAAGCACGCTAGATTGATCGGCATCAAGTTGAGGACGGTGTCGCATTACTCCAAAGTGAGAGGCGAAGGTACGCAGTGATGACTCATGATGATCTTACTACACCGTGATGTGATGCCAATATGCTGGATAGCGGTGCAATCTTAGAACAAGACATGTTCACCGAGCTGGCAACTTGACCGCACTTAACAGTATCTCCACTATTGGTCTCACCTAATTGAAAAAGCCCCTCTAAAAGGTCTATATTAGGCTTTTAAAGGGGCTGTCATTTTTTTAAAATCATGTTTCGTCTGATTTTGTTTCCGTGATTCGGAAACAATTGAGACGCTAGATCAATCATCAAGTCCTGCATGTTACCTTAGGAACTCTACTTCCCCGTCTTCTTCTTTTCAGTAGCCTTAATGTCCCCTCTCTCTTTTTTCTTATTTGCAACCTTGGCATCGCCAACGGGTTTTTTCTTTTCTGTGGTCTTAGCTTCACCAGACGATTTCTGCTGCCGTTCCACAAGTTCTATGACGGCCATGGGAGCAGCATCGCCAAATCGAGTGCGCGTCGGCACAATCCGCGTATATCCACCGTTCCGGGAGGCAAACCTCGGTGCAACCACAGTAAACAAACTGCTTACGATAGATTCATCGTGAATAAACATGAGTACTTGACGGCGCGCATGGAGGCCTCCCCGTTTTGCCAGCGTGATCATTTTTTCTGCCAAGGGCCTTATTTCCTTGGCCTTCGCCGTTGTCGTCTCAATTTTTTCGTTCTTGATCAGTGCAGCAACGAGCATCCTGAGCAATGCCTTGCGATGCCCTGAGTCTCTTCCGAACTGCCTTCCTGCACAACCATGTCTCATTTTGCGTCCCTTGCCTTATGCTGAGATTTTATTGTGATTCACTCGGTCGTTCTGCCAGAAGCCGTCGAGCTTCATTCACGATTTTATCGTCCACTTTCATGCCGAGGTTTAGTCCCATTTCCAAAAGAATCTCTTTTATTTCATTTAAAGACTTTCTGCCAAAATTTTTCGTCTTCAGCATTTCACTTTCTGTCTTCTGCACCATCTCTGCGATAGTTTCAATACCTGCGTTCTTGAGGCAATTTGCCGCCCGAACTGAAAGCTCCAATTCATTGACGCTGCGAAGCAGATTCTCATTAAAAGGCGGTGTTTTTCTGATTTCTTCTTCTGTCACCGGCTCTTCTTCCTCTTCTTCGGGCAGGTGAATGAAGATAGAAAGGTGATCTTTCAAAAGTTTAGCCGCATGGGCTATTGCATCATCTGGCCGTATGCTACCATCTGTCCAAACCTCTAGCACAAGCTTGTCATAGTCCGTTTCCTGGCCAACGCGTGCATTCTCCACTTTGAAGTTCACTTTACGGATGGGAGAAAATATGGAATCGATTGGTATGACACCGATTGCCTGTCCTGGCTCCTTGTTTTTATCCGAGGAGATGTATCCCCTGCCGCGCCGTGCGCGCATCTCAATCTCGAGCTTTCCGCTTTTATCGATTGTGGCAATATGTAGGTCCGGATTTAAAATTTCTACTTCGGCGTCAGCTTCTATATCCTTTGCCGTCACTTCTCCGGGTCCTTTCGCCTTGAGCGAGAGGGTTTTTGGCTTATCCGTATGCAGTTTCAGCCGTATTTCTTTCAGATTTAAAATCAGATCTGTCGTATCCTCCACAACGCCGGGAATACTTGAAAACTCGTGCTGTACACCGCCTATTTTTATCGATGTAATCGCTGAACCTTCAAGAGATGAGAGAAGGACTCTTCTCAAGGAATTCCCCAGCGTAGTCCCAAAGCCTCTTTCCAGCGGTTCTGCGGTAAATTTCCCATAGGTATCGGCAATCTTCTTGGAATCATATTGCAGCTTTTTGGGCATCTGAAAATCTTTAACTTTTTTAAGCATAGATCCTCCAGAACGGAGTGCATAAACTTGCTAAGAGAGTATCATTTCGGCAGGCACGGCACAAAGACAACAACCCGCCAGCCCTCAGAAAATATGCGAACAGTTTTACGCTTATTTTGAATAGAGTTCGACGACGAGCTGCTCTTTGACTGTCGGCAGGGTACACTCATCTCGCGCCGGCAACGCCAGTACCTTACCACGGAACTGTGCTTTGTCAATCTCCAACCAGGTCGGGAACCCTCGTTTTTCGACTGCTGCAAGGGTTTGCTGAATCTGGGCAATACTTTTACTCTTTTCCCGTAGTTCAACGACATCGCCAGCCTTCAGCATGTACGACGGAATATTTACTTTCCTGCCATTCACGAGCATATGTCCGTGCCGAACAAGCTGTCGCGCTTCTTTTTTTGCGCCGGCAAAACCCAGTCGCTGAACAACATTGTCAAGCCGTCTTTCCAGCAATTGCAACAGGTTATCGCCCGTAATTCCCTTCATCCGCTCAGCCTTTTCGAAATAGCCGCGGAATTGCCGTTCCAGGATGCCATAAAGACGCCTGATCTTTTGCTTCTCTCTGAGCTGCAAACTGTATTCAGACTGCTTTATCCTTCCTTGGCCATGCTGCCCCGGTGGGTAACTTCTTCGGGTTACCCCGCACTTATCCGTGTAGCAGCGCTCAGCTTTTAGAAAGAGCTTCGTCCCCTCTCTTCTGCAAAGCTTACAGACTGATCCAATATACCGTGCCAAGTGTGTTTCCTCCTATAGTACTTCGATGTTTCTTATACTTATAAATTAAACCCGTCGCCGTTTGGGCGGTCTGCATCCATTATGTGGAATAGGTGTTACATCTTTAATCGCCACAATTTCCAGGCCAGCGGCTTGGATGGACCTAATCGCTGACTCCCTGCCCGTTCCCGGCCCCTTGACATACACTTCAACCTGTCTCATGCCGTGTTCCATCGCCTTCTTTGCAGCAGTCTCTGCAGCCAGCTGGGAAGCGAACGGGGTGCTCTTTCGAGATCCTTTAAAACCCTTGTTCCCAGCGCTTGACCAGGTAATCACATTACCCGCAGTATCTGTAATCGTTACAATCGTGTTGTTAAAGGAAGCGTGGATATGAGCAATCCCGTTTGCCACATTCTTTTTTTCTTTACTTTTTTTTGCCATCGTCTCTCCCATCCTGTGGCTATTGCGTATGCCGCGCCAGAGCAATGTTACGTAACGTTACTTCTTCGCCAAGCCTTTCTTCTTTCCTCTACCCGACATTGCGGATTTCTTAGGTCCTTTTCTTGTTCGTGCGTTGGTTTTCGTCCGCTGCCCCCTCGCCGGCAACCCCCTGCGATGCCGAAGTCCCCGGTAGCTGCCGATGTCCATCAACCGCTTAATATGCATAGTCACATCACGTCGAAGGTCGCCTTCCACCGTAAAGTCACGATCGAGAATCGTACGTATCTTGACTATATCTGATTCCGTGAGATTCCCGCTCTTGGTGTTCAGATCCACGCCTGCTTCGGCAAGGATCTTCTTTGATGACGACGGACCTATACCATAGATGTAGGTTAGTGCAATCTCAATCTTTTTGTCTTTGGGTAAATCTACCCCGGCAATTCGTGCCACGATTCCTCCTCATTGTGAAACAACCCCATAATTCTAATATCGCGATCCTTATAGTCAGCACAAGAGTATTCAAACGTGCAACGTTGAAGTCATGGTTCCTATCCCTGTCGCTGCTTATGGCGTGCATTGTCACAGATTACGCGAACGACGCCTTTTCGGCGAATGATCGTGCACTTAGGACAAATTTTACGAACTGATGAGCGAACTTTCATTTTGCGTTACTTCCGTTTCTCCAAAAATTCAGATTAGTATTTATTGCTATTTCCACTGATCCCTATTTGAACCGATATGTGATTCTGCCTCTGGTCAGGTCATAGGGAGTGAGTTCCACTGTTACCTTGTCTCCGGGGAGTATCTTAATGAAATGCATCCGCATTTTACCGGAGATGTGGGCGAGTATTTTATGGCCGTTTTCCATTTCAACCCGAAACATCGCATTGGGGAGCGTTTCCAATACCGTGCCTTGCACTTCTATGGAGTCTTCTTTAGACATAATATCGTTTCTATTCTGAACCAGATTTTCCCAGGTTTCGTTAAAAAGAACGCCCTATTTTTTCGTTAGAATCCATGGCCCATCCGGCATAATCGCAATCGTATGTTCGAAATGTGCGGAAAGGCTACCATCCGCCGTAACAGCTGTCCAGTTATCTTCCCTGATGATCGTGGCTCCGCCACCGGCGTTGACCATAGGCTCGATTGCTAGAACCATCCCCGGTTTAAGTTTTGGTCCTTTTCCGGGGTCACCAAAATTTGGGATTTGCGGGTCTTCATGCAGATTTCTCCCGATTCCATGTCCCACAAAATCCCTTACTACCGAATACCCCTTCGCTTCAACATAAGTTTGTACCGCATGCGAGATATCGTATAAGTGGTTACCCGGCATCGCCTGAGCTATCCCTTGGAACAGTGCCTCTTCAGTCGCTTTAATCAGCCGTTCCGCCGCAGGTGTTATTGTTCCCACGGGCAACGTAATTGCGGCATCGCCGTAGAATCCATCGATGAGTGCCCCCACATCAATACTGACGATATCGCCCTGCTTTAAAACAACATTCTTCGATGGTATCCCATGGATAACTTCATCATTCACCGATGTACACAGTGTTTTCGGGTATCCTCGATAACCTTTGAATGCCGGTTTGGCTCCAGCCGCAAGGATAAATCGCTCGGCGACTTCATCTAGGTGATGAGTATTCACGCCTACCCGTACCATGCCGCGGATATGCTCCAGCGCATTCGCAACAATCACGCTTGCTTTCCGTATTATCTCGATCTCCTGAAGGGATTTGAGAATGAGCATGATACCTACCGGACGTTACCGTCTCCCCTTAATCGAAACGCCTTTCAGGAAACCTCCGTAGTGCCTCTGAATTAAGTGAGACTCTATCTGCGATACGGTATCGAGCGCAACCCCAATCACGATCAAAAGCGATGTGCCGCCAAAATAGAACGGTACATTAAAAAATCTATAGAAAATATCCGGCAGAACGCAGACGGCAGATAGGTACAATGCCCCACCAAGCGTAATACGCGTCAGCACCCGGTATAGATAATCAGATGTTTTTTTGCCCGGCCTGATCCCCGGGATGAAGCCACCGTATTTCTTTAAGTTGTCGGCGATATCCACCGGATTAAACACAATCGCTGTATAAAAATAGGCAAAAAAGATAATCATTAACACATAGACAGTAGTGTAAAGTAACCTTCCCGGTGCAAGCTGCTGTGCAATCTCTTGTACCCACTCTACCTGCGCAAACCCCGCGATGGTCGCAGGAAAAAGAAGTATGGAGGAAGCAAATATCGGCGGAATGACTCCCGCAGAATTAATTTTGAGCGGCAAATGGGTGCTTTGCCCTTTGTAGATTTTTCGGCCAACCATGCGTTGTGCATACTGAATTGCAATCTTGCGCTGACCTCGCTCCATGACAATAATTGCCGCAACCACCGCAATGACTATCGCAAGGATAACGAAGACCATGAAGTAGGCAATTTCGCCGGACTTCATCAGTTCGTAGGTATTAATTACTGCTCTGGGAAACCCTGCAACAATCCCTGCGAAAATGATAAGAGAAATACCGTTCCCGATACCTCGCTCCGTTATTTGTTCACCAAGCCACATGATGAACGTCGTACCTGCTGTCAGTGTAATCATGGTGAGAATGCGGAACGACCATCCCGTGGATTCGACGAACGCACCATCTCCCATCTTTTCAATGCCCACTGCCATCCAGAAAGATTGAAAAGCGGAAATTAGCACCGTACCGTATCGCGTATATTCTGTGATCTTTTTTCTGCCTGCTTCCCCCTCCTTGGCTAGCGCCTGAAGTCGGGGAATAACCACTGTCAGGAGCTGGAGCACGATTGAAGCCGTAATATAGGGCATGATCCCGAGGGCAAAAATTGTGACCCTCGACAGGGCACCTCCGGAGAACATATCAAAAAATCCCATCAATCCCCCTGCAGTCTGGTGCAGGAACTGACTGAGTGCTTCACCCTTCACACCTGGTGTGGGGATATGCGCTCCTACGCGGTATACCGCCAGCATCAGAAGTGTAAAGATAATACGATTTCTGAGCTCGGGGATATTAAATATGTTCTTTATGCCGGAGAACAATGATTATATAACCTCGGCCTTTCCGCCCGCAGCCTGGATCTTGTCCAGAGCGCTCTTGCTGAACTTATGAGCACGGACAGTAAGCTTTGTCTTGACCTCTCCCGTACCAAGCACCTTAACACCAGCCTTCATGTTTTTAATAAGACCATTCTGCATTAGTATTTCCGGCGTCACCGGATCAGAGCTTGACATCTGCTCGAGGTCGCGAAGGTTTACGATGGAATATTCTTTCCGGAAAATATTTGTAAATCCTCTCTTGGGAATCCGGCGTTGAAGAGGCATCTGGCCTCCCTCAAATCCCGGACCCTTCACGCCGCCAGAGCGCGCTTTTTGCCCCTTATGGCCCTTTCCAGCAGTCTTGCCAGAGCCGGAACCGACTCCCCTGCCGACCCGTTTTCTTTTTTTTGTTGACCCTTTTGCGGGCTTCAGCTCTTCTAATCTCATAGTTAACTCGCTTACATCATTGATTCAGTTTTAGATTATTATAAAGTCTTCAAGCATCTTCCACATTAATGAGGTGAGAAATCTTATTGATCATACCACGTATCTGCGGACTGTCCTCGCGAACCACGGAGTGGTTCAGCTTTCTAAGGCCCAATCCAAGTAGAATAGCTTTGTGCTTCCCCGGTCTTGCAATGCCACTCTTTACCAGGGTAATTTTAAGATGTTTCGCATCAGACTTTGCCATGCCTATGCCAACTCCTCCAAGGATTTGCCTCGGAGCGCTGCCATCTGCTCGGGGCTTCTTAATCTGGTCAATCCATTAATCGTAGCGCTGACTACATTATGGGGATTACTCGACCCCAGAGATTTACAGAGAACGTTGCGCACACCCACAACCTCAAGCACAGACCTGCTCGCTCCGCCCGCTATCAACCCGGTACCTTCTGAAGCTGGTTTAAGCAACACCTTGCCAGCCCCGTAGTGGCCAAGTATTTCATGGGGAATCGTATCCCCTTTGAGGGACACGGTGATCATGCTTTTTTTGGCCCGTTCTAACGCTTTTTTGATGGCTACCGGGGCTTCGGCGGCTTTGCCCTTGCCGACACCGATTTTGCCTTTGCCGTCCCCGACGACTACTAGTGCACTGAAGTTGAACCGCTTGCCGCCCTTCACCACCTTAGCCACGCGGTTTAAGTACACCAGTTTATCCTTGAGTCCGTCACCTTCTTCTGCCTCTTTGTGATATCGCTCTGCCAATGCCGCCTCCAAAGAAAATAACTACCTCTAGAAATTCAGCCCCTTTTCACGCGCTGCGTCGGCCAGCGCCTTTACACACCCGTGATATTGGTATCCACTGCGGTCAAACACAACTTGCTTAATATTCTTTCCCAGTGCCCGTTCTGCAATGCTTGCACCGACTTTTTTAGCAGCCTCCACATTTCCACCGTGTTTTATTCCGCTGGACACCTCTTTTTCAGTCGTGGATGCAGCAATAATCGTTTTACCTGTTGTATCATCGATGAGCTGCGCATAAATATGACTCAGGCTTCTGAACACACTAAGTCTCGGCTTCGCTGCCGTACCGTATACGTTTTTTCTGACTCTTGCATGTCGTCTCTGTCTGGCTTTTAGCTTGCTCTGCGCCACGTTCACTCTCCATTAAGCTTCTTGTTAATAGAAACACCTTAAAGAAATGATTATCTACTTTACGCCGGTCTTGCCCGCCTTGCCTTCCTTACGATGAACTACTTCACCGCTATACTTGATTCCCTTCCCTTTATAAGGTTCCGGTTTTTTCAAGCTTCTCAGGTTTGCCGCAATTTGGCCGATTAGCTGCTTGTCGATCCCCTTCAGCGTGATCTGTGTCTGCCTAGGATCTACTGTTGCTTTGATTCCCTGGGGCAGAGGATATATGATCGGATGCGAGAACCCGAGGTTTAACATCAGATTCGTTCCCTGTACGGCCGCCTTGAAACCGACACCGGATATCTCAAGCGTTTTTCCATACCCTTTACTGACGCCAATCACCATATTGGCGATGAGATTTCTCGTCAGCCCATGCAATTCGCGGTAAATCTTCTGGTCTGACGGCCGCTCAACCACCAGTTTATTGTTCTCTTTTTTTATGATCAGCTTCGGATTTATATCCTGGCTAATCTCACCCAGCGGGCCTTTGACTGTTACTTTGCCAGTTTCGATTTTTGCCTCAACCCCGGACGGTATTTCAATCGGTTTTTTCCCAACTCTTGACATGACAGCTCCTAGCTTCCTGATCGGACAAAATTCAGAAGCGTCCGTTACCACACATGACAGATAACTTCGCCACCTACATTACCCTTCTTAGCCTGCTTACCGGTTTGAATTCCTTTAGGCGTGGACATAATGGCCGTACCGAGCCCCGCCAGGACCTTGGGAATAGCGTCATTGCCCGCATAGACACGACGCCCAGGCTTGCTAATTCGCTTCAGCCCCTGGATTACAGGGATTTCTTCTTCTGTGTACTTAAGGTACACGCGGATTAGCCCCTGCCGACGGTCCTTCACGAGCTTTACGTTTTTGACATATCCCTCGTCCTTGAGGATCTTGGCAATCTCAATTTTCAGTTTCGAGGAAGGGATGTCTACTTTTTCCTGCTTTGCCTTACTTGCATTGCGGATACGCGTCAACATATCCGCTATCGGATCGGTCATCATTGCTTAAAACCCCTTTTGGCTACCAGCTTGCCTTAATCACGCCTGGGATTTCACCCTTGAGCGCTCTATTCCGGAAACAAATCCTGCACATATCGAATTTACGCAGATACCCCCGCGGTCGCCCACAGAGAGGGCACCGACTGTATGTACGCACTTTAAACTTCGGGGGCCTGGTTGCTTTCGCTATCAGGGACTTCTTCGCCATCATTCCTCCATCGCGGCCGACTTTCCGGCTGACTTCCGGTATGGCATGCCCAGATTTCCGAGCAATACTCTGCCTTCCTCATCGGTTTTCGCTGTCGTTACAATCACTATATCAAGCCCGTGAATCGAGTCAACCTTGTCGATCTCAATCTCCGGGAAGATCACCTGTTCTTTTATGCCAACAGTATAATTGCCCCTGCCATCGAAGGACTTGGACGAAACGCCTTTAAAGTCACGTATTCGCGGAAGTGCAGCGCTGATGAACCGGTCGAGGAATTCATACATACGCTCTCGCCGGATGGTCACCATACAGCCGATGGGCATTCCTTCTCTCAGCTTATAGGTCGCGATAGATTTTCTTGCCCGGGTAATAACAGGCCGCTGTCCCGAGATTTTCCCCAGTTCATCAGCGGCATGCTCGAGAGCCTTGGCATTGGTAATCGCCTCACCCATGCCGACGTTCAACACGACCTTCACAAGCTTTGGCGCCTGCGCAGAATTCTTATAATGAAACTCTTTCATTAATGCGGGAATCACTACATCGTGATACCGCTGCTTCAGCCGCGGTACCGGCACCCGTTCCGGTGGCCGTTTCTCAGCTGCCGCGGCTGCTTTCTCCGCAGGCTTAGCCTGTTTTGCTGTCTCTTTCCCTTTCGGTTTAGCTCCGGGCTTAGATACCTTGATCGCTGCAGCCTTCTGGTCGCCATCCTTGGTTTCTTTTGTCTTATCTTTCTTATCCGCCATAATATCGTTTTCCTATTTCACGAGTCTGAACACACTGCCCACACACCAGGCAGATAGTATTTAATCAATTAATGCGCTGCAACTTCTACATACACGGGCACGCGTACCATCGCCCTGCGCCTTGCGCGAAACAGCAGTTGGTTTGTCACATTTTGGACAGATCAACTTTGCATTCGAAGCTGCGATGGGGCTTTCTTTCTCAACAATGCCGCCTTGCTTGAGTTGTTGGTTCGGCCTGGTATGACGCTTGATCATATTCATTTTTTCAATCAGAAGTCTGTTCTCTGATGGATAGACCTCGATCACCCTGCCTCGCTTGCCCTTCTCCTTGCCGGTGACTACCACAACGGTATCGTTCTTCTTTATATGCATTTTCCAAATCCTACTTTATCGTGAACTATTATTGATGACTACTGCCTACAACACTTCCGGCGCGAGCGAAATAATCTTCATGAAATTCTTTCTACGAAGCTCTCTCGCCACTGGCCCGAAGATGCGCGTGCCGATCGGTTCATTCTGGTTATTAATCAGCACTGCTGCATTCCGGTCGAATTTGATATACGACCCGTCCTGCCTCCGCACCTCTTTTGTAGTGCGAACAACCACTGCCTTGGCCACAGTGCCCTTTTTGACCTGCCCCTCGGGGATCGCCATTTTAATGGCAACAACAATCACGTCCCCAAGCGTGGCATAACGCTTGCGCGTGCCGCCCAAGACCTTGATGCACATTACTTTTTTTGCGCCGGAATTATCCGCCACATCCAATACCGTCTGCTGCTGAATCATAGATCATCCTCTAGAAAGCGTTATTGTCCGTATTATTGAGTTGCCTTTTCAACGATCTCGAGAACCTTCCATCGCTTCTCTTTGGAAAGAGGCCTGGTCTCGATGAAACGAACAACATCCCCGACCTTGCACTCGTTCTTCTCGTCATGCGCCTTGAATTTGGTTGTGCGCTTTATGGTTTTGCCATATCGCGCGTGCGCAATTCTCCTTGTGACTGCTAACACGACTGTTTTGTCCATTTTATCGCTAATAACCTGCCCAATATATGTTTTTCTCTTTTTAGACTCGACCATACTTTTCCTTTAAGACGGTTTTTGTTTTTGCAATATTCCTGCGCAGGACCCTAAGCCGCATTGGATTCTCGATCTGACCCATGGCTTGCTGAACCCTCAGATTAAACAGCTCTTTTTTCAAATCAATGGCCTTGGCCGTAAGTTCCTCAGGTGATAAATCACGAAGCTCTTTCGCCTTCGTCTTCATATCGCAGCCTCCCGAGAGACAAATCTTGTTGCAACCGGCAGTTTATACGCTGCTAACCGGAAGGCCGCCCTTGCTACTGATTCATCCACACCGCCCATCTCATAGAGCACCCGGCCAGGCTTTACGACCGCAACCCAGTACTCTGGAGCTCCCTTTCCTTTTCCCATACGCGTTTCAGCAGGCTTTTTGGTAATCGGCTTGTCAGGGAATACCCTGATCCATATCTTACCGCCCCGCTTGACATAGCGGGTCATGGCGATACGGGCTGCTTCAATCTGCCGACTTGTGATCCAACCCGGCTCA
>Ga0182027_10011074_pt1 | contig 12777 bp, 6 predicted proteins | sample 712E1DmetaG_FD_121300 | JGI IMG/M metagenome (GOLD analysis project Ga0182027, IMG submission 121300) | Permafrost microbial communities from Stordalen Mire, Sweden - 712E1D metaG (Illumina Assembly) | ecosystem: Environmental > Terrestrial > Soil > Wetlands > Permafrost | place: Sweden...
CAAAACAGGTCGGGGTATTGGCTAAAGATAAATTCCTGAATATTTCAATCCTGCCGGATAAAAAACAATATAAACCCGGGGATAGTGCATCATATAAATTACTTGTAAAAGATTTTAAGGGAATTCCCATAAAGAACACTGAACTTTCATTCGGTGTTATTGATGAAAGTATTTATGCTATAAAAGAAGATCAGTCTCCCGACATCAAATCTTTCTTCTATGCACCTAAATATTCTTATATCCCGGTTGCCAATTCTTATTTCTATGTACAATCATATGGAACCAGCCGGCCAGTGTTGGCATTTGACAAATTTACCAGTCAGGAGTTAATTGAAAAGAAAGGGAACGGCAGGCTATATGGCAAAATAACAAATAAGGAAAAGAAAGGAGTCCCCGGGGTTAGATTAATTCTGAACAATGATAATTATTATTATGTGACCTCAGCAGATACATCAGGCAATTATGAGTTTGGTAAAATCAAGCCCGGATCTTATACTCTTTATTATGTTAATAATCAGAATATGATTACCCTAATAGATAAGGTGGTTTTTGAAAAAGAGAAAACATTTAATGCTTCAGTTGATTATCCAATAGAAACGTCACCCAATATTGCCGGTCAGAATGTGGACCAATTAAGAAATGGGAGACCAAGTGGGCTTTTTTCAACAGTAGCGGTTAAATCTGAACTTAAGTTAGAAGCATCAACAACCGGCGGAATGACAACCGCATATAAGGAAGCGGTCGTCCGTTCCAATTTTGCCGATGCCGCATATTGGGTTCCCGATGTAAGGACAGACGATGATGGTGTAGCGATAGTAAAATTCAAAATGCCTGATAATCTCACCACTTGGCGGACATCAGTAAAAGGTGTTACCTTAAATACTGAGGTAGGCCAGGAAGTCAATAAAACTATTACAAGAAAAGACTTATTAATAAGAATGGAAACTCCCCGTTTCTTCCGCGAAGGGGATGAGATTACTATTTCTACAATAGTTCATAATTACCTGAATGAAAAGAAAAAAACAAAAATAACATTCAAATCAGAGAACCTGACTTTATTAAGGTCGAATATAAATACCCCTGGTTATTCCACTAATCTATATAATGAAAAAGAAGGACTATATGAACTTACTGTTGATAAGAATACGGAATTAAGGATTGACTGGGTGGTTAAAGTTGATATTCCTTCCGGAGAAGCTAAGCTTAATGCTCAGGCGCTTACCAATAGTGAGTCGGATGCGATGGAATTGAAAGTCCCGATTATTCCTAAAGGTATTAAGGAGATTAAATCGGTAACCGCTCAATTGTCTGACCAGAAAGAAGAAGTTCTGAAATTCAACATCCCGGACGACGTTGATCTTAGAAGTGCAAAGTTTTCGTTTGCTGTTTCTCCTTCATTAGCCGGAACAATGTTAAAGGCTCTGGATGAGCTTGCCGGTTACCCCTATGGTTGCGTTGAACAAACTATGAGCAGATTTCTCCCTACAATAATTGCTGCAAATACTTTCAAAGATTTGAAAGTGCCGCTTAAATCAAAAACTATAACTGAACTTCCTGATATGGTGGATGCTGGATTGAAAAGACTTTATAATTTCCAGCATCAGGACGGCGGCTGGGGATGGTGGACAAATGACAATACTCACCCCTATATGACCGCGTATGTGATTTACGGAATGAACCTTACGCAGCAGGCAGGATATAATATAGATAAGGAGATTTATACCAAAGGTGTTGAGAACCTGTATAATCAATTGAACTGTACTTCTGATCTTGATGCTACAACAGAAGCTTTTATGATTTATGCTCTTTCCTCAACACCGGATCAAAAATACTATTCATTTGTTTTTGATAAAATAAAAGGGATGGAACCCGGGAAATTAAATGCATATGCCCTTTCTCTTAATATTATTTCGCTTATGAATATTAAAGCCAATACTCTTGCGCTGGAATATGCTAAAAAGCTTGCCGCGGGTGCAAATAATAATGGCGGAATGGTTTTCTGGTCGGGTAAGGAGTGGCATTATAACTGGCAGGATGATAATGTGCAGACTACCTCATTCGCAGTTAAAGCTTTAATCAAAGCAGGTGTTCAACCGGAACTTGTTTCAAAGGCAGTTAACTGGCTTATGCTTCAGAAAGAGGGATATTCCTGGAGGTCAACTCAGCAAACTGCGTCTGTAATATTTGCTTTGTCTGATTATCTTAAAATGACAAATGAACTTAACCCGGATTATAATTACACAATATTTCTGAATGATAAAAAGGTTGATTCAAAGTCGATAGGCATTGCTGATGTTTATACCCAGCCGGTTGAAATAAAAATTGATGGGTCAAAGGAGAATACTCTGCTAAAAGGGGAAAATAAAATTAGAATAGTAAAGGAAGGAACCGGTAGAGTATATTTTTCAGGTGTTAATCTTTATTACACTCAAAATGAAAATGCCGCGGATACCGGATCAGGTTTCACTGTTAGGCGTGAATATTATTTGCTAAGTCCTGAAGAGAAAGATGGAAGAATTATTTATACAAAGCATGCATTTAACGGTAATCTGAAATCAGGAGATGAAGTGTTTGTTAAGACCTTTGTGGATACAAAATCTGAAAATCTTCAGTATTTTATTTTGGAAGATATGCTTCCATCGGGATTTGAAACAATAAAGGATGAAAGTAAATATGAGATTGAAGGAGAGAATACTTATAGTATTCACCCGATCGGTACCCGGCAGGGATTCAATCCATGGCACTGGTTCTATGCTGATAAAGAATACCGGGATCAGAAAGTTTCATACTTTGTGACTAATGTAAATAAGGAAATGGAGTTTTCTTATCTCATTAGAGCGCAGATTCCTGGTAAGGTTACAGTTTCACCGGCGCAGGCTTATCTAATGTATTATCCGGAAGTAAATGGAAACAGCGGATGGATGGAGTTTAGAGTAAGTGACAAGTAGAAATTCTTTTTAATGCCATAAATGGCATGAGCATTTTTATTTTTTTCCCAATTACCCAGTCCTGAAGGACTGGGCTATTTTAATCATTATTTTATGGTTCAGTAGCTCAGGCATATTATGCCTGGGAGTATGGACAAAAAATTATTGCGATTTTAGCAGATTCATCCCCATACTATTCCATCTTCATATCGCGGGTCATAAGATCTGTGGTGGCAGTTACCGGGTCCTTCTCTTCGAACAGAATGTTGTATACTTCAAATGTAATTGGAGTTTCAACATCATATTTCTTAGCAAGCTGCGAAGCAGACCGGCTTGTTTCAATACCTTCAGCTACCATATCCATTGAACTAAGAACCTGCTTTAATGTTTTCCCTGCGCCAATTTGTTCTCCTACATAACGGTTACGGCTGTGGCGGCTCATGCAGGTTACTATCAGATCACCCATTCCGGATAAACCGGCAAATGTTTCTGGCAAAGCACCCATTGCAATTCCAAGTCGAGATATTTCTGCAATCCCCCTTGTCATTATAGCGGCTTTGGTGTTGTCGCCGAATTTGGCACCATCAATAATTCCTGCGCCTATCGCTATTACATTTTTGAAAGCGCCTCCAAGCTCAACTCCAAGAATATCTACCGAAGAATAAACCCTGAAGTAGGAATTCATAAAAGCGGATTGAATAAATTTGGATGTGTCTTTACTTTTAGATGCGGCAACTACAGCAGTGGGGATATGCCTGCTAACTTCCTCTGCATGGCTGGGACCCGATAAAATTCCAAGCTGGTCATCACTTAAAGCCGGGATAACACTTTTAAGCATCTGCGACATAGTAAAGGTGGTATTAGTTTCAATTCCTTTTGCAACGTTTACAAGAAAGGTATTCTTAATGTTTGATATTGGGATTTCTTCAATTACATGTCTTAAAAACTGTGAAGGGACAGCAAGTACAATCATATTCTGGTTGCTGGTGGCTGCTTTAAGATCATGGGTAATAATAATTTCAGGAGGTATCTTGATTCCGGGAAGATAAATTTTATTCTCTCTTGTTTTATTCAGAGTCTTGGCATAACCGCTTTTATATTCCCAGAGGGTTACATTATGATCATTATTATGGAGTAAAACAGCGAGAGTAGTTCCCCAGCCTCCTGCTCCTAGGACAGTTATCTTCATTATATAACTGAAGTTTTTTTCTTTTTAGAAAAGCTGATTCTTGATTCACTTCCGTTTAATAACCGGACTACATTTTTCCTGTGAGTAAATATAACAAGCAGGCTAACCATAATAACAAATGGCAGAAGAGTATTATAACCGGGGACATCTACGTGAAAAATATTTTCCCTGACAATAAGAGTCAAAGGAACAGAAATAGCAGCCAGAATGGAACCGAGAGAGACATATCTTGAAACTGTAACTACAATAATAAATATACCTACCGCCACAAGCATATCAACGGTAATTATCATCAAAAGCATTCCGAGTGCAGTAGCAATTCCTTTACCGCCCTTGAAACCTGCGAAAACCGTCCATATATGTCCGATTACAGCGGCGATACCGGCAATAATCTGAACTAAAGTAAAATCATCAAATGGTGTCGCATTTTCAAATGGAACAGTGCCCTGGAAAAGTCTTGCCACAACAATTACTGCAAGGACACCTTTCATCGCATCAAGAAGAATAACGAACACTCCATGTTTCCAACCAAGGATTCTCATAACGTTTGTTCCACCTGCATTACCGCTTCCGTAATTCCGGATATCGATTCCCTTAGAGAGTTTACTCACAATAATGCTTGTCGGTATAGAACCTACCAAATATGAGAGAATTATTATAATACCTAAATTGAACATACTTTACCTAAATAACGAACTACTAATTTAAAAATCTTAGACCTAATATGCAATGTAAATAACTTACCGTTGGAGAATAAAATTACCTATAATATCTCATTTTGAAGCTAATTGCCCTGAAATAAACCGATAATATTACCGTCAATATCCTTTATAAGTGCATAATGTCCCATCGCCGGAATTATGGTCTTACCGCGGTAGACATCACCGCCAAGTTCCTTTGACTTAATTAAATAATTTTCAATGTCTTTTATTCTAAAATGGAAGATAGTTGTATCTCCTGAGGCTATATTATCAGCTTTCCTCAATCCGACTGTAAAACCTTTGTGCGAATTATAAAGATGGTAACCTCTGCCAAAAGGACGGAATTCCCAACCGAAAAGTTTGCTGTAAAAATCAGCTGACTTGTCAGTATCTTTAACCGGTATTTCAACATGTGCTATAAACTCAGAAGCCATATATTCTCCAATTATAAAATTATCTTTTAAGATAATATTATAATAAATTTTCAGTTAAGACGATGTGCAGAAAGTAATATTTTATTTAAATATACTTGGCTGCTTATTTCATGAATAACAAATTGTACCCCCGTATTTGCGGGGATAACAAGAGAGTTTGCGGCGTTTATATCTCTATATTGTTATAACGCCGCTGAAATTAATTGATAGTTACAGTACCGCTTTTAGCGGAATACTTTCCTTTATTATCGGTTATTTTTATTAAAATATTACCCATGCTCTGCGGAACACCCTTCCACAAGTAATTGTTTACTCTCTTATATGTACTGGCAACATTATCAGCAATCAAATGCCAGCTCTTAGTATTATCGCTCCAGTATTCAATCCTGACAGCAGAGACCTTATCAATTCCTTTCCAGGAAATATTCATATCAGACCCGGCCGGGAATGTAGAGAATTCATGTGGGTTAATAATGTCAATTGCACCTTTAATATGCAGATAAAAATACGAATCACTCATATCCGTTACAGTAGGATCGCTTGAATCATAGATCCTAAGCCTTGCAAGAGTCGATGGCTGGCTTATTGGTAATATCCAAAAGTATGCGCCTGTTGAATGGTAATTGGAAACAACTGGATTCCAGGTATTTCCATTATCATCAGTGTATTCAATGTTTACATTTGAAACACCGGTAGATATCCATGTTATCAAAGTATCCTGCCAAATAAATTCACCGCCATTTGGGAATTCCCATCTCAGAAGTTTAGAGTTAGGATGAATCGAGAAGTAATTGTCAGATATATCTGAAGGAGTACCCAGTTTAGTGTTACTTACTCTTATTAGACATAGATCAGATCTAAAGTCAGTATTTGGGACGGTCCAGTTATATAAACCATTACTCGGAACATGACTGGCTATCGTATTCCAGTTAGCTCCGCCGTCTATAGAGAATTCAAGCTTCACCGAGTCGATATTAGTCGATGTCCATCTTATTTCATTTGTTGTACCTACTAACCAGTTCTCACCTCCATTAGGAGTAATAACAGTAATGGTTCTGACGGGCTGCGGAGAAATAGTAAAAACACCGTTACTGTAAGCTATTGGTGATCCCGAGCGGGCATCGCTGATCCTGATCCTATATTGATTTGTTGGAACAGAAAAACTGGTTACATAAACACCGTTACTTGGTGTACTGTCAACAAGGGTATGCCAATCCAGATCCGTAATTCCGTTATCGTTGGTGTATTCAATTTTAACCTTTTCAACACCGGTGGAAGTCCATGTAATATTAACTGGATCGCCTGCTACAAAAACATCACCGGCTAATGGTGCTGTAACCGAGATAGTGGCTACTGGTTTTATAGTAAAGACACTGTTGCTGACATCTGAAGGATTACCATCTGTAGCATCAGAGATTCTAACTTTGCATTGTGTGGAATTTATATTTGGGAGCGACCATGCATAAGAACCTGTGCCGCGCACACTATCAACCATAGTATTCCAATCGATACCATTATTTGTTGTAAATTCAATTTTAACAAAATTTACCGCATTGCCATTCCACGTTATATTTTGAAAGGTACCAGCTTCCCAGACTTCACCACCGACTGGTGAGAGAAGCTTAAGGGTCTGTACTATCTGATTTGTAATTGTAAAGTTATTATCAGATATATCAAACGGCTGACCGCTTCCATCAGCGCTGCTGATTTTTATTCTGCACAATGACGAATTAATGCTTGGGATACCTTGCCAGGCATAACTACCGATACTTGGAGTGGTTGCAATAATTAAATTCCAATTAGCACCATTGTTAGTAGTAAATTCAATTTTAACATTAGCAACATTCGTTGACGTCCATGTTATATTATAACTAGAACCGGATTGAATAGTTTCTCCTCCGTTTGGTGATGTAACTGTAATATTTGGTGGCGGAGCAATTGTAAATGTAGAAGTACTGGTACTTACAGGGAATCCGTTTACTGCATCAGTGATTCGGACTTTACAGTTATTGGAAGGATTATTAGGTATCTGCGTCCATGAGTAATATCCGGTGCTTGGAATATTGGCAACAATAGGGAGCCAGTCTATACCATTATTTGTTGTATAATCGATATTAACAGCCGTAACTCCCGTACTGATCCAATTTATTACCTGAGTAGTTCCGGCCTGCCATACTTCACCACCATTTGGTGTCTTTATTACAATTTGACGCGGTATATTATTATAGATAACAAATGCGCTGTCAGAAATTACATAGGGAATACCAGCGTCAGCATCACTTAGTCTTACTCGGCACAAAGATGAGTTCTGTGATGGAATAGGATTCCATACATATGACCCGTTATTTGGTGTACTGCTTATAACTGTGGCCCAGTTGGCGCCATTATCAACGGTATATTCAATTTTAATATTCGCTGTTGCCTCAGTGAAATAGGGAGCGCCTTTAAATAATTTATGAATCTGTGCTCCGGTGCCTGGTTTCATTTTACCAAGAGAATTCCAACGGATAGTCTGGCTAGAACCGGACATCCAGTTCTCACCACCATCAGGAGCAATAATTTTAAGTGCCGGCTGTGGAGAAATAGTAAAAACCGAATCACTCGCTACAGAAGGGAAACCATCTGTAGCATCTGAAATTCTGATCCTTGCATTTGTTGAAGGTGTATTCGGAATAGGGTTCCATTGATATATTCCCGTGCTAAAAGTGCTGTTTGTAATAGTTGTCCAGGAATTTCCATTATCAAGTGTATATTCAATTTTAACGCTGCTTACCTGGGAGCTGTACCATGTAATTGTTTGGTTTGAATTTCCAGGCCAGCTTTCTCCTCCATTCGGACTTAGAACTCTTATTTCCTGGGGGGAAGCGATTGTAAATACGGATTTACTTTTATCTGATATAGAATCATTTGAAACATCTGAGATTCTTAAAATGCATTGAGTTGAAGGGAAATTCGGTATTGGGCTCCAGATATAATAAAGACTGTCAGCAGGGTATGTGCCGATGACTGTATTATAAGTTAAACCGTTATTAATAGAAAACTCAATTTTAACACTGGTAATATTGTTTTCAACCCATTCAATTCTAAATGATTGATTTATATTGAGGACTTCACCGCCATCCGGTTTACTCAAAGCCAGTAGTTTTCCCGAGGGTGAAAAAAGAAAAAACGAACCTGCGCTTACATTACTGGCCGCTTTATCATCGGTAGTAACTCTTATTTTTCCCTGAGAAGTACCTTTATTTGGAACCGGGTACCAGAGATAACTTCCATTGTTTGTAACGTTATCGGCTATTACTATCCAGGTTGTACCATAATCGGTTGAAAATTCAATTTTAACTGTTGAGGTTGAGTTGCTGGTCCATTGTATAGTAAAAGAAGAACCCACCGTTAGACTGTCTCCGTTTTTGGGTGAAGAGACAGTAACAGATACAGAGCCAGAAGGATTCTCTGGATTTGATGAAACTGTAGTTTCACTCCCTTTACAATTCTGAAAGATTATAGAAAATAAAAGGGTGAGAAGTACTCCCACTATTACATTTAAACATTTGCGGCTGGACATAGATATGACCCAATATAAATTAATAACTTATTAAAAAGAAAATTATACCCATGTTATTTGATTGTCAAGCAAATAATGGAATTTAATAATGTTATATAAGAATATTTTTATCTAAATATTATAAGGGAATACCTGAATTTTTCACTGGCGCATGAGAAATAATAATGCCCGGCGGAGGGCTGCCGGGCAAATTCATCCATTAAAGTGGGGTATAATTTTAATGGACTAATACATTAAAATAGAAAATTCCCCAATGAATCCTAATAGAATATCGCTTAACGGTCGAAAAAGGAGGATCAAAGCTAAAAATCGTACTTTCAATCTCATCCCCGTATTTCCAGTATTTAATTCCTTATTTCCGGCCGATGTTTCTCTCCCTACTTTTCTTGCGTCAAGAAAAGTAGGGAGAGATTGCATATAAATTACTAGCGTAATTTTATGTGCAGCTCTTTTAGCTGTTCATCCGATACATGTGATGGAGAGTCATCCATAAGCGATATTGCACTTGCAGTTTTGGGGAATGCAATTACTTCACGGATTGAATTTTCACCTGCAAATATCATAGCCATTCTATCAAATCCAAATGCTATACCGCCATGAGGAGGAGCGCCATACTTAAACGCATTCATCAGAAAGCCAAATTTATATTCTGCTTCTTCGTCTGTTATGCCAAGAGATTTAAACATTTTAGCCTGCAGATCAGCATTATGGATCCTTATACTTCCGCCTGCAATTTCACTCCCGTTCAGAACAAGATCATATGCCTTGGCTTTTACTCTGCCCGGGTCAGATTCCATGAACTGAACGTCTTCAAGCCTGGGTGAAGTAAACGGATGATGCATGGCGTAATATCTTTTGGTCTCTTCATCCCATTCAAAGAGTGGAAAATCGGTAACCCAAAGAAGTTTGGGATCGGCATCTTTTTTAATAAGGTCAAGCCTCTTTGCCATTTCCATTCGGAGTGAACCCATAATATTCAATGCTTTTAATCTTGGACCGGAAAGAATGAATACAAGGTCGCCCGGTTTGGCATTAAGTTTTGAGATTATGTTATTCTTTTCTTCATCATTTAGGAACTTAGCAATTGGGGCTTCAAGTTCATTTTCTTTAACTCGCATCCAGATCAGGCCGCCGGCGCCAAGCTTTTTAACAAAGTCGGTCAAAACATCAAGCTGGTTTCTGGTGTATTCTCCGCAGCCAGGAGCAAGGAGTCCGGTTATAATACCTGAACCTTTAACCTGATCCTGGAATACTTTGAAAGAAGTATTTGCAAAAACATCATTCAGAGTTACCATTTTAAGACTGCATCTTAGATCGGGTTTATCGCTGCCATATTTCTCCATTGCCTCATCGAATGTGAGCCGTGGTAGGGGAAGGGTTAGTTCTTTTTTCCAGACATCTTTATAATAAAGCTTCATTAACCCTTCTACAATTTCAAAAATGTTCTCCTGTTCTACGAAAGACATCTCGACATCTATTTGTGTAAATTCAAGCTGACGATCCGCGCGCAGGTCTTCATCGCGGAAGCACTTAACAATCTGGAAATACCGGTCTATTCCTGAAACCATAAGTATCTGTTTATATTGTTGAGGTGACTGCGGAAGAGCAAAGAATTTTCCTTTATGTACCCTGCTGGGAACCAGAAAATCACGGGCTCCTTCGGGAGTGCTTTTCATAAGTACTGGAGTCTCAACTTCTATAAAATTATTCTTGTCAAAATATTCTCTCGCGAGAATAGCCATCTTATGACGGAGAATCAGATTCTTCTGTATCTTGGGCCTGCGGAGATCCAAATAGCGGTATTTTAACCTTGTATCTTCACTGACTTCAACGTCATCCTTAATTGGGAAGGGAGGTGTTTTGGCTTCATTCAGAATAATTAGCTTATCTACCATAACATCAACAAGACCTGTTTCCAGGTCAGCATTTTCAGTCCCTGCCGGTCTTTTTCTTACTGTGCCTTCAATAGAAATTACGAACTCACTGCGGAGCTCCTTTGCTTCATGATGTACCGGGGCATTATATGTAGGTTCAAAAACAATTTGAGTAATTCCATAACGGTCTCTCATTTCAATGAAAATAATACCTCCAAGGTCGCGTCTTGTATCAACCCATCCGTTCAATACAACCTTTTCACCGACGTTCTTTTCTCTTAATTCACCGCAATTATGCGTTCTTTGACTGAATAACATTTACTTTCAAGTATTTTGTTTATAAAAAAATAAGAAAAATAAGATACTCAATTATAGGAAAAGTTAAAAGTGGAAAGAATAGCATTATATAACTTCTTTTTGTAATTTCGTTCCTCTGATTATTAAAGAAGATTAAAAATGAATGTAATAGAAGTAATAAAAAAGAAAAGGGATAAGAAAGAATTATCCCATGAGGAAATAAACTTTATAGTTTCCGCCTTTACTAAAAACAAAGTTCCTGATTACCAGTTCTCCGCTTTTTTAATGGCGGCGTTTATTAACGGAATGTCTGTCAATGAGACTGCTTGCCTTACCGAAGCTATGCTTTACAGCGGAAAGGTGATTGACCTGTCGGCAATCAAAGGAGTTAAGGTTGATAAACATTCGACCGGTGGAATAGGTGATAAGACTTCTTTGATAATTGCCCCTATTGCTGCTGCTGCTGGCGTGCCAGTCCCAATGATCTCAGGCAGAGGGCTTGGCCATACAGGGGGTACGCTGGATAAGCTTGAATCAATCCCGGGATTCAGGACAGACCTTTCGTTATCTGAATATAAAAATGCAGTAAAGAAATGCGGAGTTGTTCTTATTGGACAAACAAAGGAAATAGCACCTGCGGATAAAGTTATTTATTCACTGCGGGATGTTACAGGCACTGTTGAATCTATTCCACTTATTACTGCAAGTATTATGAGCAAGAAACTTGCAGAAGGGATCGATGGCCTTGTGCTTGATATTAAAACCGGCAGCGGTGCTTTTATGAAGAGCATGAAGGATGCTGAGATACTTGCTAATTCATTAATAAATACCGCTAAGGCATTTAAGAAAGAGGTCATTGGTTTTATTACCGATATGAATCAACCCCTTGGAAATTATATCGGCAACTGGTTCGAAGTTTATGAATCGGTACTTGTACTTAAAGGAGAAACGCAGGGAGATCTTTATGAATTGTGTCTTTCACTGGCGGGCGCTATGATCTTTCTTGGTAAAAAGGCATCCTCTATTGAGGAAGGAATTGAAATTTCAAAGGAAATGATTAAAAATGGAAAGGCGTATAATAAATTTGTCGAGCTTGTAAAGATTCAACATGGGAAAGTTGATGTAATTGAGGATCCCGGCAAGTACCCAAAGTCTAAATTCTCTGATACAGTTTATTGTAAAAATGGTTTCTTAAACTCTGTTGATAATCTTGAAATTGGTATGGCTGCTCTTGAACTTGGCGCCGGCAGAATGACTAAGGAAGATGTGATTGATCATAAAGCGGGAATAATTTTTAGAAAGAAGATTGGTGAAGCTTGTAAGAAGGGGGATGTAATTGCAGAATTATATTCTGATTCAAAGACGAAACTAACCGCCGGAAAGGAAAGACTTATGAAAGCGGTTGAGTATTCGGATAAAAAAATTAAAAGCCCAAAACTAATTAAGAAGATTATCCGGTAATTACCGGTAAACAATTGTTCCCATCCCTCCTTCAGAGAGAATGCTGCATAACATTAAAATTATCATTTCGAAGGAGTTTTCGACTTAGAAATCTTATGAATTAAAAACGGAAAAGATTTCACTCTTCGGTCGAAATGACTTTTGTGCTTATTCTGCAACAGCCTGCAGGGGCTGATTATCGGGGAATCCCCCTCAATTCTTCCCCTACTGACATAAAACCGACATAAAGCCCACATAATACTGAAATATAACACAAAAGGTGCTGAAAAGGTACAGAACGGATACTAAAATTGGCTGACATGATACTGAAAATGGCTGACATGATACTGAAA
>Ga0182027_10011075_pt1 | contig 12776 bp, 9 predicted proteins | sample 712E1DmetaG_FD_121300 | JGI IMG/M metagenome (GOLD analysis project Ga0182027, IMG submission 121300) | Permafrost microbial communities from Stordalen Mire, Sweden - 712E1D metaG (Illumina Assembly) | ecosystem: Environmental > Terrestrial > Soil > Wetlands > Permafrost | place: Sweden...
GAAGAATACAATACGGTAAGACCTCATAGCTCGCTCGGACGGATACCTCCAGTGATCTATGCAGAACAATTTAAACACAGAAAACTCTCATTGCAACTGTGATACTTTTTGGGGTAAGGTCGACGGCATGCCAGTTTATTCTTTAGATGTGTATCAATTATCTGTAAATTATAATTATTATTTTAATAAATACATTGGCCTTGGGCCAATCATTTCGTTTTATAAGAGCTCTCTTGGCATATTTACTTCAACTTATGAATTGGATTTAGGAATTGAAACAACATTTGGAATACAAATTGGAAACTCGTTTCTGTTTTTATCCCCTGGAATATCCTATGTTCAATACCCACATTTTAATTATGACCCACTAACCTATGGGAGCAAGGAATCAGATCAAGGTGGATTGGGAATACCGGTACGTTTGGGGATAAAAACCATAGTATCAGGCCATTTTGGATTTGAGGGAAGCATAAAATACGAAGAAATAATTGATAAATATGAATCTTTTCATGATCTTGGAATTCAAATAGGCCTGTTTGGTCTATTTTAAATAATATGGATAAATTAATCAATGCTAACAAGTCGCTAAATCATGACCTTCCACCTTTGCAAACGGCTTTGGTTTGCGGGCGATTGGTTCTTTAAGAAAAATTGGTGGTTTGCAGAGAGAAAATGCGGTCGTAGTCAGGCATATTAGCTCCACCGTTGAGCCTGTAGAAAAAGTCCTTTTCTTGACAGATGGGCGGTTAAATTCGTTCAAAATCGCCACTTTTTTGGCGCATTTTGACTTTTCCTACAGCCTCGTTAGCAGTAATAAATAAAGGAGGAAGAATGAAGACATTATCATTTTGCAGGTTCTGCCTAATATGCATTATATGCTTTGCTCACTGCACAAGAAACAATTCGAATCCACTTTCAAGCGTTGATACGAAAAAACTAATTGGAAATTGGTATTGGTATGGGTACTCAAGAATATATTCATCTTATGAAAGTGATACAGTATTCTCTAGTACATTAATTCAATCAATAATGACAATTAGATCAGATTCATTGATAGCATATTACATTTTTGCAGATTCCTCCTGGCAACGAAATCCATGTACATACGTATGGAAAACAGATACGCTTTCACTAAACGAGCAAATTACTTATAAAAATTGGATAAGATCGTTTAACAAAGACACACTTTTCATGGAATTAGCCGATAACGATAATATTGGATATAGGATAGTGAATAGATATCTTCCCTATTTTGGGTCAATACCTCCAAACAACTGGGGCACATTTGATACAAACTCAGCAAATCCATAGCATTCAAAATAGCCATATAACAATTAGACAAAGAAGAAACTGCTAACAAGTCGCTAAATCATGACCCTCCGCATTTGCAAACAACTTTGGTATGCGAGCGGTCGGTTCGTTACACAAGATTCGTGGTTTGCAAAGAGAAAATGCGGTCGTAGTCAGGCATATTAGCTCCGGCGATAGCCAATAAATTGAAATCTATCACACCATTATTATCCCCTCGTTGACAAATACCGCTGGAAAACTTATCTTATGGAAATGCGGATATTTGCAATATTTCTTGTTTTTGCGCTGATTTCCTGTGTTTGCGCACAGAAAACTGATGGCCCTGCCGCACCCGGGCTTCCAAAGGACATCGAGATCATACGGGCCAGGACCTGGCCGCAATACCATCTGCCTCCCATTGCCCGTTATCCACAGCGCATGGTGGAAAAGTTCAAACTTCATCCGGACTCGACTGACCTCCCTTACATGGTGAGGGGTGATTTCAACGGGGACGGCCTTGAAGATATCGCCTTCATGCTGTCCGGCGAATTCGGGAAGTCCCCCCGCAAGATCTGCCGGACGCGCCTAATCGTGATGTATGGAAGGCCGAACGGCTGGGAAACCGCCCTGGATATGATTTACACAAGCGCCCCGCCTTGGGGGAGCGAATATTTTTATCTCGGCAGAGTATCCAAGGGAGAATACAAGGGCTGCCTGAACGGCGAAATAGGGGAACCGCAGGGCGTGGTTCTGCACTTCGACGGATTTACCGTAACCATGTGCGAATCCGGATCCCATACCGTGTTCTTCTCTCAGGGGGAAAGAATGTACGAGCATTGTTGGGGCGGATGATCGAGTACCGGAAAAATACGGACGAACGTCTTTTCCGCAGCGTATCTTAATGACTGGAGACAATAAATCAAAAACAAAAAATAAAAACCCCGCCTAACAACACTTTCAAGCCATTACGGGCAACTGCGGTAAGCAGTCTTACCGGCGGCTTAAAGTGGCCGATAGGGCCGCTATAAAAAAGGAAACCCATGAAAATTAAACTCTTCGTAATCTTATTTGTCTTGTTCTGTTTCGGATGCAACAGGAGCAATTCAATAATTGACGTTAGCCATAATGGCGATTGGTCAAATTCAATTCTTCTGGTCATTGATATGCAAAAAGGATTATTGGACACAACCAGCTCGCAGCATGTTGAAAATGCAATGATCGGCGAACTGATTGATAAGGTAAATGAAAATATCAAAAAGGCCAAAGAAAACGGCATTCCTGTCGTCTATATTAAAAACGAATGGTCGAACCCGTTCGTGAACTTTTTTACCGGGAATGTTTGTAAAAAAGGGACCAGCCAGGCGGAATTGGATACTAGAATAAAGGTGGAAAGCAGCCTGATATTTATTAAAAATGTGCCCAATTCGTTCAGCAACAAATTGTTTTGTGAATATGTAAACGAAAATAAAATAGGAAAAATTTACATCGAGGGCATTATGGCCGAAGCCTGTGTTTATGCAACGGGAAAAGCCGGAATAAAAAATAACCTTAAAATAATCATGTTGAAAGACGCCATAGGCTCAACGTCAGTCAAAACCAGGGATAAAATGATTAAAAAGTATTTAAACAATCATATGGTTTTGCAAAATCAATTGTAAATCAAACGCAAAAAGGCCCAAACAATGGGCCCAATCCTGGCTCGTGGGCGTTTGCGGACCACTATAAAGAAGTGGTGATTTTCTTTGTCATTACCCAATTTGCAAAATATTTTACCATTATGAAAAAGAAAATAACCGTCTATACCAATCACAATGATTTACAGGACCATGACCGCAGGTTCTTCCTGTCATTATCTCCCGATGAACGTCTTAATCACGTCGAATTATTGAGACTGGAAGCAGGCAAGTTTTTATATGAATATCCAGCAAGACTTCGAAGAACTGTTAAAGTTACTCGAAGAACATCGCGTTGAATACCTGATTGTCGGAGGTTATGCCGTTGCTTTTCACGGATATCCCCGTTTTACAAAAGATATTGACATTTTTTACAACATTTCTTCTGCAAATAATCGAAAGCTGCAAGCAGCGCTCCTGAAATTCGGCTTTACCTCCAAGGATTTTCCGGCCGATTTATTTAAAAAAAAAGGAAATATCATTACCTTTGGAGTCGAGCCTGTCCGGGTTGACATCATTAATGATATTTCAGGGGTGGCATTTGTCGACGCGTGGAAAAAACGGGTCCGGGGCAATTATGGCGATGTTGAGGTCAATTTTATAAGCAAAGTGGATTTAATAAAAAACAAGACCGCGACACCACGCCTTCAAGATAAAGCCGACGCGGAAAATTTATCAGAAAATCAGTAATTCTCCTTCATCCCATCACAAACTTCCGCAGCACGTTCATTCCTGCTCTTGAACTTTACTTAAATTAAAATTGGTCTTTGCTTCAACAATCATCGACTATAAAAGCACCGGCCAGCTAAAGGGACACTTCATCACAGGAGGCTTTATGTTGTTTCGCACACTTTTGTCGGCAGTCATCACCTTGATTTTTGCCTTTACCGCCGGCGCATGCCTGATGGGAACGGCCGCCACCACACACCTTAACCAACTGGAATACCGGCTCACTCCCCTGAACCCTGTCGCCAATGACAGCGTTTCGCTCTGGATTGTCCAGGGCAGCTCCGGCTGCGCCTACTACTATAATACCGATTTCAATAAGACATCTTCATTCTGCAATACCTGCACAGGGTCGGGCCCGCAGATAAATTTCACGCTGCAAATCTCCTATCAGCAATTACGTGGTGTTTGCCCCGCTTGCGGACCCAACGAACCGTTCGACTTCGGTCCGGTTATAACTTTCGGCAGGCTCGAAGCCGGACATTATACGGTGACCGACACAACCGGCGCGCAGATCTTTGCGTTTACCGTTGCAAGCGAGCAAACCGTTGTCAACAGAAACGTCGCGGCGGATTTCAGGGGAGAAACGGTCCTGCGGCTTTCGGATGCCGGGAAAAATGTCCATATAAACATGCCACGAAGCGAGATACGGTCGGTGGGGATCTACTCGCTCACCGGACGCCTGCTCGGCAGGTTTGACGGCGCGGAACTGAATTCTTCGGCGGGACCGAAACCGCTGTTCCCTCGTTGCGGAGTGCGAAACGGGCCCGTGCTTCTGCGGGTTGTCGGCGGCAGGACGTCGGAAAACCATATTGTCAATTACTGACGGGTTACCGCTTTTTCCGGACGGATTGCCCTGTCCGCTTTGTTAAAAATATTCCGCTTCCGGATGGTGCACGAAAATCCCCATGGTCGAATGTTCGGGCACCATCTGAAAACCGGCCGTAAGCGAAACGCCGAGCCTTTCCTCTACGCTGAGGATCTCGAACAGTTTTGCCTGTTCCTCCACCCCGGGAAGGCCCGGATACCCGAAGCTGTATCGCCTGCCGCGGCCCGCGGGAATAAAAAACGCGCGCCGGATTTCGGCGGTGACCTTGTTTGCAAGCTGTTCGGTAAGGTAATTGGCAAGCGCGTTGAGGTAGAAGCCGAGGCTGTATTTGCTTTCGCGGGTAAGGTAGTCGCGGCACTGCTCGTCTATCGCTTTCCCGATGGTAACGATCTGCACGGCAATCACGTCGCCCTCAGCTCTGAAATAATCGGCGACTGAACGGTTTTTTTTCCTGTCCACACGCGGCAAAACGAACTCTGCAAGCGATGAATGATAATCCTCCGGGTCCAGAATGAAGAGTTCGGCATCGTCGGAATAAACCGGGAAAATCCCGTAAAGGCCGGCCGCATCCAGAAGATTGTTTGCCAGGATGTCCTTTTTCAGCAGTTCGAATGCAGGACCGAATTCTTTTTCCGAGCTTTCCATGAATGCCGCAGGACCAAGGTTGCCGCCGCCGAAATACCCTTTGAACAACCGCGCTGTATCAATTGCGGACATAAGAGGCTGCGCGTCCCACCGCAGTACCTGGCTCGTGCCGAAAAACTGCGGGGTCACGATCTCCGGATGTTCCAGGGGGACCGGTTCTGCGCCCCCGACAACGGTTATCCCCTGCGTTTCGGGCAGCGTCGCGGGCTTTTCCGATAATGCAACCGGCGCCTTCCTTTTTAGTCCGTCAAGTACTTTCGAAGCCTCAAACGCGTCTTTTGCATACCACACGCCGCCGGCATAGCGCGCCCCGCTTTCCAGCCGCGAAACGCGCGCCGCGAAATCCCTGTTGACCGCCGCGCCGCCGATGAGGACCGGCACGCCAATGCCCTCTTTATCAAGTGCAGCAACGCACACCGACATTTCGCGGCTGGTCGTGACCAGGAGCGCCGAAAGGCCCAGCGCGTCGGGATTTTCACGCTTCACCGCCTCGATAATGTCTTTGGCAGTCACCTGCTTGCCCAGGTCCACAACGCGGTACCCCTGGTTTTTAAGGATCGTGGCAACCAGGTTCTTGCCGATGTCGTGTACGTCGCCGTACACCGTGGCGAGCACGATCGTTCCCCGTTGCGCGATGTTCCGCGATGCCAGGTGCGGCTCCAGAATGGAAAGCGCCTCCTTCATCACCTCCGCCGCCTGCAGCACAAAAGGCAGGATCATTTCCCCTTTGTCCATTTTCTCACCCACAAGGGCCATTGCCGGCAGAAGAATTTCGTCGAGGACCGCCTGCGGCCCATGCTTTGCCAGCAGGGTGTTGATGAGCGCCGCAAGGTCGCGCCGGTCACGGTTGATGATCCTGTCGCGGAGCTGCTCTTCGGGCGAAAACGCAGGCTTTTCCTGTGCGCGGTTTGGGTCTGCGGCGCCGGTTTTCTTATTGTCAAACAAAGCGATAAAATCCGCCAGCGCCTGCGGGCTCCGGTTGAACAGCAGGTTGTCGGCCTTTTCGCGGACGGCCGGACCGTATATTTCTACATTGTCAATATGCAGCGGGTTGAAAATGGCCGCGTCGAGCCCTGCCTGGGCCGCACAGTGGAGCATGACGTTGTTGAGCACCCTGCGCGACGCGGGCGAAAGTCCGTACGAAACGTTGCTTATGCCCATGACCGTGCGTGTGCCCGGCATCTCCTCTTTGATGCGGAACAGCGCCTCAAGGCTTGTCTTTGCCGCGTCCGCGCTTTCCGCGTCGCCCGTCGCGAGCGTGAACGTGAGCGGGTCCAGGTATAAAAAATGTTCCGGGAGAAGGTATTCGCCGCAAGCAAGGTCGCGGATGCGGCGGGCGATCTCGAGTTTCTTCGCAACGGTTTTGGCCATGCCGCTATCGTCTATGGTGAGCGCGATGACCGGACAGCCGAACTCCTTTGCAAGCGCCAGAACCGCCCGCGCCCGGCGGCCGCCGGCCTCAAGGTTGATCGAGTTGATGAGGGCAGGTCCCGGGCAGGCCTTGAGCGCCGCCTCGATGACCGCCGGCTCCGTGGAGTCCACGGAAAAAGGCACGGCCACGCGCTCGGAAAGGAACGTCACGAGCCCAACCATGGTGTCGCGTTCGTCGTCGCGCTCGCTCACAGCGACGCAAATGTCAAGAAGCCCGCACCCCTTTTCAATCTGCGAACGGGCGATCTGGTACAACTCGTCGAAGTTTTTTGAAAGCACCAGCTCCTTGGTCTTTTTCGAACCCTGCGCATTGAGCCGCTCACCTATAATAATCGGCTTTTTCTCCTGTTCAAGGTCGCGCCCCGATATGCCGGTCGCGCAGAACGCCGCCGGGGCGACAGTTCTCACCGCGGCTTTTTTACCCGACAGGAATGCGGCAAGGGTACGTATATGCTCAGGCGTGGTGCCGCAGCATCCGCCCACAACACCAAGCCCTTCTTCCATGACAAGCGGCCCCATCACGTCGCAGAATTCGCCGGGGGCCATGCTGTACACGGCTTTTCCGTCCACATTATCCGGCATCCCGGCGTTCGGCATCATGCAGACCGGCAAGGAAGAGAGTTTGAGGAGTTCCTGAACATGCCGCTTCATTTCATGCGGTCCGGTGCTGCAGTTGATTCCGGCAACATCGATGCCGAGGTTGACAATCGCGCCGCAATAGGCCTTTATGTCCGATCCCAGAAGCATGTGCCCCGACGCGTCCACCGTCGCGTGCGCCTGCAGCGGCACCCGGGCGCCGCGTTCATCGAGCAATTTCCGGATGCCGGTCGCGGCGGCGCGCAGCTCCAGAAGGTCCTGCATGGTTTCGAGGAGAAGGATATCGGCCCCCCCGTCGAGGAGCGCGGCCGCCTGCTCGCGGTACAGCGCCGCAGTCTCGTCGAAATTCAATTTTTTACGGCCGCCGCCGGACGACGAGAGAAGGAGCCCGGTGGGCCCCATGGTGCCGCACACGAGGCAGGCGTGCGTGCAGCGCGCTTCGGACACGGCCGCGCGGCCGATCTGCGCGGCGGCCATGTTGATTTTTGCGACAGAAGCCCCAAGCCCGTATTCGGCGAGCTTGGTCCGGTTCGCCCCGAAGGTGTTGGTCTCGATGACGTTTGCGCCCGCCTGTAGATAGCTTTTGTGGATTTCCTTTATCACGTCGGGCCGCGACAGGTTGAGTATCTCGTTGCATCCCGCGTGGCCGCGGAAATCCTCCTGCCGCACCCCGAATTCCTGTATCTGCGTTCCCATGGCGCCGTCGAAAATGACGGGGGTCCGGGATTTGAGCATTTCGATATAAGGATGATTGCCGTGGGTCATAAGATTAGTTGTACAGTTATGAATGCCACAGCCCGCGCATTCCCCGCGACTTGGCGCGGGGTTAGCGGGCGAATTACAAATATCTTTTCCATAGGCAAGGAAGACCACGCAGTAGAGGCCGCAGACGTGCTTCGACCGCATGGCCAATCCCCGCCACTTGGGGCGGGGTTCTTCAATTTAAAAATTTATTATAGGTAAAATATATAATGCTTATGTTGGGGGAAGTGCAGGCTACCCCCCCCAAAAAAAAGGGCGTATGATTATACGCCCCTGTATTGCGCAGGTTGGCTGGACCTCAGGGCTTGCGCCCGCCCAACTGGAAGGGCGGAGAGCGCACCTCCCCCACCAATATTTTCTTGCTATTAATTAATATCCACTTTATACATCCACTCATGCCTATCGTCAATTTCCCCGTACTGTATTCCCGTTATCTCATTGTAAAGCTTTGTCAGGGTCGGGCCGGCCTCGTTCTCCTTGCCGAAGGTGTACAGCGTTTTGCCGTGCAGGATCGAACACACCGGCGTGATCACGACCGCGGTGCCGCAGGCGCCCACCTCGGCGAAATCGGCGAGCTCGGTGACCCGTATTTTCCGTCTCTCCACGGCAAGGCCGAAGTCCTTCGCGATCACCTGCAGGCTCATGTTGGTGACGCTCGGGAGCACCGACGCCGAATCGGGCGTGACATAGGCGCCCTTCTTGGTGATGGCCAGGAAATTCGACGTGCCGAATTCGTCGATGTACCGGTGCGTCGCCGAATCGAGATACAGGCAGACAGGGTACCCTTTTTCTTTTCCGTCAAGGTCGCCCATCATCCCCGCGGCATAGTTGCCCCCGGCCTTTACATTGCCGACCCCCTTGGGGGCCGCCCGGTCGTACTCTTCCTGGATGTAGGCCTTGACGGGATAAAACCCGTTTTTGTAATATGCCCCCATGGGCGTCGCCAGTATGATAAAAATGAAATCTTCGGACGGGTGCACGCCGATGTGCGGGCTGCTTCCGATGAGAAACGGCCTCAGGTACAGGCTCGCGCCCGTGCCGTAGGGCGGCACATATGACGCGTTGAGTTTGATGAGTTTCTCCGCGGCCGACAAAAATAAATCCTGCGACGGGGGCTCCATGACAAGCCTCCGCCCCGTGTTGATGAGCCGCTTCGCGTTCTCGTCGGGCCTGAACATGGCGATGGTCCCATCTTTGCGGCCGAACGCCTTGAGCCCCTCGAAGCACGCCTGGCCGTAGTGCAGGCACGTTGCCGCGATGTGGAGCGTGATATGCGGGTCGGTGCAGGCCTGCACCTCGCCCCATTTCCCGTTTTTATATTCGCATTTGACATACTGCTCGGTCTGCATGTACTGAAAACCGAGATTTTTCCAGTCGATGTTCTTTGCCATGGTCCACCCCTGCCTGATCGGCGGCTCACGGGTCATGCCCGCGCCGCCCCGCGTTTCTGATGTTGAGGGCGTTTCAGCCCGTCCTTCATGAGCTTGTATTTGAGGCTGTCGATGAGCGCGAGCCACGCCGCCTCGATGACGTTGGTCGACACGCCCACGGTGCCCCAACGGTCCCTGCCATCCGACGATTCGATGAGCACGCGCACCTTTGCCGCCGTGCCTTCTCTTCCGTCAAGCACGCGCACCTTGAAGTCCTCGAGCTTCACCTCGCTGAGGTTCGGGTAAAACTTGACGAGCGCCTTGCGCAGCGCGTTGTCGAGCGCGTTGACGGGCCCGTCGCCCTCTGCCGCGGTGTGCTCGTACACGCCGTCCTTCCTGAGCTTGATGGTGGCCTCCGAGAAAACATCTCCGCTTTCACGCTTTTCCTCGATGACCCTGAACCCCTTGAACTCGAAAGTTTCGGCAAAGCGCCCGAGCATCTCCTGGGCGATGAGCTCGAACGAGGCGTCCGCCGCCTCGAACTGGTAGCCGTCGCCTTCGAGCTCTTTTATTTTGGCGAGCAGCTGCTTTACAAGCGGGTCATGCTTGCCGAGCCCGGGCTGCATGGGCGAGAGTTTCTGGAGTATCGTGCTCAGCCCGGCCTGCGACGACACCACGAACTGCCGCGCATTGCCTACGCTCTGCGGTTTTACGTGCTCGAACGATTCTTCGGCCTTGCGCACGCCGTCGGCGTGCGCGCCCGCCTTGTGCGTGAACGCGCATTCGCCCACATACGGCTGGCGCATGTTGTGCGCCACGTTGGCGACCTCCGATACGAACACCGACGCTTCCGTGAGCTGGGCCAGCGCCGCAGGCGAAAGCACCGCGCAGCCGCGCTTGAGCTGCAAATCGGGTATGATGGTGCACAAATTCGCGTTGCCGCAGCGCTCGCCGATACCGTTCATGGTCCCCTGCACCTGAACCGCGCCTTCGCATACCGCAAGTATTGAATTGGCGTCGGCGCAGCCCGCGTCGTTATGCGTATGCACGCCCAGTGCGCAGCGCATGCTGTGTTTCACCGCGCGCCATATATCGACGAATTCGTCGGGCAGTGTGCCGCCATTGGTGTCGCACAGCACGATAACGTCGGCGCCGGCCTCCTGGGCCGCGACGAGCGTTGACATTGCGTAGCTTTTGTTGTGCCGGTACCCGTCAAAGAAATGCTCGGCATCATAGACCACCTCGTCCATGCGCCTTGCAAGATACGACACCGTGTCGCGTATGAGATCGAGGTTCTGCTCGAGCGACACCGCGAGGACCTTTTTCACATGCAGGTCCCACGATTTTCCGAACACCGCGGCCACGGGCGCGCCCGATTTCAGAAGCATCCGCAGATATGGGTCGGTGGCGCAGGTATAACGCGGTCTCCTGGTTGACCCGAACACCGCTATTTTCGAGGCGAGCCTGAGTTTTTTCACCCGTTTGAAAAAGTCAACGTCCGCCGTGTTGGAAGGGTTGGGCCAGCCTCCCTCGATGTAATGGATGCCGAGGTCGCTCAGCCGTTCCGCGATGCGCAGCTTATCGGAAACGGAAAGGCTTATGCCGAGCGCCTGGTTGCCGTCGCGGAGCGTGGTGTCATAGATTTGTATTTGGTTTGATTGTTTCATTTTTGTTTCTTCTTCTTATTATTAATTAATCTGGGCGTTCCCCCGCTTCGCGGGGTCGGTTCTCCTTCCGGTCTCGGCCTTCGGCCTCGGGCCGCCACGGCCCTATGCCGCAGTAGCGGCGGGTCCGGGCGGCATCCCGCTTTGGCGGGACCTCCAGTCGCCCCTAACGCGCGGCAGCAAATATCCTATCAGTCAATTAACTCTTCTTGCGCTATTCCGAACATCATGACATCTGTTTTCTTTTACTTTTCGACTCTTCAACTATTCAACGTTTCAACTTCTTCATTTTATTAACGACGCTACAAAATCACCAACCTCCGTGGTCCCCATAGCCATTTTGCCCGCAGCCAGGCTCTTGATCTTTCCCGATGCGAGCGCGTCGTGCACCGCGCGCTCGATGGCGGCGCCTGCCGCGGCCTCGCCCAGCGTCTCGAGCATCATGCCTGCCGCGGCAATGGCCGCGAGCGGGTTGATCACGTTCTTGCCCGTATACTTCGGCGCGCTGCCGCCCATAGGCTCGAACATCGACACGCCCTCGGGATTTATATTGCCGCCCGCCGCTATGCCAAGGCCGCCCTGGATCATGGCCGCAAGATCGGTGATAATGTCGCCGAAAAGATTCTCGGTAACGACCACGTCGAACCATTCGGGATTTTTGACAAACCACATATTGGCCGCGTCAACATGGTTGTAATCACGTTTGAGGTCCGCAAACTCCTTTGCGCCCATTTCCTCGAAGGCACGGAACCACAGATCGCCGCAATAGGTCAGCACGTTGCGCTTATGCACCAGCGTTATCGGCTTGGCAGCATAACGGGGATTGGCGGCGTTGCGTCTTTTTTTGAATTCAAACGCATAGCGCAGGCAGCGGTCCACGGTCTGCCGGTCATAAACCATGACCTGCGTAGCGACCTCCTGTGCCGTGCCCTTTCGCGATACACCGCCGATACCGGTATAGATCCCGCCGACATTTTCGCGCACCACCACGAAATCAATGTGCTCGGGCTTTTTGTCCTTGAGCGGCGTGTCCACGTTCGGATAGAGCTTGACAGGACGGAGGTTAATGTATTGATCAAGCGCGAAACGCGCCTTGAGCAGGATGCCGACCTCCAGAATACCGGGCTGGACATCAGGATGCCCGATGGCGCCAAGAAAAATCGAGTCGTGCTTCCGGAGCTCCTCTATAGCGCTGTCGGGCAGAGTCTCGCCGGTTTTAAGGTACCGCTCGCCGCCGAAATCATAATTGACATAATTGAGCTTGAGCTTGTACTTGGCGCATGCCGCGTCCAGTACCTTGATGCCTTCCCGAACCACTTCCGGGCCCGTTCCGTCACCCGGGATGACCGCGATGTTGTACGATTTCATTGTGTTGTCCTTGTCAAGGGCACGGCACGCCGTGCCCCTCCATGGTTAATTTTTATTAGCAGGCAATTTCTTGTTGAACTTCTTCATCCTGGCAATCTTGTTGACAATGTCCATATACGCCAGCGCCGACGCCTCCACGATGTCGGTGCTCGTGCCGGTGCCCACGAACACGCCCTGGGGCGCCTTGCCGGTGATGGACACGCGGCCCTGGGCCTCGCGGCCGCCGGTGACCGCCTCGAGGTGATAGTTCTCGATCGTCACGCTGTACCCGGTGATCCGGTCGATGGCCTTTGTCGCCGCGTCAACCGCGCCGTCGCCCGTCGCGGCCTCCTGGACTTCCTTGCCGTCAACCGAAATACGCGCCGTTGCCGTGGGCACCGTGCCGCGTCCGCTTGACACGTTGAGATACGTGAGCGCGTAC
>Ga0182027_10011076_pt1 | contig 12776 bp, 9 predicted proteins | sample 712E1DmetaG_FD_121300 | JGI IMG/M metagenome (GOLD analysis project Ga0182027, IMG submission 121300) | Permafrost microbial communities from Stordalen Mire, Sweden - 712E1D metaG (Illumina Assembly) | ecosystem: Environmental > Terrestrial > Soil > Wetlands > Permafrost | place: Sweden...
ACGGATCATGGCCATGCGGTTCCGACCCGCGAATATCAGTGTGATCAATCGTCGCGCTAGCTCCTGGGCTGTCATCGGCCCTGCTGTCCAGAATCCAGGCTCAAGGCCCACCAGCGGGAACATTACACGATCCGCCACGACGAAGAAAACACAAGACCAAGGCCTCAGTCCCTAAAAGGGCTTGACAGGTCGCTCCATATCAATTCTCCCCCGAGTGCAGTCCCCCCGCCCCAGCCCTGAACGTAATGTTCCCTCTCGGCGGATCGTCCTCGAATTGCGTCATGCAGTTCCACAAACAAGCCCCGCAATGCACGCATTTCTCGCGGTCGAACGATGGCACCCCTCCGGGTCCCGGCGCGATGGCTTGGCCTGAGCACGCCTCAATACACAGCTTCGATTCGCAGCGTTCGCAGAAATCCGGGTACTCGAACCTCACGTGGTCGGCGAATCCCGCCGGCGCCTGCACCTTGCCGCCGATCAGCAACGCGTCCTGGTGCGTCACCAGCAGTTGCCCGTCGTAGGGGATGGCGGGCCATCCGCAGCGCTCCATGAGGGCGTCGTGGCAGGACACGCCGCGCGCGCGGCACCCCGCCACAATCCGCTCCAGCTCGTCCGAGGGGATCTTCTCGCGGTAGTATTCTTGCAGCTCCGGCATGGGCTGCGGTTCGCCGCCGATCCACTTCTTGCCCTTCGTGAACCCCGCCAGCGCCATTCCCATCAGGCCGGTCACCACGCCCGTGTGGAATCCGTCGCGCGCCTTCTCCGCGACGATGCCTTCCTCTTCCACCCAACTCGCCCGCCTGCGGGCCACGTAAGTCTTCTCGATATTCTCCTTGCTGAGCGGCTCGCCGCGCCGCAGCAGTTCCATCACCGCTTCGGCGAGTTGCGCCCCCGTGGTCCACGCTTCGTCCACCCCCGAACCCGTGAGCACGTTGGTGCTGCCCGACCCTTCGCCGATCCGCGCATAGCCCGGCCCCGCCAGAATGGGCTCGCCGCGCCGTCCCGATTCCTGCAGCGACTTGGCGCCCCACGACCGCAGCTTCCCGCCCTTCAGCCGCCGCCAAATGTAGGGATGCAGCATGAAGTGCTGCAAATAGCGGTACGACGTGCGCATCGGGCTGCGAAACCAGGACGGCACGAAGATGCCCACCGTCGCCACGCGGTCCGGATGCACGTACAGGAAGCCGAAGATCTCCGGCTCCGGATAGCCGAACGTGTGGTACACCGTGCCGGGCTCCAGTTCCGTTCCCTCCGGCAGATCCACCACCATCTTCATGCCCAGCGCCCACTCGCGGTGATGGCGCCCGTCCGGCAGTCCGAACTTCTCGTCAAGCTGCCGCCCCACCGCCCCCACCGGTCCGTCTCCCACCACCGTCAGGGCCGCGCGAATATCCATGCCGGCCATGAAGCCGGCCTCCGGGCTGCCTTGCCGGTCGACGCCCTGGTCGCACAGGCGCACGCCGCAAACCCGCCCGTCCTCCACCAGCGCCGAATCCACCGGCGATCCCGGCCAGATCTGCACCGTGCCGGACCCCATCAGTTCCGCCCCGACGAATTGCATGAACTGCCCGAGCGAGAGCACCAAGCCGCCGGTCTTGTGCAAAAACGGCGGCACATAGGGCAGCTCGAACCCGCCATCCTTCGCCAGCCCCAGCCCGCCCAGGACGCGGTCCCCCCACTGCAACGCGCGCGACCGCCGGCTCGCCCCAACCGGATCGAGCAGGTAGACCACCTTCTCCTGGCGGACCGCCGCGGCCATGGGAATCTGCCCGGGGTCCAGGTTCGGCAGGCTGGCGCGAATGCCGCGCGCCCGCGTCACCACGCCGGAAACGCCGAATCCGATATCGTCGGCGCGCTCGTAGCAGACCACTTGCAGCGGCAGCCCTGGCGTGGATGGGCTCTCCACCGCCGGCGAACCGTCGCTATTGATCATCTGTCGCGAGAGCGTGGTCAGAAAACCGGCCGTCGCGGGTCCGAAGCCCACGCAGACAATGTCCACCTCCATGGTCTGGCGTTCGGTCGCGGCGTCGCTCATACCGGGTAATCCAGCGCTTCCGGAATCATCACCTTGGTCAGCGCTTCGGCCGCGCGGTCCTTGGCCAGTTGCGATCCCGTCAGGCAGCCGTCCATGCGAACCCGCAGATGCGTGAACTGCTCCAGGTTGCCGATCCGCACGCACGGGCCGGCTTTGACGGGATGCGAACCGTCCTTCTCGATCACGTCGGCGTAGCCGCACGCCACGCTCGAAATGCCGGGGATCAGGCTCTCCATCGCATCCAGATCCTCCGACTGGTAGCAGGAGGCGCAGCCCTCGGTGTCCCACGCCGGATGGCGGTTGTAGCCGAACACCAGCTCCGCGCACACCCGGCCCACTTCACCGGCCGCGCGCGCCGCTTGCACGTGGCAGAGGTCGGTCATGAAGTTCATCAGCCCCGCCAACCCTTCCGCCACGGTGGGATTCTCCGGCCCCTTCGTTTCGAGCTCCAGCGAATCGAGGATCTGGCTGCGCGAGGCCAGCAGCCAGCACAGCGCGTCGGCCATCGGGAACGTGACGCCGTGACGCGAGCTTTGGTAAAGCTTGGCCCCATCGGCATCGGTGCTCGCGAGCAGGTGTTCCAGAGTCCACAGCCACATCTGCATGGCGGTGGCCAGCGCACAGGCGCCGGTTCCCGGCCGGTCGTTGGCGATCGTCCGCATTTCGCGAATCCACTGGCGGAACTGCGCCAGGAACAGTCCGTCGGCCATGGTCACGCTGAGCTGCCGCCGCTGCACCACTTCGGGGCCTTCGTAGGTGGCCTCAAGCTGCGAATCGAACCACTTGTTGCCCAGGAAGCCGGGGCAGTCTTCGGTGATGCCATAACCGCCCATCAGGCTGACCGCTTCCCGCATCATGCTCGCGCCGTGCCCCGTATTCCACAACTTGCAGGCCGGGCACAGGACGTTCGCCACCGCAGCCAGCAGCGCGCATTCGGTGAGCGTATCGTCCTTCAATTCGGGCCGCTTGCCCGCCAGGTATTCGATGGCGTCCTTCTGCGCCTTGCGCATCGCCTTGAACGCCGCCGATCCGCCCTGAATGCCGCGGGCGGCTAGAATTTCGTTCTTCTTCCTCTCGATCGGATCCAGTTGGTCGAACGCCCGCGCGGCCGCGAACCCCAGCGATGCGCTGGCTTCCCCGGTGGCCCACACGTCCACCAGGCGGTGCCCCACGTCCTGCTTCAGTTGCAGGCCCAGCTCATAGCGCGGCGAGCCGGGCATGGCGATGGAACCGCCGCGGAACCGCCCGCGCGCGTAGCGGATCACCGGTTCAACCGCCGAGAGCAGCTTGGCCGAGGTCATGATGCCCACCGTCACGCGCGTGTGGCTGAATACCGCTTCAATCACTTCGCCGTGGCTGTAGCGCGGTACAATCACGCCGTCCTTGACCGAATACCCGCCAATGATGCGGCTGGCCGGAACCTGCAAGCTGAGCACCGGGTCGCTGGTCGAGGAAAGCTGGTGAACCATCTTGCGCGTGGGCGTGCCGCGGTCGAAGGTGCCCGGGTCGCCTTCTTCCAGAATCACGAAGCAGGTACCCTTGATGCGCGGGTCGTCCGATTCCACCGCCGCCGTCACGAAGTTGGCGTACCCCATGTTAGTGATGAAGCGGCCGCGCTTGTCCACTTGCAGCAGCGGCTCCTCGCCGTCCTTCCATTCGGCCACCTTCACCTTGCCGCCCAACATGCCGGTCTCGACGCCCACGTAAGGAATCGGCTCGGTGAGGGCGAACGATCCGCGCCACGGCTTGCGGTCTTCACCGGGCTGCGGCGGCGCGCACCTGCTCATGTAGTATTGGCGCTGCTCCGGCGTGCCGCGTTCGTGGATCGGCGAAAGCGCCAGACAACTCGCCAGGCTTCCCGTGGCCGCGCCCGCATCCACCCACGCCAGCTCGAAGGCCACCAGCGCCAGCGCCAGGTTCTTGGGCCCTTCAATGAACCCGCCATCGGCGGGATCCATGAACACGCCCGTGATGCCGGATTCGTCGAAGCACGGAAGCAGCGCGGCCTTCTCGGGCGTCCACTCGTGCGAATTGCGCCCCCCGGCGGCCACCAGACGGGCCACCGGACCGCGCGCCACCGCGCGCACCGACTGTACCAGCATCTGCAAATCGAAGCGGTCCGCGAAGCGCCACAGAATCTGCCGGACGTCGTCGCCCGGAAGCGCTCGCAAGTATTCGGTCTTCGTATCGATAGCCGCGGTTGTCAATTCGTCCCCCGTCTTCATTATCCGCTCGCGCCGCTGCGCAAATCCACGCATGCCTCCGGCGTGAAATTCCACTGGGCCTTAGTAGGAGAGCAATCAGTCTGCCAGGAACCCCTCGCTCATTCTAAATCACTTGCTGGATAATGCAACAGTCCCTCGGCGCCGAAATGGGTGGTTTGGCGCTAATGGCGGGGGTCACGTCCCTCCCAAGGGCTTGGCAGGCCCGACCCTTAGCCTTGCGGATCAACCCTGCGGACCAGGCCTTCGTCCGCGGGAGATCCTCGGCTGCGCGGTAACCACCAGGGGCCCGACGAGCGTTTCGTAAAGCCCAAACAGGTGCTCGGCCCGGTCCCGGTCGCCTTTGAACGCCTCGGGCCGATAGAGCTTGTCCACGGCGCCATCAAGCGCGCGGTGCGCCCGCCGCAATGGCGCAGGCATGGCATCCACATCGTAGAGATCCGCCAGCTTGGAGTTCGGGAACTGCTCACGCGCGTCGAGTACCGCCTGCGCAAGGGAGCGTATTCTCGCGCGCTGGTGCTCCGTGGCCTCAGGCCAGGGAAATGTGTTGTACACGATCCCGATAGAGTAGCGGTAGCGGCTTTCCAGGCGTCCGCCGATCTGGCGCAACCATGCCATGTGCATGGCGGATGTCAGGATGCCGAAATGCCACAGATCGGCGTCCAGCAGCACGCGAACCAGGTTGCTGGGGATGGTCGGGGGCTTAAGCCATCCGATCGGCACATAGTCGCGCTTCTCCGAGCTGACCTCCGGGATAACCAGAAAAGGACCCTCCGGAACGACCGTAACCTGAAACTTGGTGGGCGTGTCCGCCAATTGCAAAGTGGAGCGTCTGCGGCTTTGGGACCTGAACCTGCGGACGGCGGAAACTCTGTGCATCACGGCGGGCATCGAGCGCAACTCGGTGGGCGATTCGCCGTCGAGTATGAGAATCCACCGCTTCCCTCCGTTGATGAATTCTTCCGCGCCGACAAAAGGACGCAGGTATTTCTTGGCCCTTGGTTCCGCCGCCAGGAACTCGGCGCGCTCCGCCGCATCGAAAATGTACTGCCCTTCGTCGATGGGCTGGCAGCCCGTCAGTAACTGCGGTGCATCGCACAACGGGCGGCTTGCCTCTTCCACCACCAGATGGCGGTTTGCGACGGCGCCGGCGTCGAACAGGTAAGGCGTAAGCGCCTGGTGCTTGCTCTCGGTTGGGTCGCCATGAATGTCGCCATAGCTGAAGAGGCGCTTGACCGGCGGCTGCCGGTCGCCGCGCGTCAGGCCAATGACAACCACATGCACGTGCGCCATACCGCGGGCGTCGCTGCCCCACGCGAAAGTGCGGTGGGCAAAGCCGATTTCAAGGTGGCAACGGTCGAACAGGACAGGCCAGAGCTGGGCCACCTGCTCGCCTTGAGTGATGGAATTCGTGGCCACGAATCCGATGCCCGCGGGGGACCGCTGCAGGTACTCCCCGGCCTTGATGAACCATGCCGTAACGTAGTCGAGCGTTCCGCCGCTGCCGCCGAGCCGGGCAATTCGGCGCACTTGCGCCCTCTGCGTTTCGCTTTGATACTTTGCGCCTCCGAAAGGCGGATTGCCGAGAATGTACGAGCATTCCTCCGGGGAGATCAAACTTGCCCAGTCCACCTCGAGGGCGTCGGCCGGAAGGATGTGCGGCGATTTCTTCAAGGGGATGCGGACATAGCTCTCGCCGAATTCCAGCGAGAGCTTGTTGTTCATGATGTGGTCCATCATCCACAGCGCGACTTCCGCGATGCGCGCCGGGAACTCGCCGAGTTCGATGCCGTAGAATTGGTCCACGTCGATGCGGCACATCTGGGACACGTCGAGCGAAAGCTGGCCGTCCTTGCGGAGCGCCTTCAAAACTTCGATTTCGAGCAGACGCAACTCCCGGTACGAGACGATCAGGAAGTTGCCGCACCCGCAGGCCGGGTCGAAAAACCGAAGCGTGGAAAGTCTCTCGTGAAACGCCTCGATCGCCTTGCGCCTGCCGCGGTCGCGGCGCTCGGCCAGGCGCTTGAATTCGTCGCGCAGATCGTCGAGGAAAAGCGGCTCGATGACCTTCAGAATGTTCCTCTCGGTCGTGTAGTGGGCGCCTTGGGTCCGGCGCTCCCTCGGGTTCATAACGGATTGGAAGAGAGACCCGAATATGGCCGGAGAAATGGCGTCCCAACTGAAGTCGAGAGCGTCGATGAGCAGCGCGCGCATCGGGGCGTTGAAAGCCGGGAAAGGAAGCCGCTCTTGAAACAGGTCGCCATTCACGTAGGGGAACTGCGCCAGATCGGCATCGAGGTTATGCTGCCGCTGCCCCATCGGCGTATTCAATATCTCGAAAAGCTGGCTTAACCACAAGCCAGTGTCGCTTCCGTCCGGGTTGGTGCGCTGAACGATGAGCGCCGAGAAAATGTCCCTGGGCTCGAAGATGCCTGTGTCGTCGGCGAACAGGCAGAAGACCAGCCGCACCAGAAACCGCTCCAGGTTGTGCCCGGCATACCCGGATTCCTTCAGCGCATCGTGCAGCTTGCCCATCATCTCGGAAGCTTCGATGTTCACCGGGTCCTGGTCGCGGAAGGCGCGCCTCTGGACGCCCAGAATGAAGGCGAAGTCCTCAACGTGCTCGGGGAGTTGCCGGAGCGTGAACCGAACCGCGGCGCCGTCTTCGAGATCGTATAGCTCGAAGGTCTGGAAATCGCTCACCAGAACGTAGCGGGGAAGCTCATGCTCCTTGAGCCCCGGAAAGTAGTCGAGCGCTTGTTCCTTGGCGCGTTTGAGGTCGCGGCCCGCGCTCTTCTGTTCGACCAGCAGCACGCCCTTCCAAAACAGGTCGATGAAACCGCGCCCGTCGCCGAGCTTCTTCACGGGTTCTTCAAAGCTGGCAACGCGGCGGCGGGTGACGCCGAACACCTCGAAGAATTCGTTGTAGAAGGTCTGGCTCTCGCCCCGTTCGTAATGGGCGTTCTTCCATTCGTCCGCAAAACGGGCCGCCCGCGCCCTGATCTCGTTCCAGCTAAGCCGCATTTTCCACAACGACCTTGAACGTCATATCCCAGTATATTGCCGGGCATGCCAGGACCCTATTCGGTTCTTTGCGCTACAATCCGTCTCAAGAGGAGCCTTACATGCGAACCGCGATTTCTCTCACCGCCGGCTTGTTCCTGCTGGCGGGCCTGCTGACGGCCGCCGGCTTGACTGGCGCGTGGAAGGGGCAATTCGATTTCAATGGCAACGCCGTTCCGCTGACCATCGATCTCAAGGCCGACGGCGATGCGTTGACCGGCTCCGTCACCGGCCTGCCCGCCGGGCCCAGCGACATCAAGGACGGGAAAATCCAGGGCGCCGCCGTTTCCTTCTCTCTCATGACCCAATACCAAGGCGACCCCGTCAAGCTGGTCTACAAGGGCCAGGTTCAGGGAGACGAAATCCACTTCAGCATGGGTCTCGAAGACGGAACGTGGAGCGTGGTCTTCGTCGCCAAGCGCGGTCCCCAAACCACCCCCTAGACAGGGCGTACGAGACGAAACTGAGACGACCCAGGTCAGGCAGCCCTTCTCTGGGAGCGTCTCTCCCAGAAATCCTGAAACGGCCCACTGAGTCGGCGGCCGCGCAGCGCGAGAATCGCGTTGGAGCCATACTCGGTCCAGTGCATGCCGGCGCCGTCCAGGCCGAGGCACAGCGTCCGCGGAAGATTGTCGTCCGTCATAGCTTCGAGATTGGAGCGCTCCTTATCGGCTACGCCCCCCGCCACACAGCCAATCCGTGTTAATCCGCGGCCAAATTGCCTTTTTCAGCAGCTTGCTAGCGTAGTGTCCAGGAATTGACTACACGGTGGGGCGGACCTCCTGGTCTGCCTTCTTCTGGCCTGTTGAGTAATTTCTTGGACACTGCACTAGCGCTGAATACGTGATCTGGCTGCCCCGGTCTTCAATCGCTTCCCCCCAGACCTTCTTAGCGTGGAAGCCGGCTTCTTCGATCGCCTTCTTGAGAGAACTGACGATCTTCTCTGTTTCACCTGCCGTGAAGTCTTCGGAATAGATCTTTTACCAGTTCCCTGCGTAGCGGAAGAACTTGGTTCCACATGTGGGCAGGATAGACAGATTCGCCAGGTTTGCGTCATGGGGAAGATGGGAGAGCACCTGTGTTTCAAATTGCGGCCAATCGCCTCCGGATATCACGGCCGTCTTGATCGGCTTTTTCATTCCGGTATCTCGATTTCCAGCACGCTCACTGCGCCTCGCGGTTGGAAAGTGCAGGTTCCGATCGCGGCGGGCAACAGATACACGTTTCCCTTCGCTACGGCGTAAGCGGCGCCAGCGTGCTCGATCATGCCCGCGCCCCCGATGCATACCAGCACGCGCGGCGCGCCTGGCGCGCCGGCCGCAAACGGCGCCTCCCCCTGCAGGCGAGACAACCGGAACTGCTCGCAGCGGAAGAGTCGTTCTCGTTTCACGGGCGTGGTGGCTTCCACCACGGGCGCCGCCAAACCGCCCGCACTCTCGCCAAAGTCGATGCAGGCCAGCGCCTGGTCGACCTGCAGCGTGCGGGGCTTGCCGGTCGTCGCGTCGATGTGGTTCCAGTCGTACAAGCGAAACGTCACGTCGCTGTTCTGCTGAACCTCGAACACCACGATGTCGCCGCCCAGAGCGTGAACCGTCCCAGCCGGTGTGAAAACGGCGTCACCGCGCGCCGGAGTGAAGCATGCGAGCCGATCCTCTACCCCTCCGTTCGTAAGCGCATGTTGCAGGCCGGCTTTGGTTGTACCGGGCCTCAGTCCCGAGTAGATGAGGCTCTTTGGCCCCGCCTCCAGCACGACCCATGCCTCGGTCTTTCCGGTCTCGCCCGCCGGAAGCAGGTCGGGGTGCGCATCCGAGGGATGCACCTGCACCGAGAGCATTTCAAGCGCGTCGAGGAACTTCAACAGCAGCGGGAATCGGCGGAATCGCCCGGCCAGTCTTCCCATGACTTGTTCTGGAAACTGCGCCAGCAGTTCGGAGATGGCGTGCCCTTTGAGCCATCCATCGGCGACACGGCTTTGAAAGTCGTCGCGATCGCTAAGCACCCACGCCTCGCCGATAGGACCATCGCCTGGCAGCGGCTCGGCGAGCAGATCGCCCAAACGCCGGCCGCCCCAGAGCCGATACTGGTAGATCGGCGCGAATCGCAGGGGGTACAGAACCTGATCGCTCATTGGTCTCCGCTACTTTCCCCTGGCGTCAGACGCTGGCGCAGCCTTCGCATGTTCCGCCTCGTCTTTCTGTGTCTCGCGTGGAGTCTGCACATCTATAGCTATAGCCATAAGTCGCACCTTATTTCGTTAGCAGCTTGCGGATCGACTTCAATTCCTTCGCACGTTTCGCGGTGGTTTTGGGATACGCCATTTTCAGGTCGTTCAGAGAATCCAACACAATTTGGGAAACAACCAGGCGGGCGTTCTCCTTGTCGTCGGCGGGAACCACGTACCAGGGCGCATGATGAGTGCTGGTCGCGCTCAGGCAGGCTTCGTATGCCTCCATGTAGCGCTTCCAGTATTTCCTTTCGTGAATGTCCGCGGAGCTGAATTTCCAGTTCTTGTCGGAATCGTCGATGCGATCGAGGAAGCGCTTTCGCTGCTCCTCCCGCGAAAGGTGGAGAAATATTTTGACGGTTCGCGTTCCGTTGCGATAAAGGTGGCTTTCCAGGTCCCGGATGGAACGATAGCGCTCCTCCCAGATGGTCTTCTCGTTGCACAACTCACGCGAAAGGCCCTGGTTGCGGAGAATTTCCGGATGCACCCGAACCACCAGGACCTCCTCATAATAGGAGCGGTTGAAGATGCCGATGTACCCGCGTTGGGGCAGCCGGCAGGTGGTGCGCCAGAGAAAATCATGTTCCAGCTCTTCGGCGCTCGGCTGTCTGAAGCTGAAAACCTGGCAGCCTTGGGGGTCTATCCCGGACATGACGTGCCGAATGGCGCCGTCCTTGCCGCCAGCGTCCATTCCCTGAAAAATCAGCAGCAACGCGTAGCGGTTGGACGCATAGTGAAGCTGTTGCAGCGAGCTCAACTTCTTAATGTGTTCTCCCAGGAGAACCTGATAATCCTTCTTCGACTCAAAAAACGGTTTCACAATCGTCGGCCAGTCCGTGAGTTTGACCTTGTCTCCGGACCGCACCCGGAAATCCTGCGAACTAATCTTCATCTTGATCCTTTCGGCGTCAGCGCTTCGAAGCCGGAAACAACGTCGAACAGCTCCTCGTCGATGCCATTCTGGCGCAGACGATGAAATGTGCGATTGAGGTCCTCCAGCAATTCGTCGATATTCTTGTCGGCGCGTTGCATGGCTGCCAGGCGGCTGGCGTTTTCGCTCGCTAGCGATTCGGCGCACGCCCGGAAGATCGATACGAAAAGATATCCGCGGATGAATGCCCGCAAGGTCGCGGAACCGCCCCCTATGACTTGGGGCAAGGTTCCCGTCGGCCACCGCGCCGCGGCAAGCTTGTGTCGCCATTCTTCGTCGAGCGGTAACAGACGCTGGTTGACGGGCTCATAGACTGCCCCTGACTTGGGACAGTTGTGGAAGAGGTGGAGTTCGGCGACTTCACCGCGTTGTTCGCGCGCATCGGCGTCCAGAAGGATCTGGCCGACCAGCGGGGCAACGGCCTTAACGGAGGTCGGCACGGGAAAGAGTCCCCGTAGCGCCATGCCCGCGTCCGCCAAGCGCTCATGAACGCGCTCGCCGACAGCCCAAACCTCGTGCTTGCCTGGCAGGGCCGACAGGGTTTCGATCGCAAAATCGGCCACCACATCGTTGAACTGTCCGACCAGTCCCTGGTCCGATCCGAACACCACCGCGCCGATGACGCCCGGCGCCTTCCGTTCCGGCGTCAACGGAGCGGGACCGTTTTCCCGGAAGCATGCGCCCAATCCGAGTTCCACGGCGCGATTGAAGTCCGCCAGTGCGCTCACCGAGTTCTCGTACTGCCCGATGCTCGACGCGGCCACGGCCTTCATGGTGCGAACCACGGATTGGAGATCCCCGGCGCCGGCGATCTTTCGCCGCATACCGGCCGTGGTGTCGCTCATGTCTTCCGCTCAGGTCCCGGTTTGGGCTGAAAACGAGCAAGCGCCTTGCGCGCAACCGCGACCATCGCCTCACCGTCCTCGGCGCTCAGTTTTGCGGCCGTATCCAATCGCCCGCATACGTCGGCAGGGATATCCTTGGTCGCATCGCTAAGGGCGCGCAGGGCTTCGTCCATCTGGTCCAGGGGTACGCGGTCAAAGAGCTCCGCCGTCAATGCCAATAGCACGGCGATTTGCGCGGTCACCGACGCCGGGGCGTATTCCGGCTGTTTGAGGCAGGCGCGGATTCGCCGGCCGTGCTCGATGGTCTTACGGGTGCCTTCGTCCAAGCGGGCGCCGAACCGTGAGAAGGTCTCTAGTTCCTCAAACTGCGCATAGGCCAGCTTGAGGTCGCCCGCCACCGCGCGGTAGGCCGCTCGTTGCGCCTGGCCGCCGACGCGCGACACGGACTTGCCAACATCCACCGCGGGCAGAACCCCCAATTCGAATAGGGTCGGCGAGAGATAGATCTGACCATCGGTGATGGAAATCAGGTTCGTCGGGATATAGGCGGAAATGTCCTGCGCTTCGGTTTCGATGATGGGCAGCGCGGTGAGGGAGCCGTTGCCGAGTTCCTTGCGCAAGTGCGTGGCGCGCTCCAGCAGCCGCGAGTGAAGATAGAAAATGTCGCCGGGAAACGCTTCACGGCCAGGCGGACGGCGCAGCAACAGAGAGAGTTCGCGGTAGGAGCGCGCGTGATGGGTGAGGTCGTCGTAAACGATCAGCACATCCCGCCCCGCTTCCATGAAGAACTCCGCGATGCTGGTGGCGGCGTATGGGGCGATGTAGGCGAGACCCGGAGGGGCGTCTCCTTCGGTTACCACCAGGACGGTGTACTCCATCGCGCCTTTTTCCCGCAGAGTCGCCACGGCCTTGGCGACCGCGGAGGCCCGCTGGCCAATGGCGCAATAGACGCACAGTACATTCTGCCCGCGCTGGTTGAGGATGGTGTCGAGAGCAATGGCGGTCTTGCCCGTCTGGCGATCGCCGAGAATCAGCTCGCGCTGGCCGCGTCCCACGGGAATGAGCGCATCGACCACCTTTAGGCCGGTCTGCAGCGGCGTCGTAACGGGTTCGCGGTCCATGATGGCACGGGCTGGGCGTTCCACAGGCAGGCGCTTGCTCGAAGCGACAGGTCCGCGCCCATCGAGTGGACGGCCCAGCGGGTCGATGACGCGCCCTAACAATCCGTCGCCTACGGCCACATCCATCACCCGGCCCGTGCGCTGCACTTCGTCTCCCGCGTGGAGATGCCAGTATTCGCCGAGCAGAACGACGCCAATTTCGCTCTCGTCCACATTGAACGCGATGCCGAGTAAGCCGCCGGGAAACGTCAACACTTCGTCGAAGCCCACGCCGGGCAGACCCGACACTTTGGCGATGCCGGTGGCAACACTGGTGACCGTGCCTACTTCCCGCA